>ERZ1034925.15-NODE-15-length-157146-cov-40.758605_pt1 | contig 157146 bp, 140 predicted proteins | sample MGYA00520687_ERZ1034925 | MGnify/ENA primary metagenome ERZ1034925 (study PRJEB33766, sample SAMN09781758) | gut metagenome | biome: gut microbiome | host: Homo sapiens | place: Madagascar | study: EMG produced TPA metagenomics assembly of the PRJNA485056 data... | reverse complement strand
GGAAAAGAAAGTAGTGCGTGGTCACTTTGCAGTGGGCGTCCGTCAAAAGTAGGGAAAAGGGAGAAGAGGGGAGAAGGTAGTGCGTGGTCACTTTGCAGTGGGCGTCCGTCAAAAGTAGGGAAAAGGGAGAAGGGAAAAGAAAGTAGTGCGTGGTCACTTTGCAGTGGGCGTCCGTCAAAAGTAGGGAAAAGGGAGAAGAGGGGAGAAGGTAGTGCGTGGTCACTTTGCAGTGGGCGTCCGTCAAAAGTAGGGAAAAGGGAGAAGGGAAAAGAAAGTAGTGCGTGGTCACTTTGCAGTGGGCGTCCGTCAAAAGTAGGGAGGAGGGAGAAGAGGGGAGAAAGTAGTGCGTGGACACTTTGCAGTGGGCGTCCGTCAAGTGGGGAGGAGGGAGGAGGGATTCACACACAGGGGACGCACGGCTGAATGGCCGTGCGGGCGCGCCCACGCGCGCCAGCCACGCACTACCCTCTGTCTGTCTTATGCCTAACGATTAGTCCTGTTTCGAGATATATCAGGTCTTCTGCGATGTTGGTGGCGATGTCTGCGATTCTTTCGAGGCATCGTGAGATAGTGAGTCCATTCAGGTAGTATTGTGCGCCCTGTGGGTCTGCGAGGATATCGTTTCTCACGAGGCTGTAGTTTTCGCGGTGTATTTCATCCACCACGTCATCATGCCGTATTATCTCCTCTGCCATTGCGGCGTCTCCGCTGTTGAGTGCGTCAAGGGCCTGCCGCAGCATTGCGCATGCCTCGGCGGACATTTTTGAGAATTCCATCCTCCGGAGTCGTCCGTCGCTGTATTTTGCCAGGTCCTCCACCCGTTCCGCGACATTCACCGCCAGGTCTCCCACCCTTTCGATTTCTCCGTTCACCTTCAGGATGGTGACCACCTCCCGGAGGTCGCATGCGACTGGCTGGTGGAGTGCGAGCACCTTCAGGCACTCCTCCTCGATAAGGACTTCCGAATGATCCAGGCGTTCATCACCATTGATGACGCGGCGTGCAAGATCGCCGTCAAGGGTGGTGACGGCCTGGACGGCGTCGCGGACGGCCCTTTCTGCCGAGGCGGACGCCTCGTCAAGCATTCCCTTAAGGGTCTCCATCGCATTTGTGAAATGTGCCTTCATGTTCATGAGAATCTCCCTGTGATGTATTCCTCGGTCTGCTTCTTCGAGGGATTTGTGAATATCTGCGGCGTGGGTCCGTATTCCACAATCGTCCCCTTGTAGAAGAAGGCCGTGTTGTCGCTGATTCTGGCCGCCTGCTGCATATTGTGTGTGACTATTACGATTGTGTACCTTTCGCGGAGGCTGTTCATCAGGTTTTCGATCTTGAGCGTCGCCACCGGGTCGATTGCGCTTGTCGGCTCGTCCATCAGCAGGACTTCCGGTTCTGCGGCGATAGTCCTGGCGATGCAGAGCCTCTGCTGCTGTCCCCCCGAGAGCGCGAGTCCGCTGCCATGCAGCTTGTCCTTCACCTCCTCCCAGAGGGATGCTCCCCTGAGCGCCTCCTCGACCCGCTCCTCAATCTCCCTCCTGGAGAGCTTGAAGTGCAGCCTCAGGGGATATGCCACGTTGTCGAAGACGCTCATGGGGAATGGGGTTGGCTTCTGGAAGATCATCCCGACCTTGCGACGCAATTCCAGCACATCCACGTCCTTCGCCAATATGTCCTTCCCGTCCAGGAGCACCTGTCCTTCGGCCCGCTGTTCGCGATATAGTTCGAAGATGCGGTTGTATGTCCTCAGGTGGGTTGACTTGCCGCAGCCCGACGGGCCGATGACGGCGGTGATCTTGTGCTCCTCGATTGCAAGGTTGTTGTCGAAGAGCGCCTGGTGGCTGCCGTAGAAGAAATTCAGGTTTCTCGCCTCGATCTTGATTGGCATTTCCGTGTGGTGTTTTGGGTTGTGGACGGGGGATTCCCAGGCTGCCTAGGCGTTTGCCTGCTTCTCCCCCAGGAAGAGCCTCGTCGAAACATTGATTGCCAGGATGATTGCCATCACCACCAGCGATGCGCCCCACCCCATCGCGTGCATCTCGGCAAAGGGGCTGTTCGTGGTGTATTCGGTGATGAGGACGGGCAGGCTCGGGGTCGGCTGCGTGAAATACCCCGAAACCCAGCTGTCGGCGAAGAGCGCCGTGAAGAGAAGCGGCGCAGTCTCGCCAGAAACCCTGCTGACCGCCATGAGGACGCCCGTCAATAGGCCGTTCCTGGCACTCTTGCAGACAATGCAGAGGATTGCGCGGGGGCGGGACATGCCGAGGGCAAGGGCAGACTCCCTGAGGGAACCGGGAACAAGCCTGAGAATGTCCTCCGTAGTCCTCATGATGACGGGGAACATCAGAATCGACAGCGCAAGCGACCCGGCGAAGCCCGAGAAGTGCCCTGTCGGGACTACGACCGCCATGTAGATGAAGAGCCCAACCAGCACCGAGGGCATTCCCATCATGACGTTGGCGGAGAATCTCAGTGCGTTGGCGACGCGGCCATGCGCGTATTCGGCAAGGCAGATGCCCGCCAGCAGCGCCAGTGGGACTGCGACCACCGAGGCTCCCAGGGTGATTGCCAGGGTTCCCAGGATGGCGTTCCCGATGCCGCCGCCGCAGCCGTATGGGGCGGAGCGCTTCACCAGGAAGTCGAGGGAGAGCGCCTGCCAGCCATGATACGCCACCGTGCAGAGGATGCAGAGCATCGCCGCCACGGCCAGCGCCACCGCGAGAAGCGAGAAGCAGCTGCTGGCCCTGTCTACTACTTTTCTCTTAAGGAGGCTTCTTTCTGTCATCTTGAACTATGGGTGCTATGGGTCAATCCCTTACTCCGCCTTTGCAATGAGCCGCTGGGCGACCACCTGGATTGCAAAGCTCATTGCGAGGAGTGTGAGTCCGAGGGCGAAGAGGGTGCTCCGCTGCAGCCCGTCCGCCTCCGCGAAGTTGTTCGCAAGGGTGGCGGCGATTGTGGTCGTGGAGCCGAGGACGCCGTCGGGCAGCTCCATCATGTTTCCGATGACGAAGAGCACCGCCATCGTCTCGCCCAGGGCGCGTCCCAATCCGATGAAGACGCTTCCGAGCAGTCCCCGGATTCCGTAGCGCAGCAGGATGTCCTTCGTGACCTCGTGGCGCGTGCATCCCACCCCGAATGCGGCCTCCTTGAGGACGGGGGGCGTCATGCGAAGGACGTCCCGCATTGTGGCGCACATGAATGGGAGGATCATGATTGCGAGGATGACCCCCGCCGTGAAGAGTCCGAATCCGTTGTAGTATTCGCTGAAGAGGAATGTCCCACCCAGCCCCAGCGTATCGACCAGGAATGGCTGGACGTGCTCCTGCATGAATGGGGCGAGCACGAAGAGGCCCCACATTCCGTAGATGATGCTCGGGATTGCGGCCAGGAGGTCGATCATGTTTCCGAAAATCGAGGAGACCTTCTTCGGCGCGTCCACGAGGTAGTTTGCGGCCGCGAATGCCGGCGGCGTGGCGAGAGCCAGCGCAATGACGGTGGTGAAGAGGGTTCCGCAGAGGGGGACGAGCGCCCCGTATTTGTCTTCGGAGGGGTTCCATTCCCTTGAGACGAGGAACCCGAGTCCGAACCGGCGCCAGGCGTCCCAGCTGGCGGCTGTCATCTGCGCGAAGAGCCCCAGCATCAGGAGTGCGGCAAGCCCGGCGCAGAAGTAGCAGAGATGCCTGAATCGCCTGTCTGTCGAATTCATTTCCCGGTATGAGAGGAGGTGTGGGTTCGTTGGACCTTGCAAGGCGGACGGCGCGGATTGCCTCGCACCGCCCGCCACGACGGGGTGGTTATGCCAGCCTACTTGATCAAATCCTTGAAGAGGTCGACTACGTTGAAGGGAATCGGGACGTAGTTCAGCTTGAGAGCCATCTCGCCGCCTTCCTCGAAGCACCACCTGAAGTATGCGTTGAGGGCGGCACGCTTCTCGGCAGGGCAGTCCTTGCGGACGAGGATGTAGGTGACGCCGGTGATGGGCCAGGAAGCCTCGCCGGGCTGGTTGGTCAGGACCATGTAGAAGCCGTCGGAGGAAGCCCAGTCAGCGTATGCGGCGCTGGCGGAGAAGGCGTCTGGGGTGGGGTCCACGAAGACGCCCGCCTGGTTCTGGAGCTTCGCCATCGTCAGCTTCGCCTCGACTGCGTAGGTGAATTCGGTGTAGCCGATTGCACCGGCAATCTTGGCGACGTTGTTGCAGACGCCAGAGTTCTTCTGGCCGCCAAGACCCACTGGCCACTTGACAGCGCTGCCGGCGCCCACCTTCTCCTTCCATTCCGGGGAGACCTTGCTCAGGTAGTCGGTGAAGATGAAGCTCGTCCCGCTGGCGTCAGCCCTGCGGACCACGGTGATCTTGGTCTTGGGGAGCTTGACTCCCGGATTCAGGGAGGCCAGGACCGGGTCGTTCCAGTTCTTGATCTTGCCAAGGTAGATCTCCGACAGCGCTTCGGGGGAGAACTTCAGTTCGCCGTCCTTGACGCCGGGCAGATTGTAGATGACCACCACGCCGCCTGTCAGCATCGGGAACTGGACGAGGCCGTCCCGCTCCTGCTCTTCGGCTGTCAGCGGGTTGTCAGTGCCCGCGAAGTCGATTGTGTTCGCGCGGATCTGGTTCATGCCGGCGCCGCTGCCAAGGCTCTGGTAGTTGACCTTCACATCGCCATTGGCGTCGCTGTAGGCATTGGTCCAACGCTGGTAGACGGGTGCCGGGAAGCTGGCACCTGCGCCATTGAGGACAAGACCATCGGCACGGACATAAAGGCCTGCTGCGGCAAGAACCGCAAGGATGATTGACTTGATCAGCTTCATTCTGTTTTCTCCTTCTTGTAGCAGACCGCCATCTGCGGTCCATTTTTTCGTTTCAATCCCTTTCTCTCTGACAACGCACATACCGTAAACAAAGCCGGAAATTCTGAAACAACCTCTTTGTTAGCAATATGTTAGAAATGCAATTGTTAGAATTGTGTTAGCGCCGTTGCAGCCTGTTTCCGCGACAGCGCCAACACTGCGGGACGGCTTTTGCGCGAGGAGGGGCAAACGCCCTCCCCCCGCCCTTCGCCTAATACTTCCAGGTCAGTTCGACTCTGCCCAGGAGTGCGGTATCGCGCTTGCCCTTGTCGAAGTAGTTGCCCTTGCGGAGCGCCTCCCCTGTGACGGAGAGGGTGGTATTTCGGGCGTACTTCCAGTTGAGGAGTTCCTCGAGATTGGCGCTCCACTTGGCCTGTCCGTAGAATCCCCTGAACTGTCCGCGTCCATTCACGGAGGTTCCGGCGAACATTGGTCCTGCCTGGAGGTTGAGCTTACCGGCCCGTCCAAGGGAGAACTTTCCTGCCAGATGGGGATAGACGAGATTTGTGTAGTCGCTCTTCGAGTACATCGGGGAGTCTGCCTCTCCGATGAAGGATTCGCGGTTGTAGACCGACTTCCAGGAGTGTTCTCCGCGGGGGCCGTCCGAGTCGCCTGTGAGGTAGAGGCATGCCAGGGTCAGTTCCTGTCCCTTCCGGGGGGCGTATGTCAGCCCGGAGTAGGCGAGCCCCGCCAGGTGGCCGTGGTCGCCGGCCTGGATTGCGGACTCGACCTCGCCCCTGAGTTTTTCGGAGAAGACCGGCAGAAGCCTGAAGCCGAGGGTCTGGGTGTTGGAGGTCTTGCCCTCGCTGCGGAACTTGGAGTCCTCGTCGCGGTATTCGAACTTGGCCACATAGTATGCGTCCCAGCCGAAGCTCTTGCTTGAGCGGTCCTGCCAGTAGAGTCCAGTTGCGAACTCATCCTGTGCGAGTCCATTCAAGTCGTAGTCGCCTGGCCTTTTGCCGTTGGCGTGGGTCTTGCCCGCCGTGGGCAGCCAGTCGTCGTCGCTCTGGTAGAATGCGAATGCGTCAAGCGTGCGTTTCTCCTCCCCCTTCCAGGTGATGCGGAGTCCGTCGAACGCCGTTCCCCTGGATCCGTCTCCAGGGGTTCCCTCGGAGATGATTCTCTTGGAGCCGAAGGAGAGATTCTGGCGTCCCAGGCGGATGTCAAGCGCCCCGAGAAGATCCTTTGTCTCGACATACAGGTTGTCGATGAAGAGGACATCCGGGAAGCGTTGCTTCGAGGAGGATGACTCGGGGCTGTAGTAGTCGCGGAATTCGTTGGCGAGCCTCAGGTAGAACCCGAAGTCGTCGATCTTGTATGCTCCCCAGACGCGCGTGCGGAAACGTCCGAAGCTGGTGCTGCCCGACTCGCCGTATTTGTCATTGGGGAGGTTGTTGTTGGTGTAGAATCTTGCACGGAGGTCAAGTCCAAGATCCCAGGACGCAAAGACCGACTGCGCCAGCAGAAGCGCCGCAAGGAGTGTGAAAAAATGGAACTTCTTCATTTGTTGTCCTTTTGTTCGTCTGGAGGCGAAAAATACGATGCCTCCTGCTCGTCAAACCCATTATCCGGGCTGATGCCCCTACTTTAGGCAAGCCCCTTCGGACCGCCCTAACCCACTGGTTAGCATTGTGTTAGAAGAAGGTTAGGGAATTATTGCAACCTATTGGGCACACCCCTTCTGGCTTCCCCTGCCACGCCATAGCCTGAAGACAAGGATCCGGCAAAGATGGAACATCCTATCTTGAAACAAGCCCCCCGAAAAGACATTATTTGGAATAGTATTTTGTGGGTGGATTACAGAATATGTAATGATTTATAGGTTTACGAGAGTATTCTTGCGTGCATACTTACCTTGGCACGTCCTGTGCTTGTCAGGCGGCCGTCCTTCTGCGTTTGCGGATTGTCCTTCTCATCCGCCAGGAGTGTTGCAGAGGGGTTGGCTTCAAACACGAGGAGAGTCATGAAACTCATAATTGCCTACATCCAGCCTGAGCGTCTGAACACGGTGAAGCAGTCCTTGTTTTCCCGTGAGATTTACAAGATATCCGTGACCACTGCCCTGGGGTGTGGCCAGCAGGGCGGCTATGTCCACATGTACCGTGGTGCATTGGAGGAGGTGAACCTCTTGAAGAAGATACGGCTTGCGATAGCCGTCAACGACGACTTTGTCGACAGAACGATTGAGGCCATAGTCGAGGGTGCCCGTACCGGGTCGATAGGCGACGGCAAGATATTCGTCCTGCCGATGGAGGAGTGCATACGGATTAGGACTGGGGAGCGTGGTCCCGAGGCGATAGGCTGAGGCGTCCCCCTTTCTCCTTTTGTGCACCACGCTTTTTTGGATTCAACCAATGAATTGAGGCAATACAATGGATACGGAATCACTAGTTCAAGCTACGGAATCGGTTCAGCACAACATAGACGTCGTGTGGACGTTGGTCGCCGCGATTCTGGTTTTCACGATGCAGGCTGGCTTTGCGATGGTCGAGGCTGGCTTCACGCGTGCCAAGAACTCTGCGAACATCATGATGAAGAACCTGATTGACTTTGCGATAGGCGCTCCCCTCTTCTACATCCTGGGGGCGGGAATCATGTTCGGCGCCAACAAGCTGGGGGGCGTCTTCGGCTGGGGCGGCGCAGGAATGCCCTCCCTTTCCGGGGGCGAAGGAATCTGGGACTGGACATTCTTCTTCTTCCAGACGATATTCGCGGCCACCGCGGCGACAATCGTCTCCGGCGCGGTTGCGGAGCGCATCCAGTTCCGGAGCTACCTGATCTACTCCGGTCTTGTCAGTGCAATCATCTACCCCATCAGCGGCCACTGGATGTGGGGTTCGCTCTTCGGGGAGGGTTCCACCGGCTGGCTGGAGGCGCTGGGCTTCCATGACTTCGCGGGGTCGACAGTCGTCCACTCCGTCGGCGGCTGGATTGCGCTGGCCGGAGCCATCATGCTTGGGCCGCGTATCGGCAAATACCACAAGGACGGCAAGCCCATTCCAATTCCCGGCCACAACCTCATCATCGGCACGCTGGGGGTCTTCCTCCTCTGGATTGGGTGGTTTGGATTCAACCCTGGAAGCTACACCGCCGGTGTCGGCTCAATCGGGCGGGTTGCAATGACCACCAACCTGGCAGCCTGCGCCGGAACAATCGCCGCGATGTTCACCGCCTGGGCGGTCATCGGAAAGCCAGACCTTACGATGACACTCAACGGAACCCTGGCGGGACTCGTCGCAATCACGGCGCCCTGCGACCTGGTGACGGCCAACGCGTCAATCGTCATCGGACTCGTCGCAGGAGTCCTGGTGGTCTTCTCAGTCTTCTTCTTCGACAAGATCCATGTTGACGACCCAGTCGGCGCGGTCTCCGTCCACTGCGTGAACGGCGTCTGGGGCACCCTGGCCGTCGGGCTCTTCGCCGCACCTGTCTCATACAGCTACGGCAACGAGATGGTCGGGCTCTTCTACGGCGGCGGCCTCAAGTTCCTCGGCATCCAGGCACTGGGCGCGCTCGTGGTCTGCGCATGGGCCTTCGGAACCGGGCTCCTCATCTTCTACGTCCTCAAGAAGTGCGGGATGCTGCGCGTCAGCAAAACCGTCGAACTCAAGGGGCTCGACATAACGGAGCACGGACAGGACGCATACGCGTCATTCCAGTTCTTCAGCAACATCTAGCCTGTCCTGGGCAGCCTGGCAACTCCTGTCAAAACAGGTACCCCCAAAAACAGAAGGCGGCTGCTCCCGAGTGTGGGAACAGCCGCTTTTTTCGAGTTATGTCAGCTTAGGCTACCTGATATCGCCGCCGACGACATTGGCGTTCGGGAACCAGTAGTAGTCGGTGTGGACATACCAGCCGGCGGGGGTAGGTCCGGGATTGTAGGTGATCGCCTTCTGGTAGTCCATGGTTTCCACGTGTCCGTCGGTCGCGGAGAAGTTCAGCTGGCGGCCATGGCGGAAGTAGTAGTCACGCTTTTCGACAACCCAGTCGGGATGGGTCCAGAACCACTTGGAATCGATTGGCTTGCTTCTGGAGCCGTCAAGGAAGTTGATGTGGATGGATGGGTACTTGATGGAGCTGATGCGGTGCCAGTCACAGGCCTTTGACCAGTCAAGGCCAGCCGCCTTCCAATCCTTGTCATAGCTCATGCCGAGACTGCACTCATAGCTGATGTTGCCGATGACCCTTTCGCTGGTGGGGCAGGAGGGGCAGAGGAGGACCTTGTGCCAGCTGGACTTGTCGGCCTTTCCGTCCTCAAGTTCGGTAAAGGGGTCCTTTTCCAGCCATACCTCGTATTTCATGGGGGTGCCTGGGACGATGGGGTTGTAGCAGAACCACCCGTAGAAGCCTTCGCCGACGTCAAAGCGGATTGGCGGCAGGAAGTCGTCGTAGTCGTTTCCGTAGAGGAGGTTGCCCAGCTGCATCTGCTTGAGGTTGTTGGTGCAGCTGATGGCGCGTGCCTTCTCACGGGCCTTGGAGAGCGCCGGGAGAAGCATGGATGCGAGAATTGCGATGATCGCAATCACGACAAGCAGCTCAATGAGGGTGAATGATTTTTTCATGTATCGCTTTTTGACACTGGTTGAAGAAAAACGAACAAGGGAGAATCTGAATCTTGCTCGACTACATTATATGAATCTTTCCAGGCAAAAGCAAGCACGAGCAACGATAATTTATAACATCCTCTCGTGCAACAAGTTATATAACATGACGCGAGACTATCTCGCGCCTGGTGGTGATGGATAGGTCACAATTTTCGCGACCATTGGGGTTGTTGGCGAGAGTTTCCTGACCCAGACGATTGTGTTTCCCTCGGGGATATCAAGCTGGAGCATTTCGTTTCCCATGGCGGTATTTGCCACGAGGGAGATTTTCCCGTTGGCGGGTCTTTGGAGATGCTGTGTGTATACGTATTTCGGCAGGGACACCCAGGACCGTATGTCCGCCTCGGTTGTCGATGCGGCCCATGCGCCGGCTCCGATTTGCGCGGCCTTCAGCGAGTAGAACACCCCCATGCTGTCTGCATTGTCCGCAGCGATCCCCAGTGCAATTTGCGCGCTTGTCTTTACGATTGCCCGGGATATTTCGCGTGCAATGGCTCCCTTCATGTAGATTTCGTATTCCACCTTGAGGAGTTCGTCGATGCTTTCCAGGAGCGCGAGTGGCGTTCCCGCGGGGGACTCATGCGTCACCGCCTGGTATGATATGGCGGCCGCATCCCGTTCCAGCAGGGCGGGCAGTGCCATTCCCGCGTAGAGGACATACTGTCCAAGCCCCGGGAGGATGAAGAGCGGCAGGTCGACGCGCCATTCCTCGCGGCAGGAGCAGAGTCCGTCCTCGACGAAAATCCAGACATCGTTCCCCGGGGTCGCCCCGCTTGAATTTGCGTTGAAGTCCTGTGCGACTGGCTGGCATTCCGGCCGCCAATTGGCCGCGTCCCTGAGGAATCCGCGGCCTCCATCACCGTTAAGCCAGCGGAAGACTCCCGTGAAGTAGGCGACATACGCATTGCTGTACTCGGCCTCCGCAAGGCGGGACAAGTCCAGTGGGGCGGAGGAATCGATGCCGCACCTTGCAAGCACTGAATTGCGGAATGCCTCGTCTGAAAGCACCTGGTCGCGCTGTGCCCCGGATGCGTCCACTCCGGCCACGCGTTCCTTTTCCGGAACCTTCGATATCTCCTTGTCAAGCCGTTCCTGGGCATTGGCGATATCCTTCCTGCGGTCGAAGAGCCAGTTTTCCTGATACTGTGAGGCGCGGTTCAGTTCGGTGCGCGTCGCGGCGACATTTCCCTGCACGGCGTATTCAATCGCCTTGTAGAGGCAGCAGAAGATCCTGTCCTGCCCCACTCCATTGTACTTGAAGGACGCGTCGCTGCCGAGCATTGCCTTCGTATTCTCACCTGCGGATGCGAAGACCGACTGTGTGTCATTTGCGATGAAGAGATCTTCCGCCAGGTCGAACTGCTCCGCCGCCGAGGGCGAATCCGCCGCCAGCATCCTCGCGTTGCCGCAGAGAAGCCTCCACATCAACTCGTCGTTGTTCTTCCTCTCCGCCTCCCTCTGGGTAATGTCGGCCGCCTCGGAATACGCGCCGACAAGAAGATGGTTCTCATACTGGATTATCATGTCGCCCGTAGAACGGCATCCAGTCAAAAGGGCGCAGACAAGAAGAAAACTCAATGCGGAGAAGGTTTTCACGGGAAATGACTCCTGTTGATAGGCGGCGGACGGGGAGCTATTGTCCTGGAGATGCGGCGATTCGGAATGCTTATTGAGCGGGCGTCCTCTTGAGTTGCAGGAGAATGACCTCGGCCTCGTGTCCAATCCTGACGGGGAACCCGTTCCAGATTCCCGCACCGTTGGTGACATAGAGCTTCATCCTCTCTCCGACCGTGTAGAGCCCGGAGTAGAATCCGTCATTGAAGAATCCGACAAGCCTGTCGATGCCGAGAATCATTCCGCCGTGCGTATGCCCCGAAAGCTGCAGGTCGACGCCTTCGGAGGCGGCCTCCGCCGCCAGGGACGGCTGGTGCGCAAGGAGGATTTTGAAGCTGTCGGCGGGAGTGCCGGCCAGGGCCTTCCTGACATCGGGAAGCTCGCCGCCGACATGGCGCGACGCGGGATCCGTCACACCCGCCAATATGACTCCATTCCCGAGGACGGCACTCTCGTTCTGGAGCATTGTGATTCCTAGGGAACGCAAGTGCTCCATCCATTCGTCAAGCCCGGAGTAGTATTCGTGGTTTCCCGGGACTCCGAAGACTCCCAGGGGCGCCGAGAGGCTGCGGAGGGGCTCCAGTTCGGAGGCGACCTTCCCGACCCTTCCGTCGACAAAGTCCCCTACGAGCACGACCAGGTCCGCATTCTGCCCATTTGCCAGGGCGACCATCTTTTCCACCCTGGGGGAGCGCGTCACCACGTCCGCATGTATGTCCGCGAGGAAGGCGATTGTCATTCCGTCGGCCTTTTCGGGGAGATTGTCGAATTCGAGTGTCACCCTGTGGAGCCGTGGCGTGGCATTTCCCCTGAAGATTCCCCATGTTGCGAGAACAAGCGCGACTGCCACGAGGGCCGCGTTGATTATGCCATGGGTTCTTGCGGGGACGCCCTTCCCGCACATCCACGGGAAGAGCTGGGCAAGCTCCGAGAGCGCCACCAGGAAGAAGAGCAGGAAGACAATGGCGTACAGCCAGCAGAGAAACAGCTGAAGCCAGGCGGGAAGCTGTGGTGCAAAGAACATCGGGCCGCCCAGAAGCCTGGTCAGCTGGAACTTGAATGCAGCCAACGCCAGGAGGACGCCCAGGCCAAGACGCCAGGCCACCCCCAGCGGAAGTGGCCAGACGACACGCGCAAAGAGCAGCGCAAATAGGATTGTGGAGAAGAGGAGCATGGAGATGGGCGGTAGCCGTCGGCGCAGTCATATAGGCGCACGAGGCGCAGCCCCATCCTCCAATGCCACCCCTGCGCCCGACTGCGCCCCCAGGAAACCCCCTCTAATCAGAACGGGACGACGATGCCGCCGCCTGTGCCGACTCCCTTAACCTGGGTGGGCGGATAGGGAACAGACGGGCGGGCGTTCTGCATCGCGCCAGGGGCATTCGAGTCAACATACCCGGGATCCCTGCGGACGCGGCATCCGGGACCAATCTTGGAAAGGTCGCCGTTCACAAGGCGCGCATAGCTGAGCTTCTCGGTTACACGCTCCACGACAACCATCCCGACGGGAACCTCCACGGTGTCAAGAACCTCGCCAGTGCGGCTGTCCTTCACTTCCTCGCCAAGTGCATAGACCGTGAGAATCTCGGAGACCGAAAGGGACTTGCCGCCCTCGCCAATGACAACCATGCCGTCGGAGGCAATCGAAACAACCTCGAAGGGCATGAGGGCGGACTGGATGCCCTCCGCGACAAGCGACGCGGCATACTCCGCGCTGGTGGACATGAACTCCGCAAGATTCGGGGCGGTCGTGAACTCAGAGGCGTCCAGCTTGATGGTGTCGGTCCAGACAACCTCCCCCGTCGGAGCCAGAATCACCCTGTAGGTCAGGGAGACGAAGGGGGTCGGAATGGGAGCCGTGGGCAGGGGCTGCCCGGTGTAAGGGTTCACGTTCTCGGTGATGGGGACGTCGCAGAAGAGCGCGGAGGCGACGATGAGGTAGTCGGTGCCCAGCTGCTGCGCAATCCTGGATGCGTCTGCGGGAGAGGCGTTCGCGCCGCCAAGCCTGAAAAGCTCGCTGCGAATCGCCGCATCGTATTTGCGGTCGAGGACCGTGAACTTCTGGCTCTGGGTGAGCATGACGTTCAACTCCTGCGCATAAAGCTCCGCCCAGGTCGTGGTGTCGACTACGCCGCCACGGACATTGATGGAACCTGCCTTCATGTAGAGCGAACCCACCGCCAGGCGGGGGCGAGACGACTTGCGGCCCTGGGTGGAAATCCCGGCGGGAGCCGTGTAGGTGTCGGCGAAATACGCACGGATCTTGACCGTGTGCTGCCCGCTGGCCTCGTCAAAGGAGTCCTCAATCACCTCGTAGCTCTTGATTGTCCCCTGGGAGCTGCGGTCGATGTCGCGGTCGGTGGTCTCGGTGGTCCCCACCTTGCGGTCCGTGGACTGGGTTGCCCTCTCGTCGGAGGAGCTGGTCTCCTCGCTTGTCTTCTGCTCGGTGCCCGTGACGGTGTCCTGCCAGACCGCCCCTTCGCTTCCGCTTGCGGACTCCTTGACGCTTCCGCTGCGGCGGATGCTGGAGGACTGGTCCTGCTGGTTCTGGCGTTCGCTGGAGGAGATGGTAATGCCGTAGTGCTGTTCAATTGCGGCATTGAGGGCGTCGTTGACTGCCGCGCGATAGGTCGCGCCAACGCCGCGTGCGATGACGGAGCCGTCGTCGGCGCCCATCACCAGCGAAACCGAACACAAGAGCGCCAACAGCGATGCAAAAATCCACTTCATAGCGATTTCCTCCTTTTGTTCCAGGCGGAAAGCCCGCCGTTTCCTTGAAATGTCCCCTTCGGCCTACATCACGTTCTTGCGGGCGGCAAGCTTCCTCAAAGGAATGCGCTTCTGCCAGAACTCAAGCCCCGTGGCCAGGTCAACCAGGGTGAGGTTCAGACTGTACTCAATCTGGATGTCCTTGTTGTCCTGGCGAAGATTGCGCTGGGTCAGACGGCCTCGAAGGATGTACTGGGGAGTCACGGCAACCGTCGCATACCTGGCAAACTCGGTGTTGTAGACGATTATCTTGCCGCAGTTGGTGAGTTCCTCGCGGAGGCTCAGCCCAAGGCCCTCGGCCAGGGCGTCGGAATCACGGCCCCGTGAAAGGGTGTCGTTGGTGACATTCTCGACTATCACGACCGCACGGGCGGCGCCGTCGGGAGCCTTGATGCGGTCCAGCGAAACCAGGGACTCCACCGCACGGTAGACAGTGTCGTCGATGTCATCCTGGGAAAACCCTGTGACTGCCTCGGCCCGCGTCCCCTCGGGGATGTACGCGGTCCTGGTAGCGCAGGAAGTCATGAAGGCGACGGCGATTGCAAAGAGCGAGATTGTGAAGAGTGCGTGGCGGTTCATTTTCTCTTTTCTCCTATCTTTTTTGGTTACAGGACAACTATCTGAAGAATGGGGGCTCCCTCGCTGAAGGGGGGGCTTCGGCTACGGCCAGATGCTTCCCTCCCACTCGCGTCGGAGGTATTCGGGGACATTCATCAACGCCACCACGTCCTGGTGGTTTTCGGCTCGCCTGACAAGGTAGTGGCTTGTTCCATTCACAAGCACCTCCGCCGGCCTGAGCCGCCCATTGTACTGGTAGCTCATGACGTATCCGTATGCCCCTGCATTCTCCACGACCACCAGGTCTCCTTCGGCGGTGCCCTTTGGAAGGGGCCTGTCCTTGACCCAGAGGTCGGTGTTTTCGCAGAGCTGACCGCAGAGATTAAGCGGGATTCTCTCCTCGCTTTCGCGTCCGTTGACGTAGATGTGGTGGTATGCCCCGTAAAGCGTGGGGCGCGCGAGGACATTCATCCCGATGTCGGTTCCGATGATTCTCTTGTACGAGTCCTTGATTGAGTGAACCCTTCCGATAATATACCCAGCGTCGCCCACGAAATAGCGCGCCGGCTCCATCATCAGCCTGGGTGGCTTGAGACCGTATTCGGCAATCTTCCGCTTGAAGACCTCCGCGACGCTCTCGGCGGCCGCGTCAATGTCAAGGGGCTTGTCCTCGTGCTTGTATGGGATTCCAAGGCCGCCGCCAAGGTCGATGAACTCGAAGTCAATCCCGAGCTCACGCCCTGCCCTGCCAAGAAGATCCATGAGGAGCCCCGTCACATACCCGAAGTATTCGGGGTCGCGGATGGAGGAGCCGGGCATCATGTGTGCGCCAAAACGCTTGACACCCGCGGCCTTGGCGGCACGGTACGCGTCAAGAACCTGGCCGGGGTGAAGGCCAAACTTGGCGTCAGGACCCGCATTGCAGACAAATGCCCCGATGTCGCATTCGCCATAGCCGGGATTGACGCGGAAGGAGAGAATCTCCGGCACGCCATGCTTGAGGACACGCGGGAGAATCGAAATGTCATCCAGGTTGAAGATCACGCCAGACTCCAGACCCTGTCGGATGTCGTCGTCGGAAAGGAAATTCCCGGAGAACATGACATCCTCGCCGCCAAGCATCAACTCCTTCGCAAGAAGGATTTCGTTGACGCTCGCCGCGTCAATCCCGGCACCCTCCTGGCGCAGGATGCTTGCGACGGCGAGGTTGTTGTTCGCCTTGATCGCGTAGAAGAAACGGGTGTCAGGATAGAACTTCCGGAAGGCGTTCAAAGCACGGCGGTAGTTCTCGCGGATGCGGTTCTCCTCGTAGACGTAGAGAGGGGTGCCATAGTCGGAGGCAAGCTCCTCGACAGAGACTCCCTCCAGGTAGATCTGGCCGTTGTCGCGTATTTCCATAAGGCAAAAACATCAGGGAAGGAAGGCAAAGGCTCCCATTGAGATTGCAGAGGGCGGCCTGGCGAGGACGCAACGCCAGGCAACCAAACCCACAGACCCTACTTGACCAGGTGGGTGAAGAGACCGTCGCGGAGTTTTGGCTCGAACCAGGTGGACTTGGGAGGCATGATCCCGTGGTTGTCGGCAACACGCATGAGCTGCTCCAGCGAGGTCGGATACATCGAAAAGGCAACCGCCTCGCCGGCATTCACACGGCGCTCCAACTCGTCAGTCCCGCGGATGCCGCCCACAAAGTCAATGCGCTGGTCCTTCCTGGGGTCGTGGATGCCAAGGATGGGTTCTAGAACCTGCTCCTGCAAAAGGCTCACATCCAGGTTGGCGATGGGGTCATCCTCGTGGTGTTCCTTGAATGAAAGACCTAACCACTTGCCGCCCAAGAAGATACTAACTTCGCCAGGCGCAACCGGCACCGCTGGAGCCCCCTCGGTGAGGGTGCCGAGGGAGGACAATCTCTCAAGGAATTCCTCCTTCGTAAGTCCATTCAAGTCCTTCACAACACGGTTGTAGGCGAGGATCTTCAGCTGGCTCGCCGGAAAGATTACCGCCATCGTCCGCGCAGACTCCCCTGCCCCGCCCAGTTCCTTTGCGGCACGCGCAGAGGCCGCCGCGCGGTGGTGTCCGTCCGCAATGTAGAGGAGAGGGACCTTCTTCGCGAAGAGTTCCGCGACTGTCCCCGTCTCCGACGAGGGGATTCTCCAGCCGGAATGGCGAATGCCATCCTCTGCGACAAAGTCAAAGAGCGAAGGCTCCGACGACATGGTCTTCTCGACAATCTCGTCAAGGCCCTTTTCATCCTTGTAGGCCAGGAAGACAGGCCCCGTCTGGGCCCCCGTGGAAAGAATGTGCCTCGTGCGGTCGTCTTCCTTCTCCTTGCGGGTGAACTCGTGGCGGCGGACATCGCCCGCGTCATATTCATATACGCTGAAACATCCGACAATTCCAGTCTGACGACGAGAATTCATCACAAGGGAGTAGACATAGAAGGAGGGGGCAGAGTCCTCGACCAGCACTCCGGACGAACAGAGGTTGCGGAAATTCTCGGCCGCACGCATGTATACACGCTCGTCGTACGAGGAGACGTCGTCCGGAAACTCCAGGTCAGAGAGGGTGACACGCAAATAGGAGAGCGGACGCCCCTCCACGGCCTTGCGGGCCTCGGAACGGTTCATGACATCATACGGCAGGGACGCGACAGAGGGGGCGTTCCCACCACTCGGAATCAAGGCACGGAATGGAAATACGGACAACATGGATGAAAAAGTAGAGAGTAGGGAGGAGAAGGTAGGGAAGAGTGCGTGGTTGGCGCGCTTGGGCGCGCCTCGCGCGGCGGTTCCGCCACGCGTCATCAAGTAGGAAGTAGAGAGTAGGGAGAAGAAGGTAGGGAAGAGTGCGTGGACACTTTGCAGTGGGCTTCAAAAGTGGGGAGGAGGGAGGAGAGAACACATTCGGGGCGCACGGAGGAAGCGACGCGCGGGCGCCCCAAGCGCGCCAGCCACGCACTTCTTTCTTCCCTATGAAAAAATAATTCGTGTCCCATTCGTGTCCATTCGTGGTTCTATTATTCCACCTTTCGTGTATTTCGTGTATTTCGTGGTTCATTCCCTCCTTAACGTACGCGCGGCGGAAGCGACGCGCGGGCGCGCCCAAGCGCGCCAGCCACGCACTACTCTCTTCTCTCTTCTCCCTTCTCCCTACTTTACAGAAAACAAAAGAGTAGTTCCGAGTAGTGTCTCCTGTCGGATTTCGCGGGCGAGCCGTTCTTTGATTGAATCCAGTTCGTCGTGGTATTGGGTCTTTTCAGGTGGCGTCAAAGATTCCAGTGCGAAGAGGAGCCTTCCCTTTCGTTCGGCGATTCCGAGCTTATCTGCGGGCAGGTCCTCGAGGTAGAGTTCGAAGAGCCCGACGAAGACTTTTGCGGCAAGTTCCCGGAGGGATTCCCTGCGTGCCAAATCCATCATTTCGGCCTCTGACCAGGAGCGTTCATTCCGCAGGGGCTTCGGGGCGCCGACGGGCTTGAGATCACGTTCGTCCTGGCACCTGTACTCCCTTCCCTTCTCGACGGAGGTCTCCGTCTCCTGGGTGAAACTCTTGGAGTAGAACTCGTTGACGGAGAGGGCCTTTTCGCGTCCATTACGTTCGAGGATGCCACGGACGCGCACATGGCTCACGCGGCTGCTGGTCTTCACGCCAATCCGCTGGAGCCACTCCTGCTGGACAAGCATCATGGAACCCGACTCCTCCATGCGTGCGTCACCATACCATCTGTGGACAAGCACCTCGTATTGGCTCTCCACGGGGCCGCACTTGTATTCCACGAGCGTTCCCTCCTTAAGGACGCAGGAAGCCTCGGCGCCGTCCCCATCCTGCGCCAGCGTCAAAAGAGACGTGGCGTTCCACGCGTCAACGAGTCCCCGCAGCGAGAATACCAGGTCGGCCGTCCACGACGCCCCCATTGCCGGTTCGATATTGCGCAATTCTTCCACCTTCAATGTGAAGAGCGGTTCTGCGGAGGAGAGTTTCTTTCGCGCCTGGTCCGCCCTTTCGGAGGATTCGCCGCACTTGCCATCCTGCAAATCCTGCAGGATGCGATCCAGGGCGAGGACGACCGCCGGGCGGTTGTAGAACTCAAGTGCGTCACGCTGCACCAGAAGGTAGAATGCGATGGCGTCCGGCTTCATTTCCTCGACCAGGGCGCGGATTTCCTCCGAGAGTTCTCCTGCAAGCCCCAGGCGGACATAGCAGCCCCAGGCTCCCGCCTTCGCCGCATCCCCCGAGAGCTCCTCCGCACGGCCAAGCGCACTCTCCATCCAGTTCACATAGTCGCCACGCCCCGCGGCGTCCTTCGATGCGGCTCGCAACGACTCCACCCGCCTGGCAAGCGCATCCCTGCCCGCCTCGCGCAAATCAAGCTCCCGTTCACCGCTGGACTTCCTAAGACGGGCATCGCATTCCCAATCGGAAAGAGACTCCGAAAGAAGACCCTCGAAGGAGTCCAACGACTCGGAGGAACGACGGGACAACACAGTCTCCACGCAGAGGCCTGGAGCCTCGGCACGGAAGGACGCAAAGTCCTTGACGGTCGTAAAGTCGCCTATCGCACTGAACAAGGCCTCCGAATCACCAGTGTCGGAAACCCCGTCAAGAGCCTCCATCACCTTGAGCGAATGGGGATGGGGACTCTCCAGCTCACGACGGGCAGCCGATATCGAATCGAGCATCCGATGCTTCAGGGCAAGAGCCTCGCGGCACTTTGACAAATGCGCCGACATGCCGCCATCACCGCCGTCAAGCTCCAGGCTCTGGTGCAGGGCCGCCCATTGGCGAAAAGTCGTAACTTCCTGCACTCCAGAGGTTTTTGAAAGAAAATCAACACACTCCCCCACGGGAATCGCCACCGTGCGCTGCAGCTCCAGGGTATCCTGGCATACATCAAGCATGGCGTCCATCTCCTCAAAGTCGCCCCTTGCCGACAGCGAATCATAGAGGAAGTCGATTCCACCCGGAGGGGGGACGTATGCGAAGCCCGGGTAGCGCGCCACAAGCGACTGGCTGGCGATTCCCCGTATCAGGCGTGCGCGGTCGTTTTTCGCATTCACCACGACACCGAAGGCGCCGCCCACCTGCCTGCGTGCCTCGTCGCCATATTGGTCGCAATACCAGCTCAGCAGGGAATACTGGCACTCCAGGGAGACATCGGCGGGGAACTCGATGCGCCCTGCAGTCCCCTCCCCCACTGAGACAAATCCCGGCGGGGGGGTGACTGTGCGGCACGATGCCGCAAGGAGCGCAAGAAGCGCGGCAAGCAGGATGTTCCTCGTAGGCGCCATTCGTCTGGATGCGTGGGCGGACAGTTCCCTCTAGCGCTTCTTGACGCTGTATTCGTGGTCGCGCTTGCTGACCACCTCGATATTCATAAGGACCTTTTCCTTGGGCGTGCCAGCCTGGGTTCCAACCTGTTCAATCGCGTCAAGGACTTCCATGCCCTTGGTGACCTTTCCAAAGACGGTGTGATGCCCGTCAAGCCAGGGAGTCTTGTCGAATGTGATGAAGAACTGGCTGCCGTTTGTGTTCGGGCCGCTGTTTGCCATCGAGAGGACTCCGCGTCCGACATGGCGGAGGTTTTCGTTGAATTCGTCGTCAATCTTGTATCCCGGACCTCCGGTGCCTGGCGCGCCGTAGGAGCCCTCCCTGGAGTTGGGGCAGCCACCCTGCGCCATGAATCCGGGAATCACCCGATGGAAGGTCATGCCGCGGTAGAATCCGCTTTCCGCGAGGGTGATGATGTTCGCGACCGTGTTCGGGCATTCGTCCTCGTAGAGTTCAACATAGATGTCGCCCTTGCTGGTCATGATTCTGAGAACGGGATTTGCTTGCTTGGCTTCCATCTTGGCGGGTTCCTCCTGGGAATAGGCGATTGTGACAAAGGTCAACAGACAGATCAGTGTGAGAAGACGTGTCATTGTCGTTCGGTGGTTGGCGAGTTGAAGTTGGGAAACAATGGGAAATGGCGGAAAAAACTACTCGGAGGCGGTGCCTGACGACTCCGCCTGGCGAAGCTGGCCGCAGGCCGCGAGAATCTCCTGCCCCTTGGAGTGGCGAAGAGTCGCCTGGACGCCGCGGCCGACCAGGAAGTCAACCGCCTCGTTGCAACGGCGCAGGGTCGGGGCGGCAAGACGGCTTGCATTCGGGTTGCAGGGAATCAGATTCACCTTGGCGTGAAGCCGGTGCGCAATCTCGGAAAGGCGAACCAGGGTCTCGCGGCTGTCGTTGCGCCCGTCTATCAGCGCATACTCTAACGTCAGCATACGGCCCGTGAGCTCGCGATGATACTCGCAGGCACGGAAAATCTCCTCAAGGGGGTAGCGGTTCTTCTCGGGGATGATCTGCGCGCGCATCTCGTCGGAGACCGCATGCAGCGAAAGGGCAAGATTCCATGGACGGCGCAATTCGGCAAGCCGGATGATTCCCGGGACGATTCCGCTCGTCGAGATTGTGACGCGGCGCGCGCCAAAGCCGAGGGTCTCCTCGGAGGAGATGGCGTCAAGGGCGGCGGCAAGCGAGTCGAGATTCAACAAGGGCTCCCCCATCCCCATGACGACGATGTTGTCGACACGCTCCCCAAGCTCCCGGCACGCCAGGACAACCTGGTCGATGATCTCCCCTGGAGTAAGGTCGCGGACCAGTCCGCCGCGCCCGCTGGCGCAGAATACACAGCGGACGGGGCAGCCGACCTGGGTGGAGACGCAGACCGTGCTGCGCCCCGGAACGCGTATCAGTACCGTCTCTATCGAATTGCCGTCCTCAAGCGAGGAGAGCCACTTGACAGTGCCGTCCCTGGAGTCCTCGAGCCGGCGAACCACATCCAGGGCAAAGGGGCGCACGCGCTCCGCAAGCGCGGAACGGAGTCCCGACGGCAGGTTCGTCATTTCGTCGTATGAGGTGGCGAACTTGCCGTAGAGCCACCCGTGCAGCTGCTTTGCACGGAAGGCGGGCTGCCCCATGTCGCGGAGCAACCCGCGAAGCCCCTCGTCTCCTAGATCCTTGAGATTCATAGGACGATTGGAACGTCACGCAGTTCCACAAAGGGATGCGAGGCGTAGTTGAGGGTGCTTAGAATCGTGGTCTGGCCAATGCACTCGGCAAGCAGTGCGTGCAGGTCGAGCTTGGACTCGTCCTCCTTCACCATCGGAAGCGACGCATGGGTGGAGGGGCTGGCCGGGGCGAAGACCGTGCAGGAGTCCGGCACCTGTATCTGGGAGATGTCGAATGTCCCGATCTTCTGCGCCACTTCGATGATGTCGAGCTTGTCGTAGATCAGGAGCGGCCTGAGAATCATCATGGGGCTGGCCTCCTCGATGACCCGGAGGTTGGTCAATGTCTGGCTGGCGACCTGCCCCAGGTTGTCGCCCGTGACAAGCGCCTCGGACTCAAAGTAGCTCCCCACCACCGAGGCCAGCCGCATCATGCTTCTGCGGTAGAGGACCGTCCGGAACTTCTCGTTGCAGTTGTCGCGTATGGCCTTCTGCAACGGCAGGAGGTTGATGGCCACGACACGCCCGCGATGCTGGTAGTGGTTCAGGACGCGGGCGATGTCGCAAATCTTCGTAAGCCCCGCCTCGGGCGTGTAGGGGCTGCTGTGGAAGGTCACGAAGTCAACGTATGCGCCACGCCGAATCATCTCGTAGCACGCCACAGGGGAGTCAATGCCGCCTGAAAGCAGGGCAAGGGTGCGGCCGGCGGAGCCCGCCGGAAGCCCGCCGGCGCCGTCAATGCGCTCGTAGTCCACAAAAATGCCGCTTGGACGGATGTCGACGCCAATGCGCAGGGTCCCGTTCCGCAAATCAAGCTTCAAGTCGGGATGGGGGGACATCAGCACCTCCGCAAAGTGCTTCTCGATGTCGACGGAGGCCAGGGGAAAGTTCTTGTCGCAGCGGTTTACGCGCATGGAGTAGGTGCGCTCCCCCTCGGGAAAGGCCCTGGAATAGGCCTCGTAGACAATGGGGAATGTCCGGAGGAGATACTCCTCCAGCGCCTCCATCGTGCGTGCGCAGCGCCAGCCCGGCGAAACCGACGAAACGCCGGGGAGCGCGGGAATCTCCCGGCGCAGGGCCTCAAGCTGGTCGCGGGTGAGCTCGGGGGCGCCATCGCCCGAATAGAGATAGACACGGCCGCGCTCGACATCAAAACGGGCCGACGGGAAGCTGCCGCCAAGGACACGACCCAGCCCCTCGATCATCCTGCGAACAAAACTGCCGCGGTTGCGCCCCTTCGTTCCAATCTCGCCATAACGGCAGCAGACGGCGTTGTAGGGCAAATATGGCTGCCAGGCGGGCTTGCTCATGTCAAAAAGTAAAACTCGGGAATCCATGCGCGGACGCGCGCGTAAAAGAGAACCGCCCCAGCCTCCCGGCGTGCGCATTCCGCGCGTCGTTTGCGGAAACCATAGGCAGGAAACGGAAACGCCGCCCCGGATGCGATGTGTCCAGGCATCCTGCCAGGGGCAACGGGGCGGCTTTCAGAACGGCTTCAAGGGGGCAAGCCCGCACAAGGCCGGAAAAACGGAGCCCGTCTCAACGACCTTCGGGGACTCGCCCTGAAGCCTGTGGAATCCAGGACTTATTTCATGGCCTCTTCCACGGCGACGGCGACGGAGACCGTAGCGCCCACCATGGGGTTGTTGCCGATGCCCAGGAATCCCATCATCTCGACGTGGGCTGGAACCGAGCTGGAACCGGCAAACTGCGCGTCGGAGTGCATGCGGCCGAGGGTGTCGGTGAAGCCGTAGGAGGCAGGACCGGCAGCCATGTTGTCCGGATGCAGGGTGCGGCCGGTGCCGCCGCCGGAGGCGACCGAGAAGTAGTTGCGGCCGGCAAGGATGCGCTCCTTCTTGTAGGTGCCGGCAACCGGATGCTGGAAACGGGTCGGGTTCGTGGAATTGCCGGTGATGGAAACGTCCACGTCCTCCTTCCACATGATTGCGACGCCCTCGCGGACATCGTCGGCGCCGTAGCAGCGGACCGCGGCACGCGGGCCGTCGGAGAACTTGGTCTCCTTGACAACCTTCAGCTCGCCTGTGAAGTAGTCGAACTTGGTCTCGACGCTGGTGAAGCCATTGATGCGGCTGATGATGTACGCGGCATCCTTGCCAAGACCGTTCAGGATGACCCGCAGGGGCTCCTTGCGGACGCGGTTCGCCTTGGTGGCAATGCCAATCGCACCCTCCGCAGCCGCAAAGGACTCATGGCCGGCCAGGAAGGCAAAGCACTTCGTGTCCTCGCTCAGAAGCATGGACGCCAGGTTGCCGTGGCCAATGCCGACCTTGCGGTCGTCGGCGACGGAACCGGGAATGCAGAACGCCTGAAGACCCTCGCCAATCGCCTTCGCGGCGTCGGCGGCCTTGGTGCATCCCTTCTTCATCGCAATCGCCGCCCCGAGGACGTATGCCCACTTCGCATTCTCGAAGCAGATGGGCTGGATGCCTTCCGTGATCTTGTAGGGGTCAAAACCCTTGTCAAGACACATCTGGCGAGCTTCCTCAAGACTCTTGATGCCGTACTGCTCGCAGACCTTGTCAATCTGCGGAATCCGACGCTCGTAGTTTTCAAACAAAGCCATTTTCTGCGTGCCTCCCTAAAGTTACTCGTGACGGGGGTCGATGTACTTGACGGCGCCCGCCTCGGGAGCGAAACGGCCGTAGGTGCCGGTGAACTTGGCGACTGCCTCGTTCGCGTCCATGCCCTGCTTGATGGCCTCCATCATCGGGCCGATCTTCACAAACTCGTAGCCAATCACCTGGTCGTCCTTGTCAAGGGCAACGCGCTTGACATAGCCCTCGGCCATCTCAAGGTAGCGCACACCCTTCAACTGGGTGGAATACATCGTGCCAACCTGGCTGCGAAGACCCTTGCCCAAATCCTCAAGCCCGGCGCCGACGGAAAGGCCGTTCTCGGAGAAGGCGCTCTGGGAGCGGCCGTAGACAATCTGCAGGTAGAGTTCACGCATCGCGGTGTTGATGGCGTCGCAGACCAGGTCGGTGTTCAGGGCCTCGAGAATCGTCTTGCCGGGCAGGATTTCAGCGGCCATTGCGGCGGAGTGGGTCATGCCGCTGCAGCCGATGGTCTCGACCAGAGCCTCGACTATCACGCCGTCCTTTACGTTCAATGTCAGTTTGCAGGCACCCTGCTGCGGGGCACACCAGCCCACGCCATGGGTCAGGCCAGATATCTCGTTGATCTGGCGAACCTGAGTCCACTTGCCCTCCTGCGGAATAGGAGCAGGACCGTGGTCGCACCCCTTTGCCACGCAGATCATGTTGTCAACTTCCTTGGTGGTGATCATCTTGGAATCCCTTGTTTTTCTTCTTGTTCGAAAGGGCACACGACCCTCTCGCGGCGATAACCGACAAAATATAATCCATCCCACATGGACTGGTAGAAGCACAAGGGAAGGCACGCGAATGATGAAATGCCAGGGCACGCCTTGCCCCGCATAATCGAGTAGGAGCCTAAAGGTCGGCTAATTGCTTCACGATTCGGCAACGCCCGGTACCACAGAAAGAGCCTGGCCCGCGCCGCTGATTCCGTGTTCCTTCGACTGCCCCTGCCTCAGTCTTGACGGTTGTCACCTCAAGGTAGTCGAACCAATCTAATATCTGCACGAGCGAACGCTGCCTCAGCCCATTTAGCAGTTCACTCCTCACGCAATCATCTTTTGAAACCGATTCCGCTTCCTGGGATGATGGTCGCACACCGTACTTTTTTCCTAGGTGATAAGAAAGTGGGAAGTGTTGCATTGGTCGGTAGCTTCATTCGAGCGCCCATGGATTGCACATTCACTCCACCCCACGGAGAATTACCGTCTTAGTTTTTTGCCTCCTACCGCGGGCTGCGCTCGCACCTTGCGGCGCTCACTCCATCCACGACTAATATCCCGACACCGTCACGCGATTCCCCACTTGGCAGATGGGCGAACTGTGAGGAGATGACGCATTGCATCCCGTCCACAGTTGAGGGCAACCCACATGCGAGCGAGGGTAATAGCCCCCTGACCACAGATATTCGTGCCCATTCGTGGTTCAATAACCATCTGCTCTCTTTTCGTGTCCATTCGTGTCCATTCGTGGTTCTGAGCTTTTTCGTGTCTTTCGTGTCTTTCGTGGTATAATCCATTCGTGTCCATTCGTGTCCATTCGTGGTTCTGAGTTTTTCGTGTCTTTCGTATTTTTCGTGGTTCAATCCATTCGTGCCCATTCGTGTCCATTCGTGGTTCTGAGTTTTTTTCGTGTGTTTCGTGTGTTTCGTGGTTTGATCCATTCGTGTCCATTCGTGGTTCAATAACCCTCTACTCTCTTTTCGTGTACATTCGTGGTTCTGAGTTTTTCGTGTCTTTCGTGGTTCAATCCATTCGTGCCCATTCGTGCCCATTCGTGGTATAAGAGCCTGCCCGGGCTACGGGAGAATTGGGAGAATATCGTAAATCCCTGGAAATTATGACTTTTATGATTATCATCCAGTTTTGAGAAATATCCGCCGGAGGGGTCTATATTTCCTTCGCACCACGGACAGGCCGTGGTGTCGGAGCCCTGTCCAAGCCTGCTCATTCCAAGGCAGTTAGGAAGTCAGGGTCCTGGCGTATTCAACAACCACAAATGGAGATAGACAAATGGCTAGAATCGTCTTTGCGGAGCCGTCGGATTATGACGGCACCATCACAGAGGAAATGAGGGAGAGGCTGCGCCAGCGGCGCCTCATGCTCGGCCTGGGCTACCAGGAGCTTGGCAGGCTGCTCCACGTGACAATGTCCACCGCCAGGAAATGGGAGGACGGCACCATCGGCAGATGCAGGCATTCCCACGCGTCCCGCCTGCTGCGTTTCCTCGACGGCGAATTCGACACTGGTCTGCTGGAGGCAAGCCGCAGCGCGGCCCCGCACTACGGCGACCCAGACGGCGGCGCCTCCCCGATGTTGCTGTGCATGGAACAGCTGTCGAGCATCTACAGGCTGTGCGGCGGCAATCCCGAGCTCGAGGCCGGGCTCGTCAGGGATGTGAACGACGTGCTGGACAAGCAGACGACGCGACTACGCAGGGCCGCCGGGGGCGGTTCAGGGACGGACAATGACGACGACCGCAGGGAGTAGGCCATGGAAAACGAAATCAAAGTCAGCAAGGGGCTCCCGGCGAAGATTCTGGTGCGGGAGACAGCGGAGGACGGCGAGCAGTTCACAGGCGTCTTCTCCGAGGAGTTCAGGAAGCGGTTCGAGGACCACCGCAGGGAACTGGGGGCAAGCTACCAGCAGCTGGCGTCCGCCCTGCGCATCAACTGGTCGACCATCCGCAAGTGGGAGTGCGGCGTCACCAGGACCTGCCATTCGCGCCACATAGTGCGGGTCAGCGACTTCCTCAACCGCAAGTACGACAGTCTCCTCAAGTTCGGGAGAAGGCGTCTGCCCGGCTACGACGCCATGGTGGAGGCGCAGCCGGAGGAGCTGGCCGCCTGCTTCAGGCGCACCATTCCAGTAATGGGCGTGAGCAAGTGCTTTCCGGGAGAGGCGGAGAGATTCCTCCATGAACTGCACAGAGTCGCAAACGCATACGCGGTGAAGCTGCTTGAACTGGCGTCGCCAAAGGTCTTCACCGTCCCGGCGGACGACAGTCCCCCCGGAGGCGTCGACTGACCGCCCCTGCCAGAAGGACGCGGCCGCCGTCCGGCCAGCCAACCCCGGACGGACGACGGCTGCCTCCGGGGAGTCCTCGGGGGATGGATGCGGCGGCGGGATTATGGGAAGCGCGGGCCAGGGTGTGTGTCCAGGAGGCATATCGTCTTGAAAACATTGGAGTGGGGGTTATATTAACCGACTCGACATCACCGACGATTTTTAATTATCTGCATAACAGTAAATAACTTACGGAGTTTTCACAATGTACGCCATCATCAAGGCCTCTGGCAAGCAGTACAAGGTCGAGCCTGGTCAGGAGTTTGAGATTGACCGCATTCAGGGCGAGGCTGGTCAGGCTGTTGATTTCAGCGAAGTCCTCTTGATTTCCAAGGACGAGAACACCACCGTTTTCGGCGAGCCGACCATTGCCGGCGCGGTAGTCAAGGCCGAAATCAAGTCCCAGTTCCGCGGACCGAAGCTGATTGTCTTCAAGATGAAGCGCCGCAAGCGCAGCCGTTGCAAGAACGGTCATCGCCAGGAGATGACCCGCCTTACCGTCAAGGAAATCATCGGTGGATAACCTCATAGCCACTGTATTTTGTTGACCCCTTGAGGAGAGGTACGAGCGCCAGGCGCACGTGCCTCTCTTTTTGGTTTTTGGAGAGGCGGCCGCCTCTCCCCCCAGTCCACTCTTCTTTTTTGCCTTTTCCAGTAGTTATGCAAAACGCATGGGACATTCTAGCCGACCGAGGATTCATCTACCAGTCCACTGACGCCGATGCCATGAGGAAGCTCCTTGGCGAGGGCGTCCAGACCTTCTACGTAGGCTTTGACCCGACTGGCAGTTCCCTCCACATTGGGCACCTGCTTCCCATCATGGCGATGCGCTGGCTTCAGAAGTGCGGCCACCGCCCGCTGGCTCTTGTGGGTGGCGGCACCGCGATGATCGGCGACCCTTCGGGCAAGATGGAGGCCCGCCCGATCATGACAGTGGAGACCATTGACGCCAACGTCCGCTCCATCCAGGCCCAGCTTGCCCGTTTCCTGGACTTTTCGGAGGGCGGCGCCCAGGTCGTCAACAACGCCGACTGGCTCCGCGACCTCAAGTTCCTGGACTTCCTGCGTGACATCGGCTCCCTTTTCAGCGTCAACAAGATGCTGACGGCCGAATCCGTCAAGATGCGTCTCCAGACCTCCCTTTCCTTCCTGGAGTTCAGCTACCCCCTCCTGCAGTCCTACGACTTCAACCTTCTCAACAAGCGCTACGGCTGCCGTTTTGAGTTTGGCGGGCAGGACCAGTGGGGCAACATCGTAGCGGGCGTCGATCTGACCCGCCGTCTCCAGCAGAAGGAGGTCTACGGCGCCACCTTCCCCCTCCTTCTCAAATCCGACGGCACCAAGTTTGGCAAGACCGCCGGCGGCGCCGTGTGGCTTGACGCGGAGAGGACACCACCCTTCGAGTACTACCAGTTCTGGCGCAATGTCGACGACGGGGACGTCCAGAAGCTCCTGGGCTATTTCACCGCGCTTCCGATGGACGAAGTGCGCCGCCTGGGCTCCCTGCCCTCCCCCCAGATCAACCGCGCGAAGGAGATTCTCGCCTACGAGGCGACCGCCCTTGCCCACGGCCACGAGCAGGCGGCCAAGTCGTATCTTGCGGCTTGCTCCCAGTTCGGCTTTGCCGACCCCGACGGATTGATTGAGACAACCTCCCGGGTGAAGGAGATTTCGGCGGCCAGCGCCAACGAGGCGATTCCCGCGATTGAACTCACCAAGGACGAGCTTGGAGACGGAATCGGGCTTCTGACCCTGATGGTCAAGGCCGGGCTCTGCGCGTCCAACGGCGATGCGCGGCGCCTCGTCCAGGGCGGCGGATGCTACATCGGCGACACGCGCCTCCAGGATCCCCGGATGATCGTCACGCAGGGGGATTTCGGCGACGGCGGCGAGATAATGCTCCGCGCCGGCAAGAAGAGCCGCAAGCGCGTCATACTCAAGTAGAAATACAATCCACCCGTAGCAACCACTCCGCATGGAGTCCTCCCACATGGCAGGAATCATCGACCCAAGAGCCGCAATCGAAGAAGGCGCGCAAATCGGAACCGACGTCACCATCGGGCCGTTTGCGGTGATCGGCGGAAACGTCCGAATCGGCGACGGATGCGTCATCGGACCCCATGTAGTCCTCTCCGGCAACACAACCATCGGCAGGGGGACTCGAATCCACTGCGGCGCGAACATCGGCGACGAGCCCCAGGACGTCCACTACAAGGGCCAGAACTCCTTCACCGACATTGGCGAGAACTGCATCATCCGCGAGTATGTGACGATCCACCGCGGCGTCGAGGAGGGGAGCCGCACGACTGTCGGCAACAACGTGATGCTGATGGCCTTCGTGCATCTTGGCCACAACTGCCAGATTGCAGACGACGTAATCATTGCGAACGCGAGCCTTCTTGCGGGCCGTGTCGAAGTCGGGCGCCACGCATTCATCTCCGGGTCGACCCTCATCCACCAGTTCTGCCGCATCGGAACCATGGCGATGCTGGGCGGCGGCTCCAGGATTGTGCAGGACGTCGTCCCCTACGGAATCGTCCAGGAGAATACAATCCAGGGCATCAACGCCGTCGGTCTCAGGCGTGCCGGCTGGAGCGCGGAGACCATTTCCGCGGTCAAGGAGGCTGTGAAGATTGCGTGCCTCAGCGGCTACAGCCGTCCCACGGCGCTGGAGAGGATTCGCGCCGAGCTGCCGCAGCTTCCCGAAATCATGCTCTTCGAGGAATTTCTGGAGGGGACGAGCCGCGGGCTGATTACCAACGGAAGTGCGCCCCATGCCGAGCATTAGGCGCCGCTTTCTGTGCTATATTGTCTAGATTTACGAGCTAACTCTTTCAGCAGTTGACGCTTGCCGCATCAACTGCCCATCACGCAGAAGAATGCCACGCTCCGCCGAAATCCATCGCAAGACAAAGGAGACCTCAGTCGATTTCAGAATCGACCTGGACGGCGCCCCCTCGGGGAACTCCTTTGGGACAGGCGTCCCCTTCTTCGACCACATGCTTGACGCGGCATTCCGCCACGGCCGCATCTCGGCCGTGCTTGCCGCCAAGGGGGATCTGGAGATTGACGCGCACCACACGCTGGAGGACACGGGGCTTGCCATCGGCCAGGCCATCAAGGCCGCCCTTGGGGACAAGACCGGCATCCGGCGTTTCGGCGAGGCCACCATTCCACTTGACGAGGCTCTAGCGAGGGTGGTGATCGACCTTTCGGGGCGCCCGCACCTCTCCTGGAGATGCGCATTTCCCGAAGCGACGGCGGGCGGGGTCAGCCACCAGCTCTTCCACGAATTCTTCCAGGCGCTCGCAAACGCGGGCGGCCTCACGATCCATGTCGACCTGATTGCGGGAGACGAGAACCACCACTGCCTCGAGGCCATCTTCAAGGCCTTCGGAAGGGCACTCGGAACCGCATGCGCGACAGACCCGCGCATCCAGGGAGAAACGCCTTCCACCAAGGGCGTGCTCGAATAGACATCATACGACACAAGACGACACTTCCCCGAAAACATACGCACAGCAACAACGACAATGTCTGACAGCAATCTGGAACTTAGCACCATCCGCCACTCCGCGGCCCACATCATGGCGGCCGTCGTGGCAAAACTCTGGCCTGACGTCAAATTCGACATCGGTCCGGCGACTGCGGATGGCTTCTACTACGACTTCGACATGGAGCACCGGCTCGAGCCTGGTGACCTGAAGGAGATCGAGACTAGAATGCGCAAGATGATCGGCCAGAAGGTTCCCTTCGTGCGTTCGGAGGTCTCCCGCGAGGAGGCGAAGGCCATCTTCGAGTCCAAGGGGCAGACCTACAAGCTTTCGCGCCTGGAGGACATCCCCGAGGGCGAGACCGTCTCGCTGTACACCTGCGGCGACTTCGTCGACCTCTGCCGCGGCCCCCACGTCGAGAACTCCTCCCAGATCGGCGCAGTCAAGCTGACCGGCATTGCGGGTTCCTACTTCCGTGGGGACGAGAAGAACAAGATGCTCCAGCGCATCTACGGCACTGCGTTCCCGACCAAGCAGGAGCTTGACCAGTATCTGCAGCAGGTCGAGGAGGCCAAGAAGCGCGACCACCGCAAGATCGGCGTGGAGATGGAGCTTTTCAGCACCCACGATGAGATTGGCCCCGGGCTCATCTCCTGGCATCCGATGGGTTCCAGAATCCGCAATGTCATCGAGGCCTTCTGGCGCGACGCACACTACAAGAACGGCTACGAGCTCGTCTACACCCCCCATGTCGGCCGCGCCAACCTCTGGGAGACATCAGGGCACCTCGGATTCTACAAGGAGAACATGTATTCGAGCATGGACATCGACGGCGACCCGTACTACGTCAAGCCGATGAACTGCCCGTTCCACATCATGATCTACAAGACCAAGCCCCGTTCCTACAGGGAGCTGCCCTGCCGCTGGGCCGAGTTCGGCACGGTCTACCGCTACGAGAAGGCCGGCGTCCTCCACGGACTCATGCGGGTCAGGGGCTTCACCCAGGATGACGCCCACATCATCTGCACTCCCGAGCAGATCATGGATGAAATCCGCGAAGTCATCCGCTTCTCGATGTACATTTGGAAGTGCTTTGGCTTCAAGGAAGTGAAGGCATACCTCTCAACCCGCCCCGCGAAGGCCGTCGGCGCCCCCGAGAAGTGGGCGAAGGCCACCGAGGCATTGCTGGAGGCCATCAAGGCCGAGGGCATGACCTACCAGGTCGACGAGGGCGGCGGAGCATTCTACGGCCCGAAGATCGACCTCAAGATCAAGGACGCCATCGGACGCGAGTGGCAGACCTCCACCATCCAGTTCGACTTCAACCTGCCTGAACGATTCAACCTCGAATACATCGGGGCCGACGGGCAGAGACACCAGCCATTCATGGTCCACCGCGCACTCCTCGGCTCCCTCGAAAGATTCTTCGGAATCCTCGTCGAACACTACGCGGGGGCGTTCCCGACATGGCTCGCGCCTGAACAGGTCCGGGTCCTCCCGATCTCCGAGAAGTTCTTCAACTACGCGAAGGAGATCGAAATGAAACTCCGCGGACTCAACATCAGGACCACCAGCGACCTCTCCCCAAGCCCAATCGGGGCAAAGGTCAAGGCCGCCGGAATCCTCAGGGTCCCGTACCTCCTCGTCGTCGGAGAAAAGGAGCAGACCGACGGCACGGTCGCCATCTCCGTGCGCGACCGCAGCAAGGGCGGAGGCAAGTACTACGTCAAGGGAGACGTCGTCCCCCTCGAGGAGTTCATCGCAAACATCAGGAAGGAGATCGAGGACAAGGCGTAGCCGCCGAGTCCGAGTCCTGCCAGTGGGTTCCGCGCCCTCCCCAATGTGCGGCGCGGTTCCCGTAGGAGGCAATTTCGCCTCAGGAAGAAACCCCAAAAACGGAGTTCAAATCGCGTGAAGCAACTTAGACCTGGAGACCGGTTTCTGCGTGGTCGGGACGTGCGCCTGATTGACCAGAACAACGAGCAAGTAGGCATCGTCACCTTCGAGACTGCATTGGCGCGGGCGCAGCAGGCTGGACTTGACCTGGTGCTTGTGCCCAGCAAGACCGAGCCGCCTGTCACACGCATCATGGACTTCGGAAAATACCAGTTCGAGGAGTCCAAGAGGGCGCGGGAGGCACGCAAGAACCAGGTCCAGCCGAAGCTGAAGGAGGTCAAGCTGAGACCCGCCATCGACGACAACGACCTGAATACCAAGCTGAAGCACGCCCGCGAATTCCTCCTCCACGGCGACAAGGTGAGAGTCCTCCTCCAGTTCAGGGGGCGCGAGATGAGCCACCAGGATCTCGGAATGCAGATCATGACGCGCTTCATCAAGGAACTCGACGATGTCGCAAAGCAGGACTCCCCCGTCCGCCAGGACAGGAAGACCTTTTCCACCACGCTCTCCGTCAGACCCGAGGCACGCGCCGCCGCCAAAAAGGAGGCCGCCAGGGACCAGGCGCCTGAGCCGACCGCAAACGACGGCATTCCCCGGGAATAGGGGGCGCCGCCGCAGAATTGAACTTGCCATCCCCATCGGGATGGCGCAGAGTGTGCCGTCGCCGATTAGTTGACTGTCGTGCCGGCCAGGGCGAAGGGTTCGTTTTCTCTACCCCAGCCCGGGCGCGCCAGCCGGCGAAGGCCGTTCCAACCAAGGAGAAACCACAATGCCGAAGATGAAAACGAGAAAAGCCGCCGCGAAGCGCTTCAAGCAAACCGCTACGGGAAAGTACATGCACAACCGTGCCGGTGGCAGACACATTCTCACGAAGAAGTCCGCCACTCGCAAACGCCGCCTTGGCCAGCCCGAGGAAATCAAGAGCACCGAGCTCTCGAGGATGAAGGCGTGCTTCCCCTACGGTCTTTAATCGATGTCAACCATCTTTTAGCTTGGAGTACTGAACAATGAGAGCAACGAACGCACCCGCATCCAGAGCCCGCCGCAAGCGCGTGCTCGAAATGGCAAAGGGCTTCAGTGGCAGCAGAAGCAAACTCATCCGCATGGCGTACACCGCCACGGACAGAGCGATGGCCTATGCCTACGTCGGACGAAAGGACAAGAAAATCGCCTATCGTCAGCTGTGGACACAGCGCATCAACGCAGCCTGCCGCGCCCTCGATTTCAAATACAGCTGGCTGATCGACGGCCTCAACAAGGCCAACATCGAAATCAACCGCAAGATGCTCGCCGACCTCGCCGTCACGAACCCAACTGCATTCGCGCAGCTGGTCGAAAAGGCAAAGGCCGCACGCGCATAGGCTGAATGACGAAATCATAAGTCGCGACCGCGCAAAACACCCCGCCCCGTTTCCCGGAAGGCAACTCTCCCGGAAAACGGGGCATTTTCGTAGAATGACGGACGGTCTCCCGGCCGGGGCTGGCGCAATCCCCGCAGAAGAGAAGGCGACAAAATGCCATGGAACTATTCCGACGCCCCCTGCCCGGGCTTTCTCTTGCCATTGTGGAGTCCCGTCTTCACCCGCTCCCAATGGATGCGATATTCACTGGGGGACATCCCGCGGTATTTCCGAAATACGACGCTGAAATAGTTTCCGTCCCGGAATCCGCATTTCCGGGCGATTTCCGCCATGGAGAAACTCCGGTATTTTAGGCAGGCCTCCGCCTCCACCAGCCGTTGTTCCGTCAAGAGTTCCTTGAAATTGCGCCCCGTGGTGGCCTTCAGGAGATTGCACAAGTAATTCGGGGTCACCTGGCATGCCTCGGCGGCGTCCTTCAAATGCAAATCGTCCGTATACCGCAGGGCGATCAGGTTCCGCACAATATCGCAATACTTCTCCTTCACATGGCGCGTCGCGTCCGCCACCGCCTCGTCCTGCGCCATCTGCAACTCGTATTGCAGGAACTCCGAGAAAAAACGCGCCGCCTCCTTCAACTCCGGCAGCTTATCCGCCGAATACGGCATCAGAGGATTCCCGGTGTATTGCCTCGACTTTTCCCGCCAGACCGGATGTTCCGGTAATGAAAATGTCCCAAGATACAACACCGCGGCCAACTCTCCCTGGAAAAGAATTGGCTGGACAAACTCCCATACGCCGTAGGGACAACACCCGTGAAAGGGGCGACCATGTCGCGCCAGACGCATCGTCCGGTGCTTATTGATGGCACAGGAATAGTTCTTGTCGCCGCTCTTGATGAAACGGCAATATTCGTGGTTGTGCAGGGTCATGAAGTTCGGGAACGCCAGACGTGGCGAAGTCCGGAACAAGTCGTGGAGCGGCTCAAGACTCGCTAGGCACCCAAGGTGGTTCTCAACATAGAGAAAAAAATCGTCAATCTTCATTTCCTGCCTCGCCTTAACTGCAATTAATTACAATTTACCTACGCAAAAAAAAATTGCACGCAGAGAGATGCAATCGGCGCGGCCCCTCGACAGTCATACCCACACAGAAAAAAAGTGTAATTTATTAAAGATACTTTCTATGCATCAATAATAAAAAAATGTATTTTTTTACATTAATCGCTTGATTTCCCCCCAAAAAAGCCTATACTAACGCCAAGAATGTATTTTCTTGTTTTCCCCGTTCCCACAAAAGCAGGAGAATCCAATGCGAAAGTCCTTCACCTTAATTGAGTTGCTAGTCGTCATCGCCATCATCGCCATTTTGGCGTCCATGCTACTGCCCGCGTTGTCCAAGGCACGCGCCAAGGCTCGCTCGATTTCCTGCATCAACAACCTGAAGCAGATTGGCCTTGGCATTGAATTCTACTGCAACGACTACGACGACTATATGTTCCAGGTTCTTGACATCGGCTGGGCAGCGAATGGCGGACGCGCCTGGCCGGATCGTCTAATCGACCTTCAGTGCATTCCAGGCACGAACATCCTCGTCTGCCCCTCCGCGCCACCCACCACGGGGCTGGAACTCATCCCCAGCCGGATCGCCAGCCTCACGGAGCGCTACAACAACCAGAAAAAAGTCTCCTATGGCCTGAACATCTTCACCTGGGGATTCTTCAGCAACCATCCCGCCTACGCCCCGATTTCCAAGCGCGAGACGATCCTGAACATGAAATGCAGCCCCGAACTGATCATGATGGCGGACACCGTCCCCCTCGGGGACGGCATGATGGCCGATGACATCGGCTTCGCCTACATCCACGCCAACCAGCCCGTCACGGGCAGCGTGCCATCCACCGTCGGGTGGTACCGACTTCACTTCCGCCATGACCTCTGCCTGAATTTCGTCGCCATCGACGGGCACGCAGGGAGTTCCCGCTATCAGTTGCCCTGGCCACAGGGCGACTGGCTGAAGCGCCACAGCCGCCCATACTGGTTCGGCGGGAAATGGAATTCCGACCTGTAGGCGAGAAGCCCCTCTCCGGATCATGCACGAAAAGGCCATGTCTCTCCCCCACACCCGCCAGGCGGATGTCGTTGTCATTGGCGCCGGACTGGCGGGCATTTGCGCCGCCGTCGCCGCGGCGCGCAATGGCGCCAAGACGCTCCTCATCCAGGATCGCCCCATGCCCGGGGGTAATTCCTCCAGCGAAATCCGAATGTGGATCTGCGGGGCGCAAGACTCCGATTTCCGGGAGGCCGGACTGCTGGAGGAATTGAAACTGGCAAACTACTACTACAACCCCACCCTGAAATACACCCTCTGGGACCATGTCATGAGGGATTTCCTGGAGAGTGAACCCAATCTGGAATGCTATTTCAACACCTCCGTCATCGACTCCACCGTTGACGGAGGCCGCATCTCCTCTGTCATAGCCTGGGGCCTCACGGACTACATCCTCTATGAGTTCCGCGGGAAGGTCTTCGTGGACTGCTCGGGGGACTCCATCCTGGCGGAGAGGAGCGGTGCGGAATATGTCCACGGGCGTGAAGCCAGGAAAACCTACAACGAACCCTGGGGGCTGGAACAGGCCGACGGCAAGACCATGGGCAATTCCATCCTCATGCAACTCCGGAGGACGGACGACGACCGCCCCTTCAAAGCACCCTCCTGGGCATACCACTACACCGACGAGACAGTCCCCCGGCAGGAACTGGCTCAGCCCGGCGACAATTTCTGGTGGCTGGAATTCGGCGGGGTCTTCGACACCATCAAGGACGCGCGGGAAATCGGGAGGGAACTCACGAAAATCGCGTTGGGCTACTGGGAATACATCAAGAACCATCCCGACGGACGGGGAAACGGCTGGGCGTTGGACTGGCTGGGCTCCCTCCCGGGCAAACGGGAAAGTCGTCGCTATGTCGGCGACTATGTCCTTACCCAGGACGACACTGTGAACGGCAGACTCTTCCCCGACGCCATCGCCTATGGCGCCTGGCTGGTGGACGACCACTACCCCGAAGCCATCTACCACAAGGGCGAGCCAAACCGGGTGCAACCCCTCAGGCCCGGCTACCATGTCCCGTATCGTTGCCTCTATTCCCGGAACATCTCCAATCTCCTCTTCGCTGGGCGAAATATCTCCGTCTCCCACCTGGCCTTGAGTTCCGTGCGAGTCATGGGGACATGCGCCATGTTTGGCCAGGCCGCCGGCACCGCCGCCGCCCTTGCAGTCCACTACGGCTGCACGCCCCGGGAAATCGGGCGGAGGCATATTCGGGAGCTGCAGCAGCGGCTGGTCCGACAAGACCAGTTCATCCCCGGCATCAAGTTGGAGCACGGAACGGCGGCCCGCAACGGCACACCCTCCGATCCACGCCTGGCGGACGGATTTGACCGGGAGACGAAGTCGACAACCAACCATCACTCCATCCTGCTCCACCAGGGGGAGTCCTGCCAATACACCTTCAAGACCCCCACGACCGTCGCCGCCATCCGGCTGGTCTGGGACAGCAATTTCGAAGACAGCAAGAAGATGCGCTTCCATGAGGGGTGCGACGAGAGCCGGCAGCTCCCTTCCACCCTGGGCAAGGCGTTCATCGTGGAAATCCAAACCGGCGGCGAATGGCAAATGTGCTTCCAAGTCGACGACAATTTCCGACGCCTGAACCTTATCCATTTTCCCCCCAGGCAGGCCCAGGCCATCCGCCTCACGCTGACAAGGGAACGTATCCCCGGAGAGCCCGCCCGGCTTTTCTCATTCGAACCCATTGACGAACTCCGCCTCCAATGAAATCCCTCTCCATACTTCTTGCCGCCGTGAGCATCTTTGCCAGCCTTCTGTCCGACGCCGCAACCATCCAGGGCACCGTCCGCTTCGACCAGAACCGGGACGGCTGGCCCGGCCCGGAAGACCCCGGCATTCCTGGCATGCTGGTCAGCGACGGGTTCGGATTCGCCGAAACCGACGCTGAGGGAAAATACACATTGACACTCCACGAAAGGGCGACCACAATCTATGTGCAGCGCAATGACCTATACACCGCCGACGTCACGAAGTTCTGGCATAGGATAACACCCGGGCGCAAGACCTATGATTTTCTCATGGAGAAATCCCGCCCGGTCCAGGGAGACACCCTGGACATCGTGGTCGTTGGGGACACGGAGACCCAGGAGACGATGGGCACCCAGGATTTGGGATTCATGCGCCAGGTGCGACGCTATATCGCCAACCACCCCGAGATCGACTTGTTCCTCAACGCGGGCGACATCAGCGCCGGTTCGTCGCTCGGAATGGAGACGCAGCGCGATTTCGTCAACTTCTCCACCATGGGGATTCCCGTCGCCTACGCCTGCGGCAACCACGACATCGACTTCCGGGGCCGCGGCTTCTATGGGGACAAAGACCCCTTCGTCGCAATATTCGGCCCTTGGTGGGAATCCTTCGAATTGGGCGGATTCCTGTTCGTCACAGTCCCCATCTACAACAGTTGGGGCGCCCCCATCTCCTATGATATGAGAGATTGCGGCGACTGGCTGCGCGCCTTGTGTGAGCGATACCCCGACAAGAAGAAAATCCTCTTCTGCCATGACCTGCCCGATTTGGTCGGACAGAGGATGGACACCCATTCGGAGCCCGTGGACTTCGACCAGGAGAATTTCGTCTGCGCCATCTACGGGCACAAGCACATGAGCATCGTAAAAAAATATCCATCGGGGCGCAAGGCATTCTCTGTCGCGCCCCCCAACAAAGGCGGCGCGGGTTGCTTCACACAGTGCTTCCGCACCGTGCATATCGAACGCGCCACGGGGAAGGCTACCAGCGAACTGTTTTTCAACAACGCCGAGGAACACCTGGCTCTTGTCCTCCCGCAGAAAACCGCAGACGCCGCGCACACAATCCTCGTAGACGCCTATGACGGCGGAGATGAAATCGTATCCGTCACCGCCACTTCACCGGGACAGCCGACGATTTCCCTGAAGAGAATCAGCCCCGCCGCATGGCAGGAGACCGCCGGCTGGAAACTAGAGGGCAACGCGGAAATCACCCTCGCCGCCACCACAAAATCCGGAAAGCGATTCTCGCACACATCCCCGGTTGCAGCGGAGGCCGACGCGCCGGAAATCCTTTGGACGACCCAACTCCCCGCCGCCATCGCCATGGCGGATCTCCAACTCGTCAACCACTCGCTGGTCGTGGCCGTGGCCGACGATGAAAATGCCGAAAAGGGGGGGATCTACTCCCTTGACCCCGACAATGGACAAATCCTGTGGTTCTATCCCACAGAATATGGAGTTCGGAACAACGTCGCCACGGACGGCACACGAATCTTCGCCATCGACACCCGCGCGAACATCCACGCCGTGGACGCCATGACAGGCGAGGGGCTCTGGCTGAATCCCTCCGATCCGGGCATCGTCAGCCCCGCCGCCTCGGGAATCATATGCCACAACGGCATCGTGGCGGGCGGCTATGGAAGACATCTGCGGGGCATCGACGCCACAACGGGGAAAACCATCTGGCGGAACACCTCCTGGGAAGTGGAGGAACGCACCCCTGCGGAAGACAAGATCGCCATCGCCGGAGAGAGCATCCTCGTCATCTCCCGCCTGAACGGCCTCTACCGCCATGACCTGGCAACGGGAAGAGTCCTATGGCATTCCAAACAGTGGCTGCCCAATGCGACTGCACTGGTCGACGGGGATGATGTCTGGCTCATTGGCTCTGCCAACGACATCATGAGACTCCGCCTGGAGGACGGCAAGACCCTCGCCACCATCAAGCCCTTCCCATGCAAGTCCGCCACCGCCGTGCCCGTCCGCCTTGACAATGGCCTGCTGCTTGTCGCATCGGGGAACAAAGGGCTCGGCGCCATCGACCTCTCCACAGGCAAGGAAGCATGGCGCTTCCTCCCCCGGACATCCATCTTCCCGACAGGCGACTACATCACAGGCAATCCTCCCGCCGTCACCGCCACGCCGCTTCTTCTGCAGCAGGCTCTCTGGGTCGCCGCCAACGACGGCTTCCTCTACCGCCTGGACCCCGATGACGGCAAGGCGCTCAGGCAACTCCGCGTGGGGATGCCCATTCTAAACAAGCCCTGCGCAGACTCCGAAAGAATCTACGTCTCCGACTGTTGCGGCAGAGTCATGGCCGTCAGGCAATAACCACCCCACACATACACGGCAACGTCAGTGCATCATGAAATCGCTCCTCCTCACCCTCCTCGCCGGAAGCATCCTGCTCGCCGCCGCCACGCCACGCGAATTCGTCCTCTTTGAGAACGGGAAAAGCGACTACGCCATCGTCCTGCCCGACGCACCGACCGCCGAAGAGGAAGGCGCAGCCCGGGAACTCCAGGAGTATTTCCGCAAGTTGACAGGCGTCCTCCTCGCCGTGCACCCTGCATCCCAAAAAAGCGCGCCAGCCTTTGTCATCGGCTGGACGCCCCAGACCGAGAACGCCCTTGGCACCACCTCCGAATCCATGATGCGCGACCAAATCCGCATCAAGACCCGGGAGAATGGCGACATCTTCATCACAGGCGCCACCGCCTTTGGCATCCGATACGCCCTCGCCCAATTCCTGGAGGATTTCCTGGGAATCCGCTGGTGGGGATGGGGGGAAGAATATCTTCCGCTCTGCCAGCGCCTGGCCATTCCGCCCATCGACCTGGATTATGCGCCAGCCTTCATCGAACGCACCCCCACCGCCAGCTTCCTCTATGAGAAAAGCGACATCCTCGCACACAGGATGCGCTGCAACAGCCTCATGAATGCGGACACCTCGCCCCGAGCCATCCATACCTTCATGGAACGCAGCCACACACTGGAAAAGCTCCTCCCGGACGAGAATTATCTGAAGGCGCATCCGGACCTCTACGACCCGGAAAATCCACCGCCCGCCAAACCGGAGTTCTACGCGCTGCGCGACGGACGGCGACTTGGTGCCACCAGCCAACCCTGCATGACTAACCCGGAAGCCCTCCAGCAGGTCGTCACAAACGCAAAATATCTCCTGCACAAGCAGATGCCGAATGCCGACATCATCTGGATAACACAGAATGACAATACGGAAATCTGCCTGTGCCATCGGTGCATGGAGGCCGAAAAGCGCCTGGGAAACCGCGCCGACCTGAACATCGATTTCATGAACAGGGTCGCGGACGCTCTCCAGGAGGAGTTCCCCGGCATCGCCGTGGAGACCTTCGCCTACCAGTTCACCCTGGAGCCGCCCAAGACCATACGCCCCAATGAACACGTGCATGTCCGCGTCTGCCTCATCGAAGCATCAAACGCCCATCCGCTCACACATCCCATCAATAGGCGATACCGGGAAGCACTGGAAGGATGGACCGCCATCTCGGATAATGTCAACGTGTGGTTCTACACGGTGAATTTCACCAACTTCGGCCTTGCGCATCCCAACACAGCCACCATTCCCCAGGACATCCGGCTCTTCCAGGAACTCAAGGTCAAAAAAATCCTCCCCCAAGACTCCTCGGACGAGGGGGCCTTTGGATGGTTCACCCCCTATCGACAGAATCTCATCGCGCACTGCATCTGGAATCCCCGACTAGACGTCGAGGCCTTCAAAAGGGACTTTTTCCAAAAATACTACGGCCCTGCCGCAAAACCGCTCCTGCAACTGCTGGATCGATACCAGGAAATCGCCACCGCATCCAAATGGCCGATGCCATGCTATATGCTGGACACGGGACGGTGGCTTTCCCCGGAAGAACTTGACCTGGGCGACTGCCTCGTCCAGGAAGCCATGGATTTGGCCAAGGAATCGGGGCAAGACAAATACGTCAAGCGCGTGCAAGCCCTGGAGACGGTCCTGGAATGGACACGGTTCTGGCGCATGGAGAACTCCTATCTGCGGACGGTTACCCGCCACCCACCCATGATCCCACTGGAAAACACCGAGGGACTCGTACAGGCGCTGGCGGAGCGAGTCCGTCGGATTCCCAGGACCCCCGCCTGGAAAAACCAATACACCGGCCCATCCCTGCGGCTGGACGCCCATCTGGAACATCTCAGAAGGCGTCTGACTCCAGAGGCGCCCCCACAGGCTCTCCCACCCCTCCTGGCCGACACACGCCCCGGGCATCTCGTGGTCATCCCGCGGGAGGCCTTCCAAATCGACAGAAGCACGTATGTCGACGACGCAAAGGCGCCCGTGCGGAATTCCTCTGTACGACTCTCCACCCGGGGCTTTAACTGGCTGATGCGCGTGGATCTCCCCGCCATGGAGGACGCGGGCGAATGGGAGGTCTTCGCCGAACTCCGCCTCCCCGACGCCGTCCAGAATCCCAGTGGCGTCGCCGCCTTGACAGGCTTCTATTCCTACGGGACAAATTTTGCGGAAGTGACCAGGGTGTCCATCCCCGCCGAGACCCTCTCACGGGACGAATACCGGCTCTTCCCCCTGGGGGCTATCGACTTCCACCGCGACTTCCAAGTCTACTTCGCGGGAAACGGGAATGATGCCACGCCGGAACTCCTCCTGGGCCGAATCTTCCTGCGGCGTGCAAAATGAAGAGCGCAGACGGCTCCGGCCCGCTGCTGCCGCGGATGCCGTCTAGGCATTCCAGGGCGATGGCGTTCCGGCTGGGCAGATAGATGGAGATGGCCTTCCCCACGCCCCCCACCAGATTGTAGAAATGCTGTCCCGGCTCGATGCGTCCGAATCCAGTACCAGCGCGTATTCCCCGCCCTTGCGGGAGACGCGGAAAGCCGAATAGGAATTGACCGGGTGGATAATGAAGGCGAAGCACACGCTTGTGGTTGGCCTTCATGTGCTCGCGCCTGCGCAGCCATGCGGTAATGCGCTTGTAGCCCCAGGATGGGTGGTCGCACTTCAAGGCGCGTATTTTTTCAAGCAGCTGGACGTTGGCGGGGCTTTCCTTGCGGACACGGCGTTTGCGTGCAGCCATCACCAATCGTTTTTTTAACTCCATTGTAAGACTGCCGACCGCCTCGCGAAGCTTGTGGTTCTCGTCCTCAAGACGCTGGCGTTCCCTGTCGACACCGCCTCGTTCAAATAGCCGCGACCCGTCCTCCATGAGGATATCCCGCCATCTGTAGAAGTCGGTCTGAGTGATGCCATAGGCATTGCAAAGGGCGGCTATGCTTCCATGGTCGCCTCGCAAGCCCTCCATCACAATCTTGAATTTCTCCTGGGGTGTTCGTTTTTTTCGTAGCTTGCTCATCGTGGACTCCTCGAGATGCCCACTTAATTTAGTGTCCTACGTTAATTGGGACCAATATATGACGCCTCCGACTGCGACCACTTCCCAAAGTGCAATTTCCGCATAAGGCATTATCTTGCGAGGTTGAGTTTTTCAAAGGCGGCGAAGCAGGCTTCCCGCCACCATTTCTATCCCCCAATACGACACACAACCAATTAGGACCGACCCTATGAAATCTAGAATCTCCGCGTTGCTGCTTCTGGTGCTTGCCCTCTCCTTCTTTGCCGGCGAGGTGGCGAAGCCGAAATACATCTTCCTCTTCATCGGCGACGGCATGTCCATCCCCCAGCGAGCGATTGCCGAAGAGTTCTCGAGGCAGACAGGACGCGGCCCGCTGGCCATCAACTCCCTCCCACAGAGCGCATTGACCCGCACTGCGTCTGCAAATGCCCTCATCACCGACTCGGCGGCCGCGGCCACCGCGATTGCCTGCGGCGAGAAGACGAAGAACGGCCAGCTTGGCGTCAGCGCGGACCTGAGCAGGAAACTGGAGTCATGCGCTGTCGTGGCCAAGAGGAATGGCCGCAAGGTCGGCATCATCACCTCCGTCACCATCAACCACGCCACCCCGGCGGGATTCTATGCGCACCAGCCAAGCCGTGGGCTTATGTATCGCATTGGACTCGACCTCATCGCCTCCGACTTCGACTTCTTTGGCGGCGGCGGCTTCTCCGGCCAGCATGACAAGAAGGACGACGAGATGTACAAGGGGAACCTCTACGAGCTTGCCCAGGAGGCCGGATACAAGGTCTTCCGCGAAAAGGAGGAGATTCTCTCCATGCCGGCCAACACCGGCAAGGCGCTTGCACTCTATGGCGAAGGGGGGCTCCCCTTCGCGATTGACGGACAGGCCGAGTGCCCCACCCTCGCGGACTTCACCAGAAAGGGCATCGAACTCCTGGACTACGACAACCCCAACGGCTTCTTCATGATGGTGGAGGGCGGAGCCATCGACTACCGCGGACACGCCAACGAGGGAGCAGGAAATATCAAGGAAACCCTGGCCTTCGACGATGCAGTCAAGGTCGCACTCGAGTTCGCTGAGGGGCACAAGGACGAAACACTCATCGTCGTCACCGGCGACCACGAGACCGGCGGCATGACCCAGGGCTTCGCGAATGCGGGCTATGGACTCAACCTGGCCCTGCTTGACAACCAGAAGTGCACCCCCGAAACCTTCAATGGACGCATCAAGTCCGCAAAGAAGGCGAATCCCGACTTCTCCTTCGAGGACGCAAAGGAACTGCTCGCCCGCGACTTCGGCTTCCGCTTCGAGGGCGACGGCGTCATGGCGATTCGCGAAAACGAACTCCAGGAACTCCAGGAGGCATACGGCAAGGACGACCTGGGGTCGGCGGCAAGGCGCATCATCCAGAACAAGGCAGGCATCGGCTGGTCCAGCGGCAATCACACCGCGCTGCCCGTCCTCACCACGGCAATCGGCCCTGGAATGGAACTCTTCAGCGGAATGCTGGAAAACACCGACCTGGCTAAGCTCCTCAAGTCGCTGATGTAGCGGCAAGGAGACCTGGGACGATACCAGGGGAAGACAGCATCCCGCCATGCCACGCCACAACCTAAAGCACAACATCTGCTTCTTCGCGCTGCTCCTCGTCCTTTCGGGGCTGCTCTTCCTGCTTCCAGGGCCGCCGGTCGTCGCATCGGGGGTTTCTGGATTCAGGGCGAAGGCAGTAGTCACCGAGACCGACAACTCCAATGTCGAGCAGCATGGCCTGGTCCGGTTCGGCTCCCAGCGCCTGAAGGTGCGCATCACAGACGGCCCCATGAAGGGGGAAGGCTTTTCGGCGGGCAACGAACTCAGGGCGCAGCTGGAGTTCGACAACTTCTACGAGGTTGGCGACAGGGTTGTGGTGGTCTCCCCGAAGCCCCAGGTCGTCCAAGGGGACGTCCTGACCGTCCAGAGCTATGCACGCAGCGGCTGGACCTTCGCCCTCTTCGGGATATTCTGCATTCTACTCTGCATCTTCGGGCGGCTGACAGGCTTCAACGCGCTGCTCAGCTTCGTCTTCAGCTGCATACTCATCTGGAAGGCGATCATCCCGTTGCTGTTGCGGGGATGGCCCGCGAGCTGGACAATCTTCGGCTGCGTCGTCTTTCTCACCGCTGTAATCATGTATCTCGTGGCCGGCTTCACGCGCTGCGGGGTGTGCGCCTTCCTTGGCGCATGCTCAGGCATCTTCGTGGGTCTCTTCACGGCCCACTTCTTCAGCTGGGTGCTCAATATCAACGGCGCGGTGCTGCCCTACTCCCAGACCCTCATCTACACCGGATACCCAAGCCTGGACCTGAGGGACATCTTCGTCGGGGCGATGATCCTCGCCTCGTCGGGCGCCGTCATGGACCTGGGGATGGACATTGCCAGCGGCCAGCAGGAGGTGGCGCTACACCATCCGGGCATCTCACGCTGGGACCTCATCGCCTCCGGACTCAGAATGGGGCGGAAGGTTGTCGGGACGATGACGACCACCCTGCTGCTCGCATATTCCGGAGGCTACATCACACTCCTGATGATGTTCATGGTGCAGAACTCCACCCCGTGGGAAATCATCAACAACCCCCTCGTCGCCGCTGAAATCGTAAAGACCCTCATCGGAAGCTTCTCACTCGTGCTCGTGGCTCCGGCCACCGCGTTCCTGGGGGGCTGGTTCTTCAGGACCCCCGGCGCCCCCACCTCCCGATCCGAAACATAAGGAGCAACCCCTTGCGCCTCCCGCTAGACATATTCCTCGCACTCCGCTACCTGCGCCCCAAGCGGACATTCGTCTCCGTCATCAGCCTGCTCTCAGTGCTGGGGCCGATGCTCGGCGTCGCTATTCTCATCATCGTCAGCGGCGTCATGGCAGGCTTCGACCACGACATCCGCAACGGCATCATGAATATGTCGGCGCACCTGACGGTCTATCCGCGCAATGAACAAGGCTACTTCACCAACCCCGACCAGCTCCTGGAACAGCTGGCCGACGAGGGCGCGGCCTGGGGAGTCAGGGGAACCCCCGTCATCGAAGGCACGGCGCTAATCCAGCTGGAGGGGACTGTCTACCCGAAACTCGTACGCGGAATCCGCCCCGAAAGCGAGGACAACGTCACCAAGATCCAGAAGAACTTCTCCGAGGAGGGGCATCTCCTCGCCGAGGGGGAGGCCGCCATCGGCGACAGGCTCGCAAGGAGCCTCGGACTCAGGCTGGGGGACGAATTCCTCATCCACTCGCCTGCAAGGCTCACGCAGAATATCCACTGGAAGGACGACGGCAAGGTCGACGTCCGCGAACCAGATGAACTCTATCTCCCCGAAGAGTGCCGCATCGCTACATTCTACAACATGGGAATCAGCGACTACGACGACAATGTGGTGGTCCTCCATATCGACCAGGCGGCGGACCTCTTCGGGCTGGACTGGGGAGACGCCACCTCCATCCAAGTCGCGGTCGACGACCCGATGAATGTCGCTTTCCTGGCGGCACTCCTCCGGGAAAAGCACCCGGAATGCCATTTCGTCACATGGCAGGAGCAAAACGAACTCCTCTTCAACACTCTCCAGAGCGAAAAGAGCCTCATGACATTCCTCATGGCGTTCATCATCCTCGTGGCCTCCTTCGCAATCGCCGCGACCCTCATCACGGTCGTCGTCCAGAAGACCCGCGAAATCGGCATCCTCAAGGCGGTGGGAGTCTCCTCCTGGGCAATCGCACGCATATTCCTCATGCAGGGCTTCATCATCGGAGTCATCGGGACTGCCCTCGGCACCACCGCGGGACTCCTCATACTGCACTTCCGAAACGGAATCGCACACCTGCTCTCCACAATCATGGGCGTGGACGTCTTCCCACCGGAACTCTACCACCTGACATCAATCCCGGCACTCACCACGCCGGAGGATCTGGGCATGGCGGTCGCAATGTCACTGGCCATCTGCATGGCGGCGGCGACAATACCTGCACTCTACGCGGCGGCCGCATCACCCGCCAAATCCCTTAAGACGGAGAACGGCTGATGACGGGCAATCACGACAAGACACCGCTCTACAGGCTGGAAAAGGTCTCACACGACTTCCAGATTGGAAAAAACAGCGTCCATGCACTCAAATGCCTCGACCTGGACATTCCGGAAGGACACTGGTTTGCACTCGTGGGCAGAAGCGGCTCCGGAAAGACTACTCTGCTGCAGATGCTGGGGGGGCTCAACCACCCGACGGCGGGGAGGATCCTCTACCGGGGAGAAGACCTCGGGCGGCTCTCGTCCCGCAGGATGACCTCATTGAGGCGAAGGGAGTTCGGCTTCGTCTTCCAAAGCTACCACCTTCTCCCGGAACTCACGGCTCTTGAAAACGCGGTGCTCCCGGCACTGGGCTGGCTTGAAGACCGGAAGGCGGCATACGAAAGGGCGGAATGGCTCCTCGAAAGCTTCGGACTCAAGGAACGCCTTACACACCGCCCGCAGGAACTCTCAGGCGGAGAACAGCAGCGCGTCGCCATCGCACGCGCACTCATCCACAATCCGCCAGTCATCCTGGCGGACGAACCCACCGGCAACCTGGACGAGGCATCCGCAGCCAGGGTGATGGAAATATTCAGGGAACTCCACGAAAAGGAGGGCAAGACCATCGTGATGGTCACGCACTCCCAGGAAATCGCGTCCATGGCGCAGGCAATCCACCGACTTCCATAAGGCCACCCCAAAAGGGGGAAAGACGAACCACTCCTGACCACAGCCGTCAGTGTCCATTAGTGGTTCAAATTATGCCCACACCACGGTTTTTCGTGTATTTCGTGTTTTTCGTGGTTACCCCCCGGCTTTTGTCCATTAGTGGTTCAAAACATGCCCACACCACGGGTTTTTCGTGTGTTTCGTGTTTTTCGTGGTTACGACCTGGCTTTTGTCATTCGTGTCCATTAGTGTCCATTAGTGGCTCAAAAAACAGCCTGACGATGCAAGTGGCGTACTTTTCCTGCGTTAGAGGTGGAATCGACTGCACGAGTGCACTGTGCCATTCATACCAGGAGCATTCCTCATGGAATTGCTGTTCGCGGCTGCCCATCATTCATCCGCATTCTTCCAGCCATTGTCAGGTGACCATACCATATTCCTGTCATGCTCATACTTGAGGCATGGGCCAAGGAAAGCCGCGATGCTCATCACAATCTCTTCAAACTCCGGGGGAGCGTCCGCCAAATGGTTCTTTCGGCAGAAAGCATGCCATTGGACAGGCTTTTCAGGGCGCTGGGCAAACTCCGTTGTCAGGGCGTATGGCAGCTCCCACGGGAACTCGGTGCCGCGTCTTTGGAAGGTGTTCTCAATGGCCGTCCGCAACGTTCTGGCTGAATGCTCTGCCAGACGGGAAAGCTGCCAGATGTCGTAGAAATCCTTCATCCTGCTGTTGCTCCCGCCACGCACAACCATCGCCTCCAGTTTCTCCGCAATGACAGTCGCCATCGGATAGATTTTGATGTGTGGGGGTGAGCCGTCCAGCAGTACGGGATAATTTGCCTGTTCAGGCACTGGCGTGATGGCGTCGCCGACGCCGATGTCGAATTGAAGCGGTATTCTGACTGTTCCAATGAAGGCATTGAAGGTGACACGCGCCCCGCCATACTTCGTGTCCTCGCGTATGGCCTCCACGGCAATGCCTTCTGCGTCAAACATGATACCGTCAGAATCCTCCATTCCCGCGATGCTGGCGAAAACCTTCCGCAGATATTCGTGGCTCGTGTCGCCAAAGCAAAGGAGGTCTGAATCCATCGTCGGGCGCGAGTTGTCGCCGTTCTGCCATATCACGAAGAGATTTCCGCCTTTCAGGACAAAGTTGTCTGCATAGCCGGAAATGGACAGGCGATAGAGGAAACGCTCGGTTGCATACCTCAGCAGAATATGCTGGTAGTCCAGCCTGCGAAGCTTTGACAGATTCTTGAGCCTGGCAAGCACGGAGGCCCGCATATTGGTGATTGTCCCCTTGCTCATAGCATCATCATCTCCATGTATGGACGCATAACATTGGAGACGCGGCAGATTCTGGCTGCGTCCTCCAGCGCGTCAGCCGTGAATTTCTTCAGGCGGTATCCCTCGCGCAGGGCTTCCATCGCCACATCCAGACCATATTTGTTGCGAAACTTGAAGCAGTCCGCCACCGTCTTGGCGGGGGAATAGACAGGTATTCGCAGCCCATCCCGCTCAATATGTTCAATGCCGTATTCGTATGCCTCGTCCGACATTTGAATGCAAACTGGTGCCGGGCTTCCTGGCAGTTGTGGAAGCCTGCGGCCAATGCGGACGGCCACCCAGAGTTCGTGCGGGGTCTGCGTGGTGAAATTGTGGAGGCGCAGGGCGGAAAGCAGGCAGACGACAAAGTCCGTCCCCTTGGACAGAAGCGCCTCAATTTCAGGCATGGGACTGATGTCCATGTCCTTCGGGGCATACACTCCCTGGCACAGGCGTTCAAGACGTCCGCTTTGGCAATGGAAGGAGAGCAGGGCATGGGATACGCCTTTGTCCTGGGCCTCCTTTGCCGTGAATGGCCTGCCCGCATTGATCAGATTAATGAGACCTTGATTCATGTATGCATCCCCTTGTTGATTTGCTTAAAAAATAATCATCTTAAGCAGATTGTCAAATGAAATGGAGAATAATCTGCAAATTCGTTCAAATGGTTCGCAGTCCCGCTGAAATCGAAATACCCAGGTGGTCAGGATGGATTTCGTGCGTGGAAAGGGGTGTGTCTAATATGGAAGGTGACACCCCCGTTCCGAGAAGACAGAGCAGACCCGGCTTCGCTGCGCTACGCCGTGGCAGGATAGCAGAATTGGCTCAAAAAGGCGTGTTGATTAGCAAAAAATCAGAGATGCTTTTCAGCGAAAGCCCGGCCTGAATGGCTCTTCAAATAGGTCTCGAATGCGCGGGCCTTCTCTTCGCTGTCAAAGGCCATGGCGGTTTGGATTTTCCATGGGCGAAGGGAGGCCGTGGTGGGGACCGCGCCGCGGTTGTGACGTGCAAGGCATTCTTGGAGGTCTGTCGTAAATCCCGTGTAGTGATGGGATTGCGTGGCTATGTCGCTGAGGATACAGACATAGAAGAAGGGCATTTGGAATAGGGGGATTGGGAAGAATATCGTGGGAATGATGTGGAATAATGAGGCTTGCCCGGCTTCGTTTCGGGCGCTGGCGCGGCCTCAGCTACGCCGGGGCATTTTTTAACACAAAAGGCGAAACGCATTGCGCTTCGCCTTTTGTGTTAAAAAATGGTGGCAAGGGCCGGGATCGGACCGGCGACGCAAGGATTTTCAGTCCTTCGCTCTACCAACTGAGCTACCCCGCCACGGGAGATATAATGGTGAACCTGGAGGAGCTCGAATCCCCAACCTTCTGGTCCGTAGCCAGACGCTCTATCCAATTGAGCTACAGGTCCACTCGAAGCATCGCTGTTCCAGGCGAAAAATCGTCAAGAGCATAGACGCGGCGCTTAACTTAACCCTGCTTCCAGAGATTTCAAGTGGCGCACGAGTTTTTTTCGGGGATTACACTCCTGAGAATGCGGCGAATCCTCCGTCGATTGGGATGACGGTTCCGTTTACGAATCCGGACGCCTTATCATCCAGGAGCCAGAGTGCCGCACCGAGCAGGTCCTCCGGGGTTCCGAACCGCCCCATTGGGGTATGTGTGAGGATTGTCTGTCCCCGTGGGGTGAGCGTTCCATCGGGATTTGTGAGGAGTGCGCGATTCTGGTTGGTGACGAAGAATCCCGGCGCGATTGCGTTGACCCTGATTCCGACCTTTGCGAGGTGTGTGGCCAGCCACTGGGTGAAATTGCTGACGGCCGCCTTTGCGCCCGAATACGCCGGAATCTTGGTGAGTGGCCTGAATGCGTTCATCGAGGAGATGTTCAGGATTGTCCCGTGCTGCTTCTTCACCATGTCGGTGCTGAAGACCTGTGTCGGCAGCAGGGTTCCGATGAAATTCAGGTTGAAGACAAACGAGATTCCATTTGGATCCAGGTTGAAGAAGTTGAATTCACCGGCAGTGGGATTGACCACGTCCTGCTGGGTGGCGTATTCGTGGGCGGTGGTGCCCTTCGGATTGTTGCCGCCGGCGCCGTTGATAAGGATGTCCACGGGGCCGAAGGCATCGAGGATCTTCTTGTGCGCCTCCTCGAGAGAGGCCTTTTCGAGGACGTTTGCGGCGATTGCGATAGCCTGGCCGCCTTCGGCCTTGATTTCGTCTGCGCATGCCTTTGCCGCATCTTCACGCAGGTCAAGGACGGCCACCCTTGCGCCCGCCGATGCGAGCGCGCGCGCCATCATGCTGCAAAGCACGCCACCTGCTCCAGTGACGACTGCCACCTTGTCCTTCAGACTGACATTGAGAGGGAGTTCCATGTTGATCTTGTAGGTTTTAATTTGGTTGTTGACGACGGACGGGACTATTTATGCCTGTCAGGGCATTTTGGGAAAAACATCGTTATGCAGGGGTTCCTGCCGCCTCGCGGAGGAACCTGGTTTCCTCTGGCCATCTTTCGGGGTCGGTGGTCTCCAGAATCAGCGGGATTTCATCGATTCTCGGGTCGGCGGCGATTCTTCGGAAGGTCTCCCATCCCAGGATTCCATCCCCGAGCGGCGCATGCCTGTCAAGATGGGAGCCCAGAGCGGACCTTGTATCGTTGAGATGCATTCCCCTGAGGAATTTGAATCCGATTTTCGAATCGAACTCGCTCCAGAATGCATCCAGCCCTTCGGGAGTCGCGATGTCGATTCCCGCCGCATACGCGTGGCATGTGTCGATGCAGACCCCGCACCGTTCGGGGCGTCCGACCATCTCCAGGAGCGCCTGGAGTTCCTCAAGGCTCTTCCCAACCACGGAGCCCTGCCCCGCGGTGTTCTCGATCACCGCAACCGCGCAATCCGTCTCGGAGAGGGCGGTCCGGATGCACTCCGCTATTCGCTTCAGCGTATCGGGGACGGGGTCGCCGAGGCCGCTGCCTGGATGGAAGTTGAGCAGGTGAAGCCCCAGAGCCTCCACACGCCTCATCTCGGCGACAAATGCCTCCGTGGCGGCGGCGCGCTTCTCTGCGGAGGGGTTGCCGAGATTGATGAGATACGAATCGTGGGGCAGAATCGCCTTCGCTGTGAAACCGCCCCTTGCGCAATGTTCGCGGAAGAGAGACGCCTCCTCGGAGGTGACCTCGGGAGCGCGCCACTGGCGCTGGTTCTTCGTGAAAATCGCGAAGCCACTCGCCTTGCACTCGACGGCACGGTCGGCAGCCAGGTGAAGGCCGCCCGCTATCGAAAGATGTGGACCAATATACTTCATGAAAACGACTGTCAGGATTCCGACGACACGCCGCGCAGGAAGAGCTGCGCGTCATAGACCCGCTCCACCGGGCCGACCAGGGTCGCCTGGAAATCCTCTGCCAGGGTGATGGTGAGGGCGCCGCCGGGCATGACCACCTTTACCGGCGACTTGCAGAGCCCCATCCGGACCGCAACCGCCGCGCACGCAGTCGAACTTGTCCCGCTGGCGAGGGTATATCCGGCGCCCCGCTCGTAGATTTCGACTTGGACCGTGTGCTCGTCCAACGCCTTCAGGAATTGGACATTTGTGCGGTGCGGGAAGAGCGGGTGGGATTCCAGGACAGGGCCCAGGCGCATTGCCAGTTCCCTTGTGGGGAGGGCGTCGCCCATCAGGACGACGCAGTGGGGGTTGCCGACGGTCGCCGCGCAGAACCTGACCCTGTCGCCAGTGTCGAGGTCCAGCGTCTCGTCAAGCACTTCACGCCTGTCTCCGGCCACTGGGATTCGTGCGCTGGCGAAGGAGACCTGCCCCATCTGTGCCTGGATGGCGTCATCCGGGTCGTCGATTTTGCAGACGACTGGTCCTCCGAGCGTAGCGAGAGTGAATGGCTTGTGCAGCTCCACCGCTCCGCAGTCGAAGAGATAGCGTGCGAAGATTCTCACCCCGTTGCCGCTCTTTTCGGCCTCGCTTCCGTCGGGGTTGAGGATGCGGAAGGCGCAGATTGCCTGTGGCTGGTTCAGGGAGCCGAAGAACCGGCTGGAGGGCGGATATGGCCCGTAGAGGATTCCGTCGCTTCCCAGGCCGTAGTGCGGGTCGCAGACCTTCCGGACAGTTTCTGGATTGATGGTCTCCGCCGTTGCTTCCCCGGGATCCAGCGGAATCAGGTAGTCGTTTCCGAGTCCGTGGTATTTTCTGAATGCGCCAGGCGCGTTCATCTGCGGAAGCCTCCGCGCATGCGGCCGCCGAAGCGGTCCTGCTGGGACACGCGGACGGGCGTCGGCTGTTCAAGCCCGAGGGCATACCAGGACTCCCCGAGCCCCGCATTGCTGAAACGCGTGAGGCGCCGGTTTGCAAGATTCTCCCAGTTCTGGATGATGACGGGATCCTCCGTCTTCTTCTTCGCCTCGTCAAGGAGGGTCACTGCCTCAGTCAGCTTGTTCTGCTTCACGAGAATCCAGGAGTAGGTAGCGTAGGCCAGGGTTCCCTTCTCGTATTTGAAACGGGGAATGCTCTTGCGGAAAATCCTGCCGATGAGCTCGATGTTCTCGGGGTCCTTCTTCCACTGCAGAATCATCTTCATGCAGAGAATGGAGGGGTCGAAGACAATCGCCTTCTCGATGAGGGGACGCGCCGCGTCATAGTCCTTGATCTGGTAGAGAAGCTGCGCCTTCATCAAATCCGCCTGGGATTTGACGAGCGGATTCCAGAGCCGATACTTCCTGAGGGAGTCGATCTGGGGCATGACGCCTCGGATTGACTCGACCTGCTCCTGCTCAAGCTGGGCGACCAGCTTTGGGCTGCCCTGCCCCCGGTTGGCCAGCGTGGTGGCCTTCGCGCGGATGTGCTCCTGCATGGCCAGAAGATCACGCTGGATGGCGCCGACCACGGCATTCAACTGACGGCGGACAAACAGGTTGATTGGAATGATGACTGCAAGCGCGGCGCCAAGCGCGGCCAGAATCGCCCAGCCCCAGTGCCCGCCTTCGCCGGCTCCGTATGTGAAATACGAGGCGACTGCGGCGGCGGCAAATGCTATCAGAAAGGTCAGCATGTACTTGTTCTGTCTCTGTGTTTTCGTATGACTATCTTCTGCGGGACTTTCCGCGCCCCTTGGCATCCTGCTCATTCCTTGGCGCCAGGGGGGAGGGTTTCAGCAGAAGTTCCCCGCGGATCGGATCCGCGGAATCCACCCGGAACTGTCGGGTCTGCGTAATGTAAAGCCGGTCGCCGTCCTTGATGTTGGTCCACGCATTCTTCGTGTGGTCGAATCGCCAGGAGGCTGGCAGCTGGGATTCGTTGGCGTATGCGACAAGCCCGTAATCCGGCAGATAGACCTGGCATCCGCTCTTTGCGACGCGGCACACCTCGCCCTTCAACTCCAATGCCCCGCCACTCTCCTTCAGAAGCTGCTGGATGTAGCGGATCTTCATACGGTCGCTGGCCGCAAATTCAGCCTGGTCGCAGAGATACTCCTTCGCACTGCAAAGGGCGCCAAAGTCGACGACCGCCGCCTCGCCGTATGGCTTCCTGCGAAGGTCGTGGGAAAAAAGCTGCTGGTGGACGAGCAGGTCCGCGTATCTGCGGATCGGGCTGGTGAAGTGGCAGTAGAACTCCTTGCCAAGACCATAGTGCCCCAGGCACTCGGCGCCGTAGTCGGCACGGGGAAGATGCCTCAGGAAAGTCATGTATAGGACGTCGCGCAACGGGGACTCGGCGGCATGCTTCAGGAACCGGACGATTGCGCCACGGGTGCCGAGCCCCTTCACACGCTCACCGGTCATGAGCGTCGCAGCCGCCGCGAAGTCCATGAGCTTCTCCTGGTCGGGGGCGGCGTGGTTGCGGTAAAGCCCCGGAAGGTCAAGGCGCTGCAGCTCACGGGCCACGCATTCGTTGGCCGCAAGCATGAACTCCTCGACAAGCTGGTGCGACGGATTGTCCTCGCTCTGCTGCACGCCAAGGATCTGCGAGGGCTTCTCGCTGCAGACGACGCGGATTTCAGGCATCGCCATCGGCAGAAAACGCTCCCGGGTCATACGGCGGTGGCGAAGCAGCCGCGACACGTCCGCAAGCTTCTTCACAAGCTCGGCGACGCCGGGCTGCGCGTCAAAGGCTCCTCCCTCCAGGAACTCCTGGACCTGCTCGTAGCAGAGGCGCTGCCTGACATTGATGACCGTGTGGCGGCGTTTCCAGGAGAGAATCTCCCCCGTGTGCTCGTCAAAGCAGATGAAGACAGAGTGTGCAAGACGGGGGACGCCCGCCTGGAGGCTGCACTGCCTGTTTGCAAGCGCCTTCGGCAGCATGGGGAGGGTGCGCCCCGGCAGATACGATGTGAAGCAACGCTCGCGCGCCTTCAGGTCAAACTCGGAATTGGGGCGGATGTAGCTGGCGACGTCCGCAATGTGGACACCCACCACGACCTGCCCCTTCGCGGGAGACTTGGAGATGGAGAGCGCGTCGTCGTAGTCACGCGCATCCACCGGGTCGATCGTGACAACCGTATCGTTTGTGCAGTCGAGGCGCTTCACGCTGACTGGCTTCAACCCGTCGGCCTTCGCCTCGTCCTCGTCGGTGTATGGTTCGGGAATGCGGTATTCGGCGACAATTGCGTCCAGGTCCGCCGTGACATTTCCGCTGCTGCCATAGCTGTCCAGCAGGGTCGCGTAGGGCAGTTCCTCCGGAGGGAAGTCCTCCGTGGGCACAGGCAGCTCAGCCTTCGCCCAATTCCCCTCGCGGGGAGGGATTGCGCTCCTGGCGACGCTTTCGTCCGTAAGCCCCAGAAGCCCCGGCAGCTCGCGCCGCAATGGACGGATGCCCCAGTGCTTCCCCCTGAGGGGGACCAGGCACCCGACAAATGTCCCGAACTTTCTCTCGATGATGCGCTTGACTGCCGCGACTGGCCGCTCGGGGTCGCTCTGCGGGTCTATGACCGCAAGAACCTTGTCCCCAGTGACTGCGCCGCCCAAATACCCCGGGGGAACAAACAGGGAGTCGCCATCGTCAAGCTTGACAAATCCAAATCCCTGGACATTTACGGACAGTTCGCCGATGGCCTCCAGAGGAGCCTTCTTCTTCGATTTCATAATTCTCTTTTCCTAAATGCTAACTGAATAGAATCGGGCACGCGCTTAATATAATTAAAGACTGGTGAGTCGGGAGTGGAGCTGCGACTGCCTTCGAACCCACCGCCATGGCCTGCGCATTCACTCCACCCCACGGAAACCTTCCGCAACCGCTACACGATTCCCATTGTAACTCACAGATGATTGCCTGGGAGGGACGGAGGCACGGCATCCAAACTCGCCCCTTCTTCAACGCCGCAACCCCCTTCCAATCTCTCACATCCTCCTCCATCCTCCATCCTCCCCTGCCTTATATTATGTCTTTTGCGTATCATCTGCCAGTCATTCAGTTACATCGTAGGGAGAGAATAGAGGTCATGTCAAGTTCAACCGAGCCGCTTCCAGGCACATCCGACATTTGGGAACCAGAAGTATTCGGATGGGTTGACCTAGAGGGGATTACCCGCAATGTCTTCGGCCGTTATGGCTATCAGGAATTGCGGACCCCTGTTTTTGAGCGCACCGAGGTTTTTGTCAGGAATCTTGGCAACGAGACCGACGTCGTCCAGAAGGAGATGTACACCTTTGAGGATCGCGGAGGCCGCTCGTTGACCCTTCGTCCCGAGGGGACGGCCGGCGTGATGCGCGCGGTTGCGAACCTGGGACTTGGCCCTGGCGAGGAGTGCCGCGTCTTCTACATGGGGCCAATGTTCCGCGGGGAGCGTCCGTCGGCGGGGCGGCGCCGTCAGTTCCACCAGGTTGGCGTTGAGGCGGTCGGCTGCAATTCGCCCTGGATGGACGCGGAGGTGATCGCGATGCTTGTCCGCTACCTGGAGGCATTGGGGATTGCCGGGGCGAAGGTGATGATCAATTCCCGGGGGCTTCCCGAAGACCGTCCCGCAGTTGCCCAGGCATTGCGCGACTACTTCCAGCCGCATCTTGGCGAGATGTGCGACGACTGCCGGCGGCGTTTCGAGACCAATGTGTGGCGAATGCTCGACTGCAAGCAGGAGGCCTGCCACAAGCTCGCGCTGGGTGCGCCCCGCATTGCCGACCTTCTGGGAGACGAGTCGAAGGCATTCTTCAGGCGCGTCTGCGAGGGGCTTGACCGGCTGGGCGTCCCCTACGAAGTCAACCCGCGTCTTGTGCGCGGACTGGACTACTACGTGCACACAGTCTTCGAAATCACCCATCCTGCACTTGGCAGCGAAGACGCCATCGCCGGCGGCGGCCGCTACCGCATCACCATGCCTGGCAGCGGCACCCCGATCGAGGGAATTGGCTTTGCGGCGGGCCTCGAACGCCTCCTCATGACACGCGAGGGGCTCGGAATCGCCCCGAAGGCCCGTCCCGCCGCCGACACGTTCATCATCGCCGCCGGGGAGGAGGCCATCCCCGCAGGAATGCAGCTGGCTGACGAACTTCGCCGCGCAGGGCTTGGCGGGCGCGTCGTCTCCGATGTCACAGGGCGCTCAATGAAAGCCCAGTTCCGCACCGCCAACAAGTCCGGCGCATCGAAGGTCCTCATCCTTGGCGAAAGCGAACTGAAGGACCGAATCGTCACAGTGAAGGATATGTCCGACGGAACGCAGAAGACCGTGGCGCGCGCCGAAATCGCCTCCTGCTTCTAGCCGGCAAAGGAGCCCCATCATAGGAAACCACTCAGCTTTCATCGGGAAGCAAGACACATGCAATACCGTACCAATACCTGTAACTCCCTCAGCCTGAACGACTTAGACAAACGCGTCATTCTTTGCGGATGGGTGAATTCCTGCCGCAATCTTGGAGGGATGCTCTTCATTGACCTGCGTGACCGCGAGGGAATCACCCAGCTGGTCATCGACCCGTCGGCGGTTCCCGGGGTCTTTGAGAAGGCGAAGCCGATCCGCGAGGAGTGGGTAATCAGGGTTTCGGGAGTCGTCTGCGCAAGGCCCGCCGACATGGTCAACTCCAAGCGCGCCACCGGCGCCATCGAAGTATCCGTGGACGAACTGGACGTCCTGAACCAGGCCGCGCCCATGCCATACCACCTGGAGGACCCCGCCGCCTCCGACGACATGAAGCTGAAGTACCGCTACCTGGACATGCGCAGGAGCGGCCTTCTGAATACGCTGAAGCTCCGCCATTCGATTACGCAGGTCATGCGCAATGTCTTCGACCGCGAGGGATTCATCGAGGTGGAGACGCCGATTCTGACTAAATCCACTCCCGAGGGTGCCCGCGACTACCTTGTCCCCAGCAGGATGAAGGTGGGTGGCTTCTACGCGCTTCCCCAGAGCCCCCAGCAGTACAAGCAGCTGCTGATGGTCGGCGGCGTCGAAAAGTACTTCCAGATTGCACGTTGTTTCCGCGACGAGGACCTCCGTGCGGACCGCCAGCCCGAGTTCACCCAGATTGACCTGGAGATGAGCTTTGTCGAGGAGGCGGACATCCAGCGCGTCACGGAGGAGCTGCTCGCCGCCGTCATGAAGGAGGTCAAGGGCATCGACGTCGCCCTGCCCTTCCCCAGGATGACCTGGCGCGACGCCATGGCCAGATATGGTTCGGACAAGCCCGACACCAGATTCGGGCTTGACATGCACAATGTGACCGCCCTCTTCACCACATCCGAGTTCAAGCCCTTCCAGGGGGCCATTGCCGAGGGAGGCACCATCGAGGCGCTGAACGGCAAGGGGCTTGCGTCCTCAACCAGCCGCAAGGCAATCGACCAGCTCACGGAGTCCGCGAAGCTCATGGGCGCAAAGGGGCTTGTCACCCTCAAGGTCGATGAAAAGGGTGAACTGGCCGGCCCTGCGGCAAAATTCCTCACGCCCGAGGAGACCGCCGCGCTGAAGGCGGAGCTTGGAGCCGAGCCTGGAGACCTGCTCCTCATCGTGGCGGACATCTCATTCCGCGTCGCATGCACCGCGCTTGGACGCGTCAGGCTCGACCTGGCTGACGCGCACGGGCTCGTCCCCGATAATAAGTTCAATTTCCTGTGGATTACCGAATTCCCGCTCTTCGACTGGGACTACGAGGAGAAAAGGTGGGTCGCAGAACACCATCCCTTCACAAGACCGATGGACGAAGACCTGCCGCTGCTCCAAACCGAGCCGGGCAAGGTGAGGGCGCGCGCATACGACATCATCCTGAACGGAGTCGAACTGGGCGGCGGTTCCATCCGAATCCACGAACCCGAACTCCAGGCGCTCATGTTCAAGACACTCGGAATCTCCGACGAGTCGGCAAGACACCGCTTCGGACACCTCCTCGACGCATTCTCATTCGGAGCGCCACCACACGGAGGACTGGCACTGGGACATGACAGGCTCGTCATGCTGCTCTGCGGACTCAAGTCAATCCGCGACACTATCGCCTTCCCGAAGACCGCAAAGGCGGCATGCCTGATGATGGATTCCCCAAGCACGGACGTGGATCCCAGGCAGCTCCAGGAACTCAACCTCGCAATCGTCCAGCCGGCCCAGTCGATGTAGATGCCCCGTATCTGTCTCTGCATCCTACTCCTCCTTCTCCTGCCGCTGTGCGGGAAGGAGGTGCAGGTGCGGATTCTGCAGACAAGCGACCTCCACGGAAATCTCCTCGGGGACGGCATAAGCCCCACCACGGTCCTGCAACTTGCCAGCGTGGTGCGCCAGGCTTCCGCCGAGGCGGAGGGAGGCAGGGCGATTCTGATTGACACCGGCGACACCATCCAGGGGTCCCTTGCCTCGCGCCTGTCCAATGGCGAGGCGATGGCGGTCTTTGTCGCGGCGCTGGGCTACGACGCGTGGATTCCAGGCAACCATGACTTCGACTTCGGGGGCGATGTCTTCCTGAGGACGGCGCTTGCCCTCCGGAAGATTGTGCTATGCGGCAACCTCTCCCCCGCAAGCGCAAAGCCAGGCTACTACCCGGCCTGGAAAATATTCGAGCGCAACGGCGCCCGCGTGGCGGTCATCGGCGTCACCGCCTCGTATCTCCCGCACTGGTTTCTTGGTTTCGAGAAGGATTTCCGCGTCGAGCCCGCCGCCGAGACCATTGCCCGCGTGCTGCCCGAGGTGCTGAAGGCGAAACCCGACGCAATCGTCCTCGCCGCACACCAGGGATGGCTGGAGAAGGACCTACGGGACGTCAATGAAATCCGTTCCATTGCGAAGAGGTTTCCCGAGATTGACCTGGTCCTGGGGGCGCATACCCACCGGGCCTTCCCCGGGCGTTCGATCGGCCCGTCCACCTGGTATGTGCAGCCCGGGGCCCACGGGGAGTTTGTCGCACAGGTGGACATGAGGATTGACACCGAGGCGCACAAGGTCATCGAACACGCATCCCGCCTGCTGAAGGTGCCTGCCGAGACCCCCGTGGACCAGCGGATGGCGGCGGCACTGGCTCCGTACCTTGCGAAGGCCATGACCGAGGCAGCCGAAGTAGTCTCCCCGCCTCTTGCGGCGGCGATTCCCGCCGGCGGCCGCCCAGGGGTCTCCTGCCCCATGTCGGAACTCTTCTGCGAGGCGATTGCCGATGCGACGAAATGCGACGCCGTGATTCACGGAACCCTCTCCCGCGTCGGCCTTGCCGCCGGCGAGGAGGTGACACGAGGCAGGCTCTTCGAGGTCGTCCCATACGAGAACACGATTGTCACCTGCCTTGTGACCGCAGAGGAACTGGCCCAGATTGTCTCCGAACAGTGGGAGCAGCGCAAAAGCTCCGCCTACTGCGGACTCTGGGGTGCGGTTGCGGAATTCCACGGCAAGGACGCGGCGATTGTCTCCATCGGAAGGAACCTGTCGCCTCCCGTGGAGGGCAAACGCTACAAGCTTGCGATGAACTCGCATACGGCCGCGGGAAGCGGGCGCTTCAATGTCCTGACGAGGATACTGTCCCAGGCCGAATGCCAGACAACCGACACGGGGATTTCCACCCGGGAGGCAGTTGCGCGGTGGCTCCAGTCGCATCCAGGGGAGACCGTCGAGCCGCGGGTCTGGATGAAGGCAGCGGGGAAAACCAGCAGATGAAGAGGATTTTTACAAGAAAGATACATGTGGGCGGCGTCGCCGTCGGCGGCGGTTCCCCCATAGTTGTCCAGTCGATGTGCAACACGCATGTCGAGGACGTGGATGGAACCCTGGCACAGATCGGGCGCCTCAGGAAGGCCGGCTGCCAGATTGTCCGCATCGCCCTGCCCTGCGCAAACGCACTCCCCTCATTCAGGCGGGTCTGCGCCGAAAGCCCCATGCCCGTCGTGGCGGACATACATTTCGACCACCGGCTCGCACTGGAGGCACTGGAAGCCGGGGCGGACGGCATACGCGTCAATCCAGGCAACATGAAGAACCTCGACGGCATGCGCGAGGTCGCCAGGGCCGCATCCGGCGCATGCAAGGCGGTGCGAGTCGGCGTGAATCTCGGCAGCCTTTCGCCAAAGGCCGAGGCGGCATACGGCCGCAGCGCAAGGGCGATGGTCGAAAGCGCACGGGAGTTTCTCGGATTATTCGAGGACGCGGGGTGCCGCGACCTTAAGGTCAGCCTGAAGGCCTCCTCAATCGAGACCACGGTCCAGGCATGCCGGCTCTTCCGGGAAATCTCGGAGTGGCCGCTGCATCTGGGCGTCACGGAGGCCGGAACCCCCGCGGCGGGAATCGTGAAGTCGGCAATCGGCATCGGGACGCTGCTTCTCTCCGGCATCGGGGACACAATCCGGGTCTCCCTCACGGCTCCGCCAGAAGCCGAAATCGCAGCGGCATTCCGGATTCTCGACGCACTCGGACTGCGCCCGGGACGGCCGCAGCTGATCTCATGCCCCACATGCGGACGCACCAGAATCGACCTGATCGGACTCGCCGAAAAGACAGAGGCGCTCCTGGACAGGCTGCTGGCCGAAGGATACAAAATCCCGTTCCGAAGGATTGCAGTCATGGGATGCGAGGTGAATGGCCCCGGCGAGGCGGCGGACGCGGACCTCGGAATCGCCGGCGGAGCCGGGCGCGGAATACTCTTCCGCAACGGCAAGGTCGTCCAGACACTCCCCGAGGATGGACTGCTCGACGCCCTGGAAAGGGAACTCCTGGACGCGGCCACACCGCCCGACACCACTGGCGACAATGGCTGACGACGCCTCCGAAGCACGCTTGCTACCTTATATTTATAAGCTTTCACTCAATGCACGCGGACTCCGCAATGCGGCGCACCACCACGCGACACATCCGGAGACACCCGATTCAACCCACTCCACATAACCCAAAAACAGAAGGAGAATCCAACACATGGCTAAAGCCTACATCTTCCTGGGCGCACCCGGCGCCGGCAAGGGCACCCTCGGCGAAATCTTCTGCAAGAAGACGAATGTCATCCACATCTCCACCGGACAGCTCCTACGCGACGAGATGGCCGCCGGCACCGAACTGGGAAAGACCGTCAAGGAACTCATCGCCTCCGGCGCACTGGTCTCCGACGACATCGTCACCGCAATGGTCGACAGCCGTCTCTCCAAGAGCGACGCACTGGAGAAGGGAGTCATGCTTGACGGATATCCGCGCACGGTCGCACAGGCCGAAAGCCTCACCGAAATCCTCAAGAAGCACGGCTACGAAACCGGAGTCGCCGTCCTCGTGGACACTCCGAGGGAAATCCTCATGCAACGCCTGACAGGCCGCAGGCTCTGCTCCAACAAGGAGTGCGGAGCCAGCTTCAATGTCTTCACCGCACCGCCCGCAAAGGAAGGAGTCTGCGACAAGTGCGGCAGCCCGCTGATCCAGCGCGCCGACGACACGGAGGAGACCGCCATCAACCGCCTCCATATCTACGATACGCAGACCGCGCCGGTCATCGAATACTACAAAAACCGCGGCGAACTCAAGGTCTCCCCGAACTGCGACGCACCCATCGAGGAAAACTACACCACACTCGCGAAAATCCTCGGACTCTAAAGGCATCTGGCGAAGAAACGCCGCCCGCCGCATCAACTCCCCACATTTTTCCTTTCCAAAAAGTGGAACATATCACCATCTACAAGGAAGCACAGATTGAGAAGGTGCGCCTCGCCGCCCAGGCGGCGGCGCAGGTTCTCGCAAGGCTCTGCGACGCCGTGCAACCAGGCATGACGACGCTGGACCTCGACAACCTGGCAGAGTGCTTTATCCGCGAAACCGGCGGCAGAAGCGGCTCGCTGAACTACTGCGGATACCCACGGCAGGTCTGCATCTCCCTGAACGACGAAGTCGTCCACGGAATCGGACGGGCCGACCGGATCATCCAGTTCGGAGACCTTGTAAGCATCGACGTCGTCGTCGAACTCGGCGGCTACTACGGGGACAATGCGCGGACGGTCTGCGCCGGCGGCGACCCAGACCCCCTCTCGGCAAGGCTGCTCGAAACCACCGAGAGGTCGCTCTACGCAGGAATCGACGCGGCACTCGAGGGAAATACGGTCAATGATGTCAGCGCCGCCGTCCAAAGGGTCGTCGAATCCGCCGGATTCAGCTGCGTCAGGGACATGGTGGGCCATGGATGCGGACAGCACATGCACGAACCCCCGGAAGTCCCCAACTTCAAGGTGAGAAGACGCAGCCCGCGGCTCGTCCCCGGAATGATAATCTGCATCGAGCCAATGGTGAACGTGGGTTCCTGGGAGATTGACATCGACAGGAAGGACAAATGGACCTGCCGCACCGCGGACCACTCGCTTTCAGCGCATTTTGAACACCAGATCCTCATAACAAAACACAAACCGGAGATCCTTACCCTATGCCCAAAGACACCGACTGCATAAAACTCGAGGGAGTCGTCGTCGAAGTCCTCCCGAACACCCGATTCCGCGTCAAGCTCAACTCCGGCGGCAACGAAGTGGTCGCCGGCATCTCGGGAAAGATGCGCAAGAACAACATCCGCATCCTGGCGGGTGATTCGGTCACAGTCGAAATCTCGCCCTACGACCTCACAACGGGCAGAATATCCTATCGCAAGAAGTGAGGACGCGATGCGGGCGCGCAACCCCGGGCTCCCCCCGGACAATCACGCGTCCTCATGCAAAAAAAGGCACGCTGCCCATCCCCCCGCCCACTCCCCGCCCCGCGCGACGGCGGCTCCGCGATGGCTTGCAGAAGTCCTTCTTGCGTTTATATTAAGCAACTTTCCGCGCGTCCGCGCCCTGGCGGTGCTTGTTTCCGGCCGCCGTTGGACTTATACGGTTCGGGTTGCGCGCATACAGAAAGGCACCTGCGGTGACTCCGCCGCAGGTCAGAAGTCCGGAAGGATCGGGACGGCCGTCTGACCGTCCAGGAAAACCCAACAAAGTAAGGAACCAGAGCCATGAAAGTCAGAGCATCAGTCAAGCGGATGTGCAACAACTGCCAGATTGTAAAGCGAGCGGGTGTCATTCGAGTGATTTGCAAGAACGCACGCCACAAGCAGCGCCAGGGCTAGCACCCCAGTGCGCAAAACGCCGCAATCCCCAAAATTTGTCTCATAATCCGTGAATGCCCGCCCTGCCCACAAGGTCATGACGGCTGGCGAACAAAAAAAGTTAGGAAAACCCGAAAATGCCAAGAATCCTCGGTGTCGACATCCCGAACAACAAGCAGACGGTGATCTCCCTGCAGTACATCTATGGGATCGGTCCCGCCATCGCCAAGGCGATTTGCGTCAAGGCCAAGCTGGACCCGGTCCGCAAGGCCTCCGAACTCAGCCAGGATGACATCTCCAACATCCTGAACGTCCTCCACGAGGATTACACGGTGGAAGGCGATCTCCGCCGCCAGGTTGCGAACAACATCCGCCGACTCATTGCCATCGGCAGCTACCGCGGCACTCGCCATCGCAAGAACCTGCCCGTCCACGGCCAGAGAACACGCACCAATGCACGTACCCGCAAGGGCTCCAAGAAGACCGTCGGCGCAATCCGCGACCGTACCGAGCGCAGGACTGCCGCCTCTGCGGCGGAGGCCAAGCAGGCAACTGCGGCGAAGAAGAAGTAGCCTAGAGGACCCAAAGACGCCCTCCGGCACTACTCCATTTAGCCGGGGAGTTCATCAACCACCTTTGTCAAAATTTATGAGGGCGGCCTAGAAACCGTCCCACCAGGAGAAAAAGAACCATGGCAGAAGAGTCCAAGGAAAAGGTCGCCGCCGCAGCGGCCGCCGCTCCCGCCTCCGTCCCAACCGCCGAACAGATTCTGGCGGATCCAAATGCAGTTACCGCAGTCCAGAGCCGCCGCGCCAAGGGTGCGCGCCAGGTGCTCTCCGGCGTCGTGCATGTCGACTCCACATTCAACAACACCCGCGTCGTCATCACCGACCCGCAGGGCAACGTCCTTTCGTGGTCCACGGGCGGAAAGCTTGGCTACAAGGGTTCCCGCAAGAGCACCTCTTATGTCGCGCAGATCATCGCCGGCGACGCCGCCAAGAAGGCGATGCTCACCTACGGACTGAAGGAGGTCGAGGTCGAGGTCAAGGGACCTGGCCAGGGTCGCGAGTCCGCGATCCGCGGCATTGCCCTCGCCGGCCTTGAAATCACCGTTCTTCGCGACGTCACCCCGTTGCCCCACAACGGCTGCCGCCCACCGAAGAAGCGCCGCGTGTAGCCAGCCGCTGCCGCTTGGCGCCAGGGGAACCGCGGCATCCAGCCGCTCCGAGAATCGGATTCCTGGCGCCCACCGAAGGAATAGACACCGCGAAAAGCAACCAAGTGTCATAAACCAAAGGAGGAATTTTCCCAAATGGCAGGACTGGAAAACTTTGAAATGCCCGAGGCCATGGTCATGGACGAGGCGACCGCCACCGATCGCTACGCCAAGTTCATCACCGAGCCCTGGGAGAATGGCTTCGGCCACACAATCGGCAACTCCCTTCGCAGAGTCCTTCTGACGATGATGGAGGGCGTCGCCGTCAGCTGCATCCGCATTGACGGCGTCAGCCACGAGTTCACCCCGATTCCAGGCGTGATGGAAGATGTGATGGAGATCATCCTGAACATCAAGAAGCTCAAGTTCCGCTGCGAGGGCACCCTGCCCCGCACCCTGGAGCTCGTCGCCTCCAAGAAGGGCGAAGTCACCGGCGCAAGCATCAAGGAGGATGGCGTCGCCGAAGTCCTGAACAAGGACCTGAAGCTCTTCACCCTCACCGCAGACCGCAAGGACAACCCGCTTCGCATCGAACTGGATCTTGAGAAGGGACGCGGCTACCGCCCCAGCGAACGCAACAAGCGCGACGACCAGCCCCTCAACTCAATCCCCGTCGACTGCCTCTTCAACCCAGTCGAGAAGGTCCGCTATGACGTGCAGCCAAGCCGAGTCGGCGAAAACACGAACTACGACCGCCTCGAACTTGAGGTCACGACCGACGGCCGCATCGCCCCGAAGGCGGCAGTCATGCGCGCCGCGGCAATCCTGCGCGAGCAGCTCGCCGTCTTCGAATTCGAGAACAGCGAGGCTGTCGCAAGCCGCGGCATAATCCTCAACGAGGAGGAAAAGGCCCTGCTTGAGCTTCTGAGGGCCAATGTGAATGACCTGGGACTTTCGGTCCGTTCGGAGAACTGCCTCAACCAGGAGGACATCCACTGCATTGGCACCCTGGTGCAGCGCAGCGAGGCACAGATGCTGAAGTGCCGCAACTTCGGCAAGAAGTCCCTTGAGGAAATCAAGAAAAAGCTCCAGGACCGTAACCTGAGCCTCGGAATGAAGGTGAGCAAAAATGTAGAAGACGAGCTGGCTCGCATCCTGGCCGAGCAGCTGCAGAAGAATACGAAGGAGTAACCCCACATGAGACATCGCGTCGCAACATTCAAGATCAACCGCAGCAGCGCCCACGTGAGGTCACTGCTGGCCAATGCGGTCTGCAGCCTGATTGAGCACAACCAGATCAAGACCACGCTGGTCCGCGCCAAGCGCATCCGCCAGCTGGCCGAGCAGATGGTCACCCTTGGCAAGCGCGGAGACCTCCATGCCCGCCGACTGGCCGTCGCCAAGCTCCACCAGACCGACAAGGTGAAGAAGCTCTTCGACGTCGTCGCCCCTGGATTCAAGAACCGCCAGGGCGGCTACACCCGCATCATCAAGCTCGGGCCGCGCATCGGAGATGCAGCCGAAATGGCGATCCTCTCCTTCGTCGAGACCGACGAGCAGGTTGCCGCCGCCAATGCGCCAGCCGAAGCCCCCGCCGAAGAGGCGAAGGCCGAGGCTCCAGCCGCTGACGCGCAGTAGGTTCCTGCCTGGGAAGCCGGCCGTTCCGTTCGGGACTGCCGGCTTTTTTTTAGCTTGGGCGGGAGATTCCCCGCCGACCGATCTTCTACCTATTCCTTGCAGCATAGATGTTTGCGCTTGTCAGCACAACGCCCTTCCCAGACCGCAGGCTGGTCGCAAAGCGATATCGCCACGACTGCGGCCTCGAAGTCATCAGCCTCGAGGCGGATGACCCCGAAAACCTCTTCGTGGTCTGCTTCCCGACAGTCCCCGAGGATGACACCGGCGCCGCGCACATCGTGGAACACTCCGTGCTGGAGGGATCACGGCGCTTCCCTGTGAAGGATCCATTCGTCTGTCTGCTGAAATCCAGCGTGGCCACCTTCCTGAACGCCTGCACATACTCCGACAGGACACTCTATCCATTCACCACCTGCTGCCGGCAGGACTACTTCAATCTGCTTGAGGTCTACTGGGACGCGGTCTTCCACCCGCTCCTCACCCCCGAGCTGTTCAGGCGCGAAGGCTGGCACTACGAAATCCACGGCAAAGGGGACAGGCAGACCCTCACCATCAACGGGATTGTCCACAACGAGATGTCGGGATACTATTCGAATCCCCTCACCCCGATGGCACGCCTGACGCAGGAGGCGCTCTTCCCCGACACACCGTACCGCTACGATTCAGGCGGCGTTCCGGAGAAGATTCCCACCCTCACCTACAAGGCATTCAAGGAGTTCCACTCGACCCACTACAATCCCTCCGTGGCAAAGGTCCTCCTCTACGGCAATATTCCAACCGAGGAGAAGCTCGAGGTGCTGGAACGGCACCTCCAGGAGGATCTCGCCAGAGGCGCAAGACCGGCGAAGGCATCCACGGTGAACTCCGCGCCGGCGGTTCCCGCACCCGACGCGCCGGCCGTAAAACGCGCGGGCTTCATTCCCGACCCCGAGACCGCCAGGACAGGCAGGGGCATCGTCGCCGTCTCATGGCGGCTGGACGAAAGCCGCGACCCACGCCTGGACATCGCCTTCCAGGTGCTGGAGGTCGTCCTGCTGGGAAACTCCGGCGCACCACTCTCAAAGGCGCTCATCGAGTCGAATGTCGGACTTGCGCCCATTGGCGGCGGCTACGACAACGAGACCAAATACACCAGCTTCACCATCGGAATGCGGGGCGTCGCCCCCGAAGACTTCCACCGCGTCGAGGAGGTCGCCATGGAGACTCTGCGCGAGTGCGTCAAAAACGGCCTCCCGAAGGAATACGTGAAGGGCGCCCTCGCCCGCTTCCAGACCCTCAACCAGTCAATCGGCAAGGACTACATCTACGACATGGTCGAGGACATCATGGGCGCCTGGGTCTACTCCGACGACCCATACTCCCTCCTGAGGCAGTCCACCGAAATCCCGAGGATGAAGGAGATGCTTGACGAAAACCCGCGGATGCTGGAGGAGCTCATCCAGAAGTGGCTCATCGACAACCCAAGGCGGGTGCGCATCGAAATGGTCCCCGACGCCACGCTCAAGCAACACGAGGACGAGGCACTCGCAAGAAAACTCGCCAGGCGGCTCGGCAACTGGTCGCCACGGACAAGGGAACGGGTCAGGCTCCTCCAAAGGCAACTCCAGGAGAGCGCCGAAAGGGAGGACTCGCCTGAGGCACTCGCAACAATCCCCGTACTCCACAGAAACGACCTGCCAGAAAAGGCAACCCCAATCCCATACACGGACGGACGATTCCCAAACGGACTGCGGTACAGGCGAAGCAATGGACTCACAGACGGCATCAGCCGCATCGAAATCACGCTGGACGCATCCTCAGTGCCACTGAAGGCACTGCGCGCACTGCCATACTTCATCGGATTCCTCGGAACCCTCGGCGTCGAAGGACGGACATACGACCTGGTCGCATCTGACTGGGCCACAATCGGGGCGGATTTCAGCGTGTCACTCGACACGGGAACTCCACTCGACAGCAAAAACCCGTCGTCACTGTCACTCGTCATCAAACTCTCCGCACTCGACAGGCACTTCTCCGAGGCAGTCGACCTGCTCGCCAGGCAACTCACGAAAATCGTCTTCTCCGAACGGAAGAAGATGGACGATGTTCTCAAGGCAATGGACGCAAAGGGGGCGGCTGCGCTCCACACCAGGGCAAACAAGAACATCGCCACCGCACACGCGGCATGCTTCATGACGCCGGAGTCAATCTGCGCATGCCTGATGCACGGATTGCCTGGATACGAAATGACACACCAGCTCGCCGGACTCGGGGTGAACGGCATGGACAGCCTCGCCGAGGAACTCGCGCTCCTGGCAAGGTGGTTCCTGGAAATCCCGGCCGTTGCGGCAGGAGCCGTCACGGGCGACGACGAAGCGTGGAAGGCAATGGAAAGGCTCGCCGGACTCTGGAAGGCCGCGGACGCGCCAATGGACGCAGACCCGCTCTTCCTCCAAATCCCGGGGGAGTTCCACACGGCCTTCGATAGGTTCCCACGGTCGGAACGCAGGGAATACCTGCGGGTGGATACGCTGGTCCACACAAATGTCCGCGCATACAGGGCGCCACATAGGGCCGAAGCGGACTCGAAGCCATTCGCCATCGCCGCAAGCATCCTCACCAGCGGATACCTCTGGGACGCAATCCGCGTCAAGGGAGGAGCATACGGAGGAGGAGTCCAGTACAAGTCCGACAGGTCGCTGGCATTCCTATACTCCCACGACGACCCGCACTGCAAAAAGACATTCAATGCCTTCGATGAAATCGGGGAATACCTGGATAAACACCCGTTCACACAGGAAGAGGTGAACCGGACTGTCCTCCAGACACTTGGACCATTCCTGACACCGCTCAGGCCAGACTCGGCAGCGGCATCCTGCAGGGCAAGCCTCTTCGCAAACGGAGGAAACGAAAGAATGCAGAAGAACTTCGAGGAGTTCCAGGCCGTCACACTGAAACAGGTCCAAAAGGCCGCGGAAATCCTCCTATCAAGGGAATACAACGAGTTCGCAATCGGCCCCGCGCCAGCCCCAACAGGAATGAATCTCCTCGAGCTCTAAGACGCACAATCCAGGTGCCATATTTCATAACTACTTGAATTGCAATAGTTTACACACAACAAACAAAACCAGCCAGACGGACAGAGACGACATGAAAGAAGACATTATCTACTTCACCAGAAACCCGCTCTCCCCATGCAGCAGAGCCGTCTATAAGAGAAACGATGTCAAAATCGTCAACCCCGACGACGACTATGCCGAAATCCTCTCGGGGGCACGGGCCGCGATTGCGGACGAAGACCCCGAAGGACGCCAGGATTTGATCAAGGCCCTCCTCAAGGAGAAGCTCCCATTCGCCCTGGTCGGGCTCGGCGGCGAAACACACGAGTCCCTCAAGAGGCTCTGCGCGGCAGCGAAACGACGCCACATCCAGGTCTGCTGGCTTGGCTCCTGGCGCTACGAGTGGGCGATGGCACGGCTGAAGGAGGTCATCACCAGCGGCGTCCTCGGAGCCATGCAGCAGTTCAAGCTCACAAAGCCCGAAGGACTCGGAATCTTCGAACGCCTCCGCGACGAGGAACTCCTCAACTGGCTGTCGGCATACGGCAACGACGCGGCGTGCGCCTTCGAGGAAATGCCTGGAGCCCCATACCAGCTCACGGCCATCGGGGCGCGGGGAAGCGCAACCGCAACAATCCTCGGTGACGGAATGAACGAATTCGCACTGGCACTCTGCGACGAACCACCCCGCGTCGAGACACATCCGTCCGCGCCAATGGAGGCGGAAATCGGCTACCTGCTCTTCGCGGTTCGCTCCGGACGCCCGTGGACAATGCTCGGCAGAATCCCGAATTAGCCCCCCGCAAGGGCTTGAAAAAACGCGAAGTCGCGCTAAATTAGGAGACTCGCCTAAAAAACTGGAATTTTTCTGTAATAACTCATATCGTCTTTCTTAAAATGAAAACCTTTCTCCCCAAGGAAAATGAGATCGAGCGCAAGTGGTGGATTGTAGACGCCGACCACCAGGTGCTCGGCCGCATGGCCCGCCAGATCGCAATGATTCTGCGCGGCAAGCACAAGGCCATCTACACCCCGCACCTGGATACCGGCGACTACGTGATCGTCACCAATGCCGAAAAGGTGGTCATGACTGGCCGCAAGTCCACCGACAAGGAATACCAGAACTTCAGCGGCTGGGTCGGCGGCCTCAAGCGCACCAAGGCAGATGTCATGCGCGAAAAGCATCCCGAGGAAATCATCAAGCGCGCCGTCTGGGGAATGATGCCCGATGGCAAGCTGGGACGCGCCCAGTTCCGCAAGCTCAAGGTCTACGCGGGCGATATGCCTGAGCACAAGTACGCCGCGCAGGGTCCAGAGCCTCTGACGCTGAAGAACCAGTTTTAACAAATCATCCACCCTGTAGGAAAGATAGAACACTATGCCAGAAGCTAGCGATGTGATTCTGACCGTAGGTCGTCGCAAGTGCGCCAGCGCCCGTGTCCGCATGACCCGTGGCACAGGCAAGATCACTGTGAACCGCCGCGCGTTCAACGACTACTTCACCACCGAGTCCATCCGTGGATTCATCCAGCAGCCCCTCGTCCTGACCAGCAAGGCCGGCGAATTCGACATCTACGCAACCGTCAATGGCGGCGGTGAGGTCGGACAGGCCGGAGCGCTGCGCCATGGCATCGCGCGCGCGCTCGAGAAGGCCGAAGAGGCTCTCCGCGCGCCTCTCAAGAAGGCCGGAATGCTCACCCGCGACTCCCGCGAGAAGGAACGTAAGAAGCCAGGTCAGCCTGGAGCACGCAAGCGCTTCCAGTTCAGCAAGCGTTAGTCCAGCCAAGACAAGGACTGCGCAAGCAATACCAAAAAGGAACGGGTCGCCAAATGGCACTCGTTCCTTTTTTGGTTTCTCCCCAACCACCCCGGCAGAAACAAGCGACAACGGGAAGGATTCCCTGGCCGCAAGCACCTGGAGACAAGGGTGTCCTGCCATCAGAGGCGCACTTCAAGTCGCCTTCCTGGCATGGAGACGCATGGGGACTCCCTGTCAGCGCAAGGGTCAAAGACCACGCCACATGGCTGCCATGGCCGAAAACCCACAATGCCCCACGCGGCAAGGTCAAAAGCTACGCCCCAATGACTTTTATGACCTTCATGCCGTAGGCTTGAAATCTGGCGAAAAGGGGGCTACCTTGGGGTGGGCGGGCGGGGGAATTCAATAATTCCCCCGACCGCCCACCCCGTACCCACCATCCGGAGGAAAATGCGCGCGGGCGTACGCGCGCGTGGAACCCACTGCTTCTTCGGCCGTTTTCCACCGGCAGAGCCTATGGGGCACCGCATCGCCTGGTCGGATGAAGCCCGCACCGGCGGTGGACTTGTCTAGGTTGCTGACACCGCATCGCCCGTTCTGCAACGCAATACTTCCCTTTCCTTTTCCACCCACCCAACCTTCCCTTTCACCACAATGGAACCCATACCAGTCGCCATCATTGGCGGTAGCGGCTACTCAGGCGAGGAGCTGCTTCGTCTTCTGCATTGCCATCCAGGCGTCAAGCTGACTGCCATTACCAGCCGCGAGAACGCCGGCAAGCGTGTCGGGGAGGTATTTCCCAGATACATGGAGAGCGAATTGACCTTCATCGAACCGGATGTCGAGGATGTGGCGCGCCTTGCGCGGGTAGTCTTCCTAGCGTTGCCGAATGGCCTTGCCTCCAAGTATGCGAAGCCACTGCTTGAGCGCGGGTGCAAGGTCATCGACCTGTCGGCGGATTTCCGCCTGCGCGATCCATCCGTCTACGAGAGATACTACAAGATACCCCATCCCGCCCCTGAACTGATTTCCGAGGCGGTCTACGGCCTGTCCGAGGTCTACGGCGACCAGCTTGCGGGAGCGAAGCTTGTCGCAAACCCCGGCTGCTACGTGACAAGCATTCTCCTGCCCTGCATGGCGCTCCTTCGCGCAGGATTGGTCTCCCCCGAGGGGATTGTCGCCATGTCGATGTCAGGCGTCACAGGCGCTGGCCGCAAGGTTTCCGGCGACTACATCTTCCCCGAGTGCAACGAGAGCCTGCGTCCCTACGGCGTGAACGGGCACCGCCATCTTCCCGAGATTGAACAGGAGCTGGCCGTGGCGGCGGAAGTCCCCTCCGTGTCGATCAACTTCCTGCCGCACCTTGTCCCCGTGAACCGCGGCATCCACTCATCCATCCTGGTCACTCCGAAGAGTGGCGTGACCGCCGAGACCGCCCTCAAGGCGATTGCGGCATTCTACGCGGGCAGACGCTTTGTCAGGGTGCTCCCCCCTGGCAAGCTTGCCGACACCAAGCACGTCACATTCACGAACATCTGCGAAATCGGATGCGTCGATGACGCGCACACGGGACGCCTCGTCCTCTCAAGCGCATTGGACAACCTGACAAAGGGGGCGGCAGGACAGGCAGTCCAGAACATGAACCTCGTCTGCGGACTGCCGGAGACACTTGGGCTGGATACGGCAAGATAGCGGACTCCTCCTGGAAAAGAACGGCTACATTATCCGTCGGCTTTCACCCGCGTCAACAACCACACGCATAAAGGAACGGACAACCGACTGACAATGGAAAACCGCCTGCTGAACCAACTCTCCTCCTTCGACTCCTGGAAGCGCGTCGACGCGCTGCAGACACTTGCGGCCACGACCAGATTCCCCGAGGAGGTCGCCGCGATGAACATGCACGTGCACTCCTTCTTCTCCTACAACGGGGAGGGGTGGTCGCCGTCGCGCATCGCCTACGAAATGCGGAAGATGGGTCTCCACGGCGCGGCACTCTGCGACTTCGACGTCATCCAGGGCGTCAACGAATTTCTTGTTGCGGGGGACCTTCTTGGCCTCAGGGCTGCGGCCTCCTTCGAGAGCCGTGTATTCTTCCCCGAATATGCCGACAAGGAGATCAACTCCCCTGGCGAGCCGGGAGTCTTCTACTTCATGGGTTCGGGATATGTCGACGGCAGTCACTCGTACCTTTTCCAGGAGCAGCTTGAGCAGTCCCACAAGCGCAACCGCGAGCTCATCGACCGCGTAAACGCCGCGCTTCCAGGGTGCCATATCTCCTACGAGGAGCATGTGCTTCCGCTGACCCCAGACCGCAATGCCACCGAGCGCCACATTGTGCGGGCATACTACGACCTGGCCGCCCGCGAACACGGGGACGCAGCATCGGCGGCTGAGTTCTGGGCCGAAGTCTTTGGCGAGGAGGCGTCCGTCCTGGCAGGAAAGAGTCCCAACGCGATGAACGACTACCTCCGCAGCAAGCTAATGAAGAAGGGCGGCCTTGGATACGAACAGCCCACCCAGGAGACCTTCCCCCCCATCGACCAGGTCATCAAGCTCATCCGTTCCTGCCGCGCGCTCCCGAACGCCGCCTGGCTGGACGGGTCGCTTCCCGGCGAAGCCAACCCGAGGGAACAGCTGGAATGCCTCGTCGCAAAGGGGCTTGAAATGGTGAACATCATCCCAGACCGCAACTGGAACTTCAAGGATGCGGAGAAGAAGGCAATCCGGGTCAAGGCGCTCAACGAATACGTCGCCGCCGCAAACGAACTGGACCTCCCAATCATCGTCGGAACGGAATGCAACAAGCCAGGACAACGCACGGTGGACGACTTTGACGCCGACGCGCTGAAGCCGCTTATGAAGGACTTCACCCGCGGCGCGGATGTCCTCTTCGGCCACACCACCCTCCTGCGCTACGCGGACTACTCCTACATCGACCAGCGCGCAAAGGAGGAATTCCCCTCCCGCAAGGCACGCAACGACTTCTTCGCCTCGGTGGGCGCGCTACCCGTCCCCTCCGTCGCCACCCGCCTCTACCTGCGGCAATGCGGCCCCGAAAAGAGCCTGGAAATCATCCGCAGGGCCGCCCGAAACGGACGCTGGCACTAGAAGCGCCGCGCCACCGGAGGGGAAAACATTGAAAATAGAGCTTGAGGGCTTATATTTTGCCGTTTTCCCTTTAAACGATTTCCAAGTATCCTAACCCCTTTATTTTATGGCAACTCTTTCGGTTATCCTCACTATCGTCTCGGTGTTGACGGCGATCCTCCTGACCATTCTGGTCCTCATCCAGAATCCCAAGGGACAGGGAGGCATCGGCGCAATCAGCGGCGGAGTCTCCGAGGCAATGTTCGGCGCGTCCGCACCTTCGGCTCTGGTGAAGATCACCGTCGTCCTTGCCATTGTCTTCCTTCTTTCGACGCTCTTCAATGTCGCCATCAACGGGCATCTGCGCAAGCAGAAGTCCATCGGCGAGACCATCGTCGTTGAAACCACGCCTGCAACTCCCGCCGTTGAGGCAGAGGCAGAAGCCGAGGAGGCTCCCGTCCCCGCGGACGCGGCCGTCGAGGCAGTGGATGCTCCCGCAGCCGCCGATGTAGCTGCGCCCGAAGCCACTCCCGCACCCGAGGCACCCGCCGCCGAGTAGGCCCTCCTCCCCTCCGAGCGTAGAAGCAGTGAATTCCGCACGCCGTGGCCGCCATCCGTAGCCACGGCGTTTTTTTCGCCCCGCAGGGCAATTGTCTTGATCTTCCTGTAATTCGACAGGCAGGAAAGGTGATTCGTCCCAGGGGACGGGTGATTGACTCCGGGACTCCTCCCAGGAGCTCCCCGCCCCCGGCTCCCCGCAGCATAAGCGGAGGCGTAGCCGCCCTCTTCCCTTCCTTTCCCCAAAAATGAGTGAGTTGTCGAACATCCGCAACCTGGGCATCATAGCCCACATTGACGCTGGAAAGACCAGCACGACGGAGGGCCTCCTCTTTTTCTCGGGTCTTACCCACAGATACGGGAACATTGACGAGGGCACCACCGTGATGGACTTCCTGCCCGACGAGCGCGCCCGTGGCATCACGATCATGGCCGCGGCGGCAGTCATCCCCTGGGGCTCCTACGAATATCACCTCATTGACACTCCCGGACACATCGACTTCACAGCCGAAGTCGAGCGTTCCCTGCGTGCAATCGACGGCGCGGTCGTCATCTTCAGCGCCGTCGAGGGTGTCGAGGCCCAGTCGGAAAAGGTCTGGCACCAGGCGGACGGGTATGGCGTCCCGAAGATTGCCTTCGTCAACAAGATGGATCGCATCGGCGCCTCCTACTCCCGCACCTGCCAGGAGATTGACGAGAAGTTCGGCGGAGTCGCATTGCCGATGCAGTTTCCCGACGGCGAGGAGAGCGACTTCCACGGCATGGTCGACCTGCTTGCGATGGAGTATCTCCAGTTCACAGGCGACCGCCATGAAGTCGTCCAGCGCATCCCAGTCCCCGAGGAGCTACGCAAGGATGCCGAGGCCGCCCGCGAGGCGCTTCTCGAAAAGCTCTCCGACCACTCCGACGAAATCGCAAACCTCTTCCTGGAGGGAGCGGAAATCCCGCTTGAACTCCTGCACGGCGAAATCCGCCGCCTCACACTCTCAAGGAAGCTGGTTCCTGTCTTCCTGGGAAGCGCAAAGCGCGAAATCGGAGTCCAGCCGCTGGCGGACGCAATTGGCCTGTACCTGCCCTCCCCCGTCGACGTCAAGGAGTATCCGGCCGTTGACCGCAGGACAGGCAAGGAGACCGCCGTCCACGCCGACCCGAAGGAGCCCTTCGCCGGATTCATCTTCAAGATCAACGCATCCAACACGGCGGACCTCTTCTTCCTCAGGATATACTCGGGGGCCCTCCACGGCAACGACCAGCTCGTCAACGCCCGCACTGGGGAGAAAGTCCGCGCAAAGCAACTCTACCGCATCTACGCAAAGTCCACCGAGCAAATCCAGGAGGCCGGGCCTGGCGACATCGTGGGGCTCACGGGGCTCAAGGACTGCGGCATCGGCGACACTCTCTGCGCGCCGCAGAGGGTTCTCTCCTTCGGTGGAATCGCATTCCCCGAGCCTGTCATCTCAATGGTCGTCGAACCAAAGTTCTCGAAGGACAAGGACAAGCTCGACGACGCGCTGAACCTGCTTTGCAGGGAGGACCAGACGCTCCGCAGATCCACTGCCGAGGAGACAGGGCAGCGCGTGGTCTCGGGAATGGGCGAACTCCACCTGGAGGTCAGCCTCAAGCGAGTCTCAACCGACTTCGGGGTGGACATACGCACAGGCGAACCCCGCGTGGCATACAGGGAGACCCTCCTCAAGCCCGCCACCATCCACGCCGTCTTCAACAAGACCATCGGGGATGCGGTATTCTATGCGGAAGTCACCGTCGACTTCTCGCCAATGGAACGCACCGGCGAACCATTTGAAATCACCGATGAGACCCGCGGCGTGATTCCCCGCGCACTCACCGACGCCGCGCTTCAGGCGCTTGGCGACGGCCTGAAGACGGGAGGCCTCCAGGGATACCCGATGATCTTCGTGAAGGCGTCGCTGAAGGACCTGAAGTTCGCGCAGGAGACCACCACGCCAGGCGCAGTCGCCGGCGCGGTAAATGATGCAATCACGCAGGTATTCCAGCAGGCCGGCACGGTCGTCCTGGAGCCTGTCATGAAACTGGAAGTCCTCGCACCGGAGGACACGGTCGGGGAAATCTCCATGTATCTCCAGCCAAGACGCGCCATCATCAGCGACATGGTCCAGGTCGGCACCATGCGCAAAATCATCTGCCAGGTGCCGCTGGCGGAGATGTTCGGCTTCGGGAAGGCGCTGCCCAGGCTCTCCGGCGGCAGAGGCTCCTTCTCCCTGGAACCCTCCGGATACCAGGAGAAGCAATAACCCACCCGGTCCGCTGCACAACAGAAACCAGAAAACCACGTTTTCCAGGGCGATTAGCTCAGTTGGTTAGAGCGCAACGTTTACACCGTTGATGTCGAGGGTTCGAGTCCCCCATCGCCCACCACTTTTCCGGCAAAAAGACCAAAACGACGACATTATTCCCTTTGCGATGAAATCGTAGGGCGGCTGGTCGAACGACATCATATGCCAGAGCGTTCGTTCTGCCGGAGACGGAAGTGACACGGCAAACCAGTATGGACAGTAGTTTCCCTGCGCGAGAAGAAAATAAGGGAACCGCACGGCTATCACCGAACAACGGTTGATTCGAAGGCTTTTGAATGAATAGTACGCCTTTTGCCGAAATCGAGACCTGCGCTTCAAGTGTTCTTTTTTCAATCGTTCCGGGAATTGTTCCCGGAAAGTGGATGACCGCCATGGTCTTCGAATCAGACACGTATGCTTCCCTGACATGGCAAGCCGATCTGATGCGTCCATTGGGTATGCTCTGGCATCCCCACGGAAGACGCTCTTGCCAAGCTCCTGCACCCTGACGCCGGGCGATTATTGCCAACGGACAGGACTTCCCCATGCGTTCCCTGCCGGGTAGTGATATTTCAGGAAGGAGCCTCACTGCAACCACACGATGAAAAACATCCCGTGGACGGATGCCGAATGAACGTGCCCTCCATGCTTGCCGAAACAGGGTGTCCCCGCTGTCCTTCGAGCCGCAGTCCGAGGAAAAAGACAAGATTTTCGAAAAAGAAATATTTATTTTCGAAAATAAATGGAAAAAACTTGTTTTGCCGTTATTGTAATGGAGAAATTGAGGCAACACACCCCCTTCCTCTTGTTTTTTTGGTGGGGGAGAGGACGAGGGACAATTCGCGGTGCAATACTGAAGGAGCAGTGGCAAAATGGCGAGATACAAAAAGGACGTGAACATACAGACCGTGGCTTTGGAAGCCGGGGTTTCTGTGACGACGGTGTCGCGGGTAATCAATCAACACACCGATGTGAGCGAGGAGCTCCGCCGGCACATTCAGGAGGTGATGGACAGGGTCAACTTCATTCCGAACCGCGGTCGGGAATGGGTTCCCAATATCGGCGTTGTGGTATCTCCGGAATCGCCGTTGCTGGCCGAATATGCTGCACGGGTAATCGACGGGATGACCGAATATGCCGGCGGCCATTCTCTGGACATGTCGGTCATCATGAACTACCACCCGGATAGCGGAAAACCGTTGTTGCGCATGATCCGTGAACGTCGTTGCGACGGTGTGGTGCTCCTGATGTGCGATGAATTGCGCCCTGAACTGGAGACGTTGAAGAGTGCTCGACTGCCGGTAATGGCGGTCAACGCGCCATACTGCGGAGAAACCTGCGGCTTCATCAACAACGAATCCTATGCCGGAGCGCGGCAGATTGTGGAGTATCTAATTGGACTTGGCCATCGTGCAATCGGAGTGGTATGCGCCAGGATGGAGCATTCGGACAACCACCAGCAGCGGTTGAAGGCATATCGCGATGCGATGGCGGCCGCCGGAATCACGGTGAACGAGGCGCAGATTGTACAGCATACCCCGACCGAACTGGGGCAGACCGCCGGATACCAGCAGGCGTTGCAGTTGTTCGGTCGCTGTCCGGATGTGACGGCGATTTTCGCCATGAACGATGAAATGGCGATGGGCGTGCTGAAGGCCTGCTGGGATACTGGCAGGCGTGTGCCGGATGATATCTCAGTCGTGGGATTTGACGGATTGCCGATCGGAGAATTCTTCCACCCTGCACTAACCACGGTCAAACAACCACTGGCCCGGATTGGTTATCTGGCCATTCAATATCTGGACGAGTTTCTCAAAGGAGATATCTCGCAGCTGCCTGGATTGACACTCCAGACGGAATTGTCAATACGCGAGTCGGCGGCTCCGCCGAATCAGAAATACATAACCAAGGTCAATAACAACCCCACGTAAAACAGAATGGAGGCAAGAAAATGAGGCAGGAAAAATGGTCTTTTACCTTGATTGAACTCCTGGTCGTGATTGCAATCATCGCAATCCTGGCGTCCATGCTGCTACCCGCGCTATCCAAGGCACGCGCCGCTGCGCGCTCCACCAGTTGCATCAACAATCTGAAGCAGAACGGCTTGATATTGGCGCTATACGCATCCGACTACGACGACTATCTACCGCCGATCACTTATGACCAGAATACGCCATACCCTTACGGTTTGAACTGGGTGTCCTTTCAAGGCCGGAATGCCGGGTTGTGCTACGGGATCATCGACCTGTACGATGCCAAATATCTGAGCACGGAGAAGACGCTGTATTGTCCGTCCGACATGGAATCCCGCAGCGCCACATGGAACCCTGAAGGAGAATGGAGCAATATGATCAGCTATGCATATCTGGGAGGACTATCCGCGGGAGTGCCCGGGAAATCAGGTAATTATCTGGTTTGGCAGGCCAAATCGCCGCGGCAGCGGCTCTTGGATCCGCCCGGCTATGTCGTGATGTTCGACAACTTCGTCTATAACAGTTCGCTGGCGCAGCCCGCAGTGTTGCTGCACTCCTACGGCGGCAACTTCCTGTTTCTCGACGGGCATGCCAGCCATCAAAGATTCTTCGTTGATGACGGCCGTCAATATCACCGTTTTGACGAAGCGGAATAATCGTTGCACAAGGAGTATCGTATGATAATTACAAGATTTACCTGGTTTGCCGCAGTCGTCGTAATCGCGCACTTCGGTGGAGTGGCGTTATCGGCGGCAGAGTGGGAATTGGTGACGCCGGACAGTTATCCCGGCCTTGATCTCGCGTTGGCTCAGGACGAGCCAGTCGCCAAGGCTGAAACAATGGCGTGGCGGATTCTTCGTGACGGCGAATCCGTTGCCGACGGGACGGCGACGGTGGAGGCCGGGACCAAGACACTGGTGATTCCGGCGGCGGCACTGCCGCCGGGGCCATACACGCTTGAGCTGAATAGCGTTCCGATTCATTTCCGGAAGGTTGATTCGCCGTTGCGTTTCGCCAATCGGCGGTGGATTGTCAACGGAGAAGAGTTTTTCCCGATCGGATTGTATCTGCCTTGGCCGAACGAGCGCGACGGCGTGATCATCCCCGAACAGAGCGCCGAACAGGCAATGCGCGATCTGCCCGCGATCGCCGCGGCCGGATTCAACGCCGTCACCGTGTCGGCGCCGGAGTTCTATCGGATCGAGGCGGAGCAATTGCTCGACCGAGCCGCAGAGCTGGGTTTGCAGGCCTTCTGCGCCGCGCCTCCCGACTTGTACGGCAGGCTCGGGCAGCGCCATGGCAACATTCTCGGCTGGCTGGGACCGGATGAACCGGAAATCAATCCGGACGGTGCGAATTTCACCCCGGAGAAAATGCGTTCCGATTATGCATTCCGCAAGCAGTTTCCGAACGCGCTGCCGATTCTGATGAACCATTCGCGCCCGGCCGCCTTCGATGCGTACCGGCAATGCCGGGATTTTGCAATGACCGATCCCTATACCTTCGGTCGGGATTACCACGATATCACCAGGGTTCTGCATTTTGTCCGCGAACAGCGCCGGTCGATGTCCGAGGCGCTGCCCTGCGTTGTGATACTGCAAATTTTCAAATTGCCGGAAGGGGTGATGCGACTGCCGACCGCGACCGAAATGCGTGCTCAGGTGTTTCTTGCCGCCGCATTGGGAGTCGACGGAATATATTTGTACTCGACTGCGACGCCAGAGACGCCTGGATGGCATCTGCTGCATTCGCCCGACAGCGCGGCATTGTGGGCGGCGCTTCCAGCAATTTGGAGCGACCTGAGGCCCATGTTGCCGGTCTACCGCCGGACTCCAAAGGCTACTTCTCAACCAGGCGACGACGCTGAGAGCCGACTGGTTTTCTGGCGGCTCGACCACGACGGTGGACGCGAAATCCTGACTGTGATCAATCTGGCCGACAGTGAAGTCGACTTGACCGGATTGCTGTTGCCTTTCTCGGGAAAAATACCGGAAAAACTGGGTCCCGTGGAAGTGGCGATCGTGGAAAGCAAGTGATGATTTGCGATTATACCATCCGGCAGCCGTGGCTGCTGCTGCCGATCCGAAAGGGGAACGACGGTCCCAAATACCGATTGAGCGATCCGGCGACTGGAACGCTGCTCCGCCACTTCAATGCCGACCTGTGCGAAGGGACACCGGACTTTTTGGCCGCGTACGATGTCCGGCAACTGGTAGGCCGGGCCGTACGTCTGGAGGGGGAACGGCTGGAACTCTTTTTGACTGCCGTGAAACAGAGCGCTGAACCGCCCCCATCGCACAGTATCTACCGTCCAACTGTACACTATACGGCGCGGCGGGGGTGGTTGAACGATCCCAACGGGTTGTGCTTCTTTCAGGGAACCTATCATATGTTTTACCAATACAACCCGTTGAGCCTAGTCTGGCATCAGGGGATGTGTTGGGGACATGCTGTGAGCGACGACCTATTGCATTGGCGCGAACTCGAACCTGCGCTTTTCCCGGACCAGAACGGCAGTTGTTTCTCCGGCACGGCGTGGGTCGACAACGAATGCCGTTCCGGGTTCGGCAATCCGGCGTGTCCGGCGATTCTCCTGTTTTACACCGCTTGCGGCAAGAATGCGCCCGAACCTGCATTATTCCAACAATATCTGGCGGTCAGCGAAGATGGAGGAAAACATTTTTTCCGACCGTGGGCGGAGCCGCTTTTGCCCCACTGTTTCGGCGAAAATCGCGACCCAAAGGTGTGGTTCGACGCCGAACGCGACTGCTGGCGGATGCTGCTCTATCTGGGAATAGTCGATGGCAAGCACGAATACCGTTTCTACCGTTCGGATAATCTCCGATCGTGGACGGAAGGCGATGTATTCCGATGCGACGGCTCCGGAGAATGTCCGGAGTTACTTGAACTGGGCCTTGAACAGGAGGCGGAGCGCCGATATCATGTCTTTGTCACCGCCTGGGGATACTACTGGATCGGCCGGCTTGATGAATGCGGCTTCGTCGCGGAGTCGCCATGCGAGAGTCTGCTCGGTTGGCGACATTACGGTACGGCCTACGCTCCGCAGAGTTTTGCCAATCTCGCGGATCGGCAGGTGATGTTGTTTTGGCTCAATGGCGACTATCCGGGAAGGATTTTCAACCAGTCGATGGGAATTCCTCTGGAAACTGCGCTGATCCAACGCGGCGGCCGTATGAAACTTCGGGTGAGTCCGGTCCGGGAACTGGAGTCGCTGCGGGACGGCGAATTCCGTTACCCGGAACAAGGATGGGAGGATCTGTATCGTCTGCGCAGTCAGGCATTTGACATCCAAGTCGAGTTTTCCGGCCGCAGACTGTGTTCGCTGTGGCTGCGCGGAATGGAGTGTGTGTACGATCCCGAACGCGGCGAAGTGCGTTTCGACGGTGCCGCGTTTCAGGCAACGGAGCCGGGACAGCCGTGCAAACTGCGGCTCCTGGTCGACCAGGGCTCTGTCGAGATTTTCGCCTGCGACGGCACGGTTTACTTCGCAAAACGGGCAATCTTCGCGCCTGAGTTCGACTATCTGACCTGTTTCGGGTCGCCGGAGGGATTGACCAGGCTTGAGGTATTTCGGCTCAGAAATGTCGGGACGGCATAATGCCGGGGTGTGCACAGGCAGACGCCGGATCCAAATCCGGTCGGCCGTTGTGCCAGCGAACAATGAAGCCTTCCCCATCCCAGCGAGTCCGGAACCACAGGTTGCCAATTATGTTCACTGCGGATCAGCGCCTCAATCAGACAACCGACATCTTCGCCCGTGGGCGGCGGCATGTCGCCCTGTCTGTTTTCACCAATCCCGTGGAAAACCTGGAGCTCGCTCCGGGCAGTGTCTGGCAGGCTGAAATCCACTGGCGTTTTCTGATGCCGCAAAAACAATCGCATGCTCCCGGAAGCTCCGCTAAGAAGATGGTGCTTCTTTTTTAGCATGCGCGGCATGCACAACAACTTGGTGGTGAAAGTCCACTACAGACCTTTGCAGCAGGATCTGATAGCGAACACCAGGGGTGTCCACCGCGAGGTGGAGTCTGAAGGAAGCTGGACGCATATTTCCAGTCTGACGAACATAAATCCTATCCAAGGCATCACAAGCTGGACGAGCTTGCCGAACAGGGCGAAGGTGAATACTGCACTGGGCGTTGAATGTAAATGTGGCGGAGGGATGGGATGGAAGTGGTTGTGCTTGTCCGTGGAGGTCTCGTCGTCTGGACACGAGGTTGAGTTGCGAAGGTTGACAAAGCCCATGGCGATATGCGCGTAGGCGACGAGGTCTGAAGCTTGTTTTTTGGGTATCAGAGGAAGAATCATGAAAAGCAATTGGACAATTGTCTGTTTCAGATGCTATTTCTAAAAGTTTTTGGATGATTCTCCTAAAACTTATTTGAAATGCAGGATTCTTGGACTATATTCAGAAGACGGGAAGACAATTGAGGAGAATTCCATGCGAATAGAGCGAAAAGAGTACCTGGAGCGCCTGTGCGCATGGCGCGACAAGCAGGTCATCAAGGTCATCACGGGAGTCCGCCGCTGCGGGAAGTCCGTTCTGCTGGAAATGTACGCCGAATGGCTCAGGGAGCAGGGCGTTCCCGAGGAGCGGATCGTCCGAGTCAATCTGGAAGACCTGGACTTCGAGCCACTCTGCCAGTCGACGGCACTGCATTCCTACGTCAAGGAGCGTCTTGCCAAGGGGAAGATGACCTATGTCTTCATCGACGAGATTCAGCTTTGCGGGGATTTTCCGCGGGTCGTGGACAGCCTCTACTTGCGCCCGGACATCGACATCTACGTCACGGGCTCCAACGCCAATCTGCTCTCCCACGAGATTGCGACCATGCTCTCAGGAAGGTATGTCGAAATCAGAGTGCTTCCGCTTTCCTTCCGCGAGTATGCGAACGCCCGCCCCGGAATCGCCGAGCCGCAAAGACTGTACAGGGAGTACACCGAGGGGAGTTCATTCCCGTATGCGATCGAACTCTCCAATGCGGGGAACGAGCTTGACACCTATCTGGACGGACTCTACAACACCATTCTGGTGAAGGATGTCATGACCAGACGGCGCATCCAGGACCCGCTGATCCTGGACAGCGTGGCGAAGTTCGTGTTCTCGAACATCGGAAGTGAACTGTCCGTCAAGCGCATCGCCGACACCCTGACATCAAACGGACGCAAGACCGACAGCAAGACGGTGGAGAAATACCTTGCGGCATTGCTGGAGAGTTTTGTGATCTACCGGGCGGGACGCTACGACATCAGGGGAAAGCAGCTTCTGAAGACACAGGAGAAATACTATGTGGTGGACATCGGGCTGCGCCGGCATCTTCTGGGAGGCCGCCAGGATGTCGGCCATGCTCTGGAGAATGTTGTGTATCTGGAGTTGCTGAGGCGGGGCGGAAAGGTTCACGTGGGCAAAATCGGCAGTCTGGAAGTGGATTTCGTGGTGGAAAAAACCACGGGGATGGAATACTACCAGGTCGCTGCCAGCGTCCGTGACCCGTCGACCCTGGAACGAGAGCTTGCTCCCTTCGGCAAGATACGTGACCATCATCCCAAGTTCCTTCTCACATTGGACGAAGACCCGTCCGACAATATCGACGGCATCCGCAAATTGTATGCTCCGGACTGGTTGCTGCAGGGATGACGATGACGCTGCCCCCAGTCCATAGGCAACGACCTCATCGAAATGTGGTTGGACAGACGTCGCAATGCCCGGCTGCCGTGACCTGACGCGACCTGCGTCCTCATCGACTTACGCACCGGGAGGGGCAGATAATACTATTTGATTCTAGAGGTAGTGCAGTTGCTGGAGGAATTGGAACCTGTCTTGAACGACTGTCTTCATGTCGACAACGCTGACATCCCTGTGACGAGAAGCAATTCGATATTTCTGTCCACAGGCATCATCACCGAGTTCGCAAGACATGGGGAGGAAGTCCATCTCCTTCCGCTTTCCTGGATGCCTTGGGGATTGAAAACCCATGGAGCGAGCACCTGACATTCGGAGGGCTTCCGCAGGAGCTCACAAGACAATCGAATGCGGGCCAGTCGGGATGCCCGAAGCCGCTCTTCAAGAATGTCCACGCCAGGAATGTCATTTTCAAATCCCCCTCCCCAGAGGTCTCGTCATTTGTAATCCGGGAAAGAACGGACATAGTACCCTCGTCGGGGTCATGCCCTCTCCCGCAGTTGCTTTGGAGGACTTGCGGCGGTCTTTTTCAATTCTTCCGTCTTCCCAAACCATGGGATGACCGGGCGATGGGAACACCGGTTTTCGAGTCCCCCATCGCCCACCATTGCCGCAAAAATATCATAACTATCGTCATTCCACAAAATAAAATCCCCGGAATTGCGTTCTGATATATGACAATGCACGAGCAGACAACCTCCTCGCCGAACGAGGATCTGGCCCTCATCGAGAGGTGTCTGCAAGGCGAAGACCAGGCCTTCGACTCGCTCTACGCGCGATATCGCCTGCCCCTCTTCTCCTACATCCACAGGCTTTTGCCAGACAACTCCGACCAGGTTGAGGACATCTTCCAGCAGACCTGGGTCAATGCGGTCCGTTCGCTGAAATCATACCGCCACCAGGAGAAGTTTCTGGCGTGGCTCTGCCGAATCGCCCACAATCTCGCGATGGACTTCTTCCGGGGGCACGACTCCGACCCTGTCAGCGACCTGGCGGAGACGATCACCTCCAACCTGCCCTCACCCGAAAGCGTCTTCTCACGCAAGGAATTCGTGGAGGCGCTCGACCGCGCAATCGCGACACTCTCGAAGGAGCAGCTGGAAGTCCTGAAGCTCAGAAACCAGGGTGTCCCCTTCAAGGACATCGCCATCAGACAGGGCGTGAGCATCAATACCGCCCTCGGCAGGATGCGATACGCAGTAATCAATCTCAAGAAAATCCTTTCGGAGCACCTATGAGCGACAAAATCTGCCAGGAAATCCAAATGCAGCTTCTGCTTGCACAGGAGAGCCATGCCCCGCTTCCGGAGGAGACTGCCGCCCATCTCAAGGCGTGCACCGAATGCAGGGAGTTCCAGGAGACCCTCGAGGCCGTCAGCGTCCCGGCGCCGACTCCCGAACTCGACAGGTCCACCCTGATGCTCTGCCACCAGGAACTCCGCGCCGCAAGAATGGAGACTTCGCGGAAGACGCACCTCGCCTACCGCTGGATGAGATGGGTGTGCTCCACCGCAGCCGCAGTCGCGCTCATCGCAGGAATCCTCTTCGTGAGCACCCGCAGAAACGACCCGCACGACCCCGCGAAGGGGATAACCGCCACGCCCGGAGAAACAATCGCGGACGCAAACGCCACCTGGGATGACGATGTCCTCCTCGACACCGAACTCTCGCTCATCAACAGCGACCTGTCGGCAATGAACCTGGAACTCGGAATGCTAGTCGTAGACCTCTATTGACGCCACCGCCATGCGACACACCTTCATATCCATCATAGCGGCGGCGCTCGTATTCACGGGCGCGGCCTTCGCTCAGGACGCGCCCACCACCCCGGCGGATGCGGCCATCCACCCTCCAACCGTACTGATGCCGCCCGGACCGCCGCCACCCTGGGCAGAAGAACACCGGCAAATGTTCCATGAGACGAAAAAGCTCTTCGAGGAACTCAAGCGGACCAACCCCGCCGAATATGAACGCCTCAAGAATCTCCGCATGACGGACCGGGAGGCATTCCGCAAGGAAATCGAAAGACTCCTGCCGCCAAAGCGCAGGGAGTTCGACCGAAGGCAAATGAAGCTGGACATGGACTGCTGGCACCTTGCCAAGAGAATCCAGGAGTGCAAGGACGAGGAGGAGAAGTCGCGGCTCACAAAGGAGCTCGAGGCTAAAATCCAGGAGATGCTGGACTGGACTGTCGAGGCGACGAAGAAGAAAATCGACTACGCCACAAAGCAGCTCGAAATCATCCAGGCGAACCGCGATGAAATCGTGAGGCAGAAGCTAAACTTCTTCCTCACGGCGCCGCCTCCGCCCATGCCGCCAAAGTGCGGCAACGCACCCGGCAACGCCTCCGCCCCCCCGGAGGAGTAGCGGCAGGACACCGCGAAAAACTCGCTGGCGCCGCCCGCAACCCGCTGCGTGGTTGGCGCCTGATATCCTGAATGGCAGTTACATTATGCAGACATAGTTGACTTCCACCCTATTTGTCATTCTGTCTGCAAGATGCCTCAGAAACATATTCGCATTTGTGCGTCGGTTGCGCTCGTGCTATTGACGAGCCTCCAGCTTTGCGCCTCCTGGTGGTGGCCCTTTGGCAAGAAGGAGGACACTCCTATCGAGCCCTCCCCCCCGGCGCACGGCAGATTCATCCCGACCGACGGCGACCAGTCAAAGAAGGTCTACCCGAAGAAGGACGACAAGAACGACATCTCCGTCGAACGCGTCATTGAGCTGGCCGAAGGCGGCAACCCCGTCGCGCAGCTGAACCTGGGCAAGATCTACTTCGAGGGGCAGGTTGGAGTCAAGCAGGACTACAACAAGGCGTTCATGTGGTTTGCGAAGGCCGCCCAGAACGGGAATCCCGAGGCTATGTACAACGTGGCCATCTGCTACGACGGCGGCTTCGGGGTCAAGAAGGCAAACCCCGACAAGGCCTTCGAATGGTACCGATACGCGGCAGACCACGGAGTCCCGGAGGCACAGCTGAAGACCGCGGTCATCGCAGAAGCCCAGGGACAGCCCGAACTGGCATTCAAATACTACAAGATGCTTGCGGACAGCGGAGACGACACCTGCCAGCTCCAGGTCGCGCTGCAGTATCTGCACGGATATGGAGTCGGGGTGGACGGCGAGGCCGCCGTCGCCTACCTGCTCAAGGCGTCCGAGGCGGGAAATGTCCGCGCACAGGTCCGTCTGGCGGACTGCTACCAGCAGGGCATCGGGACGGCCAGGAACTACAGGGAGACCTTCAATTGGCTGACGCTGGCGGCGCATAGCGGCGACCCCGAGGCGCAGGCGAAGCTGGGGGTCTGCTACCAGGAGGGCATCGGGACGGCGTCGAACATGTCGCTGGCATTCCACTGGTTCAAGATCAGCGCCGACGGGAAATACCCAGGCGGGCAATACTGCCTGGGAAACTGCTTCCGCGACGGCATCGGCGTCGAAAAGAACGACCTGCTCGCATTCGAGCAGTATCTTCTTGCCGCCGAGGCAGGCGACTCCCTGGCGCAGTACGAACTGGCGATGTGCTTCAAGGACGGGCGCGGCACCCGCGAAGACCTGGCACGCGCGCGGGAATGGCTCCAGAAGGCGGCGGACGCAGGGCTGGCAATCGCACAGGCGCGCCTGGCGACGATGGTCGCCGCAGGCACCCCGGGCTTCGGCCCCGACCCGAAGGGCGCAGTCGAACTCCTCGACAAGGCATCCGCCTCCCAGGACTCGGTCGCCAGGCTCCAGGTCGCAATATGCTACCTCCAGGGCAACGGAATCCCCCAGGATCGCGAAAAGGCGCGGAAGATACTGGAGGCCGCCAGCCTTGAAGGAGATGCCGCAGCCGCCGAAATATACAAAATCTACTTCGGCAAGGAATTTTAGGAAATCGACGGTCGTCGCCGACAAGACGCCGCGGCTGTCGCTGCGGTGCGCGACAACACCGTCCCCTTAAAGGAGATACAATGGAAAAGAAATTCACCGTCCGCACGCTTCAGGAGATGAAGAGGCGAGGCGAGAAGGCAGTCATGCTCACCGCCTTTGACGCGGCGACGGCGCGTTGGGCGCAGGAAGCAGGAGTCCACATGCTGCTGGTGGGAGACTCCATGGGCAACACTGTCCTCGGATACTCCAACACGATCCCCGTCACCCTGGAGGAGTCAATCTCCCACACGGCCGCGGTGCGCCGAGGCAGTGACAAGTGCTTCGTCGTGGGAGACATGCCATTCCTGAGCTACCAGGTGGAGGACCTGGCGGGTTCCGTCAGAAATGCGGGACGCTACATCAAGGAGTGCGGGGCTGACGCGGTCAAGCTGGAGGGCGGTCGCCCGATGCTTCCTGTCATCCGCAGAATGATCGAGACCGGCATCCCCGTCGTCGGCCATATCGGACTGCTTCCGCAGTCGGTTCTCAAGGACGGCGGCTACCGCATCCACGGGAAGGCGCAGGAGGAGCGCGATGCTCTCATCGCGGACGCGCAGGCCCTTGACGAGGCCGGGTGCTGCGCAATCGTCCTCGAGGGCGTCCCCCGGGAGCTTGCGGCGGAGATCACGTCCCTTGTCAAGGCGTCCACAATCGGCATAGGCGCGGGTCCCGGCACCGACGCCCAGGTGCAGGTGCTTGCCGACCTGCTGGGATACGGCGGGGACGGATACCTTCCGCGCCACGCCAAGTCCTACGCCAACGTGAACGACATCGCAGTCGGCGCCATCCGCGAATACGTCTCCGAAGTCCAGCAGGGCGTCTTCCCTGCCGACGGCAACTCGGTCTCCTGCGCTCCCAGGAAGGAGGACTAGGCCGACTATGGAAATCTTCACCGATGCCAAGTCGATGCAGGCGCAGGCCGCCCTCTGGAAGCGCAACGGGGAGTCGATTGCGGTCGTCCCCACGATGGGCTATCTTCACGAGGGCCATCTTTCACTGATTCGCCTGGCGCGCCAGAACGCCACGAAGGTAGTCACGAGCATCTTCGTCAACCCCACCCAGTTCGGGCCGACGGAGGATTTGGACAAATACCCCCGCGACTTCGAACGGGACGCGCAGCTCTGCGAGGAGACCGGGGTCGACGCAATCTTCCACCCTGCGCCGGACGCAATGTACGACCCGGACTTTTCCTGCTGGGTCAACGAGGAGTCCCTCTCCAAGACCCTCTGCGGCGCCTTCCGGCCAATCCACTTCCGGGGAGTCTGCACCGTCTGCCTCAAGCTCTTCAACATCACAATGGCGGATGCCGCGGTGTTCGGGCGCAAGGACGCGCAGCAGCTTCTGGTCATTGAGCGGATGGTCAGGGACTTGAACGTCCCCATCCGCATCATAGAGGCCCCCCTGGTCCGCGAGGGCGACGGGCTTGCCAGGTCGTCCCGCAACAAATACCTCTCGGAGGAGGAGCGCACCCGCGCGCTCGCCCTCTCCAGGGGCCTGTCACGGGCGAAGGATGCATACGAAAAGGGTGAGCGAAAGGCCGGAATCCTCACTGGCATCGTCAGGCGCGAACTTGAGGCCGTGCACTCGGAGCAGATCGACTACGTCGACCTGATGGCACGGCAGACCCTCAGGCCGGTGGAGACCGCCGACGTGCCGTCACTCCTCGCCGTAGCCGCATACATCGGAAAGACAAGACTGATAGACAACGTCTTCCTTGGGTAAGAAAGATGGCAATCCAGGACATGAATCTTGGCTCCTCGCAAGAGACCTCCGCGACGAAGCACGTCATCGGCGGAGCGCGCCAGGACTCCATCTCCTTTGACCCCCGCACGCTTCCGTCCCTGGAGAAGTGCAGCCAGACAACCTCCTTCAGGAATGTGCTGGTGATTTCAGGCGGCGGGCGGGGGCTGACGGGCGCCGTCGTCACGGCCGCGCTTCGCGAAGGCTGCCAGATCTCCGTCCTCGCCGAATGCGAACTCGACCTGCCGCGGGGAGTGGAGCTCTTCGTCGCAAACCGCAACTCGCCAGACTTCGAGGAGAAGACGAGGAAATTCCTGCGGGACGAGAACGGCGCCCCCCGCTTTGAAGTCCTGGTGGATTGCGGGGGAGGTTCCCCCGCCCATGCACGGCAGGACCTCACCTTCCTCGCAAACGGCAAGGCGCATGTTGTCTTCATCTCCGACGACCTGGTCTACGACCCGGGAGCCCGAAGCTTTCCGACCCTCCAGGACGACCCCGCCGTGGATCCGTTCAAGGACAGCCGATGCGGAATGCTCCGCGCCGCGGAACTGGAGTTCATCAACTCCCCGGGAGTCCCGTCCTGGACGATTCTCCGGCCGACAATGATCCTGAACCGCAAGTGCGGACTCTCCCTCTACCCGCCCTGCGTGCCGCGGCTGAAACTGATTGCGGAGGGGCGACCCGTCCCCTTGGCATGCGAAGGACGCCTGCTCGTCCAGCCAATCGCCGCCAACGACCTGGCAACCATCGCGCTGAAGGCTCCATCGTCCCCCGAGGCGAAGAACGCGGTCATCGACTGCGCAGGACCCGTCAGGCTGGAATTCATACAGCTCTGCCGGCTTGCGGCGATACTCCTGGAAAAGCCCCTTGTGCCAGCTCCGGCAGACGCGGCGGATGGCGAATCCGAGGAGGCCGCGCTCTGCCACAGAATCTACCCACTGCCCTGGCCATACCAGACATTGCCGGCACCAACGACGACTCCCTTGGAGGCGTTGAATGCAATTTTGATGTAAATACTTGCGTATCAGCATATTATGAATATCGGTCAACAAATCGCAGTCACCATCCAGGACATTGCCTTTGGCGGAGATGGCGTCGCCCGCACCGACGACGGCGTCATCTTCGTCCCCTTCACCGCCGTAGGCGACCAGGGCCTTGTGGAGGTCACCGAAGTGCGCAAGAACTTTGCGAAGGGTCGTCTTCTTGCCTTGAGCGTTCCCGGCGCCGGCCGTGAGGAGCCTGCCTGCCCCCACTATGGCCGTTGCGGTGGGTGCCAGTATCAGCATCTCACCTACGAGGCGGAGTTTGCCGCAAAGTGCAAGCAGCTTAAGGACTGCCTCCAGCGGATTGGCGGCTTCAGCGTCCTTCCCGAGCTGTCGCCCGCCTTTCCCGCCCCCGAATGCTACGGCTACCGCAACAAGCTTCGCCTCGAGGCTTATGCGCTGAAGGTCGCGCCGGGGGACCCGCCCCTCGTGGACTACGGATACTATGCGCTGGACAACAAGACCTTCATGCGCATCAACGGGTGCCGCCTGGCGCGTCCTGAGCTTAACAAGATGCTTCCCTCCGCCATCAAGAGCGACTGGGGCAAGGCGAATGCCAGACGGCACAAGAGCGGCAAGCCCGCCGCGGGCAAGCCTGGCAAGCCTGGTGCATCACCCCGTGCCGACAGGCCGGGGGCGCTCACCCTCCGCATCGACTCCGCCGGCGAGGTCAAATACTACTTTGGCTTCTCCCCCGCCAAGCTGGGGTGGTTCCGGGAGGAACTCAACGGAGTCCCTTACAGAGTCCCCACGGGGTCATTCTGGCAGGTAAACCCGAAGGTCGCATCGCAACTCCTCAAGACCGCCGACGAATGGACGAGGGAGCTGCCGCTGGAAACGCTGGTGGACGCGTACTGCGGCGTCGGCACCTTCGCCTGCGCGCTCACACACCCATTCAAGGAGAGGCTCCTCATCGAGAACGACCACGCGGCAACCGAGGCGGCGGACTACAATCTCCAGCAAAAGCTCCTTGGATGCCAAATCGTCACGGACGCAACCGAAAAGGCGTTGCCAAAGGCACTGCCGCGATATGACCAGACGAAGACCCTCGTTGTCCTCGACCCCCCCAGAAGCGGATGCCAGGAACAGACGGTGAAGGCGATTGTCGACAACAAGCCCGCCTGGGTCCTCTACGTCTCATGCAACCCGTCGACGCTTGCCCGGGACCTCAGGAAGCTCGTCTCCGAAGGCCCATACGAACTTCGCAGGCTCGCCCTTTTCGACATGTTCCCGAGGACCGCGCACTTTGAAACCGCGGTCCTGCTGGAACACAGGCAGTCATAGGATAGGCAAACCTCTTCACGGAATCCATGCGGGGCAAACGGATTGATTTCAAGAAGGCGTGCTGGCTGGTTTTCGCGATCGCGCTCCTGGTGCGGCTCATTGTCTGCTGGCAACTATCGGGGACCCATTCGGTCGTCAGCCCCTCCGATGTGACCGACATGGAGACCTATCGCCGGCTCGCCCTTGAAATCCGGCAGGGGCACTGGCCGGCCGTCTTCGACTACCAGCCCTTCTACTACACCTTATTCCTGCCCGCGGCATACGTCTTCTCCCCGAAGGGGGGCGTCTGGCCGCCAATGCTCCTGCAGGCGCTCGTCGGCGCCTTCACATGCCTCCTTGCCACGCACACGGCGGCGCGGCTCTTCGGAAAAACCACGGGAATCATTGCAGGGCTTCTGCTCGCCGTCAGCAAATTCCATGTCTTCTACACTCCGTTCCTGCTGCTGGAGGTCTGGTTCGCGTTCTGGACCGCGCTCACGCTCTATGCGGCAGTCCGGCTGATGCAGAAGTTCAACTGGAAATGGGGAATGCTCCTCGGAGCCGCATGCGCAGGAGCGCTCCTCACACGGGGAAACGCACTGCTCTGGACGCCTGGCCTGGCCGCGCTAATCCTCTGGAGAGGATGGAAAAGCAACAAACAAATGGCGGCAGTCATCGCTGCTGCGGCCGCCGCCTTCATCATCCCCATTGCGCCGTATTCAATACATAACTCCTTGAATTCCAACAAGTTATGTGGCGCGTCCATTGCAGGGGGAAAGGTACTCTCGCTGGGAAATTCGCCGGAGGCTCCCGCAGGGGGGCTTGAATATCCGCGCACATACTATGCGTGGGCCGAAGACGAGGCCGCCGGCGGGAAGACCGTCGCACGCCACATCCTCGACTGGGCGAAGAGCGAGCCCCTTGTCTTCCTTGAGCAGAAGTGCCGTGCATTGCTGCTCTTCTGGGACGCAACGGAAATCCCGAACAACGTCTCCATCGACGTAGACGGCAAGGCGAGTCCGTTGCTGCGCCTGCTATTGCCCTGGAGCATCCTCGGGGCGCTGGGCCTTTTCGGCCTGCTTGTCTGCGGCTGGAAGCCTCGCGCATCCCGTCTTGCGGCTCTATGGCTTGCCCTGGCCTTCTGGGTTTCCACCTCCGCCTTCTACCTGCTGGCCCGTTTCCGTGTGGGCTTCCTGCCTGTTCTCTGCGTCTTCGCGGCGGCCGGCATCGTGGAGCTGTGTCGTCGCATCGTGCAATCGAAGCGCATCCACACTCCCAGGGCGCGCAACCGCCTCTCGGTCGCCGCATTCGCCCTCCTCTTCTCGATTTACGTAGTCGACTTCGCCCACGACGCATACTGCCAGGACTTGATGCCAAGGGTCTTCAGGTCGCTCCGTCCCCAGGGGATTGCGCTTGACCTTCCCTCGGAGCGCGTCGTCTACGACCACGGCCCCCTTGGATTCGGCGGCGGCGTCCCCCTGGAGCTTGACAATGGCTCGCACACACTGGGTAAGAGTTTCCGCGTGGAGGATGGATTCCTCTCCGAGTCCCCCGTCCGCCAGAGGCTCCTCCTGCGCGTCCACCATTCGCGGCGGCAGTTTGCGCCCCCCGTGGTGACTCTCAGGTCGAATGGCGAGACCCTTCGCCCGCGGGCGTCCTGGCATACGGAGCGTTCCGCCCAGTGGCTGGCGCTGGAGTTCACCGCCCCTGTCAGGCGCACGGAGGACTTCGAAATCGTTCTCGACGAAAGGGGGCTTGGAGTCTTCATCGACCTGCAGAGGAACTACGGGCGGTCAACCCTTGACGGCGAAGCCCTCCCAGGGGAATGGGTCGCGGAGCTCGTCCTGGACAGGTAGCACCACACCATGCACATTCACGATATGCGTATTTCTTTTGACAATTCAGGGGATCCGTTGCTCGACGACAAGGCGCTGGAGATATTTCCAGACAGCCTGTCCATCGAGTCCGAGGAGGGGAAGGTCTTCTCGGCAAGATGCAACGGCCGCAGGGCCGTCACCCACAAGGACGTGGCCCTGGAGCTCTGCATCTGCCGTGACGAGGAAGACCATGTCGCACTGGAGATACGCCTCAAGGCGGTGAAGTCGCGGATCCGCCGTGTCCGGCTTGTCTGGGAACGCCCATTGCATACGCACCTTAAATTCGTGGGAGACGAATGGAGCACGGGGGATGGCACGAGCCAGTGGCGCGGCATGGACCCGCGGCGCTCCTTCCCCTGGTATGTCCTCGTGCGCGGAAGCGAGGAGACCGCCGCCTTCGGCGTCATGACACAGCCAGCCGCCTTCGCCTCGTGGAACCTAAACCCCTCGCAAATCGCCCTCTCGCTGGATACGCGCAACGGCACACGGGGAGTCAACCTTGACGGACGCACGGTGACACTCGCCACAATCGTCCACTGCAGGTATGAACGCACCCCCATGGCGACCGCAAAGCGATTCTGCGGCATCCTCTCCCAGGAGAGCATCCCCGCAAACCTGCCCGTCTACGGAATGCTCAGCAAGCCACGGGCCGGACGCGCCTTTGACCAGACGGCCCTCCTCAAGGAGGCGGACACCCTCGCGGCACTCTGCAACAACCTCACAAACAGGCCATTCCAAATCATCGACTGCGGATGGGAGGAGGAGACCGAAGACGCGACGCAGTGGAGGCATGGAAGCAGGAACTTCCCCGACATGGCGGCACTCGCCGACGAACTCCACCTAAGGGGAATACGCCCCGGAATCTCAATGAGGCTCCTGCGCGACACAGACCAGCGGCTCCCCGGGGAGTGGCGGCACCCCGTGAACCCTGAACTCCTGGATCCCTCCCTGCCGGAGGTCGTGGAACACATCCGGCAGAATGTGCGGCAGGCCGCCGACTGGGGATTCGAGATGCTGCGCCATGTCTCCTCGACCACTGACGCACTCCAGGATGTCTTCCGTGACCCGGAGGCGCCGCCCACATGGGCATTCCACGACCAGAGACTCACAAACGCCGAAATCCTCACACGCCTCTACAGGTCAATCAAGGAGGAGATGGGTGGAATGGTCATCTACGGCGAAGACGTGGCCGGGCACCTCGCCGCAGGCCTCCTCCATGTCTTCAGGGCCACGAAGGACGCCCCGGGCTACGACTGGGTGAGATGCCGGCACAACCGCATCAACGCACTAGCATTCAGGCTCTGCCAGAACGAAAAATTCTACACCATCGACGCAGGACCCATCGACATCACGCCGCCACTCGGCTGGGGCGATGTCAAAATGCTCGCAAACCTCGTCTCACGGTCGTCGACGGCGATGATTGTCTCCCTTGACGAAAAATCACCTCTCACCGCGAAGGCGACCCGCGAGCTCGCATCCTGCTTCCTGAACGCATCCCTCGGAAATACAGTCCTGGTGCCGACAGACTGGCTCGAAAACACCTCGCCCGAGGCATGGATGCAGGACGGAAGCCCCATCAAGTGCCACTGGTATGAATAGCCCCCAGGCGGAAGAGTTTTTCCGGTTCTTTTAGAAAAACTGTTTGAAGGCGCGTATTAAGGATGAAGCCGGAAGAGATTCCGGTGAGAATCTTAGGCAATCCAGCAAGAGAACAGGAGGTATAACATGAACAAGAAATTCACAGCAGTCATCGCGGTCTTCCTCGCGGTCTTCTTCCTTGGCGGCGACCTTCTGGCACGTCCACGCCACGGCCATCGCCCTCCACCGCCACCACCGAGACACCACTACAACAACGGCTACTACCACCGCCCCGCCCCGCCTCCGCGCTACCACGACAACTACCGCTACCGCCACCACAACCGTGGCCCCAGCCGCGGCTGGTACAACAGCGCGCTGGTCATTGACGCGACCCTCGGAGTCCTCGACATCGCGACCAGGGCATACGAGAGCCGCAACTACCGCAGGGCAAACACCTGCACCACCACAATCGTCACACCCCCGCCTGTCGTGACAACCCAGCCCGTTGCGCCGACGGTCTACGTCCCCCAGGTTGTGACACCCCAGCCCATCTACCTGCCGCAGCCGGTCCAGACCTACACGCTGCCGGCGACATACAACGTCACCCAGCCCGTCCAGCAGGTAGTGACACCATCCGGCGTAATCTACCGCTGAGGCAATGGAACTGGAAGCGACCAGCAACAGCATGCTGTCAGGCGTCGGGCGAAATGACTCCGATGCCTGGCAGCGGTTCTATGACAGGTACAAGGTCCTCATCTATCTGAGAGGACGCCACTACGGTTTTTCAGACTCCGACATTGACGACCTGCTCGGCCGCGTGATGTCAAAGTGCTTCACCAGGAGCGGCTCCGCCGGGCACAATGTCTTCTCCTTCGATCCGTCGAAGGGGCGCTTCCGCGACTATTTCTGCCGCATCGTGAACAACGAGGCCATCACGATGCTGCGTGAGCGCAAGCGCCTTCGGGAGGTGCCGGCCGAGACCCCCGACGGCGAGGCCATCGACTTCGCAGACCCCCGCGAGGAGGCTTCCACCCAGGCGGAATACCAGCAGTGCCTTCTGAACGAGGCATTCCAGCAGGTGAGGAAGGAACTCCTCCCGCGAATCGTGCAGGCCTTCATTGCCGTCCGCATGGATGGCATTCCCGCGGGCAAGGTCGCGAAGATGCAGGGGGTCTCCCTAGCGACAGTCTACAATGACATTGCCGCCATGATTACCGCCCTGAAGCAGCGTGTCAAGGAATTGGAGGAGGAATAGAAGATGCCGCATCTGACTGACACACAACTCGAACTTATTCTTTCGGGGGAGTGCAATCCATTTTCCGCATGGCTCTACCGGAGGCACCTGAAAAAGTGCGAGGAGTGCAGCAAGCGCTCCCGGAAGATGCTCCAGGATTGGGAGGAGCAGGAGCAAATCGCCAGGGAACTCGTTGATTTCAACGCCTTCGAGAAGGCCGCCGAGGCGACAATGACCATTCCACACGCACATTGACGCACATATAGCGCAACGCATTGCAGATTCCAAAGGAGGGAGGATATTTTCTCCATGCCCGCGGATGAAGCAAAAAAGAGCAACGACCTGCCCCTGCCACAACTATTGCAGGGAGTGGTGACACTGCGCAGGATTAGCGCGGGCTCCTACGGGACTGTCTATCTAGGGCGGGATGCGGCACGCAGGGAACTTGCAATCAAGGCCGTAAGCCCAAAAATATCCATCGAAGCACAGGAACGGGAACGCCAGGGGCTCGTCTGCTTCCTGAGCGAATTCCAGAACGGCGGGGAGCATCTTCTGGGCATCCACCAGATCTCCCCCGCAGGAGAACCATTGAGATACTCGATGGAACTGGCGGACAACCTCAACGACCCAAACTCCTCCGACGACTATCAGGCCGCAAGCCTCGCCGCATGGATCGGCAGACATGGGCCACAGCCGGTCAAGGTGGCCGTCGACTGCATGCACCAGCTCATCGAGGGCGTCGCGGCACTCCACACCAGAGGGCTTATGCATCGCGACATCAAGCCCGAAAACATCTATTTCGTCAGGGGACGCCTTAAAATCGGCGACCTGGGACTGGTCACACGGTACGGGGACGCGGAACGGACGCTCATCGGAACGAGAGAATACATCCCCGAAGACATGAAGAGCGCCTCTCCCGAAATGGATCTGTACGCCCTCGGGAAAATCCTATACACCATCACAACAGGACTCGCCGCAGGAGAGTATCCGCGAATCCCGAAGAACATGGTTGACGACGCCGCGCTGAAGGAGCTCAACCAATTCCTGCTCTCACGGGCATGCGCAAGGGAGCCGTCCAGGCGGTTCCACACGGCAAGCGCATTCCGGGAGGCCTTCGATGCAGTCTGCAACCCGGCCGAACGGGCGCGCAGACGCCAGAGAATCCTCCGAAGGGCCTTCATCGCCGCACAGCTCACATTCGTCGCAATCCTCATCACAATCCTCGCCATGCGCCCCTGGAGACATGGCCCCGCCGGCCCCGACATCCCGGCACCTGACGAATACATCCCGATCAACCAGGCATGGGACGAACGAATCCCGCCTACAAATGAATCGTTCAGGCTCGCATTCTCGGAACTCCTCGACGACGAGACCCCGCGGCTCCAAAACGAGGCCACGGCGAAATTCCCAAACAACCCCGTGAACACAAAGGAGTTCGAACTCTACTTCGAAGTCACGACCGACCAGCCGCGGACTACACTCACTGCGGAATTCCACCAGCCAGGCAACGAAAAGCCCTTCAAAACCGTCAAGTGCGTCGTCACGCCAAGAGGGGTCTTCGATGCAAAGACCGTCATCGACGCGCCCGGCAGGGAGAGCCAGACCTGGGGAATCCGAATCGTCCCCCATGAGGGCGAACTATTGCTTCTGGCGAATGGACGGGCATTTCTCAGCACGCCCATGAACAACTTCACAACGCCCTGGACGCTCCAGTTGAAACTCAGCTCCGAAGAGAAGGGTGACCTCCGAATCTCCAGATTCTGCTGCTTCACTTCTGGGACGCAATTGGGCAAAAAGCCATAACTTTCTCAATTGCAGTTAGTTATATGATTATGAACAATAGACGGGGGATTCTATAGGCCATGTCAGGAATCTGCGGATTCATACTTGCGGCGGGCGAAGGCAGGCGGATGCGTCCGTATACCTTTGTGCGCCCAAAGGCGATGCTGCCATTCTGCGGAGTCCCCCTGCTGGAACTCGCCCTTGACGAACTCTTCTCCCTTCCGGAGATAGGCCGTTGCATCGTGAACGGCTGCCATCTGGCGTCTCAGGTCGAGGAGGGCTGCACCCGCCATGCGTCCTGTCACAGCCGCGCAATCCACTTCTCCCGCGAGGAGTCGCTGCTGAACCATGGCGGCGGTCTTCTGCGCGGCATGGAACGCTTCGGGGAGGACGCATCCACGCTGCTGGTGCGCAACGTGGATGTGGTCCACGACTACAACCTTCGCGGCCTCCTCGAATTCCACCGGTCGCGCCAGGCGGATGTCACAGCACTCCTAATCCCCAACCACCGCAGAAACGGAGTCCTGACCGATGACGAAGGACGCATCCTGGACTTCCACAACGACAAGGGGACGCTCACATTCTCGGGAATCTACCTGCTCGAACGGAGTATCCTCGACTTCCTTCCGGACACCCCTGCGCCAAGCATCATCGACGCATTCACAAGAGCCGCCGCTGCAGGAAGAAAGATCCTCGGATTCATCGGAGACAACGACCACCTCTGGTCGGACGTGGGAACCCCCGCGGAATACATCCGCGCACACGCCAGAGCCGCCGGACGGGCATTCGAGGGACAGCCAATGCTCCGGAACGCACTCCTCGAACAGGCGCGAAGACGCTTCGCCCTCGAAGCCGACGGCATACACTGCACCGGCGCAACCGGCCTCGGCACCGACCTCACGCTGCCGTCAGGCACACACCTGCACAACGTCGTCATCTGGGACGGCGTCACCCTCTCCGCCCCCGCGCTCTACGCGGAGGGCGTCATCTGCGAAAGCCAGCCCGTCCCCGTCGTGCAGGCCTCCTCCCCTTCGGCGGATCTTCTCAAGACCACCGGCGCCATGCCGGATTCCGGCGGCGCACGGCCCCGGAAGCAGGGGTCCGGGAGGGAGTACAGGCGTCTCTCCTCACGGGACCACTCCACGGGGATTCTCTGGAGTTCCTACAGTCTCGGCAAACGTGAGAACTCCGCCTTCGCCTCTGTCGCCCACCTTCTTTCATTGCTTGGGATCCCCGTCCCGGCAATTCTCCTGCATCTTCCCGAAAGAGGGGAATTAGCCCTTGAGGACCTCGGCGACGAGGATTTGCTGAATATCGGCCACGATAGGCGAATCGCCCTCCTTCCCCAGGTGCTCGCCCAGGCCGCACACCTCCATGCGCAGGGCGCCGAAGTCGCCAACAGGCTCGAGACGCCGCTCCAGCCGCCTTTCACGCCAGGATACTACCAGTGGGAACAGGACTACTTCCGATGGAATCTCCTAGACGACCTCCTCGACATGGGGCATCTCTGGAACGACGGGGTGGCACGGGAGGCGGAAGCCGTCAGGACTCGGATGCTTGGGGAGCCGCAGGTCCTCCTGCACAGGGACTTCCAGGCCGCGAACATCAAAATCCACCACGGCGCATGCCACTGGATTGACTTCCAGGGAATGAGGCTCGGCGCCGCGGGATACGACATCGCGTCGCTCCTCTACGACCCATACGTGGAATACACCCCGGAGGAACGGCTTGCCGCCTGGGACGGCTACAGGAGGGAGGTCATTGCCATCGGCGGCAGCGCCCCCGAGCCGGACCTGCTCCACATCGCCGCAATCCAACGCCTTATGCAGGCGCTGGGGGCATACGCAAGGCTCTGGCAGAAGAACGGCCTCGACTGGTATAGGCCATTCATCCTGACAGGAGTGCGGCATCTCCGGCAAGCCGCCGGCGCGGCAAAGGCATTCCCCGCCATTGAAGCACTCGCCAGCACACTGGAGACATTGGTGCCGGGCAAATGAACCGCGCAGACTACGCATCCCCGCTCGGAGACCTGGCGCTCTTCACATCGGATGGCTGCCTGACAGGAGTCTATTTCGCAGACCAGGCACACTGCCCGCCTGCGCCAAGACACTCCTTCCAGGACACATCACGCGCAACCGCACAGGCACGCGCATGGCTTGACGAATACTTCGCCGGAGAAATCCCAACCTGGACGCCACCGGTCCGCCTCAACGGAACCCCATTCCAACTCGCCGTCTGGGAGGTGCTGAAGAACATCCCATACGCATCGACAACCACCTACGGAGAGGTCGCCCGCGCCCTCGGCACACGCGCATTCCAGGCCGTCGGAGCGGCCATTGGACGCAACCCGGTCTCCATCATCATTCCCTGCCACAGGGTCGTCGCGTCGGACGGAACCCCCGGGGGATATGCCGGCGGCGTCGACCGCAAGCAGCGCCTTCTGAACTTCGAAAAATCCACCGCCCTGAACCGACAATGAAACCCAAAAAAGACGAAGTCATCCTCCTGGCGCCCGCCGGAAACTGGGAGTCGCTTGCCGCCGCAATCAAAAACGGGGCGGACGCAATCTATTTCGGCGTCGGAAAATGGAATATGCGGTGCCGTGCCAATGTGAACTTCACCCAGGAGGAACTTCCCGAGGTGGTCGCACGATGCCATAACGCAGGAGTCCGCGCATGGATGACCCTCAATATCATCGCATACGACGAAGAGCTCCAGGAAATCAAAGCCCTCCTCAAGGCGGCGAAGAGCGCAGGCGTCGACGCAGTCATCGCCGTGGATCCGGCCGTCATCCTCCACGCGCGGGGACTTGAGCTGCCAGTCCACCTCTCTGTCCAGGCAAACCTCTCAAACTGGGAGGCAATCGCATTCTACTCAAGATACGTGGAGACAGTCGTCGCCGCAAGGGAACTCTCCCTGGAGCAACTCGCCTCCCTCGCAAACGCCATCCGGGAGCACAAGCTTGTGGGACCTGGGGGCGCTCCGGTTCGCCTCGAGGCATTCGTCCACGGCGCACTTTGCATCGGACTCTCCGGGCGCTGCGGGATGAGCCTCTGCGAATACAACACAAGCAGCAACCGGGGAAGCTGCTACCAGCCATGCCGGCGCGAATACATCGTCCGGGACGCTGAAACCGGCTACGAATTCAAGGTCGAGAACAGATACGTCATGTCCCCGAAGGACCTTTGCACAATTGCAGGGCTGCCAAGACTCCTGGATGCAGGGGTGACTGTCCTCAAAATCGAAGGGCGGGGACGGGGGGCCGACTATGTCGCAACCGTGACGCGCGCCTACAGGGAGGCCGTGGACCTCTGGAAGAAGGGTGAAACCCCAACCCGTGGGCAGCTGGAGAAATGGAGGCAGGCGCTGCTGGGCGTCTTCAACCGGCAATTCTGGGAGGGGGGATACTACTACGGCGAACAAAGCGACATCTGGGCGGGAGACAGGGACAGCCAGGCCACCGTCAAAAAACACTTCGTCGGAATCATAACGCACTACTACGCACACCCGAAGGTCGCGGAAATCCTCCTCCAGGCAGGAAATCTACGCCCGGGAGACAGGATTCTCATCACAGGCCCCACTACGGGAGCCGTCGAATACACCGTCCCCTCAATCCAGCACGACGGAATGGAAATATCATCCGCGGGAATCGGGGACGACGTAACATTCCCATACCCCGAAAAACTCCGACCGAAGGACAAAGTCTTCACACTGCACACAAAACAGGAAAAAAACCAATGCGCACGGCAGCCATGAATAGACTCATTCCGTCCATCCTGTTTCTCCTTTGCCTGGGCCTTCTGGCGGAAGGCTTTCCCCGCGCCCAGTGGATACACTATCCGGAGCCAGACGCGGAGGGGCTGCACAAGGACCGCTACTTCTGGACGGACGTGGACGTGCCACCAGAGGCCGACGCCGTCCAGGTTGCCTTCCACCTGGATGACGGCGGGGACCTCATGATCGACGGAAAGGCCGTCGCAGCTGGCGCATTGAAGAAATCACCTCCCGACGGGAGCACGAAAATCCCCGCGGCAATCTTCGACGGCTTCTCGCACCTTACGCCGGGAGGAAGACATCGCCTGGAATTCCGCGACGTGAACGCGGCTGGAATGGGCGGAATCATCTGCCGCATCACATTCCTCGCCCAGGGGGAGCCTGTCAGGGAATTCCTCTCCGATGACACTTGGCGAACCGCAAAGAAGCCCTCGCACGCAGGAGGGGAGGCGGAGGCGGTTGCAGCGGCGGTTCACTGCGACCTGCTGGGGCTTCCATTCAGCTCCCACTTCGCCCCGTCACCACTCTACTGTGCCGCCGAACGCAGGGCAATCGAGGCAGCCGCGGCGGACAAGGCGATGCGCTACCAGGCATTCCAGAGGGATGTGCTTGCAAACGAGGAGGAGCCCGTCGCCAGGGTCGTCTATGAAAACCAGCAGCCCATGATTTCCATCAACGGCAGCCTCTATCCGCCCATCCTCTACTGCGTCCACGACTACCAGGATTTCCTGTCGGACAAGTTCACCCGCAGCATGGAGAACTTCCGTGACGCGGGGCTGCACCTCTATGTCATGGGCGTTCCTCTCGATCCAGTCTGGAAGGGACCTGGCCAATACGCCTTCGACTCCATCGACGCCTGGATGGGGGATGCGCTGATGCTCGACCCCGACGCGCACGTCATGTTCGCCATTACGGCAGTAGGAGCCCCGGGCTGGTGGCTCAAGGAGCATCCCGAGGAGTGCGTGGAGTACCTCAACGATGAACTGCCTGTCACTACAAACGAGCAACTTGCCTCACGCTTCGTGGCTCCGTCATTCGCCAGCGAATCCTACCTGGATGACATGAAGCAGTTCATGAAGGCGCTGGTGGAATACGTCGACTCAAGACCCTGGGGAAAACGCATCTTCGCCTTCCGGAACGACAACGGGGTCTACCTGGAATGGCACCATTGGGGGATGGCAAACGCACTCCCGGACGTCTCACGGCCAATGCAACGACATTTCAAGGAATTCCTGAAGGAACGCTACGGGACGGACGAGGCGCTCCAGGCGGCCTGGGGCGACCCGACTGTCACCCTGGAGACAGCCACGTTGGCGAACAAGGAGGAAAGACTCGCCATGCACGCGGGCAATCTCCTGGATCCCGTGAAGGACGCAAAGGCCATCGACTCCGTCCGGTGCGTCATGGACGCCGTCGCGGATTTCCTCCTCGACACAAACCACACGATCAAGGAGGCGTGCGGACGGCGCCGACTGGTCGGCAACTTCTACGGCTATTTCTTCGGCATGGGATTCCCCGCCGTCGGATGGCAACTGGAACTTGAGCGAATCCTCCAGTCCCCCGACGTGGACTTCAACTGCCAGCCCCCGCCATACCACCCGCTTGTCCGGGACTTCGGAAACGGGCAGTTCTCCAGAGGACTCGTCTCCTCATACCGGCTCCACGGAAAGCTGAACATCATCGAGGCCGACACGCGAACCTGCGACATGCCAATCACCGACGAGCACTCATACTCCACAACCCCCGCCGAAAGCGCGCAGCTCCTGGCGCGCGACTTCTGCCAGGCGCTCTGCAGCAACCTGGGAATGTGGTATTTCGACTTCGGAGGAGGATGGTATACCTGGCCGGAAATCCGGGATTTCCTGGCAAAGATACGCCCCGTCTGGGAGGACAGGACAGCCGACAACTCCTCCGCCGCCGAGGTGCTTCTCATCGGAGACATGGAATCCGTCTACCACCAGATAAATGACGACTTGAGCAACACAGTGCAGACATTCATCGACAACAACCGGATGGAACTGGGGCACGCAGGCGTCCCCTTCGACACAATCCTCCTCCAGGACCTGGAAAACCCCGCGCTCCGAACGGACTACAAGGTCTATGTCTTCCTGAACGCAATCCTGGAAACCCCGGAGAGAGACGCCATCGCGGAACGGCTCCGCAGCCAGGGCAAGACCATCGTCTGGCTGGACAAGGCCGGATACCTGCACCCGGGGCAGGTCGCCGACAACGCAGAAAAAACCAACCCGCTGACGGGATTCAGGGTCAAGTGCATGGCCGACAAGTTCACGCCGGAACTCGTGGGACGGGACGGCGTGGCGCGGAGGGGCACGTTCCATACGCCATCCTCCGCAAGGCCGCTCATGGCAATCCTGGACGCAGACGCGGAACTCCTGGGGACGACCGCCGGACAACCCACATACGCCCGGAAGAAAAACCCCGCAGCCGGATACAGCTACCTGGCGACCGTGCCATTCCTTAAAGCCAGGGACTACATGGAGGTTTTCCGTGAGGCGGGAGTCCATGTCTACTGCGAAGACGAGGATGTCGCCATCTACGCCAACAAAAGCTACCTGATGGTGCACACGGACAAGGCGGGGAGACGCCGCGTCTCCCTGCCGCGCCCATGCAAGCTGGTGCAGATCCTCCCCGAAAAACGCCTGCTCTCGGAAAACACCCAGGAGTTCATCCTGGATGCCGACGCGAAGACAACCTATCTCCTCCGAATGGAATAGACCCAGGCATAACGGGGAGGCAAAGGTAGGTTCAGCAATTGCCGGCGTTCCCCATCCCCGTGAAAATGGCGGGGATGGGGGCGTCCTTTCTTCGCCGACGCGGGTCCCGTGCGTGTCTTATTCCTGCAAATATCTTTCGGTTGCATTAGAATATGCGGGAGTTCTGGCGTATTATAGGTGCCGAATCAGATGTCAACGGCACAGCAACCATGAAGAAGTCCGTCTTGTCAATACTTGTCATCTTCTGTCTAGGATTTTCTGCCTTTTCAGGAAAATCCCAGGCGGTTGTTGCGTTATTTGGGACGAACTCGTCTGTTCCCAGCCTATTGCCTGGCACCTACAGTGCATGTGACGAGACACTGCGTCAGAACATTCTATCCCGCGGTGATCTTCTCCGTGACCGTGTTCGTGCGGACCTGGCCCTGTCCAGGATGGGCGCTTCCACATTGTTGCAGTTAAATTTTGAGCAAGCTGGCGCATTGCTCCGGGAACTATCCTGTTCTGCGCTAGTCCAGTTGAACATACGGAACTGCGACATCACCGTCAAGCGTCTTCGTTCCCGTCCTGACGAGAATCGTGGCGGCCGTTCCAGGCGCGGAGTCTCTCCCCTCCATTCCCTTGGGCACGGCCCTTTGTATTCTCCGCCGGAGATCATGGTCGCGATAATCGTGGGCGAGTTTCAGATATGGCGTGAAGGGGCTTTTTCCGTGGAGTTGGTGCCTATACAGGCGGTTGTGATGAGCACCGATCTGGATGCGGCAGGCATCTCCTACGGCACGCAGCGCGATTTCGAGCGGGAGGCCCTGCGCTACGCGCTTGAAAAGACAATCAGCAAGACAAATAGATAATCACAAACATGCGGGCGTATCTATCGTTTCTCCCTTTTGGGGTCGCCATGCTCCTGGCGTTTTCGGGCACCTCCTGCGTCTCCGCCAAGAAGTTCGACTATGCCTCTGCGGAGGGGGTCATGTTCCAGCGCATTGACTCCGAGGCGCGCCAGCTTCCACCAGTGACCGTATTGCCCTTCAGGGACAGGCGACCATCGAAGATGCTTGCCGAAAACCTCGGGGAGGAGGGCGACCAGATGCTTGACGTGGAGTCGCGTCTGGACCGGGGCACCTTTGCCTACGGATGGATTCCCTTAATGCCCTTCGCGTGGATAAGCCGCGAGATTCCGGAAAACCGGAGCGACCCTCTTGCGACACTGCGCAGCTACTGGTGCCACTTTGACAGGGAACTGGCCGAGGCGGCGGTCGTCAGCGTCAGGCATTCGGAATTGTTCGAGGACGTGCTTTTTGCGGAGAAGCCCGAGAATGCGACCACCAGGCTCGTCCTCATGGGGACTATTCACTCCACGAAATACGAGGGAGAGCGCCTGACCTACGGCGTCACCTATCTTCTTGCGCCGGTTCTTTGGGTCGTGGGCTTTCCGACTGCGGTCTCCCACAACACCCTCGCGCTGGACTTCATGCTGGTCGACCGTGAAACCAAAAGCGTCGTCTGGAAATTCCGCTATGACGGCACGGCTTCGCTGGCGCACTTCCTCTATTTCCATCAGGGAGACGATGGCGCCTGCTATGCGCGGCTTGCGAAGCAGGCGATGAACGCCGCACTCTACAATCTTGATGACTCAATCCGACGAGCCCGAAACAACTAGCCATCTACCAATATGCGTAACATTCTACTCTCCATACTGATACTGGCCATGGCACCTGCATTCCTCCAAGCCGCGCAGAACCGCACGGGGCGACCGTTGCACTACATCTCAACCGACAAGCAAATCTACCACCCCGGGGAGACTGTCTATGTGCGCGCAGTCGTCCTGGACGGCATGACCAACTACCCGCTGAACGACTTTCTCACGGGATACACGGATTTCGAATGGAAGATTGTCGGCCCCAAGGGGGACTCCCTTGCCGACGATGCGATGGAGTACGAGCAGTCGGTCGGCGCCGTCTCCTGGAAGATTCCCGACGACGCAGCCGGCGGCATCTACAAGTTCCGCGTGGCGGGCGGCGAAGCGGCACCAGCCGAACGCACCTTCGAGGTCCGGGCATATCGCGCGCCCCGGATACGCACCCAGATTGACTTCCTCAAGCGGGGCTACCTCCCGGGCGAGGAAGTCACCGCAGTCGTGAAATTCTCCCGCGCCGAGGGCGATGCAGTCCAGGCGCCGAAGGTCTCGGCCGCGGCAATCCTCGACGGCGCGATGATCTTCGAGACAGACGAGGCGGCCGTTGACGGCGACACCGCGCGAGTCTCCTTCAAGCTCCCCGCCGAAGTCAAGGATGGAATCGGAACATTGAACTTCACGGTCCACGACGGCGGCGTCAGTGAATCCGCGGGCAAGAGCATCCCCGTCCTCCTCGACAACTACACTGTGGACTTCTATCCTGAGGGCGGCGACCTGGCCGCCGACGTTCCGGGCAGAATCTATGTCGAGGCCAGGCAGAAAAACGGCATTGGCGCGGACATGGCGGGGGTCGTCAAGGACGCCGACGGGCAGGCTGTCGTCGACTTCTCGACCATCTTCGACGGGCGCGGCATTATTGAGTTCACCCCGAAGAAAGGGGTTGCCTACACCCTTGAAATCCGCAATGCCGCCACTGGGCAGACCCGTGTCTTCGCGCTTCCCGAGGCGAAGTCCGGGTCACTCATCGCCGCCACAAGGAACGCCTACGACTACAGCGAGGCGATAGTGGTGAAGATAGCCACCTCCGCCGACGCAACGAAGACTCCGGGCTATGTCACACTGCGCAAGCGGGACAAGGAACTCTCGCGGGTCGCCGTCAAGGCCGGGCAGACCGAAGCCACGCTGGATGCGGGGGAGCGGGAGGGCGTCCTCATCGCGACCCTCTACGCCACCGATGACACGCCGCTTGCAGAACGCCTGATCTTCAGGCGTCCAAAATTCCGCGTCCACACAACGGTTTCCGGACTGGACCGCGACTATACTCCAGGCGAAAAAGTCACCTTGGTCATTGAGACGCGCGACGAAGCGGGCACGCCCGTTGCCGCGAATGTCGGCCTGACCGTCACCGACGCGTCAGTCGCCGAAATGAAGGACAGGCGCGACATTGCTCCGCGGCTTCCCGCAATGGTCTACCTCGAAAACGAGGTCCATGCCTTCGCCGACGCGGGGGACTACTTCGATGCCGGCGACCCGCTTGCCGACGCCAAAATCGACCTGCTCCTCGGAACCCAGGGCTGGAGGCGGTTCATTCCGCTCCGCAAGACGGAAATCGCGAAGCAGTACGAAGATGCGCTTCGCCGCGCCCTCGCCCCGGAGATCGACTTCAGCATCGTCCCAATGCCGATTGCCAGAGGCAGAGGCCCCGGAATCCTCTACATGATGGCGAACGCCTACGGAGCGGGACCGAAGGAGGCCGTGTATGCCCAGGAGGAGGATGGCCTCATGCTGGATTTTGACGAAGGCGCCGATGTCAGGGGAGGCGAAGTCATTGAAGAGGCTCCGGCGGAGGCTCCGGCGGAGGCTCTTGACGAAGTGGAGTTCCCTGCGATGGCGAAGCATCTTGTCCCCCGCCGCCCGTGGATTCCTGAGGTGGAGGAGTGGGTGGTTCGCGAATACGCGCACCAGGCCCGCAAGGACCGCAAGCCCGGAGACAGGGTGGACTTCCAGGAGACGGTCTACTGGTCGGCGAATCTCCAGACCGACCCGCGCACAGGCAAGAGGGAAGTCTCCTTCGAACTGCCCGACACGATTGGCGCATTCAAGGTGATGGCCGACTCCTTCGGCAACAACGGCGCCCTCGGCGAGGCCACCGCGGAACTGCGCTCCGTCCAACCCTTCTATGCCGAAGTGAAGATGCCACTCTTCCTGACGGCAGGAGACCAGGCAATCCTGCCCGTGACACTCGTCAACATGACGAAGGCTCCCCTTGCCGGGGCGAACCTGACCATTGAGGTCGGCGAAGGACTCCGCCTTGTCGAGCAGCCCGTGGCTGGCGCCGCGCCCCTTGCTCCAGGCGAACGCCGCGCCGTCCCCGTAAAGGTCGAGGCGACGAAGCCCTGCACCGCCAAGGTCACCGTCAAGGCAGTCGCCGGCGGCAATGTGGACGCCGTCACGCGGGAGGTCTCCATTCTCTCGCCGCTCTTCCCGTATTCGGAATCTGCGGGGGCGAAGGTCTCCTCCAAGTCGCCATTTGCCTTCCGCTTCGTCATTCCCGCCGAAGTCGAGAATGGCTCCCAGAAGCTGGTTGCGCAGGTATATACCTCTCCCGCAGCCACCATGGAGGCAGCCCTCAACGCGCTTCTGCGCCAGCCCCACGGATGCTTTGAGCAGGCCAGTTCGACGAACTACCCGCTTGTCATGGCACAGCAGTATTTCCTGAGCCATGCGGGCATCGATCCTGCAAAGGTCAAGAAGGCTCAGGATCTTCTCGACGAGGGTTACAAGAAGCTCGTCTCCTTCGAATGCAGGGAGAAGGGATACGAGTGGTTTGGCGACGACCCAGGCCATGAGGCACTCACCGCATACGGGCTGATGGAGTTCAACGACATGGCGAAGGTAATGCCCGTCGACCAGTCGATGCTGGAGAATACGCGGAAGTGGCTCCTTGACCGCCGCGACGGCAACGGTGGCTTCAAGCAGAGCCAACGGGCACTGGACTCCTTTGGACACGCCCCCGCAGAGACAGCCAACGCGTATATCCTCTGGGCGCTCCTCGAAAGCGGCGAAAGCCCGGCCAAGCTCAAGAAGGAGATCGAGGCGGTTGCAAAACGCGCCGCAGAGGCGCAGGACGACTACCTGAAGGCTCTCGCGGCAAACATCCTCTTCCTCGCAGGAGAACGCCCCCGCGCTGAGGAATTCGGACGCATCCTCGCCAAAAACCTGAAGGACGACGGCACGATGAAATACCCCGGCACGACAATCACATGCTCGGGAGAACTCTCAAGGAACCTGGAATGCACATCCCTTGCCGCACTGGCATGGATTCGGCTCGGGGCGGATTTCGCGATGCAGACCGAGACCGCGATGACCATGCTTGCAAAGTCCTGCGAGGCCGGGAAGTTCGGTTCGACACAGTCCACGGTCCTCGTCCTGAAGGCAATCAACGCATACGATGCGACATTCGCAAAGCCGAAGACTCCCGGCGAGGCACAGCTCTACCTGGACGGCAATCCCTTCGGGGCACCAGTCCCATTCGACGAAAAGTCCACCGGCATCCTTTCGCTGCCCGACTGCGGACTCGCGCTGACACCGGGAGAACACACCCTCGAAATCCGGCTGACCGGCGAAAGCGAACTCACAGCATCGATGAAGCTGGATGCAATGACACGCCTGAACGCAAGCAAAGGCCCCCTCAGGATGACGACGACGCTCGACAGGAGTGAAGCCGCCGCCGGAGAGCCCATGCAACTCGCCGTCAAGGTCGAAAACGCCACCGACAAGGCCGTCAACATGCCGCTGGCAGTCATCGCAATCCCCGGAGGACTCGAACCCAGATACGAACAGCTCAAGGAACTGCGGGACGCAGGAACCATCGCGTCATACGAAACCCGCGACAATACGGTAGTCCTCTACTGGCGCGGACTTGATGCCAACGCAAGCGTCACCGTAAATATCTCCCTGACTGCGACATTCCAGGGGAAATACGCGGCAGCCGCATCCAGGGCATATCCATACTACGACGACAAGGAGGCCGTCTACTGCCCGGGAACGCAGTGCCTTGTCAAGTGAGGCATTGAAAGAGACAGCCCCTCGCCTCCTGAGTAGTCCTTCGGGAGTCGAGGGGCAGGCCGCGCAGCACACGCAGCACGCAGCACTCCTACGCCGGGGCATTGGCCTTCAGCGCAGGAGTGTCTTGTTTTCCGCTACTTCCTCTTTCCGAGGAGGCGGATGAGGTGCAGGAACAGGTTGATGAAATCCAAATAGAGGCTCAGGGCGCCGATTATTGCTATTCCCGTATGGTTGTAGCCGGCCTCGTGGATTCTCTTGATTTTCTGGGTGTCGTATGCGGTCAATACGACAAAGACAAGGACGCCCAGGATGGAGAGCATCATATCCAGCATCTGTGAACGCAGGAAGATATTGACAAGCATCGCGATGATGATTCCCAGTAACGACATCAAGGCCAGATTCCCGATGGTTGTCAGGTCGCGACGCGTGACAAGGCCATAGACCGACATCACGCCGAAGACGATTGCCGTGGTCAGGAAGATATTGGTTACCGAGGTGATCTTGTAGGCATGAAGCAATACCGACAGGGTGACCCCGTTGAGCGCGGAATACCCCAGGAACATGAAGAACGCCACGATGGGAGGGAGCTTCATGATCATGAAGGAAAGCACAAGCACCAACGCGACTTCGGCAAGACAGCATGGCAGCATGACGGTGGCGTAGGTCTCCGGCGGCATGGTCTTGTAGACGTAATACGCCACAAACGCGGTCAGAAGCAACCCCAGGGTCATGGTTCCATAGACCTTGTTGATGAAACTGACCTCCTGCATCTCAAAGGCATTGTCACGTCTGCCGTATTCTGGATAATTCTGATTGTTCATCTCTACACTCCTCCTGTCAAAACTGACTTTTCTGGACAACTCCCCTAATATAAGACAATTCAACTGCTCTCCAAGCGCCCTTCAGAAAACCTCCCAGGCGATGGAAAGACGACGGCGCGCGGCTTCCAGCTCCTCCGCCCCGTCAAAAATCCCGAAGACTGCGCTGCCGCTGCCTGAAACAATGCAACTCCTTGCACCGCAAGACCTTATGTCATCAAGCACATTTCTTACCTCGGGATACCGCTCCGCGACGGCGAATCCCAGGTCGTTCCAAAGGAATCCGCCCCAGTCGCAGTCCTTTGGCGGCGGCCATTCAGGCGGGCGGAGTCCATCTGGGCGGCGCCAGTTCTGGTATGCCCATGCGACAGGCGAATGGACGCCCGGATAGATGACGAGGAGGTTCAGCTCAGGGAAAGATTCGAGCGGTTCCAGGATATCGCCTACGCCTGTGGCCAGGGATGGGACCGGATTCAGGAAGAATGGCACGTCCGCGCCCAGTGACGCGGCGATTTCCTGGAGTTCCTCCTCGGATGCGCGTTTTTCCAGCCCGTTGACCTCGAGCAGCGCGGCGGCTGCGTCAGAGGAGCCGCCTCCCATTCCCGCGGCCACTGGAATCGCCTTGTGGAGGCGAATCTCGAAGTCTGGCTGGATGCCAAGACGACCGCAATACCCATCGACAGCCCGAAGCGCGAGATTGTCGGACTCCTCCCCGGGAATCTCCCTTCCGGTCGTCCGGATGGACAGGCCGCTCCCCGGGGTGCTTCGAACCACCTCGACCGTGTCCACCACCCTCCAGAAGGGATAGAAGACCGTCCGTATCAGGTGCCGTCCATCGGAGTCGCGCCTTTCCCCGACAGTCAGGTAGAGATTCAGCTTGCCAGGGGTTCTGCGCATCTGTGGCGGGCCTTACCGGAGGAGTCTTTCGGCGATGGCCGACGACTGACTGAGGACTCTGTCATGGAGGCTTTCACCCGTCGAATCCATTGTGACAACGGCTGGGAAGTCGTGGACGAACAGGGACCACATCGCCTCGGGGGAGCCGAACTCCTCCAGGAAATAGACATCCTCGACGCGTTGCACGGAGGCGGCAAGCACCTGGGCGGCGCCGCCGACGCCCGAGAGATAGACCGCGCCGCACTCCGCAAGCGCGCGCCTTGTCGCGTCCCCCATGCCTCCCTTTCCGATGATTGCACGGACTCCATAGCGCCGTAGGACCTCGCCCTGGTATGGCTCCTCGCGGGCGGAGGTAGTGGGGCCTGCGGCAGTCACGCGCCAGCTTCCCCCATCATCCCGCACCATGACGGGGCCGCAGTGGTAGAGGACGCCTCCCTGGAGCTCCAGTCCTGCGGGAAGCGTTGCGGGCGAAGTGCCTTCGGATGCAAGATACTTGTGCGCCGCGTCCCGTGCCGTGTGGATTCTTCCAGAGAGGAGCACCTGGTCGCCTATGCGGAGGGAGCGGACGAGTGCCTCGTCAAGGGGAGTCTGGAGTCTGACAGTCGCCATTGGCCCCGTCTCCTACTTTTCCCCGGGCATCGGGGTTTCCTTGGCCCTTGGAATCTGGTAGATCACCTCGCCCTCCTTCGCAAGCCCGAACTTGTCCCGCGCGACGCTCTCGACAACCTCGCGGTCCCCCTGCTTGAGCTTCTGGATCTGCTGGTCCCGCTGACGCAACTCGTCCTTGAGGCGCTCCACCTCCGACTGGGCGGCGCGCAATTCCTCTACGAGACGGGTCTGTTCATTCCATAAAGGCAGAATGAGACCCACGCCCGCCCCCAGCAATATGATGACAAGAAGCATAAGTAGGATGTCCCTGGGTTTCATCTTGCTGCCCTCACTGGATATTGGGAATTCCGGGGTATGGAGACTAGAAAATGTTGTATTTGAGGATATACCAGAGTGCGGCTACGCCGTCACGCCAGCCAATCTTCTTTCCTGCGTCGTATGGTCTTGGCGTATACGCGATGGGCATCTCGAAAATCCGCGCCTTCGCCTTCGCCAGTTTCGCGGTGACTTCGGGTTCGAAGCCAAAGCGGTTGCACTCCAGCCTGAAGCTCTTGAAGAGCGGCGCGGAGATCATCTTGTAGCATGTCTCCATGTCGGTGAGATGGAGATTCGACCAGAAGTTTGAGAAGCCCGTAAGCCACTGGTTGCCCTTGTAATGCCAGAATGAATCCACAAGATGGCAGGTGCCGGAGTAGCGCGACCCGAATACCGCGTCCGCCCTCCCCTCCTCGAAGTGCCTCAGCATTCCAGGAAACTCCTTCGGGGAATACTCGAGGTCCGCGTCCTGTATGATCACCACGTCTCCAGTCACATTCTCCTGGGCGGTGCGGATGCCAGCCCCCTTGCCCATGTTTCTCTCGTGGCGAAAGACCCGCAGGTCGGCGGCGGGAGTCATGGCGGCAAGCACCTCGGAGGTGCCGTCGGTGGAACAGTCGTCAACCACCAGGATTTCAAGGTCCGGCACACCGCACTGGCGGACTGATTCGATGACCGTGGCGACTGTGGACGCCTCGTTGTAGACTGGGATGATGACTGAAAGCTTCATGATTCGTAGGACCACTCCAGGAGAAGCCTGGCAATCTCGTCGCGCCTCTTTCCGCGGTCGCTGCCACCCACTCCCATCAGCAGCACCATTCTCTTCCTGCCGTCACGCTCGCATGTGACGACGATGCAGTATCCCGCGCCGTCTGTGAACCCCGTCTTGAGTCCATTGACTCCATTCACCCTTCCCCGCAGGAGTTTGTTTGTCGAGTTGACATCGAAGGGGTTTTTCTTGTCGGCGCGGATTCTTCTATGCGTGGTCTTCGCCCACTTCATGATTTCGGGGTATTTCATCGCCCGGAGGGCAAGGTATGCCACTTCCAGGGCGCTGCCGGTATTTTCGCGCCGGGTGGAGCCGTTTTTGATTGGGAGTCCGTTCGCGTTGTTGAAATTCATCCCCGCGAGCCCCAGTTCCTTTGCCCGCCTGTTCATCATCGCGGGGAACGCGTCGCCGTCTCCGCCGGCGAGATATCGCCCCACCACGTAGGCGCAGTCGTTGGCGCTTCCGACAATCATGCACATCAGGTATTCGTCAAGGGAGTAGCTCTCATTGGTATCGAGATAGACTCCGTTGATTGAGTTCCTCTTGAAGTAGGCGCGGTCGGAGGAGGTGACCGTCACCTTCGTCTTCAGGCTGCCGCCCGGCGTGGCCTCGAGATGCTCCATGAGCATGACTGAGGTCAGCAACTTGGTGAGGGACGCGATGGGATAGCTCTTGTCGGCATTCTTCTGCCAGAGGATGGTATTCGTATTGAGGTCGATGACCAGCCCCGAACGAGCCTCCGACACGGCTGAATTCAACTTTGCCGGCAGCGGACGTTCCGCGACCTTGAAGAACCCCTTGTAATACGCACCCTGGGCGCCAGGGCCGGGAGTTGCGGGGCGGGTGTCCGCGGGCTGCTTCGACTTGGGGGAATCGGACACCTGGGGCTTGGGGGAGACATCGGGGGCGCCCTTCCCTCCTTCCCCGGGCGTGACAGGGGCTTCCACGCCACCGCCGCCCTGCACTATCTCATCCTTGGGTTCGGTCTTCCCGGGGGGCTTCCCGCAGGATGGAACGCAGGTGGAGATGATGACCCCGTGGACAAGTACCACGGCGACAACTATGATTAGGACCTTCACTGGATTCATCTGTCAGCCAAAGGTGATGGAGTCTGGGCATTCGCCCTTCTTGCGGCGCTTCTTCTTTTCAGGCGGGAGCTTGACGGCGGCTGTTTCGAAGAATGTAGCCGACGGCGGCGGTGCCGCCTTCTCGACGACGGGAGAATCCTCCCGTCCGAGGGCATCCTCGTCCTCGTGGAGCGCAGGGGAGTTTTCGGGGGCGTCGGGGGAAATCTTCCTGGCGGACTTCTTCCTGGCGCGTGGTTTGGCGGGCTGCGCCTTCCTTGCGTCCTTCTCCTCTGAAACCTCCTTGGCTGCCGTGTTCCGTTTCCCAATGGGAACCAGCGCCCTCGGAAGCGCGACAGGCGCCAGGGTCCCATCATCCTCTGCCTCCTGCTGCCAGAACTCGCCCTCCTCGTCCTCCATGTTGCAGTATGCGGGGGAGAGTTCGGGCATATCAGCCAGCAGCTTTTCGCTGTCCCATCCGAAACACTGCACCACAAGCGCCAGAAGCGCGCGCCCATAGCGGTATTCGGCGTGGTGGAGATACCTCATCTGGACGGGTTTGGAGAGGAGCCGGGGCACCAGCCCGACAATTTGCAGGATGCGCTGCGAAAGCAGCCGCGGCACGGTTATGCCGTCGAAAACCAGTCCCAGGGCGCGGTGTGCGACCGGGTCGGACGATGCGTTGCCCGTCCAGAACGCGGATGGATTCTCGGGGTTTAGCGCGCTCATCATGAATGGAAGCGCGACCGTCGAAAGCGCCAGCCCCCGGGAATTCGAGCAGCGCCCCCGCCGCATGGCGTCTCCCCTGAGTTTGAGGAGATGCTGCATCATGACACCCTCCTGGTCGTCCCAGGCGTCGTCCACCACAGGCCAGAAGTAGTGGAGGAAGCCGATGTCATGCATTACCTGCAGTGTCTTTCCGCAATCGGGATTTGCGAGGAGCTTGAGGAGTTCCTCGAAGAGCCTGGCGGGGCTGGAGAGTTTGATTTCGCGGCACTTTTCGCGGATGACCGCCTCGAGTGGCGGGTCAAGGCGGAAGCCGCACTGCCCCACCAGCTTCAGCGCGCGGAGCATGCGCACGGGGTCTTCGTCCATTCGCTGGCCTGGTTCGCCAATGCACCGGACAATGCCCTTGTGGAGGTCGGCGTAGCCGCCTGAGAAGTCGATGATTCCCCGCTTGCCCGCCACATCGAGATAGAGGGCGTTCACGGTGAAGTCACGGCGGCGTGCGTCATCCTCCAGGGTGCCGAAAGCATTGTCGTTCCAGATGATCGGCCCGTCATCGTGCTTTTTGCCCTGGCGTTCCTTTTCGTTTGGAGTGCGGCGGAAGGTCGAGACCTCGTATATCTCGTGGTTCGCATAGACGTGGGCGAGGCGGAAACGGCGCCCGATAACATGGCACCTGCGGCGGCCGAAGACCTTCCGGACCTCCTCGGGGGTCGCACTCGTCGAAATGTCATAGTCCTTCGGCTCCCTTCCAAGCAGAAGGTCGCGGACAGCGCCGCCGACGATATACGCCTCGTAACCCGCTCTTACGAGTTCCTGGACTATGCCGACGGGCGTCGGATTCAGCGCCTGGCGAAGCTCCTCCAGGACGGGCTTTGGAACTGACTTGGACATCTTTTCTATGGTGATATCTGTAGAATTTCCCGCATGCGCCTCCCTTTGGCGAGGCCGCGCTCTTCAGAAGAGCGTTGGCTGCGAGACTGGCGCAAAGGAGCGCCTGTGGATTGGCGTCGGCCCGAGTCTGCGCAGGGCATCCAAGTGTTCGGCGGTGCCGTAGCCCTTGTTCTTCGCAAATCCGTAGCCTGGATAGAGGGCATCCATCTCGACCATGAGCGCGTCGCGGTAGGTCTTTGCAAGGATGCTTGCGGCCGCAATCGAGGCCGACTTGGCGTCCCCCTTCACGACAAAAAGCGCGGGGAACGGGTATGGGGAGAATCCGACGCCGTCAATCAGGACGGCCTGGGGCTCCGGGGAGCCCAGCTTCATGGATGCCTCGCGCATGGCGTCCTGCGTGGCGCGAAGGATGTTCATCCTGTCGATTTCAGCGGGGGAACGTTCTACGATTGCGTATCGGATGCGGCTGTCCGCCTTGAGGAGGCGTGCGATTTCATCCCGCTGGCGTTCCGTAAGCCTCTTGGAGTCGTTGACGGGAATCGAAAACTCCTCCGGAGGAAGCGGGAGCATCACCGCCGCCACCACCACGGGACCCGCCAGGGGGCCGCGGCCAACCTCGTCAACACCTGCGACGCGTTGGACGCCGAGGGACTTCTCTAGCTGAAATGGATCCGATATGCCAGACACGTACAGGCGATTTCAGGAATGCGTCAGACCAGCCCACAAAAGCAAAAGGGCACCAAGGATCCCGCTGAACCCCGTGCCCTTGTGTGAAGGATGCATACGCACCCTGGAAGGAGTGAAGCTTATGCGCCGACTTCCTTGGACTTGACCTTGGCGGCCTTGCCAACCTGGCCACGCAGATAGTAGAGCTTCGCGCGGCGGACGATACCCTTGCGGGTGACCTTGAAGGAGGCAACCAGCGGGGAGTGGATCGGGACGACACGCTCAACGCCCTGACCTGCGCGGACGCGGCGGAGGGTGATGGTCTGGGCAATGCCAGTGCCGTGCCTGGCAATGATCACGCCTGTGAAGTTCTGGACACGCTCCTTGCCTCCTTCCTTGATGCGGAAGCCAACCTCGACAGTGTCGCCAATCCCCATCTCGGGAATGTCGGTCTTCAGATTCTCCTGGCGGATCTTCTCGATGGTGTTCATGATTGAAATGCTCCTTGAAACGATATCAGTTGATTTAGTGCAGTGCAAAAATCCTAAAGCAAGTCAGGACGACGGCTGACTGTGCGCAAAACACGCTGCTCCAAACGCCAGGCGTCAATCTCCTGGTGGTTGCCGGAAAGCAGAATCTCGGGAACACGCATCCCCTTGTAGTCCTCAGGACGGGTGAACTGGGGATACTCGAGAAGCGGCTCGTTGCTGAACGACTCGTCCGCAGAGGACTCGTCATTGCCCAATGCACCCGGCAGAAGACGGACCACCGCGTCGGTGACGACGCTTGCCGCAATCGCCCCGTTGGTGAGGACGTAGTCGCCGATGGAGAGCTCCTCGTCCATCAGGCACTGCCTCACACGCTCGTCAACCCCCTCGTAATGTCCGCAGACAAGAATGAGGTGTTCGACTGTTGACGCATACCTTCTGGCGATGGCCTGGGTGAAGCGGGTGCCCTGGGGGCACATGAGGACGATCTTCGCCTCGGGGGTCCTGATGTCCTGGAGGCACTCGAAGAGCGGCTCCGGCCGGAGGACCATCCCCGCGCCGCCGCCGTATGGCTTGTCGTCGACGGTCTTGCGCACATCGTGGGTGTAGTCCCTCAGGTCGACGAGATTGATCTTCACAATCCCCTCCTTCCAGGCACGGCCGATGACCGACTCGGAGAGGACACCCTTGCAGAGGGCTGGGAAAAGTGTGACAATGTCAATCTGCATGGTTGTGGAGTGTCTCCTAGGTGTTCTCAGTCGTCCATCACATCGACGGTGACCCTGAGATGATGCCGTGAGGCCGCGCCGGAGATGAGCGTGCGCAGGGCGGTAATCGTCTTGCCGCTCTTTCCGATGACCTTTCCGATGTCCTTCTTGAAGCAGTGGACCTGGATTATCGTCAGGTCACGCTTCGAGGCGATGTCGAGCGACACCTCCTCCGGCTTGTCAACCAGCGAGGTCGCGACATACCTGACACACTCCTTCAGACCCTCCAGCACCTTGGGGTCGGCTGCGGGGGCTTCCTCCTCATGCATGGAGTCAAGGTCGGCGGGTTCCGCATCCACCATTGGCGGAAGTGCGCCTGCCTCCTTGGTCTCGGAGCCGAAGAGCTTTTTCAGGAATGAGAGTGCCATGTCGCAAAACCTCTGCTATGTCTCTGCCGGAGCCGCGGAACTACTCGGCGGCGGGAGCCTCTGCCGCCTCGGGGGCGGGTGCTTCCTCGACAGTCTTCACGGCCTTGGGAGCGGGGGCGGCGTTCTTGACGGGCTCGCGGCGGCTCGGGAAGGGCTTGCCGTTCTTGACTCGGTTGTAGATGGCGGTCACGGTCTCGGAAGGCTGGGCGCCCTTGGAGAGCCAGTACTCCATGCGCTCGACATCGAGCTTTTCATTGTCGTGGCGGGGATCGTACAGACCCAGGTTCTCGATGAAACGACCGTCACGGGGAGAGCGGCTATCGGCCACCACGACGCGCCAGCAGGCGGCGTTCAGGGCGCCAGTACGACGAAGACGAATCTTTACAGACATTCTCTTTTCCTTTGGGAATTCTAGACTTGAGTTACAAAAAAGTGATGATATGCGGTGCAAGCCCGTTAATATAGCCGCATTTTCCCGTATCGCAATTCCCTACGCCAAAATAGGCAGGCCAAAAACGGGGGGTGCCGCGTCCTTATCTTTTTGCAGAAGAGGCGATTGAGCGGACGGCCAGTGCGGCGGTGGCAAAGGCGGCCTCGAGATTGTACCCGCCCGTCGGCCCGTCAATGTCAAGGCATTCCCCTGCCGCATAAAGCCCGGGAAGCCTGCGGCACTGCATTGTCGAAGGGTCGAACTCCTCAAGGGAAAGCCCGCCAACAGTAATGATCGCCTCGCGGAGCGGACGGAGGCGGGCGTCGTGGACGGGATACTCCTTTAGGGCGGTGGCGGGGAAGTCGCGGTATTCCGCAAGGGCGCGGGCAAGCCGTGGCGATATGCCAAGTCCATTGAGGACGAGTTCGTCGTTTCCCGGATGGCGTTCCCTCAGCATGGGAAGGCGTTTTTCGAGGGACTCCGCGGTTCTTCCCGGCAGGAAGTCGATGGACAGATTCCGGAGGGGAATGCTCCGCCGCGCCAGAAGCCGTGTCAAGTCGTAGACCGAGCTGCCGCGGAGGACTCCGTTCTCGACGACGAGGTTTCCCGGAACAGGGCCGATGCCGGAGGCGGAGGCGGTCACCTCCTCCACTTCGAATTCCCCGGGGATTCCGCAAAGGGGATCGTCGGGGGAGAGCTGGATGCCGACCAGCCCTGCCCGTGGCGGCTCCACTGCAAGCCCCAGCTCCTTTGCAAAGAGCATTGCGTCCCCCATCGACCCGGTCCTGGGATAGGAGCAGCCGCCTGTTGCCAGAAGGATGCGGCGTGAAGTCAGTTCCATGGAAGGCGACTTCAGCAGGAAGCCGCCCTCCTTCAGATAGCGGACCGACTCGACCGGGCAGTTGTAGATGACGGGCACCTGGCGGTCCCGGAGGATGTCCGTCAGCAAGTGCAGGACGTCGTCCCCCTTTTCACTTGCGGGATAGAGGCGCTGCCCGACGCGCTTCACCCGAAGTCCGCGTTCCTCGAACCACCTGGCGACATCCGCCGAAGTCGTGGCGCGGACTGCCGCCGAAAGAAACTGCGCGACTGGTTCCCCGTATGCCTGGAGCAACCCCCGGGCCGACCCGGCATGCCCGAAGTTGCAGCGGTTGTTGGCGCACATGAGAAGCTTGATGCCAGGCCGAGGACGGCGCTCCAGCAATACGGCGGGAAGACCGCGCTCCGCAGCTTGGCAGGCCGCAAACAACCCTGCGGCGCCCGCGCCTATGATGGCCAAGTCAGTATTCATTGAAGGCGAAACCCACGGCGACGGATGTCAGCCCGCCGGGTGGACACGTCAAAAGCAAAAGGGGCTGTTGCGTCTCCCCAAGTTGAGGTTCTGCAACAGCCCCCGTCCTTTTTACTTGCGGTTAGTCAACCGTGATTGCCTCAGCGGGGCAAGCGCCGGCGCATGCGCCGCAGGAGACGCACGCTCCATCGTCAACAACTGCCTTGTCTCCCTCGACCTTGATTGCGGCGACGGGGCAGGCGCCCTCGCATGCTCCGCATCCGAGGCACTTATCTGCATCGACTACTGCTGCCATTGTGATTATCCTCCAAGTGTTGTGTTATTTGGAATGAAGCCACCTTGGGGGGTTGGAGCCCCCCCAGGGCGGCGGTTGGGTTAAGATAGCCTTGCAAGGTCAGACTGACAAATCAAGGCAAGCCTGGTAGATTGTCTGGAAGAGAGGTGCGATTTCCTCTTCGTCGAGACTTGAGAATGCGAGCCGGAAGTCCCTTTCGCCCATGGCGATGCCCCCGGCGCCGTACTTGTCAAGGAGATGCCTGCGGACTTCGTCGGCCCTGAGGTCGTTGAATCGGATGCACATGAAATATCCGCTGTTGAACGGGTATGCGGTGAAGAACCTCCGGTATTCGGGGTGTTCGTCCAGCGTCTTCCTGGTGCGGTCGTATCTGGTGCGCATGATCTCCTCGCAGCGATGGCGTTGTTCGTAGAATCCCTCGTTGGTGAGGGCCTTCGTGACGACCCGCTGTGAAAGGGCGGAGCAATTGCTGATCACGGCGCGGATCTGGCCTGCGGTCTTGGCTTCCAGCGCCGTGTAGAGCGGGCTGTCCGCAGTGTCGGCGCCGCCGATGGAGTACGAGAGGAAACCGACGCGCAGCCCCCAGACATAGCACTCCTTCGTCGCGGCGTCCGCCTTGATGGCCAGCAGATTCCTCGACTTCCCCGCGAGCTTGCAGAAGAGGGACTCCCTCATCGAGTCCTGTGCGTAGAAGAGTCCGAAGTATGCGTCATCCACGAGGGCGACGACCCTGACGCCGCGTTCTGCGGCGGCCAGCAACGCATCCGCAAGCGCCTGTCCCTCCTTTTCCCCGGGGGTGTATCCGGTGGGGTTGTTGGGGAAGTTCAAGACGGCCAGGATCTTTTCGCCGGGAAGCATGTGCATCAGGCGTTCCTCGAACCCCTTCACGTTCATCCTCTCGCCGTCGAAGAACGGGAAGAACTCGAGATTTGCCTGGAGCCTGTCCTGGAAGTTGAGAAGGTAGTTGTCCCAGCAGAGATCCGGCATGAGGACCGTGTCTCCCGGATCGACGAAGAGGTCTCCCACCAGCGATAGTGCGTGTGTGAGGCCGCATGTGACGACTGGCGTGGAGAACGGAACATCCTTCAGGGACGGGTTGTCATGCAGAATCTTGGCCTTCCATGCATCGCGAAGCGGCTTCAGTCCGTATGACGGGGCATAGAGGAGCGCCTCATTTGGGGAGATTCCCGGGAGGTTGTCCATAACGCATGGAAGATTCATCGCGGTAGTGCCTTCCATTGCGGTGCCGATGGTCGCGTTGAAGTTCTTGGCCAGCTTGTGCGCCTCGGCGGACTGGCTCAGGATGCCCTTGCTCGGAAAGTAAATCCGCTTGCCCAGGGATGAAAGCATCTCGAAGACAATTGGATTGACGGAGCAGATCTGCTCGTTCAGATGGTATGCTAGGTCGTTCATTTGCATGGATGCAGGGAGTGGGGGAGGAATTGGACCAACGGGGCTCCCCCACTCCGAAATCAGTCTTTGTTCTCGGAATGCTCCCGTCCTTCGACCTTGTCAACCTGCGCCTGGTCGGCCAGGGAGACGTGTCCGCTCACGCGCCCGTCGTCAAGGACGTTGGTATTCGTGCGGGCCTCCATGTCTCTGAAGAGCTTGAAGAGTCCGACTGCGCCGCCGATGCCAAACCAGAATGTGGAGAAGACTGCGATGATGAGTGGCACCAGGAGCTGTGTGATGAAGAAGTACCTGCCCCAGTATTCAATTGGCCATGGGGATATCCTGTTCCAGATCAGGACGCCCAGGAAGCAGAAGCAGAATGTGAAGATGAAGTTGTATGTAAATACACCGTACGAGATTGCCTTGTCGCCGAGGGTGTGCTGCGGGGTGATTCCGATGAGGGACTTGAGGATTGCCCCCGGCCTCCAGGACTGCTTCGCCGGCTTCGGCACGCCTGCCTCGGAGTACTTGCCCCTGTGAAGCATGCGGTCCATGTTGAAGTCCTCCTTGCAGGTGATGAGTGAGACCACGATGTAGAAGAGAATTGTGAAGATATTGGCGAAGAAGAGGAACTCGAAGGCGTTGATCGGGAACTTGACGGGATCCATCTCCCACTTGATCCAGTCGCCGAAGGGGCTGGAGAATGCGCTCAGGGCCGAGCCCACGCTCTCAACCATGTTGTGGTCGGTCAGGAATGGGTAGACGTAGTTCGCCCAGTTTCTCTGGATGAGGATGTATGCGACGCTGAGCAGGATGCCTGTCAGAAGGGTTGCCCATGCGGCCTTGGTGGTGCCCTTCTTCCAGTAGAGTCCCAGCACCATGACCGCGGGGCATCCGGCATTCCAGATTGCGACCGCCATCTGGTTGAAGAGCTGGATGTAGTCCATCTGCGACATGTACTTCGAACCGAAGTAGAAGAAGACGCCGATTCCGATTGCGACCCATCTCACCATCCAGATGTGCTTCTTGGGAGAGAGCCCGTTCGGGAAGAGCGGCAGGATGACGTCCTGCGCGAGGGTGAGCGTTGCGCTGAAGATTCGGCAGTCGTCGGTGGAGAGCATGGCAAGGAAGAGGAGCAGGCAGAATGCGCCGAAGAGTCCTGTCGGGAGGAGGTGGCGCATCGTGACCGAGAGGTTCAGCTGGTTGAAGAGAGTGCGCACCTGCTGGAAGGAGTCGTTGGCCTCGCCCTGGGCGTAGTTGAACTTGGACTGGACCTCGGAAGAGGCAAGCTGCGCCTCGGTCAATTCCTTGCCGCCATTCTGGCTGACGAGCGCCCGCTCGGTGCGCTCCCTGGCGTCGTCCGTGAGGGTCTTGTGGATTCTGTCAAGGAACGCGGTGTCCAGGTTCTCCGCCTGGGAGAGTGGAGGATTGCCGATTTCGTGGTAGATCGGAGGCGCTTCGGCGATGGTCTTCTGGACCTTCTCCAGGGTCTCGGGATTGCTGATGACCTCGGCGGCCGAACGGGAACTCAGAGTCTGGCGGACGCTGTTGGCCTCCACCGCGAAGTCCTTGTGGTTGAGGAATGTGATAAGGCAGACTGCAATCAGCAGATAGAGGATATTCATCAGCTGAAGGCTCCAGTTGCCCAGGATGGAGGCCATCTTCTGCTCGTGGGCGGACTTGGCGGCCGAGCTGGTGCCCGAGCCAATCCATGTCGCCGTGTGGAAAATCACATTGAAGCCGACGACGATGACCATCGAGAAGAAGTTGAAGTCCCTTAGCTTCGATATGTCGTATGGGTTGATGAAACTCTCGCCAGCGACGCGGTCCATGACCGTCGGCATGATTTCGTTGGACCAGCTGAACTTGTAGAGGATGAAGCAGATAAGCATCAGGGTCAGCGGATAGAGGAACATGGCCTGGAGGGTTCCCGTGATGACGATGGCCAGGGTGCCGCCAAAGCAAAGCAGCGAGATGGCGATTGTCAGGAACAGGATCATCAGGAAGTCGTACATCGGCACGTTCACCAGCCCGAAGAGACTGAAGTGTGTCGGCAGATTCAGCATCTGCATGAAGAATCGCGCGGCGACCGCTGGCATGATCATATTCGCAAGCATCTCGGCCAGTGAACGAAGCGCCGCGCCAAAGACGCGGATCCTGCGGCTGTAGCGGATTTCAAGGAACTGCCCGAGACTCATGGCCTTGGTCTCGCGGAAACGGTACAGGCAGTAGCCCGTGAGAGAGCAGACGACCGTGAGGGGAATAAGCGCACTGCCCCAGAAGGAGAGCGAGAATCCGGTCTTGTACTTCATCTCGACGTATGCGACCAGGCCGATGATGGAGAGGGCGTTCGCCGTGTCACCCATGTTGAGGACATAGCGCCCGCAAAGCCTTCCACAGGAAAGATAGTCGGAGACCCCACGTATGTACTTGCGGGTCCTCCATCCCGTGAAAATAACCAGCATGACGGGAATCACCAGGATGGCCCAGTCAATCCAATGCATGTAAGCTTCCCCATTGCCCATAGGTCGATAGCCCTCTCTTCGTTTTTGATGATGCTTCTCTACATTAAAAGACAAGACATGGACGCAGGCCAGCTGGCGGCGGCGCCCATGTCGAAAGCACTATTGCTGCTGGCTCTTCCTTACCAGCTCCTTTACCTGCTGGGTCAAGGACTCAAGCTGCTTGATGAGCATGCGCTCCTTCGCGAAAGCGCGCCTATCCAGGGCGGGAGACCCCATGAGGACCGCGCCGGGGGCGGTGTCCTTCGAAACGCCGGACTGCGCCATGGCAATCGTGCCGTCCCCGATGCGGAGATGGCCTGTCACCCCAACCTGGCCCGCCAGGATGACCCCGTTGCCAAGGTGGGTGCTGCCGGCAATGCCGCACTGCGCGACAAGAATGCACGCACGCCCCACCTCGACATTGTGGCCGACCTGGACCAGGTTGTCAATCTTCGTGCCGGCCTGAATCCAGGTGCGGCCGAAACGCGCACGGTCAATGGTGGAGTTGGCGCCCACTTCGACGTCGTCGTCAAGCTGGACAATCCCGACCTGCGGAATCTTCTCATGGCCGGCGGCGGTGGACTTGTAGCCAAACCCGTCCGCACCTATCACCACTCCCGGATGCAAAATGACGCGGCTGCCTATGATGCAGCGCTCGCGGACGACCACATTCGGGTAGAAAAGGCACTTCTCGCCAATCTTGGTGTCATGCCCGATATAGACATTCGCAACGAGCACGGTGCCGTCGCCAATGGAGACTCCCGGCTCGATGACAACCCCGGGGCCGATATGGCACCCGGACGGAATCTCGACGCCCTCGGATATGACCGCGGAGGGGTGGACGCCCGGCTTGAAGACGACTGGCGGCGGCGTGAACACCTCCACCACCTTCGTGAAGGCGTCGGAGGGAGCCTGGCAGACAATCCACGCACGCCCCTCGGCGGGAGCCGCGTCGTATCCCTCTGGAACCAGGACCACCCCGGCACGGGAGTTGGGCACCTGGTCGCGATACTTGTCATTGCCCAAAAAGGAGACATCGCTCTCCGTAGACTCGGAAAGCGATGCCACGCCATGAAGCGGATGAGGGCAGGCGCCGATTACACGGCCGCCAACCAGTTCGGACAGATCCTCTACGCTCTTCTCAATCAGCATCTGCTCGTTCTCCGAAATGTTGGAATGGGGGGGCTTTCCTCCGGCTAGTTCGCATCTGCCGCTGCGCTTTCAGATTCCTTCTGAAGCTTCTCAAGACGGGCCTTCGCCTCGTCCCGCTCCTGCTCGTGGCCGGCGTTCACAACCTTCACAACCGCGTCGGTAATCTCCTTGTCCTCGGGGTAGACCAGCAGGACGGGAACGCGGTTCATGGTGCGCCCCGAAACCTCATAGACCAGGTCAAACCCCTTCTCAGAGGCATACTTCTTGACCTGGGCGGTCAACTCGTTGACAATCGCCTGGGTCGCAGCCTGCTGGCGCCCGTCAAGCTCGGTGAGGGACTGCTGACGGTAACGCATGATCTCGTCCTGCTTCTGCTCAAGGCGCGCCGCAAGAGCCTGGGCCTTCTGGGCCGCGGTCTTCTGGGCCTCTTCGCCAAGGAGGTCGTTCTTGGCATCGCGGACCGCGGCGTTGTAGTCCTTCCGGGTGTTCTCAAATTCATCGCGGAGGACGTTCATGCCCGTCAGGAAATTCTGGCGCTCCTCCTCAAACTTGATATTCTCCGTGACGGTCTTGTAGTAGCTCTCAAAGACCTTCTCCATGTTGACGTATGCAACATTCTGGGCAAAAAGAGACCCCGCAAATAGCAAAAGGACAAGGCAAAACTGCTTCATAGGTTTTTTGTTGAAAATGATGACTCAAAGAGGGGCGCACGGTAAACGCCGAAACTAACGGCGTAATATACCACCGTCACAAATGGCCGCCCCAGCAAAAAACCAAAAACCTACCCAAAACATTCATACCTGACGAGGAGGCACTCCCTCGCCGGAGTATTCATCCCCAGCCACGGCAAGGCAGAGGGCATCCGCGGGGGCGCACTCTTCCACACATCATAACTACCTAGCATTCAATGACTTATATATCACTCCAATACCCTTGGCATTGTTGCATGAACTCATCCGGCGCACTCCATTCCTTCGGAAACGAGCCGCATTGGCGGGGTTTCACCGGCTGTATTTGGCAGAGGTTCTTCTCTGTCAGGAATATGCACGCGCCGTCCTCCTTTTCCAGGAAGACGAGCCCCCGCCGGTCGCGGGCGAGTTTCGTATATCCTTGGATGAGTTCCTCTTCGGAGATTCCCAGGAACTCCGCGATTTTCCTGCCCTCTTCGGGGAGATACCTGACCTGCCCCTCCCAGCGGCAGCAGGCTCCGCAGCATCGGCAGTGGAAGACCTTCATCTTTTCAGGAGGCCAGAAGATGCCTCACGACAACATAGATCGCCGACCCCCACGCAATCGTATTGCCGATGCAGACGAACAGCACCCCCGCGCCGGCCAAATCCTTCGCCTTCTTCGCCAACGGATTCTGCTGCGGCGATAGCATGTTCGCGGCATTCTCAATCGCGGTGTTGACGATTTCCATTGTCGGAAGCGCCAGCCAGCACAGCGTCAGGAAAACCCTCCAGAAGAAGTCGAGTCCAGGCGCAAGCCACGCCGCGGGCAATGCCACAGCGCCGATGACAAGTTCCTGGCGGAAGGCCACCTCGCGAAACGCTTCGCGCACCCCCTGAAATGCACAGGCAAACGATTGCCGAAGATGGCGTAGTCCAAGAAAGTCCATTCGAAGGGTGGAAGGCAGGTGGGCAGGGGTGGGTTGAGGGCTTAGTTCAGCTGAAGGCGGGGGACCTCCACGGGAACCTTGACCGACGCCGCGTAGAAGACCGCGTACTGATACTCGCCGGCACGATTTCCGCGCAGGCTGTCGGCTATGTCCTTCACCGTGGGATACTCCTTGTCGGCAAACTTCAGTACTATATCCCCGCGCCTGACCACCTGACGCCACTGGCCACCCTGGACGCCGCCCTCGGGCTCCTCAAGCATGTCGCTCACTATTATCCCCTTCTGGTCAGGGCGAAGCCCCATCGCCGCACGCATGGAGGCAGTCAACTCGGACAACTCGAGGCCCAGGCGGGTCCTCACCAGCAATTCGTCCGGCATGGGTTCAATGACGACCTCCACGACACCATCTGTGGTGCCGACCTTCAGGACGTCCCCCGAATGGAGCTTCCAGATGACGCGTCCGACATCGACGGAGTTTCCGACCTCCGTCCCGTTGAGGGAGACCACCCTGTCCCCGGTCTTGAAGCCGGCCTTCTCAAGGGGCGAACCAGCCAGCACCTCAGGCAGAAGGACCCCGACGCCATCCTCGGACTGGGCGAAGTTTCCGGCGGGGTCGACTCCCAGATACGCGTCGCTGAAATGCGAAGGCTTCAGCCAATACGAGAGGAATGGCTCGATGTGGGAAAGCGGAATCGCAAAGCCGATCCCCTGCGCGTCCGCGCGGATGGCCTGGTTGATGCCGACAAGGCGCCCGTCAAGATTGACAAGGGGGCCGCCCGAATTCCCGGGATTGATGGCGGCATCGGTCTGGAGCAAATCCTCGAAGTAGACATCCCCCTCCTGGAAGGAGCGGTTCAGCGCGGAGAGGACGCCCGTCGAAACGGACTGCCCAAGCCCGAAGGGGTTTCCGATTGCAATCACCGTCTCGCCCAGGAACAGGTCGTCCACCTCCGCGAAGGCGGCGGGTGTCAAACCGGAGAACTCCCCTGTCAGCCGCAGGAGACACAGGTCGCTCAGAATGTCATACCCAAGTACTTCCGCCTTCGCGGCAGTCCCGTCCCAAAGTTGCACATCTATTGACGAGGCTCGGCGTACAACGTGATAGTTGGTTACAACCAGCCCCGACTCGTCTATCAACACCCCCGAACCCAATGGCGAGAACTTAGTCAGGACGCGGTTTGGGCGCCGGAAGAAGTCGGTGAAGAAGAGCGAGAATGGGTCGTTGACCTGGATGATCTGCTGGGTCGTGCCTATGCTTACGACCCATGGCAGCGCCGAGCGCACCGCCCGCACCGTCGGAGTCATGCGCTCCGCCGAGGGCGCAGGAAGAGGCACGCCTCCCCCAAAGAAGGACGCCGGAAGACACGACAACAGCAAAAACGCAAAAAAAGTCCTGGATTTCTGGATAAACATACGTATTCTGGTATAATTGCGGGGCAATGAAGGCAATCCCTGGCTATGACAAAAGCAAACCGCCTATGTTCCAAGGCGGAAAACAGAATCTGGAACACTCCGCAAACTGCCACGCCAACCATGACTTCAATGACTATCCTCCCCTTTGCTTGAACCCATGGCATCCGCGAATATCTTCTCTGCATCGACCCACGACAACCACACACGCCACACCACATCGCGCCCACATGTTTTCCGAAAGGTATTTGCAGATTATCTGGAACGAAAGACTACTCTGCGCAGCGCCCAGGTGCCAGGACGGACGGACGTTGCGGATTGTCTCGGGAGGGCTCTGGAACCGCGGCAAGGGCCCAGACTTCCAGGGGGCGGCGTTATTGCTGGGAGACCAGCTGAGACGTGGCGACGTCGAACTGCATCGCCTTGCATCTGAGTGGTTTGCACATAGGCACCACCAGGATCCCGCATATTCGGGAGTCATTCTGCATGTCGTATGGGAAGACGACTTGGGGGGGCACGCCCAGCGTACCGGCCTGCCCACGCTGGAGCTGAAGAGCCAGCTGCAGCGTGACTGGGAGAAGTTCCTGCTGTCGGTGGAGGCGGCCTTCTACCCCCATGCGCGGGAAATCCCACCCGGCGCCTGCTCGCTGCAGTGGGCATTGAGCGACGACAGCCAGCTCTCGAAGATATTGACTGCGGCGGGCACTGCGCGATTCCTGCGCCACGGCCGTGAAATCATGCGGTGGGGGCTGGAGAGCAGCGTCGAGCAGTCGTTATACGAGAGCCTCTTCGAGTCGCTGGGCTATGCGTCAAACCGCCAGCAGTTCCGTTCCCTTGCAAGGGCGTTGCCGTTGACCCTGCTTCGAAGACTTCCCCAGGACATGGACTCCCTGGGCGCGGTCTTTTTCGGATGCGCGGGACTGCTTCCTGATTCCACGAAAGAGAAGATACTGCCGTCGTTCAGGGAGTGGGTCGCCCGGGCCTGGATGCGCTGGTGGCAGTCGGGCCTGCCTCCTGCGGGAATAGACTGGAACCCCAACGGAGGACGCCCCATGAACAGCGTCTTCCGCAGGCTTGCGGCAGGGGTGCTGTGGCTCTGCGAATGCGAATCATCCCCCGTCAAATGGCTTGACAGGCTCCTAATTGAGGCGGGGCATGACGGGCGAAGGATGCTCGCAAGCCTCCTTTCACCCTTCGACACAGCCCTGGAACCCTGGTGCGGCGCCCTGGACTTCGGGTGCGCGCTGAAGAAGGGCGCGGCACTGCTCGGGGAGTCAAGACGCAGGGAGATGGCGCTGAATGTCCTCCTGCCGTTCCTGGGGGCGCGGGCGGAACTCGACGGGGACGAGGCCGCAAAGGGGCTCGCCATCGACGCCTGGCTGAGACTTCCGAGGATGCAGGAAAACACCCTTCTGAAGAAGTCCGCGCTGAGATTTCTGTCGCCACCGTCCAGGCTGAGGACCCTTGCCAGGCGGGCCGCCCAGCAGCAAGGGCTAATGGACATCTTCCAGAACTTCTGCCTGGCCCTTGACCACGCCTGCGCCGACTGTCCGTTTGTAGTGGGGATTTCCCCTACGGAAGGATTTGCGTGCCAACGCCCTTCCGCGTGAATATCTCAAGAAGGAGCGAGTGCCTGAGGCGCCCGTCAATCATGTGCACCTGCCCGACGCCGGCGCGGACGGCCTCGCACGCGCTGCGTATCTTGGGAATCATGCCGCCCCGTATTACACCCGAGTGGACAAGCTCCTCCACCTCGTCGCAATGAATCGACGAGATAAGCGAGGATGGATCCTCGGGATTTCTGAGGACTCCTGGCACATCCGAGAGGAATACCAGCTTGCGCACCTTCAATTCGGCGGCGATCTCGCATGCGGCCATGTCGGCATTGATGTTGTAGACTCCGCCAACCTGGTCGCTTGCCAGCGGCGTAATCACGGGAATCTGGTGGCGGGCGAGAATCCACTGTATCTGCGGCGTGTCCACATTCACGACCTTGCCCACAAAGCCCAGGTCGAGCTCCTTGCCCGTCGCCTCGTCAACAGTCCCGATCTTCTGGCATCGCAGGATGTTCTTCCCTGAGACGGGGGTGGAATCCACATGCAAATCCCTGCGCAGGAAATTCACCAGCGACGCATTCACCACCTCGTGAAGAACCCGGTCCACCACGCGGATTGTGTCGGAGTCGGTATAACGCAGCCCATTGATGAAACGGGGCTGGACGCCCTCGCGGGCAAGCTCCGCGTTGATTGCCTTGCCGCCGCCGTGGACGACAATCGGCTTCAGGCCGGCAACTGACATGAAGGCGATGTCACGCAATACGCCAAAGGCGCGCTCCATGTCCTCCATCGCGCTGCCACCGAACTTCACTAGGACGGTGCTGCCGTAGAATTCCTGGAAATACGGAAGTGCCTCGATGAGGACGTCCGCCTTGCTTTGCTCCTGTGAGATATCCATGTTCCAGTCGGGATGTGTGGTGATGCGTTGGTTCAGAAGATGTCCTGGTGGTTGAGGAAGCTTCTGTGGCTTTCGAGGATGTGCCCTGGCGTGAGGATTCCGACGAAGCGTCCATCATCCCGTGCGACCGGGATGAAATCCGCCCCCGTGGTATCGAAGAGCCTGGTCGCCTCCGCCAGCGTGGCGTCCGCGGGCAGCGCCACCGGCGCCGGCCCCATGAAGTCGTCCGCCACCAGGATGTCGTAGAGCGACTTGTCAAGCAGGAATGGCCGCAGGTTCCTTTCGCGTATGACTCCCACGAGCTTCCCGTTCCTGTCCAGCACGGGGAAGATTTCCTGTGGGCTTTGCATAAGGACCTTGAGGAGTGTCCTGAAGGTATCCCGTGGCGCGAGCGTATATAGATCCCGCGTGGCGAGTTCCCCGACGGGCGTGTCCTGGCAGTCGTCGAGGCATTCGCTGACCCATGGCTCCCTCTTCGAGTTGCGGTTCAGCCCCGCCGCCGCAAAGTAGATGTTTCCCCTGGAAAGGCACTTGCTGGTGAACGACGAGAGGGCCACCACGATCATCAGCGGCACGAAGAGTTCGTATCCGCCAAGCAGCTCGGCAATCAGGAAGAGCCCCGTCAATGGCGCGTGCATGACCCCAGCCAGGACTCCGGCCATTCCAGCCGCCATGCAGTTGATCAGCGGAAAGCCCGTTATGCTGCCAAGCTCCAGGAACTGGTGGAAGCAGGCGCCCAGGAAGGCACCCGTCACCAGCGACGGGGCGAACATGCCGCCGTCACCGCCCGACTGTATCGAAATCATTGACGCAACCGGCTTGATGAACGCACACAGCGCAAGCCCGGCGACAAGGAGCCACCCCGTGCTGTCGGGTATGTCAAGCAGACCGTGCTGAAGGGTCGTGTAGTCCCCGTCCATCATCTCGAGGACGGAGTCGAGCCCGGACCCGCCAACCATCGGCATCAAAAGGAAGACCGCATAGAGGAGCAGGACGCCAGCCGACGCAACAAGCCACGGAGACCCGATCCTGCGCCGCAGCGCCATCGAAAGGCAATTCAGGCGGATTATCGCCGCAGACATCAGTCCGCAGACAAGCCCCACCAGGATGTAGAGCCAGAGATTCTTCAGGTGCCAGGCGTAGTCGGTTGCGGGAAGATGCACGTTCACGCCGCACATCTGGCTGACGATTGCGCCGGAGGCCGAGGCAATCAGCAACGGGATCAGGGTCACTGCGGACGAACCCGGCAGCAGGACCTCGCAGGCGAAGAGGGCGCCCGCCAGCGGGGCGCTGAAGACTCCCGCGATGGCGGCGGCCGCGCCCGCGCAAAGCAGCAGCGTGCGGGTCTCCCGCGGCAGCCCCAGCTTCCGCCCAAGGTTGTCCCCGATTGCGGCGCCTGTCAATGCGCTGGGTGCCTCCATTCCCGCGGAAATCCCCATTCCCACCGAGACTCCGCTGGTGAGAATGTGGCTATACGCGTGGTACTCGCGCATGCCGCGGTCGGGATGCCGTGCCTCCCTGATGGCAATCCAAAGGCTGGTCTCGTAGGGGCGGCGCCGCCACAATAGCGACGTCAGGATTACGCAGAAGAAGATTCCGAGGGCGGGCAGAGCGGGCTCAAGCCAGAAGGCAAGCCGTGCGTCCGAACCGAAAAGCGCCGTCCGGTGCGCATGGAGCCACTCCGCAATCGTGTGCATCAGGCTGCTGGCAAGGCCGGCCAAGGTGCCGACGACGACGCACAGCTCCAGAACCAGTATGCGTTTCTGCAGCGCAAGCTTCCAAGGAGTGCCCCAGGACATCCCGGCAAATAATTTTTTGAGATTGAACATGGAGCAAACGGAGAGGGTGCTCTCCCTGACATATCTGTCGAATCCCGCAGGGCGGAGAAGTCCGCGGACACCTGTCGGGAACAGGTGTTAACATAATCCCGGCAGCAGGGTTTATTCTCTGCGAAAAACCTTGCAAGCGGATTCCATGGTGTAGATTATCCGCCGTATCGCTTCCCTAGAACCCCAATCGGAGAACAATGGCCAAGTCTACAAGAAAACGTGTGCTGCTTGTCTGCGGCGGCAGATCCACCGAGCACAGAATATCGCTGATCTCCTGCTGTTCACTCCTCAACGCCATTGACCGCACAAAGTTCGCGCCAATCGTAGCGGGGATTGACCTGGACGGCATCTGGCACTACTACGGCGACAAGGAATTTGTCATCAACAGCGGGGATCCCGAACATGTCGCCCTCTCTCCAAAGGCGCCCGTCTGCTTCCCCATGCCCACAGGCAAGGGAGCCGCGCTCGTTTTCGAGGACGGCAAGAGGAAGCCCGTGAAATTCGACATCGCGCTGCCAATGCTGCATGGCTCCTTCGGGGAGGACGGCACAATCCAGGGACTCTTCGAAATGCTTGACGTCCCGTATGTGGGATGCGATGTCGCCGCCAGCGCCAACTGCATGGACAAGGAACGCACAAAGGTGCTGGCATCCTCGCTCCTGGGAATCAAGGTCGCCCCGTTCTACGCCTTCGAGGAGGATGACAACGTGCCCGCCGAGGAGATCGTGAAGGATCTGGGGCTGCCACTCTTCGTTAAGCCGGCCTCCTCAGGCTCGTCGGTCGGAATCACCCGCGTCGAAAAGGCCGAAGACCTCGACGAGGCGCTTGACGAGGCATTCCGCTTCGACAGGAAGGTGCTTGTCGAACAGGCGGTTCTGGGCGCACGTGAAATCGAATGCGCCGTATTGGAGGAGGACGACGGGCTGGTCGTCGCAGACCCAGGCGAAATCATCCCGAAGAACGACTTCTACGACTTCAACGGCAAGTATCTTAGCGACAGCGCGAAGCTGCAGGTTCCTGCAAAGCTCCCGAAGAAGTCCCGCGAGATGATCCGCGAGGCGGCGGCGATGGTCTTCAATGCGCTTGAATGCGGCGGCATGGCGCGGGTGGATTTCTTCTACAGGCCCCCGAAAAAGGACGGGACCGGCGAGGAAATCATCCTCAACGAAGTCAACACAATTCCTGGATTCACATCTATCTCCCTCTACCCCAAGATGATGGAGAATTCGGGCATTGGCTACGCGGAGCTTGTCACGAAGCTCCTTGAAAACGGATTTGTGCGTCACAGCGCACAAAAGAGATAGTCACAATCAACATCAACAATTCACCTCAACCAAAGGACATTCCCACAATGAAGAAACTGACAGCAGTCGCATTGCTTCTTGCAGTGACCCTGACCTTCGCCACCTCCTGCGCATCCACCCAGCCCATCGGCATCCTCATGACCGATGTCCGCCTCCCCCTCGTGACTGGTGACGCCGCGAAGGCAACCAAGGTCGGCATTGCGGAATCCAAGTCGCTCCTCAACCTCGTCGCAACCGGCGACTCCTCCATCGAGGCGGCCTGCAAGAACGGCGGCATCACCAAGATCCACCACGTGGACTGGGAAGCCAACTCCATGCTCGGCATCATGTCGACCTATCGCTGCGTTGTCTACGGCGAATAGTCTGACCTGCTGAATCCACACGCCCCCTGCACAGAGACAACAACCTGCGCAGGGGGTTCTTCTTTTGCAGTCCAAGACAAAGCGGAATCCCCCCATGAAGAGACTGACATCCATAGCACTCCTTCTGGCCCTGACCCTCGCCCTCGCATCCTCCTGCGCGACCAGCAGGCCGAGAGGACTCCTCTACACGGACGTGCGAGCCCCCATGAACGCCGGCAAAACCCAGGAAGTCCCCCCGGAAAAGGTTGGAGTCGCCATTCTGACCACATACCTCGGGATGGTCGCCTCCGGCGACTGCTCTTTGAAGGCCGCATGCGCAAACGGCAATATCACTGAAATCCACAGCGTGGACTGGGAAGCCACCTCATTCCTGGGGCTCGTCTCGTCATACCGCTGCGTAGTCTGGGGAAAATGAGGCAGAGGCGGGGAGTTGCGGCGGCCGCCAGGGGCTGACGTCGCAAGACAGCCACCCACTTGCAGAATGTCCGGAGTTGTCGACCATCTCGATGCCCGTGGGCGCGTGAACCTGGGGAGTTTCTACACCCCGGGGAAGTATGTCCGCCTCATTGGAGGCTGGCTTCTGGCGCACGGGGTGGACTCCTCCTGGACAATTGCCGACATCTCCTGCGGATACGGCGCATTCTTCCAATTGCATGGCCTCCTGCCCGGGGCACGCTTCATCGCCAATGACATAGACCGCGAGGCAGTCGCCAGGGCGAAGGAGGAGTATCCCTTTGCCGAGTGCCACTGCCGGAACAGCCTCAGCGGAATATCCCGCGAAAACTATGGAATCACCCGTGGCGAGCGCCTCGCGATTGTCGGCAATCCTCCCTACAACGACACCACGAGCATTGTCGGACGCGGCATAAAGCGAGGCGCCTCCTGCGCGATTGACGAGGCGGTCAAGTCACGGGACCTGGGCATCTCCTCCCTGCTGGCCTATTCCATCCTGGAGCCGGAGTTCGTCGCAGTCCTGCATCCACTCTCCTATCTCATCAAGGAGGCAAACTTCAAGGCGGGTCGCGGCTTCTTCGATAGATACAGGCTCCTGGAACACGTCGTATTCTCCAGCCAGGAGTTCGCGGGAACCTCCAAATGCGCAGGATTCCCAGTCATCGCCGCACTATACAAACGCGATGGAACCGACCGCCTCGACTACCAGAAGATCCTCCAGACGACCTTCCATACTGAGGAGGGCGACTCGTTCAGGCTCGCAGACCGGGACTACGTCGGCACAAAAATCACAAAATACCCCCACGCAGGACGATACAAGCCCGAAATCCTATTCTACACACTGCGTGACATCAACGCACTCCGGCGAAGCCGCACGTTTCTGAAGGAACGATGCGCAAACGCCATTGATGTCGCACCGTGCAGTCTCCCGTATTACTGCTATATCGACTGCTTCAAAAGATACGCCCGGACGCCATACTGGATGGGGAACTTCGACATCCCCTACATCGAGGCGGAATTCAAGGACATTGAGGAGGACGTCGTCGCAGATGCAAAGTCACACCACCCTGAAATATTCGGGGACTCCCCCAGCCCTTCGGCGGACGCGCGGGCACGCATCCAGGAATATATCAGGCGCAGCCTGCAAGGATAGGGTGGAGGATTGCGGGCAGCTCCTCCTCCGCTGAAGACAGATCCCCGGCGAAGGAGGGTGCGCCGACTATGCGGCCATTAGGCCCTGTTCGCCGCCATCTTCCTGTTGGAGACGACCTTCAGGATGACAATGGCAATCAGGAGCAGGACGACTGTGATCGGGAAGACGATGCTCCACTTCTTGATGAAACCAGCCAGCAGGAATCCGACGAAGGAGACTGCCGCGACCGTAAGCGCATACGGAAGCTGCGTCGAAACGTGGTTGACGTGCTCGCAGCGGGCTCCCGCCGAGGACATGATGGTGGTGTCGCTGATGAGTGAGCAGTGGTCGCCGAAGACTGCGCCGGCAAGGCAGGCGGAGATTCCGATGATGAAGAGCGGGTCTGTGCCTGGGAAGATGTTGCAGACAATCGGGATGAGGATGCCGAAGGTGCCCCATGCGGTGCCGGTCGAGAATGCGAGGAAGCATGCAACCAGGAAGATGACTGCGGGCAGGAATGCGCCCAGATGTCCTGCGTTGCCCTGCATGGTGTCGGCGATGTAGTTGGCCAGCCCGAGGGAGGTGGAGACCTCCTTGAGGGAAGTCGCCAGGGTCAGGATGAGAATGGCGGGAACCATCGCAATGAAGCCGGACGGAATGCACTTGAAGGCCTCCTTGGCGGAAATCACACGGCGCAGAAGCAGATAGGCGATGGTGAAGATGAGGGCCACAAGGCCGCCTGCGGAAAGGCCTAGCGACGCATCGGTGTTGGCGAAGGCGTCCATGATGCGGTGGGTGCTGGTGCCATAGCCGCCTGCGCGCATCAGACCCCAGACACAGGTGATGACCAGGACGACCACGGGCAGAACCAGGTCGATGAACTTGCCCTTGGAGTTCTCAATCGGATTCATGTCGTCTCCGACCTCGCCGCCGCTGGTGAAGAGGTCCCCCTTCTCAAAGGCGTTCTTCTCATGGATGGCCATCGGGCCGTAGTCAAGCTTCAGAAGGACAATCGCCAGGATGAAGACGAAGGTCAGCAGCGAGTAGAAGTTGAAGGGGATGGCGTGGATGAAGAGCTGGATGCCGTTGTACTCCGTGCCCTTGGTGAAGTTCGAGACTGCCGCCGCCCAGCTGGAAATCGGGGCGATCATGCAGACGGGCGCCGCGGTGGCGTCAATGATATAGGCAAGCTTTGCACGGGAGATGCGGTGCGCATCGGTGACGGGGCGCATGACGTTGCCGACGGTCAGGCAGTTGAAATAGTCGTCGATAAAGATAAGGACGCCCAGGAAGAAGGTGGCCAGCTGTGCGCCGCAGCGTGTCTTCACATGCTGGCGCGCCCACTTGCCGAATGCGTCCGCGGAGCCTGTGCGGCTCAGAAGCGCGGCAATGACTCCCAGGGTCACAAGGAAGATGAAGATGCCGGCGCCGACCTGCACGGCGGGGATGATGCCTGTCTGGATAACGACATCGATGGACTCGATGGGCTTGAAGTTTGTGATAAGCAGGCAGCCGAAGAAGATGCCGATGAAGAGGGATGTGTAGACCTCCTTCGTGATGAGGGCGAGCCCGATTGCGATGATTGGCGGCAGAATCGCCCACAGGGTTCCGACAAACCTGCTGGCCTTGGCGGTGTTCTCGACAACCTCCGCCTCCTGAGCCAGGAATTCAGGGGTGAGAAGGGCGAGTGAAAGCACTCCGAGAAGAATCAGAAAGCGACTAGTTCGGCTGTTCATGATGGAGGGGTTTGTCTATTGTTGTTTTTAGGAAATGGAAGCCTCGGTGAATTCGAAGAAAAACCTTGATTGATTCACATAACCGCGTATGGCATTCCCGTGCCGAATGTTATAGGCACAGGAAAAATACACAAATCTAATCTTCGCAAGGGGATTTTCAAGGGGATGCCGGCTCCTTGGCGGAAAGTCGCGCCCATCCAGACACGCCACGCCCTAGGGAAGCCGGTAGATCTGGAAGAGGTCGATGTTCTTTGTGCCGGTGATTCCCGGCGAGGACTGGAAGAGGTATGACTGGCCGCTGCCATCGTCGTCGTCCAACACGACACACGCCATCCGCAAGAAGGCGCCTGGCTTCTCAAGGCCAAGCTTCTCCCTGGGAATGACAATCCTGTAGGTGGTGACGCATGCCCCGTCATCCCGTTCCACATGGTAGTCCAGACCATCGACAGGCCCGGTCTTCCATCCGTAGTGGCAGTACGCCACCGGGCCCTCCTTGGTGAGAGCCATCGCAATCTCGATGTCGCCAGGGCCATACCCCTTCTGGACGAAATCCGACTCTATGTCCACCCTGGGGGAAATCCCGAATTGGAAGCAGTCGCCATTCCAGATTGCCTCATTGTCCCTGGTATTGAAGTGCAAGTCATCGGTGACCATGGCCGAAAGGGTGATGTTCTTCTCGTCGACATCAATGTGGATTTCGCCTCCAAGGTCGGCTGCGCCATCCCAGCGAATCCAGGGGTCCGCGGGGAAGATGTCCTGGCGTTCATTCCCGAAGGTCGAAACCACGTTCCTGCCCATCTTGAGCCGGGTGGACGGAAATTCCAGGCGCGCCTCCCGTGAGCGCCCCGCCCCGTCAGTCACCTTCATGTCAAGATATTCCGCGCCGACGGGAGGTTCGACCGTGGCAATCCACGGGAATCGGGTGCCGGCCTCCTTCTCGACGACCATCCTCCCCGCGCCATTGAAGGAATACTCGCATAGTACCCCGTCGGTCGACTCAGGAACCAGGTCGTCAAACTCTATCTGCATCTCGGAGGCATCCTTGACGTGCAGCCTCCATACGAGGCTGATTGCGCAGTCCTCCGCTTCCTTCATTGCGCCGCGGAGCCTTTCGTATGCGTCCACGCCATCCAGCACGATGAACTGGGTGAGGGGTTTTGCGGCAAAGAGGCCGTCCACGGGCAGTTCCTGCCGAATGCCCAGGAAGTCTTCGAAATACGCTCCCTCCGGGAGAGGAATCCGCACGGGGTTTTCGCCCTGCTCTGTCCAGAACGCCAGGTATGCACGGTCTTTCTGTCCAAAGACGCCCATCTTCAGATTCGATTCGGGGACGCCCAGGCGGCCATCGCACTCCCGCACGCCCTCGACCACCTTCGCAATCTGGCTCATCGCGGGGATGAGGAGCATCGGCTCGTCTCCGTGCCACATTCCATAGTCGAAGACATTCGACTCGATGCATCCGCTGGTGTTGAACCAGAAGAAGAAGGGTGATCCCAGAAGCTTCGCGGTAAGAGCCGCCGCCTGCATCCGGCGGGTCTCCTCCTGCTGGAGCGGATGGTCGGGGGCAAGGCGGTTGTCAATGGCAAAGCCATACTCCGAAACAAATGGCCTCTGGCCGTCAAGGTAGGTGCGGGTCATCCTGTTGGCACGCTCGAAGACCCCCGGATACTCCTTGTTCGGAGAACCGATGTTCGGCATGTTCTCAGGACTCAAATAGCGCATCTTGAATGAGTAGCAGTCCATCGGGAAGTATTCGAACTTGCCCTCCACCTGCTCCAGGACCTGCCTGGAAAACTCAAAGTCGGAGTAGTTCTCGCTGCCGCCGGAGGGACGCCCCGCCGCAATCTCAAGGGCTGGATTGCCACGGCGGGACGCCTGGAGGTAGGTGGTCGTAATCTCCGCAAGGTCGTCACAGACGGGACCGTGGACAAAGCCGTGGACGACGGCGTCCGGATACTTTCTGCGGTAGTAGGGTTCGCTGCCTGATATCAATTCGTCCTCCCCCCCGATTTCAAGCAGGTCAATGTCATCGCCAGCCCTGCGGATGAGTTCCTCGAAGGCGGTTCCCAGCTTGGCAAGCGCCTCCTTCGTCCCGAAGAATCCCTGTGTGTCACAGGGAAGCCCCCATGACCTGGCCTCCGCAACCTCCTCCGGACGCATCGCCCATGCAGGCGCGGATGGCAGGTGCACAAGGGAGAACTTCACCTTGAACCCGCTCTTCTTCGCCTGGGCAAAGCGGGCGAGGAACTCGTCGTAATGCGCTTTCTCGATGGAGTCGGTCGGCATGAAGGAGCGCCACCACATGCCTATCTCAATCCAGCGTACGCCCACACGCTCGAGGCCAGGCTTGACGGAGCTGGAGACGCCCAGATATGGAACCACCTCCGGATCGTCCGCCTTCGGGTGCTGGACGACCGCATAGCTTAGGATGTCCTCGAATAGAACCTCGCCGCTCACCGCGTCCCGCCAGCTGCCCCTGACCGTGAAAAGCCCAGGCGTCCCGGATGGCAGCGGCAGGCGCATGCCAAAGCTGCGGCCACTCCACTCGACATCACCGTCCCTCCTTTCGATGACATCCCCCTTGTAGTCCGTCACGGAAATCGTCCAAGTGACTGCGCCTGGCGTATCGCCGCGCATGTCGGCGGCATTCATCCTGAGGACGGGGGTCTCCTCGGGGAAGAAGACCTTGGTCGTCGTCGAGGAGATGCTTATTCCTGCGGAGAATATCCTCTGGGGCTGGAAGGGAGTCGCCTGTTCCCCCTCCTCCAGCTGCACTGCATCGTACGCGACATGGACGGGCGAGGTCTTGGAGGGGTTCCTGAAACCCAGCACAAGCCAATACTCCTCGTCAAACTTCGGGGTGAAGGCAATCTCAAAACGCTTCCACTCGGAGGACAGGCCGTAGTCGAAGGTCTGGGTGTCCTTCCAGTGCCTGTTGACGACCGCCACCGTCCCCGTCGCAGGGGTGTCGCCACGCGACCACAACGAAAGGACATACCGCCGGCCCGCCTTGAGGGGAATGGGGTCGCCGTTGTTTGACTGGCTCCCGCCAGGCGCAAGCTCGGCCACGACGCAGCGCAGCCCGTCCGGCGCATCCGGACAATCCTCAACGACGGCAGGGCCGCCAGTGCCAAACCAGCAGTCCCTGAAATACCCCATCCCGCCCTCGTAACTGGAGTCGCCAGGCAGCAGATTAACGGCCGAAGGAGCGCCAGACAATGTGGCGATGAACAGGAAGGACAATAGAAGCGCGGGCAATAGAGTTTTTTTCTTCATCGATGGGAGCCCCTGGGGGTTTCGTTCAAAAGGCAAGTGCCTGCCAAAGCGGATGATACGCTCGATAATCTATCCCCTTCAATGCATTCTACCCATTTCCGCCTGCCCCGCCATGCAAAAATGAACAGACCCAGACGCGTCATTTGCCAGGCGCATCTGGGTCGTGTTGTGGCTCTAGGTCTGCTTTTGCCTAGAATTCGTATTTGATTCCCAGGGAGACGAGGTCAGTGAAGCCCTTGTACTTTCCGTGGATGTACTGCTGTTCTGTGAGATGCTGCTTGGCTTCGCTGGGGTGGAAGAAGATGTGGTTCCAGCCCACGTCCAGGCGCAGGTTCTCGGTCCACTGGTAGGATGCGCCGATGCACGCCCAGATTCTGTGCGAGTCGGGAAGCATGACGACCTTGTTCTCCTTCTTGGTGACGGCCCTCTGGTCGAAGGCGGTTCCCGCGCGGAGAGTCCACTTGTCGGTGAGCTTGTATTCGCCGCCGAAGGAGAAGCGCCAGCTGTCGTGCCAGTTCATCGTCTGGGTGCTGCTCTTCACGAGGATTCCCTTGTCGAAGGTGGTGGTGAGGGACTTCATGCTGCTCCACTTCGTCCAGGCGATGTCCATCATAAGTGTCAGCCTGTCGGTGATTTCCTGCTGGACGCCGAAGGTGACGCTCTGGGGCATCTTGAGCTTGAGCTTTGCGCGGTCCCTGTAGCTGCTGCCGATTCCGATGGCTCCCGGGATGTTGTAGAACTTGGCGTCCAGGTTCATCTCGTATGAAGTGCTGGAACGATAGCCCACGCCGAAGGAGGTCCCCTCCCAGGGGCGCCACACGATACCGGCAGAATAGCCCATGTCCCAGTCGTCGCCCTCGGTGCGGAGCTTGGCGTCGTGCCCAAACTGCGCGGTCGGCAGCTTCTGGCGCGCCTTCATCTTGGCGTAGTCGAACATGAGGCCGACGCCAATGGCCAGGTTGTCGGTCAACTGGTAGGAAACCGAGGGAAGAACCTCGATGACGGCGATGGAGGTGTCAATGCCAAAGTAGCGACCAGCCCAGTTCAGGTGGTAGTTGGTGGCGGTGCCGCTGGTGGCGCTCATGGCAAGGTTCAATGTGAGGCCATCGCCAATGGGATAGACATAGTCAAGATTCGGAATCTCGGTACGGCGCACGATGTCGCCGCTCTCGTGGCCGGGAATCGTGCTGCCCTTGTCGTGGAAACGAACACGACCTGTCAAAAAGTGGTTGCCCACAAGCAGGGTCGGACGCTCCACCCATGCCGCGGTGGCAGGGTTGAAGTACAGGGCGCTGGGGTCGTCAGTAGAGGCGGCCATGCCGGAAAGGGCACGGCCTACGCCGGAGACAGACTGCTCCAAAATGGAAAAACCAGACGCGTAAAGGGAAAGCGACGCCAGAAGGCAGCTAAAAAGAAGAAGTGACTTTTTCACGTTTCTTGTTTGTTGATGCGTTTGACTTGACAAAGTCGAACCGCCTTGAAAATGCGGTCCAACAACAGGATGACCTTGCGAAATCGGCGTTAATATACCCCATTTTTTGACACGATTGTAAATTCTGTCGCATTTTTGCGCCAGAAGAAGGGTTTTTGAGGATGCGAATACTCCTTGCCGCTATGCGGACTGCACCCCTTTGCCCGTGTCTTCCCCCCGTATGGGCGGCGTATCCCTCTCCATGAATGCGATGATTCCGATGGAGAGGACGGCCATCAGTATTGCCAGGCTGTTGATGGTCATGAGTTTTGCGCCGTAGACGCCCTCGGTCTGCCAGGTTGCCAGGACGCAGTTGAACCAGTCGAGTGCCAATATTCCGACGAAAATCAGCATCAGTGCGGGTTGGAAGAGTCCTCTTCCGTCCTTTGCCGTCATGGCCTTGTATTGCAGTCTGAGCCTGATGGCAATCCAGAGGCATGCGGCTGCGACGGCTATGATTGTGGGCTGTGCAAGGAATTCCCGGAGCAGTTCCGGTTCCGCCCCCGTGAAGAGGAAGTCGTGGATTTTGTTTGCGACCGTGCATGTCTCGGGCACTTCCGCCAGGACTCGTGGCGCGTCGTTGCTCCATTGGCATCTCCAGAGTGCGAAGAGTGGCGTAAGGACGACCAGCGTCGCGATGATGATGTCGAACACGACAAGCATCCTTGTGAAGAACCTTGGATTCACCGTATGGACCTTCAGCTTGTCCACATGCTCGTAGCCGCCTTCCACCCAGGGTGCAGGAGCCGCGTAGCCCTCATACCCGCCGAGTTTTCTCCAATGCCTGTAGACCTTGTAGCCGACGAATGCGATGAGGAAGCTCCAGGGAATCATCCAGGGTTCGATGAGGCGGTAGTGCCAGGAGTCTGCGCCGAAGGTCAGCGCAAACGACGTGTCCGAAAAGTGCGCGCGGGCGAAATCCAGGGCGCGGGCGCCGAGGAATCCGCAGATCAGCGCGCTCCACGAGCGCAGCATCGCCTGCATCGCGCAGAATGTGCCGAAACGGGACTTCGGAAAGAGGAACATCTCCATCGGCTGTTCGCTGATGGTGACAAGGCCGTTCAGAAAAAGGTAGATTCCGGCGTTGATGATTGTGAAATTCACGAAGACCGAGGGTTCGAGGGTGCCGAAAACCCAGCGCAGGAGGAAGGGCGTGTTCACAATCATCGAGAAGACTGTGTTGTAGGTGATGATTCTCGTGGGATGCCAGCGGTTGACAAGGCCCGCCACCGCAATCGCAACGAAAATCCCGCCGGCGTAGATGACCCCGCAAATCCCGTTCATCCTGCCAATGTAGGTGTCGTTCAAATTGAACTGGAGGCTGTGTAGAAAGTAGAAGAACGCACTGCCCGCGCCGGAGACACTGGCAAGGACGCCGACAAGATACCTGTAGACGTAGATGCGGTGGCAGAAGGTGTAGGAGAAGAACTCCTTGAACCCCCTCAGCTTCGACATCAGCAGGTCAATCCCCCGGGCGTTCTTCCGGGCAAGCTGCTCCTCCGTAAGGGGAGGATAAATGCCTTCCTTGACAAAGATGCACATCAGCGAAACGCCAATCCCGTAGAAGACCGCGACCCCTATGAAAATCGCGCCGGCGTGCGTCTCCGCCAACGGAAAGAGGAAATAGCTGAAGATGGCCGCCGACAGCTGGAGGCCAAGCCGCATGATCGCCAGGGTCTTGCTGAAATACTCCGGCGGGATGATGTCGATGAATATGTACCAGATTACCGAGTTCACCCACATCATGAAGAACTGGAAGATGAACATCGCCAGACCCATGACAACCGCCGTCATCGTCGCGGGCGAGGTCTCCCAGAACGGCTGCGCCCACTCCGAAAGCAGGCCGCCGAACTTGTGCGTGAAGGCGAAGAGGACGAGACCCAGGACAACCGGAGGCATCGAGACCACGATGAAGGGAATCCTCCGACCCCACTTGCTTCGGTAAAGGTCGCTTGCGACGCTGATATAGGGACAGACCGTCATGTTCAGGATGGTCGATATCCCTCCCAGGAGAATCCACCGGCTCGTGTCCGAAAGGGGCATCCCCTTCACCTGGACGGGAAGGATGCTGGAGGGCACCGTGTTCGCCAGGCCGATGCTCATCGCGCCGACCAGAAGCCAGAAGAGAAGGGAATAGAGCTGCCGCGGAGTGTATGAAAGACTGCCGCAACGATATATCCTCTGCCCATCCGGCGCCACCGCGACGGCACTGCCACTGCTCTCCTGGTCGCTTGGTGAATGCATGCTACTGCTTGACTGGAACTCCACGATAAAGACTCATCATCTGAGGACGGAAATACTCGCTCGCATGCTCGGGATACTCGCTCTCCCCAAGGCGGACCCGCGCATACTGACGCCTTTCGTGATTCCACAGAAAGCCCGGAAGGTCACGCCAGGAGACGGCGGGGACAAGGCGCCTGTGCTGGTGGAAGTCAACGGGACCTGAAAGACGCTCCCAGTTCCACCCAAGAAAAACGGGCTGGGTCGCGGAGACAAGGTAGACATCGCCAATCGTGGGCAATGACGCGCCCTTGTCAAGACGCGCCACCGGATGCCCCAGGTAGAACATCTGCGCAGGAAACGAATGTCTCTCGGAAAGCAGGTAGACGGTCTCCCCTTCGGGAATTTCCACGGGAGCCATCCAGGGCTGGTCGTCGTCGGCCACCTCCATTATTCCCAGCATCGACCGCGCGGCCGCCTCGCGGTCTCCAATCGTCAGCGCCGCGGGAATCGCCAGCAGGACGACCCAGACGATGCGGAATCCCGCCATGCACCATGCAAGCCCCCGCGGATCCGGATTGCCGCCCCGGACGGCCACCGCCACCGCCAGCGTCACAAGGATGATTGTCAAGGCGAAGCCAAAGGTTCGGAGCGCGGAACTCTCCGGGCAATTTTCGAAGGTGACCCTGCCGATTGTGACCCAGGTCCAGGTCAATGCGGAGTAGAGAAGCCCCGCCACCGCGGCGACGCAGAGGAGGCGGTTCGTCCGTCTCCAGCCACGTTCCTGCCTGTGCATGACAATCGGCAGGTTGAAGCTTGTCATGATCGCCATCGCGGGAAGCGCCGGCATCATCAGAAGCGACGAGTATCCGGGGAGCATCCAGTGGCAGATGAAGAGCGTGAGGACGGCCGTCCGCAGGAATCCGCATAGCGAGCCCGGTGGTTCGAGGGGGCGCAGGGCCAGGCAGAATGGCACCCAGATGAAGACGCTCCAGGGCAGATAGTCCCTCAGGCACCGCGCAGGGAAGGCAAAGAAGTGCCGCACCGCGCCCTCGGGGACCGCCGAGCCGGAGAGTGAGCCGACCATCGCGTTCCAGCCAAGCAGTGGCTGCGGGCACAGTATGCCCACCCACACGTATAGCACGAGTGCGTATGCCGCAAGCCACCAGAGGTGTTCCCTGGAGCGCAGGAGGCGGCGCGTCCTGGGCGGCATCGAGGTAAAGAGCAGCGGCAGATAGAAGAGGAGGACTCCACGCAATCCCACGGCCATCGTGTCAAGGAAGACCAGCCCCAGCGAAACGCCCCACGCCAGCCGCCACCTGCGCTGGAGCGCGCCCAGGCTATGCCAGGAGAGCCAGGCGCCGCTCAGCAGGGCCGCGTGGAGGGTCTCGGCCTGCCCGAAAATCCCGACGCGCATCGCCCCGAAGGAGGTCAGGACAATCAGCGCGGCAAGGGTGCCGGCGGGAATGCCGCGATGGCGGCGCGCAACCAAATACGCCTGGAACGCCATCGCAAAGACAGCCAGCACCGCAGGAAGCCGGATTGCCAGGACGCCCGGGGCGTGGAAACCCGAAAAGAGGCATATCAGCCAGGGATAGAGCGGAAATATGTTGGCCGTCTGCCCCTGGAAGGTCGGATGCAGAAAGTTGCCGCTGGCAATCATCTCCCGCGCAACGGTCGCAAATACCGCCTCGTCACTCCCGCGAATCTCCGCCCATGGCACGCACGCCAGATAGAGGAGCGCCGCCAACAAGGGCAGCGTCCAGATAATCGTCGACTTCGAGCTTTGCGTATTCACGGATGGACAGACGGGGAAAAGGAGTGGCAGATTTGACGGGGACAGCTGGTTTCCCTGAGAAAAAATCCCGCATGCGGCGCATTCGAGCCGTCACGAATGAAGTTTTTTGCCCACGGAATCCCACCTCTCGTCTTATGTTATGCGCACATGCCGCGCAACCTGCGAAATATAGCATTTTCACCTACCCTTATCAATGGAAATACCAGTCCCTGTCATCTATGATGCCGATATTCTGATTGTAGGCGGGACTTTGGCTGGGTGCGAACTCGCAGTGCGATGCAGAAGGGCTGGACGAAAGGTCCTGCTGACATGCAAGGGGCAGAATCTGGCGTCAGACCTCATCGGGCAGCTGGACTTGGATGGATTCTCGCGGTCGACAATCCTCGACCCCGGGGCGTCTGTCCGCGAAAACAGCGCACGGATGGACGCGCTGCTTGCCGAGTCGGGCACGGACTTCCTGCTCGAAACCGTCCCTGTGCGGCCATTGACGGAGGCTGGTTCCCGCAATCTGGCAGGATGGATATTCTTCGGGGCGGGCGGCTATTTCGCGGTGGCGGCGAAGGCAGTCGTCGATGCGACCTGCTATGAACTGCTCCCGTTCCAAATGCGCCTGGCCAGGCGTTCAGGCGCCCTCGCGGAGTGCGACCTGCGATGGAATCTGCTCGGGGACCCCGAAATCACCTCCGAGGACATTGAGGTCACAGCAACGCTCCCCAATACAGCCTCCGCGCCAGGAACCCCGTTCCTCCAATGCAAGAGGCGAATCCAAATCCGCGAAAACGACCTCCCGGCAAAGCTCGACGCGGAAGCCAGACTCCGCGCAGATGCCGCAGGCGAAAGCAGGGTCGAAGGCGCGGAATGGCTCTCCTTCTCATTCCAGAAATACTCCTGGAACGGCATCGGAAACGGCGTCAGGCAGAGGCTATACCGCGCCGAAGGCCTGGATGTCACGGAACTCCTGAAAAACACGATTCCGGACATTCCGGTCGCCACCGCGTTTCTGCCAATCGAATCCAGGCGGGACGCCGAGGAGGAGACGCTCCTCTGGAAGACACGGACCATCCGGCCCCACAATGCCGCAAGGGTCTCCCTTGACCTGAACGCACTCGTCAACACCGAAGAAGAGTGCGACCTCCTGGTACTGGGAGGAGGAGTCGCAGGAACCCAGGCCGCACTCGCCGCCGCCGAAAGGGGAATCCGCACCCTGCTGGCGGAAATCTCCCCGGAGACACACGGGGCAACCATAGCCACGCTGCTCTCAAAGGGGGTGCGGGTCTGGATACACTCCCGCATCGCGGGAGTCCTCATGAAGGGACGCCGACCCACGGGGGTGCTCGTCATGGCAGCCACGGGGGAGACATGCCTCCTCCGGGCAAAGGTCTTCATCGACGCCACGGGCAACGCCGCAATTCCAGCAGCCGCGGGAAGCCCCACCAGACTGCCGTTCGAGGAAGACCCTGTCGCGCCGGGGACACTCGTCACGCCACGCATCCATCCACTCCTCTCCGAAGACGAAAATGCCGTCGGACGAAGCGGATTCGACCCATGGAACGACACCCTCGCACTCGTCCGAAAACACAACGGCAAGGCACCCGCGGAAACCTCCGCCAGGGCAAGAAGGCGCATCCTCGGCGAAACAATCCTCCTGCCGCAGGAGGCCGCCGCAGGAACATGCCCGGGGGCAATCGTCCAATGCAGAGGACGCCTCCCGGAACTCCGCGATACGACACACCCCTTCCTCTGGATGACGGACCTGGCGGGCACGGAAATCGATATCTCCCTGCCTCTCAAGGCCTTCCTGCCAATCAGAATGGAGGGGACAATCGTCATCGGACAGGCTATTTCAGTTCATCGGGACCTTCTTGCCGCCTGCGCCACCCCTGAATGCCACGCCGAGGAAGGACGGGCGGCTGCCCGCCTGGCGGAGTATGCCATCAAGACAGGCAGCCCCCTCAAAAGCTACGTCGCAGAGGAGGAGACCGCACACACACCCCCTGCCATGTCGACGGAAACCATGAGGCTGGCGAAAATCTTCTGCCGCCCCGACAAGTGCAGGCGGGCACTCCAGGCAATCTACGACGCGGAAAACGACAGCCAGACCGCACTGCTCCTCGCATTCCTCGGAGACTCCTCCGGACGGGAGGCGCTCGCGGCGGCACTCAAGGAACTCCCGCCAGACGCGCCGGACGCCGCCATCGCACTGCCGCTGAGGGCGCTGACGGTCATCGGAGGAGCGCAGGAGACAATCCTGAAGCTGCTGGCATCAAAGAAATGTGCCGAGAACATGCGATTCCTCTACGATCTGCTGCTCTTCCTGCAACGCTGGCCCACGCACAACGCAGCAAATCTCCTGCGCAGCACTCTCGACAGGCTCTGCAACGCACCATTGAGCCAGGACGACAGGAAAATCATCGACGCACTCAGAATCCTCGCCGCAAAGACGCTTCGTGAATGCGACAGGGATGACGAAGTGGCAAACGAACTCCTCCAGGACGCGTCAAAGGACAAAAATGTAGGACGGGTAATCGCCGCAAAGACCCCGCCACGACGCTGACGACAACAACACCCGAACAATACACCCCGCGAAATGAAGACAATCGCAGTCATCCCAGCACGATACGGAAGCACCCGCTTCCCCGCAAAACCCCTCGCCTTAATCGCAGGGAAGCCGATGATACAGTGGACATACGAGTCCACATGCAAATGCGAAGACTTCGATAGTGTGCTCGTGGCCACAGACGACCGGAGGATCTTCGACGTGGTCCTGGGCTTCGGCGGCAAGGCCGTCATGACCAGCCCCGAATGCCGCTCCGGAAGCGACCGCATCTGGGAGGCTATCCAGGGGATTGACGCGGACCTCGTCGTGAATGTCCAGGGGGACGAACCCCTCATCCCCGCCACGGTCCTCCACCAGCTCGTCTGCCAGATGCGCACCTCCGGCGCTGAGATGGGCACCGTGGCAGTCCCCATAGACATTGCCGGCAGGGATCCGCAGGATCCCAACGCGGTGAAGGTGGTTCTGGACAACCGCAATATGGCATTATATTTTTCCCGCTCTCTGATTCCCTTCCCCAGGGAGGGAGGACAGGAATCCACGCCGCTCCTCCACTGGGGGCTCTACGCATACCGCAGGGATTTCCTCGAAAAGTTCGTCTCATGGCCAACCGGAACCCTCGAGGCATGCGAAAAGCTGGAACAGCTCCGGGCATTGGAGAACGGTGCGAGAATCTGCGTAATCGTCACAACGGAGCGCTCGGCGGACGTGGATGTCCCCGATGATATCGCCAGGGTGGAGGAACTTCTGGCGGAGACCTCCATCCAAGGACGGTAGCCCCAGCCACACGGAGATCCCCGCCCGGCAAGGAGAGAACCGGGCGCCATCCGCGGCAAGTGCCGCGCATCCCCAAAAACCAATCTAAGGAAATACCATCCGAATGAGCCTCAAATCCTTTGATATCGCACCAGGCGTCCCCGTCGGTCCGGGAAACCCGCTGGTCGTTCTTGCAGGACCCTGCGTCGCAGAATCCAACGATCTTTGCCTGGAAATCGCCGGGACCGCAAAGGAGGTCTGCGACTCCCTGGGGCTGCCATACGTCTTCAAGGCGTCCTTCGACAAGGCAAACCGGACCAGCATCAGCGCATTCAGGGGGCCAGGCGAGGAGGCAGGCCTCGAAATGCTCCAGAATGTCAAGGATGCATTCAATATCCCCGTAGTCACGGATGTCCATGAGTCATGCCAGTGCGAGAAGGTCGCGAAGGTGGCCGACATCCTGCAGATCCCCGCATTTCTCTGCAGGCAGACCGACCTGCTTCTGGCGGCAGGGCGCACGGGGAGAACCGTCAATGTCAAGAAGGGCCAGTTCCTGGCGCCGGAGGATATGTCAGGGGTTGTCAAAAAGCTCGAATCCACTGGCAATGAACGCATTATGCTGACCGACCGCGGAACTACCTTCGGATATCACAACCTGGTCGTGGACATGCGGGGGCTCGTGACGATGCGGGCCCTGGGATGCCCAGTCGTCTTCGACGCCACGCATTCAGTCCAGCTCCCGGGCGGCAACGGCACCTCCTCCGGGGGAAACCGGGAATTCGTGCAGCCATTGGCACGGGCGGCATGCGCAGTCGGAATCGACGCGCTATTCCTGGAAATCCACCCCGAACCTGAAAAGGCGCTCTCGGACGGCGCCAACTCTCTGCGCCTGGCCGACCTGAAGGAACTCCTCGGAGTCATGAAACAACTGCACTCCATCTGCAAATGAAGACCCTCTCTCTCAAAAAGTTCGAGAAGGCGGGATGCACCGTCGAGGAGGCCGCGCGACGCATCAAACTCGTCGCGCTGGATGTCGACGGCGTCCTCACCAATGGACTGGTCGGCTACACGGGAACCCCGGATGAAATCAAGTTCTTCCACGTCCGCGACGGGTCGGGAATCACAATGCTGCGCCGGACGGGACTTGTCGTAGGAGTCATCTCCGGACGGCGAAGCAAGGCAAACCAGTTCCGGGCGGCGGAGCTCAAGCTCGACTTCCTCGTCGAAGAGTGCTGGAACAAGGCGCTCAGCCTCGAAAACATCGCCAGCGAAAGAGGACTCTCCACAGGGGAATGCCTCTTCCTCGGAGACGACATGATTGACGGACATGCATTGGCAACCGCAGGCATCGGAGTCGCAGTCGGGGACGCGTCCCCGGAAGTCCTGCCGGCCGCAGACCTCCAGACGGAGGCCTTCGGAGGCCACGGCGCCGTCCGGGAAACCGCCGAATGGCTCATGAAGCTGCAGGGCACCTGGGAAAGCCAGCTCCTCCACTACAGAATCCCAAGGGAGTGACAAAGGTGCGACCACACGCCCGTAATCTGCTGAAGTTCGCCGCCCTGCTCTGCATGGCGATGGCGGCCGCCACACTCCTGGCCGCGTCTATCGACATGGACTCCATCGGGGAAATCGATGTCAAGGGATTCCAGACCAACGGCGTCGCCACAAGCAAGGACGGAAAACGCAATTTCCTCTGGAAGCTCCAGGGCAACGAGGCACAGGTCGCACTCCCAGTCTACAATCTCCAGGACTTCAGGATGACAATCGAGGGGGACGACCCGTCCTTCGGAACGTATCTCCTCGAAAGCCCCAGGTGCATCTACAACCACGAAACGCAACAGCTCAGGGGAGACGGAGTCCTCAAGCTCACAGGCCCCGACTCCCTCGAAATCTACGGCATAGGATACGACTTCTACTGGAAAGACCAGCAGGACGGACTCCGGCTCGTCATCAGGGACGCAGTCAAAATCCAGTTCCAAATCGACGCCGTCAAAAAGTGGAGCTCCTCCCCAAAGGAGAATGCGCTCCCGACAATCCCGACGAAATAAATCGATGAAAAAACTCCTCGCCATATCACTGGCATTCACGGCCATCGCACTCTTCGCACAGGCGGCAGAATCCACTGACGCACCCGCGAAGACAAGTGTCTCGGGAAAGGTCACCATCGCCGCAGACCGAATGGAGATGGAACTTAAGAAGAGCGCACAGCTCGACGGAAATGTCGAGGTGGTGTTCATCCCGGAAGGGGATACGCTGGAAAGCATGCGAAGCCAGCTGCCCGGAGACAATGTCAGGATTATCCTCAACGCAGACCACATGACGGTCTTCTACCCCGAAGACGAGGCATCCTCGTCCCCTGACAGGATCCAGGCAACGGGGCGGGTCAGAATCCACACCCCCGACGGGAAGTCAGCCACGGGAGACCAGGCGCAGTGGGACATGAAGGGCAGCGGAACCATCGTCCTGGAAGGCAATTGCACCGTCGTGGCCGAGGGACGGGTCATGAACTCCGCCAGAATCACATACCACATCCAGGAAAACCGATTCGAGGCCGCAAGGGCCGTCATCACTATCCCAATCGAAGGCAAGGGCGACAAGAAGCCCGGGCTCATCCCAGGACTGGACGCATTCTCGTCCCCACAGAAGGAAGAGGGAAAATGACAGCACCCGCCGAAAACAAAACCCCAAAGGCGGAGAGGACGCCGCTGCTGCAGGCGGAACACCTCCGGAAGGTCTATGGCGGGCGGTGCGTCGTCAACGATGTCTCACTCCATGTCCACCCAGGGGAAGTCGTTGGGCTCCTGGGGCCAAATGGCGCGGGAAAGACAACGTCGTTCTACATGATTGTCGGAATGATCGCCCCCGATGGAGGGACAATCCGCTTCCGGGGAGAGGATATCTCAAAGCTCCCGATGTACAAGCGGGCACGCCTGGGAATGGGATATCTCGCCCAGGAACCATCCATCTTCAGAAAACTGACCGTCCGCGAAAATGTCGAAGCCGTCCTGGAGACGCTTGACCTGACTGCCGCCCAGAGAAGGGAGAGGCTCCAGGAACTCCTCGACGAACTGCAGCTCTCACATCTCGCAGACCAAAAGGCGCTCACACTCTCCGGAGGAGAGAGAAGACGACTCGAAATCACACGGGCAATGGCTACATGCCCGGATTTCCTGATGCTTGACGAACCATTCGGAGGAGTAGACCCGAAGAATGTCTTCGAAGTCCAGAAAATCATCGCGACTCTCAGGGACAGGGGGCTCGGCATCCTGATTACAGACCATAATGTCCGGGAGACCCTCGCAATTGTCGACAGGGCATACCTTATCTGCGCCGGCGAAATCCTCTTCGCCGGAACAGGAGAGGCACTCGTCCAAGACGAGAATGCCAGGAAGGTGTATCTTGGACCAAGCTTCAATCCAACTTGATTTGACCCCAAACCCTGGACTCCGCGGGCGTACACCGCCCCAGGAGCCCGCACATAAACACAACAACAACCAGGAGGTACAATAACATGGAACTCCTTCTAACGGGAAAACACCTGGAAATATCGGAGGAAGAACGCAACCTGGCACAGAAACTGGCCGACAAGCTCTCGGCAGACTATGTCAAGCTCTCAACACTGCGCATGGTGCTCGGCGGCGAGAGGGGAATGAAAACCTGCGAAGCGCTCCTCAACGGAAACAATGTCAGCCTCAACGCCTCTTCCAAGGCCGAAAGTTCACTCGCGGCCATCTCCGCAACATACGAAAAGCTCGATAAGCAAATGCGCAGATACCTGACCAAAATCCAGGACCGCTCCGTCTCCGCAAACCCAGTCCTCAAGGAAAAAATCTGGGCCAGCGCAGACCTCAAGGCCGAAAATGACACGGACGCGGATATCTTCGATTAACAACACGCCAAAGACAAATCAGGCGTGAAATAATTAGTAAACGGGCGCGCCAAATACCCCGACCAGAAAAAAATGGGGCAATGGGCGCGCCCGAAACATCGGAAAACATGGCTAACCCAGGCGAACCAACTATCGTGCACTACTCAAACTGCGAGCCAACGTACCGCCCAAAGTGGGACGACTACTTCATGAAACTCGCAATGCTCGCCAGCGAAAGGGCAACATGCCCGAGAATGCACTGCGGATGCGTCATCGTCAAGGACAACCATGTCCTCTCAACAGGATACAACGGCTCCCTGCAAGGCACTCCCCACTGCTACGAGGCAGGATGCCTTATGGTCGACAACCACTGTGTCCGAGCAAACCATGCCGAACTGAACGCTATATGCCAGGCCGCCAGACACGGACTCTCACTCGATGGAGCCACCGCCTATGTGACCAACCTCCCTTGCACTAACTGCGCAAAGGCACTCATAGCCGTCGGCATAGTAAGGGTCGTGATCTTCTCAGATTATAAAAACAGCCTCGCAGAACAATTCCTGGTCGCAAGCAAGGTGGAACTATGCAGAATCCCAATGCCTGACCCTGTCATCCACTACGACCTGAAGGACTTCCCCTCGGCCATTCCACTCTTCCCTATCAGTAGAGAGTAGGGAGAAGAGGGTAGAAGGTAGTGCGTGGATGGCGCGCTTGGGCGCGCCCGCACGGCAACTCTGCCGTGCGCCCCTGTGGAAATCTCTTCCCTGGACTCTACCCGCGCGGCATTCCGCCGCGCTCAACGGACGCCCACTGCATAGTGGCCACGCACTGCTTTCTACCCTCTTCTCCCTATTCCCTACCTTCAACATTCTTCTCCCTGTTCTCTACTTTTGAGCACGGCTGAATGGCCGTGCGGGGCGCGCCCAAGCGCGCCGGCCAAGCACTGCTTTCTACCCTCTTCTCCCTGTTCCCTACCTTCAACATTCTTCTCCCTGTTCTCTACTTTGGAAGCCCACTGCATAGTGGCCACGCACT
>ERZ1034925.13-NODE-13-length-162129-cov-127.163172_pt1 | contig 162129 bp, 195 predicted proteins | sample MGYA00520687_ERZ1034925 | MGnify/ENA primary metagenome ERZ1034925 (study PRJEB33766, sample SAMN09781758) | gut metagenome | biome: gut microbiome | host: Homo sapiens | place: Madagascar | study: EMG produced TPA metagenomics assembly of the PRJNA485056 data... | reverse complement strand
AATATATATAAACTATATAGTGTATTATATATAAACTACATAGTATATATTAAATAATAATATAAAGGGGTTGTAGGGGGAATTGAATTACCCTCTTGACATTTCCAAAATTTGGTGCTATACTAGATACAGGTAATACAAAATGAATGGAGGCCGTTTAAATGAATTGGGTTTACTGTATTATGATTCTTGTTTTGATTTTTATGGCATTGTATGACATAAACAATCACAACCGCATTCTATGACAGGTGGTACTTTCAACCATATGCAAAACGAGATTTTATTTCGGGGTAAGTGCATTGATAGCGGCGAATGGGTTTATGGGTATTATGTAAAACATGATGCGGTAAAAGTTTGTTTCTCATCAGATGACCCTAAAACTAGGCACTATATTGTCCGTGATGGTTTTTGTGATTGGGGATTCGAGCCACCTCTTGAATATGTTGAGGTTGACCCAGAAACAGTTTGTCGTAGCACTGGTGTCAAAGACAAAAATGGCAAACTTCTTTTTGAACATGATATTGTGAAGATGCGCAGTTATGGCGGTGGTTATCATGAAGCAGTGATCTACTTTGCTGGTGGTAAATTTGCAGTTAACGGTAGTAATTATTATTACAAAGACATTAAGTCTAGTAGCGTTGAATTTGTTAGGAGCAAATTTGACAGTACAAAATGAATTGTAGGAGTGATGTTAATGGCAGACTTTAAGGAAACAAGCTTTAATTTTTTGGATGTTGATGATTATGCCGTTTTTTGTACGTGCGAACGAAAATGGGTAAATAAGATTCTAAAACTAAAAGAATCTAATCCAAATGATGTTGAAATCACTACGTATCCAGAAAATAATGATGGATATATTGTGGCACACGTACCTAAGAATTGGTTTAAGCTTAGTCCTCCTCGCACAAGGGAAATGACTGATGAACAGCGCGAAGCTGCGGCTAAGAGACTTGCGGATGCAAGAGAGAAGCGTAAGCGTTAAAAATATAGATTAATAATCTAGAAAATTACACCAATTTCGCGTTTTTCTATGTGAGATGATAAATTGTAAGGGTAGAATCAAATTGGCGGTTTTTGCGCAAAAACATACACTGTAACAGTAAGGAGTTTTTACATGAAAATATTCATGATTACTGCAGATTATCGGAGCTCACCAATTACTACTCCGTATGCGGTGCGAGCAAATAGTAAAAAAGAAGCAAGAGAATATTTTAAGAACAAATTCCCATGGCTTAAGATATTTTATGTTGAAGAGTATATTGGAGACCCTGATGATATTAAATGGTTTTGGTGATGGATGTATATGAAGAAAACACATGCGTATTTCGTTTCTTGGACATACAATGAACTTGGAATTTATTTCGGTAATAGCCTTATTTATAGTGAGTTAAGAGGCGAAGATCTTCTTAAATTTATTATTTCGAAGGTTACAAGCGAGGTTCCAAAGGCTATTATTCTAAGCATTAACAAATTAGATTAGAGGTGGTTGTATGAGATGGGTTATTAACTACATTCGTTCATGCTTTTGTAAACATGAATGGGAATACCTTGGAAAAGCGAACTATTTTCGCAAAAATGAAGACAGACCGTGCAAATCTATTGACCGTTGGCGTTGCACAAAATGCGGATATATTACTAAGTCTAGAGTTTAACTGATGGAGGAAGTTTTTATGAATAATATTTTTACTAATTACATCGCAATGGACTGTTTTTGTTACGACATTATTGAGGCGTGGATTAAGTTTAGAAAGTCCAGAAACATGCCATATGATGAGGATAGTTATTTAGCGTGGCTAGAGAATGAATTTATGTGCGCTATGGAATGTGCATTCCAGGATTGCTCGGAGGATGAATAGGATGACACTTAAAGAGATTAATGATGAAATCAGTAGGCTTAGAAAAATTGCACGTGAACTTGAAAGTAAAGAACGAGAAGAAAATAAAGAATTAGCGCGTAAATTTGTTGGAAAGTGCTATAAATCTTCTACAGGGAAAATTGTAAAAATTATTGGTATACCAAGGACTCGTTTGATGCTTAGTGGAGAACGTTATGAAGAAAATTATTTCCCTGCGGTGTTTTTGAATGATCCAAAATTTCCGTGTGAGGAGTATATTGAGAATGATATAGATAAATTTGCACCATGTTATTGTGATACTGTGTATTTTAATGTCAAAGATGACAAACCTATGTTTTTTGATGAAGAAATTACACAAGAAGAATTTAATGTGGAGCTTGATAAATGCATTACAAAGTTCAAGGAGATGTTAAATACATGAAACATAAATATCTACGTGAAATTTTTCCAAATGGTAGGTTCCTATTCCCATATGGTGAAAAGGACTATCCAGATTTTGATAGTCGTGACACGTTTAATATGGATACAACGCTAATTATGTGGCTCTATGAACGGCTTAGATATTTTGAAGACAATGTAAGTAAAATCGTCGTGATGGACGATCCTAAATGGTCTACATTTGAAGTTGATGGTCGGCGCATGACTCAAATGCAGTGCATTAAAAGAATGATTAGAGATTGTAGAATTATTTTAACAAGTGATGATTTTTATGATTGTGAAAAGAGAGATGCGGCTAAGGATGATCTTTTTAAGGTTTTGAGTAAAGTTTTTTGGGCAATGTGGTGGTGACGAGGAGGAGTATTGTTATGATCTTAAATGTTTTTGGTGAGCGAACTTGTGGAAATTGTCCTTTTAATGATGGACAGTGTTATACTTCACTTCCACCAAAGTTTAAATGCACTTTTGATAATAACTTTTATGATGGAATGCATGTGTGCCATCACGAACTTAAACCAGTAATTCATGCGGAATGGCTTGAAGGTTGCGGTATAGTTGAATTTGTCGGAGATGATTCGTTTTTACGACCGACATATATTTGTTCTAATTGTTTTGACGAAGAAGCTCGTGCGAGTGATTATTGTCCAAAGTGCGGTGCCAAGATGGACGGTGAAAGCAATGAAGAAGTTAAGTGATGATGAGATCTTCGCAACATACAATACATTCCAAAATTACACAAGAGATATGTATGATGGCAATGTGCCAGCAGGTAAAGGGCATGAGATGATTGATGGTGGCTTTGCCGATAGATGGGATTTTAAGTATGGAAACGCGGAAACCTATAATGGCAAAATACTCCATGCATCTTTTAATATTTCTTCGAAGGTTCATATTTTTATACACTATGATAGTTTGTGGGTTACAGATTTTCGCTATAAATGCAAAACTGATTTTTGGGAACATTGTGTTAATCATTGTGGGATGCCTGGACCGCCATGCGTTAGTGAAACATCTAGACATAAATTAGAACCAGAAAAGCTTAAGAAATATTTAAATTCGAAGTTTGATAATTGTAAAATATGGGATATGGTACAGCAAAGAGCTAAAGAGTTATGCGGATTTACGTGTGAAGAAAAAATAGGTAGTACAAAATGAATTGGCGGTGATGTGTATTGAAACCATTAAGACCACAAAAGTATATATACAAGTTGAATAGCACTTATTTGGACATGAATAATTACAATGTTAATATTTCATTAAGTGATGTAGCTTGTAATTCTGAAATAGTGATTAGCGTTGGTCATAGTCAGTTAATTAAATGGATTGAAGATATGACAGGCACCGGTGATAACTATTTAAAAGCGGAACAGGTGCGAAAGGAAATAAAATATTTAAAAACTCTTGATAATACCAGAGAAAATAAGAAAAGTATTAAAAGTAAATATGATGAGTTGTATAGCCTACAATTTGAGCCAAATTTAGTGTCCATTCAGTTTGACAAAAAGTCTCATTTTGATAATTGTTGCAAAAGTTTAATCATTAATGGGGAGCTATTTCATAGATTATATGGCACTCCAGGCGGGTTAAAAATGAGTACGGTGTTATTCATTAATTCAAAGTTGTATCCGTCTGTATATAAGATGATTAATAATGGCAGGAATGAAAAAATAGAGTATACTCCTGCAAAACTTGAAGCATATTTTGCGCTTACATCATCAACATCTAATGCAGTTTCTTGGCCTAAAATGATTGTTGTTAGGGGGACAAATACTTCATTCGATGCAGATGTTATTGAGGTTAGTGACGGGATTAACTCTAATGATCCAATTGTGCGCGAAGTCAAAGGTAAGAGCATTGAAATTGAAATAAATGATGGTTGCGGAATTATGACTCCAGAATATAGCCAAAAAATCACAAAAGAAGCTATTGGACTTGACGAAATTTCTTCTGGGGTGTGCGCACGTTGTGCATTTTTAAAGGGAATGTTATTCACGTTTGATTTTAAGGAATTTGCAAAAACTATTGCTAATAAAACTACAGTGATTGACGCATGGGGGCAAGAGCGTAACGTAATGGATGCAGACGTAATTATTACCACAAGTCAGTTAAAATTGTGGGATGCATATGATAGTTATGAGTCGTATTATGAAAATTGTATTAAACATGGGTATGATTTTAGGCTTACAAAGGTGTCCGAAGAGCTTGATGAGAGTAGAAATTTGAATTATCAGTTTACTCAAAGTTATTATTTGAGTGACGAGGATATTGATGAGTTAATCTCACCCACCGTTGAAGAAATTCAAGATATTATTGCGCTTGATCCAAGAAAATCAATTGTTTATCTTGCTGGGACGGGGTTGAATGATAAAAATGTTATGAAATCTGATGTAATTGCGCGTGCTTTAATGATAAATAGAGAGTTAATTAATGACCCATATATTCGTTCAAGAATTGAGCGTATGATTCGTAAGAAAATTCGGCTTGCCAAGATTTCAACAATTGACGTTTCTGGTAATTTTGCTCTTATTTCTGGTGATCCATATGCAATGTGTGAAGATATTTTTGGATTAAAAGTTAAAGGTTTGTTGGGCGCTGGTGAGATTTATCATAAATTTTGGAGAGACAAACATGTTTCAGAAGTTGTGTGCATGAGAGCCCCAATGTGTGCTCATTTCAACATAGTGAAGCAAAAAATTAAATATTCTGCTAGTGCGGATTACTGGTTTAGGTATATAAAAGATTGTATCATTCTTAATTCATGGGATACTTTACGCATAGCTGAATCTGGCTGCGATGAAGATGGAGACATAATTTTTACTACGAACAGTAAAATTCTTGTTGAAAAGCACAGGTTGCTGCCTGCACTTGACTGTCAGCAGAGAAAAGCTCCAAAGATACTTCCTACAGAAGAAAATATTGCAGCAAGTAATAAACGAGGATTTAAGAACAAGGTCGGATCTATCACTAACATTGGTACTAGTATGTTAAACTTACAGTCAAAATTTGAAATGGGTAGTAAAGAATGGGACGAATTGGAGTATAGAACTATCTGTATTCAACATTTTCAGCAGCTAAGTATTGATTCTGTAAAAGGAATTAAGATGACTCCAATGAATACGCAATGGAATAATTTATCTCAATGTCTGCCAAATGCGCAAGATAGTGATGAAATTACGCTTGAAAAGGAGTTTAATAAGAGAATTTGTGCTTATAGAAAGCCATTTTTCTTTATTTATAGATATAACACCACAAAAACACAGTACGACAGCTATGTGAAAAGGGTTGACTCAAAGCTTAAGCAAAAATATCATATTTCGTTAGATGAACTGCTTGCAAGTGAGAATTTGACAGACGAGCTATTAAAAGAACGTGAGATTTTTTATAATAGATGCCCAGTTGATATGTCTCCAGGTACTGTAAATCGTATTGCATGGGCTGTTGACAAGAAATTTAATGATTTTAATTGTTTACCGCAAGTAAAATTTGATAAGGAACTTATAAAATCTGGCGTTGAGTATAGTGGTGTTGATTTTTATAAGGTGAGAGATGTTTACGATGAATATAAAGCAAGTATTGTTAATCTTGTTAAAAAGACAAAAACTGATGAGGTAACCGAGGAAGAGGATGGTGCAGCAGATAAATCTATTATTGATTTGATTTTTAAGGGTAGATTTTACGAGGTATGCTCTAACGAGAAAGTGCTTTGTGATATATTAATTGACTTGTTATATGATAAGCCGAATGCTAAAGGTGTCGTTTGGGATATGTGCGGAGATGTAATTGTAGATAATTTATTGTACAAAGCAAATTACATAATAGAGTATCCAGAGGCAGTTATTGAAGATGATGATGAGTTTAGTTGCTGTCGTAAGAAATTTAAAATGAAAAATATTTATGTTGGGGGAGAAAGCCATGGAGAAGTTTAATTATTATTTTAACACAAGAAGAAGAATCGATGTGGCATTAGATGCCCCAGTTAACAAGGCAACTATTCCATCTATTCTATTTAATTTAATTTGGGACGCATATTATAACATCTCAACAGACGAACAAGTGATTATTGCCTATGTTGAGGATTGGATGAATAAAAGGACAAATATGTTTCACCTATCCGCGTATGCAAAGATTATAAAGAGTTATATTAAGAAAATGAAAGATATGCCATGGAGAAATATTGTAGACACTATAAAAATCAGAAAAAGTGAATTGGAATATATCGTGTCCTTCAACGATATTAAGAAAGAAAAATTATTATTTTGTTATTTAGCAATTGCTAAGTTCATGGATATGTCTCGTAGGGAACCGACACATTGGGAGAATGAAAGTGATATTACCGTGTTCAAGATGGCACATGTTACTATTCCATCAAAAGAAAGAGATTATTTCATTAATGAGTTAATTAATGGAGAACCAGCGGCACTTATTCACTTGAATTACAAGAATGACGATACGAGTAAACGCATTGATTATATTTCTAATGATGAAAATGACCCTGTAGTGCTAGAGCTTGATGAATCAAGTTATTATGAGCTTGCATTTACTTATTTAAATTGGAAAAATGGTGGAGGATACAAGAAATGTAAGAACTGCGGTAAGTTATTTAAAGTTAGAGGTAATGTTATTGGCAAAAACATTAATATGAATGAGCAAAATAATAATTCGTTATATTGTAGAACGTGTGCTCCAAAATATGAGCCGAAGTATAAAGATAAAGATGAATATACGTTAGACTACGAGCCAAAGAAGATTATATGTGTTGATTGTGGTGAGGAAGTTTATTTGGGAAGTTATATGGCATCAAAAACTTGTAGGTGTGAAAAGTGTCAAGAGATACGTGATGAACAATTAAATCGAGATGCATCAAAAGAACGTATGCGCAGATATAGAGATAGAGCAAATGTTACGGTTAACAATTTAAATGTAAACAGTACAAAATGAATAGCATTTTATTGATATTTTTGGTGTTGACGTTGAAAATACATATATTGAAAAGGGAATATTGCATAGATATTCCCTATTAATTTTATACAGAATCAATGAAAGCGAGGAACAACAAATATGGATAATATGCTGAATAATGTATTAATCGGAGTACCAGAAAGTGTAGCGAATTTACAGTTACCTGACCCAACTTTAAGAAATCTCTATAGAGATGAACAAGATAGGATTTTTTGGCTAAACGATGGTGTTGAAGATTGTGCTCAGGACTTAATTGAAATGATTTTGCGCTGCAACAAAGATGACAAGGATATTCCAATACAAGAGAGACGGCCAATTAAGATCTTTATTGATAGTTGTGGCGGGGATGCTGTGTTTATGTGGAGTATTATTAACATGATTGAAATTAGCAAAACGCCAGTATGGACTATCAATTATTGCACGGCATATAGTGCCGCAGCGGAGATTCTTGCATCTGGCCATGTTAGACTTGGACTTAAAGGTTCTCATGTTATGGTACATTCAGGTTCATGTGCGTATTCTGGACAGGCAGATCAAGTAGAATCTACAAAGAAGTACTTTGATAAGCTTTCGAAGAAAACTGTTGACCATTTAATGAGTAAGACAAAAATTGACTCGAAGATTTTTAAGCGAAAGGCAACAGTTGATTGGTTTATGGATGAGGATGAGGCGCTAGAAAATGGCGTTATTGATAAAATTGTTGAGAGTTTAGATGAACTATTTTAATACGGAGGTAGCATATGGCGGCTAAGAAAAAAGTTCAACAGGAATACTATGGTGAAGCTCCAAGAGCTATAGATAATACCAATTTTTATGGAATGAAGTTAGATCCCGAACAGTTGAAGTTTGCTAATGCTATTTGGAGTCCAGATTATGATATTATATGGTGTAATGCAAAATCTGGTTGCGGAAAAACAACTGTGGCAACAGGGGTTGCTAACCTTCTTGTCCAGTATGGATTTTATGATGGCATTGTATATATCATGGCACCTTATGGTGAACGTAAGCAGGGATGGCTTCCTGGTTCTATTACTGAAAAGAGCTCTGTTTATTTTGAGGCATTTTATCAGGCTTTGATTAATTGCAATATTAATCCCAATACTGCAATTAATGATGAAAGCATGGTAAATCAAAAGAATGGCACTGGATACATTACTTGTATTACAGACACATATCTTCGTGGCACAAACTTAGACGGTAAGGTAATATTGTTAGACGAGGCCCAGAATTATATGACGCCCCAGTTGAAAAAGACATTAACGAGAGTTTGTGATAATTCTAAAGTTGTTGTAATTGGGCATGACTTACAGTGTGACCTTCCAAATCCGTCCGAAAGTGGATTCATTAGATACATTAAGCATTTTGAGGGAGAAGAAAGGTCCATAGTATGCCATTTGACTATTAATCATAGAGGTTGGATCAGTAGACATGCAGACGAATTGATTGAGTGATTTATTATAAATTTAACATAAATTAAGCAGGATTTGTTTGGCGGTATGTGGAATATTAATATATCGCCTGACAATACAAAATGAATGACAGCATGGAGGTACAAAATTATGGCAAAAGCAGCGATTACTAAGAAGTTTGCACTTAATGCAAATGGTATTTTGAATATTGAGAATGGTATTGTAAGCATTGAAAATGTAGATACCGGCGAGCTTATTAATTTTAGTGAGCTACTTTCTGATTTTGCAGATAGGATGGTAAAGTTTAGTGTTAATTACGACGAGGACTACGAATAATGGTAGCTAAGAAGGGACAAAAAGATATGGAAAGAGTATTAACAAAATATGAATTATCGAGGTTACTAGCTGAAAAAACAGGCTTTTATATTCACAACATGACTACGGTTTTAGATGCGCTCGATGAAATAATCGTTAGTAATATGAGTACAGCCACAGAAGATAATCCGTCAGAAATTCGTCTTTCTCTTGGATTTGTATTTGGCGGTAGATATTCTCCAGAGCATGAGGTGCGAGACCCAAGAACACAAGAAAAAGTTATAACACCTGCAAAATTCATTCCATATGCAAAATTTAGTCCAGCATTTAGAAAGAAAATTAACAAAAAGAAAAGTAAAAAATTAAAAAAAATAGAAAAAGCGAGAAAAAGTGATGGTGATAAGCATGGATGAAAACTTAAAGCGTATGGAAAATGAGAGTGAAGATCAGTATTTTTATAGAGTTTGTAATATGAAAGAGACTCTTGGTTTTACTTGGCCGCAGATGGCACAAATTTTTAATGACGAGTTTGGGTGTAATAAAACCGAATCCGCATATAGAAAAACATGGGCGGCGTTTAAGAACGTGTTTGAGGCAAACTCAGACAAGATTGTTGGTGAAGATAAATACATTGAAGAGATAAAGACGGAAAGGCGTAATTTAGAGAAAGAACGTAAGAAGCTACAGACTGAGAAACTTGAATATAATAAATGGCTACGTGAGCAGGCAAGAGACGAATTAATTTGCGAACAAATTTGCAATACAATTAAAGGTCTCCCTGCGCTTAACATCCCAGATATTTTACCAGCACACGTTGCTGGTCGTGTCCATAACAACCGTGCAGGATGTCTTTTGATCGCAGATCCTCATTTTGGTATTGATTTAAAAATTACAGGGCTGTTCGGCGAAACAATTAACGAATATAGCCCAGAAATTTTTGAGTCTAGGATGTGGAATTTACTTACACAAGTTATAGATATTTGCGAAAAGGAAGGTTTTAGTTCTTTAAATGTATATGATTTAGGAGATGAAGTTGATGGTATGCTTCGTGTATCTCAGCTTTTTAAGCTTAGATATGGGGTGATTGAAAGCACAGTGAGATATGGAAGATTTATAACCGAATGGTTAAATGAATTATCCAAATATGTTTCTGTGAGATATCAGATGGTTAAAGATTCTAACCATTGTCAGCTTAGAATGTTAAATCAACCCAAAAATACATTTAAAGATGACAATATGTCTTATATTATTGCTGAAAAATTAATGGATAGACTTGAAAGCAATCCAAATTTTGAGTTTATTCAAAATCCAACAGGGTATATTTTTGATAATGTTGTTGGATATGATATTTTTGGTTTTCATGGTGAAAGCAAGAATATGCAAAGGGCAATTAAAGATTTTTCTAAAACATATAATACAAGAATAGATTTTATGGTTTGTGGACATAAGCATCACCAGAGTAGTGATAACATAGGAATTCAATCAGATATTATTAGTGCTCCATCAATTATTGGAGTTGATGATTATGCACTATCTTTGAATAAAACATCTGACCCTGGTGCTACACTATTTGTGTTAGAGCATGGCAAGGGTAAAACTATTGAATATAATATTAAACTATAATTTAATATTTGGGCTGATGTATTTGTACGTCCGGTCCCACCTACGGCGGGGAAACTTTCCCGCCATTTTTTAATATACAAATAAGAAAAACATAAAGGAGAGCAATGAATTATGGAAAACAAAAACAAGGAAAGTCGTTTGGTGTTTAATATGGGTGTTGGACGAGCCCTTCTCAAGGCAAATTGTCAGGTAGTTGATGTAAAACCCGACCGTACAAATCCAGATAAGACCGTTTTAGTGTTTAAGAATGATGAGCATTTTCAGACTGAGTTCGCAAGAATTAATAAGGAAATTGCAGAGGCTAAAGCCGCTAAGGAAAAGGAAGCTCAGTAACTTGGGCTTCTTTTTCGTATATGAATAATTAAGAAAGGCGGCGGTTGTATATGGCTACAAGAAACGCAGGTAAAAAATCTGCGGCGAAAAAGAAAACTGCCGCAGATGATAAGAGATATTTATGTCCATATTGCTTAAAAGAAAAGAAAACAAAAGAATTTTATGTTTCTACAGATCCAAAGGTTTTGACAGGGATTACCACTATGTGTAAAGATTGCGTTAAGAGAATAGCATTAGCATGGGATGATAATAGACAAGAATTTGGGGCTTGTACTAAAAAGTCAGTTATGGATGCCCTCGAATATATTGATCGCCCGTTTTTAAGCAATTTATGGGATTCCAGTTATGCAGAATGGGCTAACCAAGAAAGTCAAGTTCGCAGAACTACAATTTGGGATGCATATATTAAAAATGTTAGTATGCCGCAATATCGTGGAATGCGTTGGCGTGATGGAGATATTTTTAATACATTTGTCGAAGATGCTAAACAGGTTGCCGCACTCGAAAGCGGAAATACTGAGGCCGCACAAACACTAATTGCAAGTCAAGAAGTTAATGGTGAGTTTGATAAAAACAGGAAGGATGTAATCAGATTACTTGGTTATGATCCATTTGAGGGAGAAAAGCTCGAAGATCAGCCGTTGTTGTATTCTCAGTTGATTGGATATTTGGATCTTGGCGGAGATAACGAGGATATGATGAGAACATCTTCTGCAATTACCATAGTAAGAGGTTTCTTGCAACAGGCGAAACTTGACGATAAAATAGCTAAAGTTATGGCAAATACTAATGCAAATGCTTCTGAAATGAAAACACTGTTAGATGCTAAAAAAAATATTAGTGCCACAATATCACAGCTTGCAGAACAGAGCTGTTTGAGCTTAAAACATAACAAAAACTCAAGCAAAGGTGAAAATACTTTTACTGGAATTGTTAAAAAATTAAAAGAAATAAATCTACGAGATGCCGAGGTAAATGCATTTGATATAGGAACTTCCGAAGGCATGAGACAGGTTGCGGATATTAGCAATGCTTCAATTATTAAACAGATTAGACTCGACGAAAATGATTATAATGATATGTTGATTAAGCAAAGAGAGATGCTTGTAAAGCTTCAAGAAAAAGCAGATCAAAGTGACGAAACAGCAAGAATTCTTTTAAGAGAGAATATTGATTTAAAAAAATTTATAGAAGAACATAATATTGATATTTCTGAATTTTGTCATGAACTAAATTAAAAAATATCAAATACTATTGACAAATTTGTTTAAATATGTTATAATATGTCAAGTACAAGATTAATGTACTACTATAGGGACGCGGAGGTAGCTAGCCGTGTAAAACAGGTATTTCTAACCTCATACCTGCCCTATAGTTTTTATAATTAAATTCGACAATACAAAATGAATGAGGTTAGAGAAAGAGGTTAGAGTATGCCAAAGAAAAAGACGACAGAAGAGTATATGTGGCAAGTTCATAAAGTAGCTCCGCATGTTATTGTAAAAGGTGAATATGACGGAAATCGTACACCAATCGAACATTATTGCTTAAAACATGATATAGTATGGAATGTTTCCCCATTTAATTTTTTGCAGCACCCAACTGGATGCATAGAGTGTCAGAAAGAATTGCTGAACATGTATCATGGCAAAAGAAGGAAGACAGATGACCAGTTTATCAAAGAAGTTGATGCTCTTGGCTCTGGAATTAAGCCGATTGGGGAATATACTGGGTTTAATAATGATATGCAGTTTATGTGTAGACTTGGGCATATTTGGGGTTCTACACCGCATGAAATATTAGATGGATATGGGTGTCCATATTGTGCAGGGCAAAAGGTTTTGATTGGTTTTAATGACTTATGGACAACTGATCCAGATATTGCAAAAATGTTATCTGACCCTAATATTGGATATGAAATTAGTAGGGGAAGTAATCGCACGGTAGAATGGACATGCCCAAGATGTGGCAAGCCAAAAATGTCAACGCCAAAACAAGTAGTTGTTTATGGATTGGCGTGTAATGTGTGTTCTGATGGGATTAGTTACCCAAATAAATTTATGTTAAGTGTTTTAAAACAACTTAATGTTGGATTTAAAAATGAAGTTTCAAGGAAAGTTCGCGGATTTGAATGGGTAAAAGATTTTAAATATGATTTTTATTTTGAGGATAGCGAAAATAGATACTTTATAGAAATGGACGGTGGTTTTCATTATGGTGATGGATTTTTACCATATGAAGACGTTCATTGCACTGATGTAATCAAAGATGAATTGGCTGCAAATCATGGAATAATTATGATACGAATAGATTGTAATTATCATAACATGAGCCAGCGTTTTGAGTATGTTAAACGATCAATTCAAAATAGTGTGCTTAATAATATATTTGATTTATCTTTTATTGATTGGGATAAATGTAATATAGACGGGACTAAAAGTATGCATATTAAAGCAGCAAAATTATATGATAGTGGACTAAGCATACGTGAAATTTCTGATAATTTGTCGATTTCTTATAGTACTATATATTCGTGGTTAAAACGAATGAGTAAGGAAGGATTGTGCTCATATAATCCTACACTTGGTAGAAATAAAAAGAAATGTAGTTGATTTTAACGCATGGCTATTTCATGCGTTTTTTCTATTAAGAGAGGTGGTATTATTGGATAATATAACATTACAAAACAACCAATTTATGCTGCCGAGCAATTATAATGTGTTTATTAAACCAAACGATTATTCAATGTCTCAAAGGAAATTAGAGAGATACGAACAGATTGCGAAAATAAAAGCATATTATCAGCGGAATCCAGTAAAGTTCATGCAAGAAGTTTTGGGGGCAGAGTTATTTGATGCCCAGGCTTATTGTGTTCAAATGAGCTGGAACAAGCCATATGTTTTGTGGGTTTGCAGTCGAGGTTTTGGTAAGAGTTCAATTACAGATTTGGTGTTAATGACAAAGGGAATGCTTTTTAATAACTATTGGAGTTACATAGCGTCTGGTTCAGGAGATCAAGCCATACAAACGTTTAAGACGTTGGAGAATATAGCAAATAAAAATATAGAATCAATGACCGGATTAACTGATGTTTTTAAACAACAAATTGAAATTAAAAATGCGGCTGGTGATGGTTTTGTTCATAATCCATCAGGCCATTTTTACTCTCTTTATAATGGATCTTTTACGAAAACTTTGAATAGTAATGTAGACCGCAGGAGAGGCGCTCGTGGGAACTTAGTTGTTTTTGATGAGTGTGGGTGGCTTGATCAAAATATGATGCAAGTTTATGCTGCGTTTACAATTGTTAATAAAGACTTAAAACTTGGTGGTAATATTGATAGTGAAACTATTAAATCAATTCCAAAGGAAATTCCAAATCAACTTTTTTATATATCTTCCGCGTCATCTATTGATACCCCATTTTATGAAAAATATCGTGATTTTTCAAAGCAGATGATACTTGGAAATAAAGATTATTTTGTAGCGGATATAAATTGTGATGTAGTTATTCGTGGTACAGTTGGAGGTAAAATTTATCCTGCATCGTTACTTACGCAGGAAACTGTAGATGCCGAAATGAGGAATAATCAAGAAAAAGCCATGCGAGAATATTATAATCGGTTTACAGAAGATGGCGGTGTGAATCAAATTATTAAAAGGGCTTTAATTACACGAAATTCATATGTTCGTCCGCCAGTTTTATGTAATGATACTGGGAAAAGAAGGTTTGTTTTAGCTTATGACCCGGCGAGAAGTACGGATAACTCGATTCTTTCTGTCGGAGAATTAAAATATGATGAGCGATGTGGGTATACAATGGACATAGTGAATTGCGTTAGTTTTGTTGATATTGGATTAAAAAGGAAGACTCCAATGATGACCCAAGATCAAATTAATGAAATACATAAAATTCTATTGGATTACAATGGAGATGTGATAGACTACGACAATATAGAAATATTTCTTGCGGATGCTGGTTCTGGTGGAGGCGGAAATTCATGGGTTAGAGATGCTTTAATAATGGACTGGAAAGATGTAAATGGAGTTATGCACAAAGGCTTAATTGATAAAGAGTACGCTCCAGAATATATTAGTAGATATCCAAATGCATCAAATAAATTAAAGCTTATAGAGCCATCGAAATATAAATCAGAGATGTTTGAGGCGTTAATAAAAATGGTTGAAGCGAATCTTATTGCATTTCCTGACAATTATGACAACAGAGGTTACTTAAGTATTAATGAGGTAGATCAAAATGCATTGATTAAAAATAAAACATCCATTATGGCAAAGCTTGATAAAGAAAATTTAAGTCAATCTGAGTATGAAGAACGTCTCAATGAGGAATTATCAGAATTAGATATTTCGAAATATAAAACATATAAATTAAGTCCAGATGAAGAGGTTGCGTTAAAGCAAATAGATATGATGAAAGAGGAAATTGTAAATATTTGCAGAACAAAACGTGAGTCTGGTAAAGATATGTTTAAGTTACCTCCATATAAAGACGCGGACACTGGTGCTTCTGACGCTACAATGCATGATGATAGAGCATATACATTGGCAATGCTTGGCTGGTATTTACAAGAGAAGCGTCTTGAAAATGTACGTTCTCGTAAAAAACCAAGTGCAATAGATATATTATCAAAATTACAAGTTAATCCTGGAAAACCATTAGAGAAATTATTCGGATAAGAAAGGCGGTGAATAGTTTGGCAAAAGAATTAACAGACAAGGAACGTATTGAAACGTTAAGTCGTGAGGAAAAGAATAGAGCTGCGTTTGCCGCTGTGAAGGACGTGCTTAGTCTTATTGACTTGACAAAAAATAAAAATATTACATACACTACGTATTCTAGAGACAGCTTACGTACATATTTGAAGAATCCTGCAAGTGAATCAAACCAGAAACAGCTCAGGAAACTTTCGAATTATTTATATACGGTATCTCATGTATATAGAAGGTTAATTAATTTTAAAGCATATCAAATTAATTGCAAGTCGTGGACGGTATATCCAGATATTCCACTTACAGAAGATCCTGATCAGAATAGTGTATTACAGAATTATGAGCGTGTTACAAAGTATGTACGTAATATGGATATGAAAAGTCAGATTTTGAAGTGTATGCTTCAGGCTTGGAAGAACGACGTTGTGTACGGGTTCTGTTATGGCGACCCCGAAAAAGATGGAACGTTTTTTATACATTTGCTTGACCCGGATTATTGTAAAATTTCAAGTCAGCAGTATTACAGAGGTGTGTTAAATTTCGCGTTTGATTGCTCATTCTTTGATTCTGGTACAAATTCTTATTATTTAGATGTATACGACCCTATTTTTAAGAAATTGTATAATAAATATAAAAGTGATAACACGCAGAGATGGGCGGAGCTTCCTATTGAGAATACGTTCTGTTTAAAGATTAACATAGATAACTTAGATTATCCAGTTCCGCCACTTTCTGGATTATTTGATGGGATTATTAGTCTTGCAGATTTGCAGGCGGTTCAAGATTTAAAGGATAAATTAGAGGCATATAAACTTATTTATGCAAAAATTGATACAATTTCTGGTACAAAAGATGTTGATGATTTTGAAATTGATCTTGATTTAGCAAATGCATTTTATCAGAAATTACAGTCTGCTGTTCCAGATAACGTTGCTTTAGCAATGTCTCCAATGAAACTTGATAGTATAGATTTTAATAGCAATAATGCTAATGATGTTAATATTATTTCTAAAGCTTATGAAAATATTATTAATGCTAATGGTGGTATTGTTCTAAATCAAAATAAAATTACTAATAGTACAAGTTTTAAATTGGCACTTCAATTTGACTCTATGGATGCGATGGCTCCTATAGAGCAGATTAATGCGTGGCAAAATCTATGGATTTTAAATCATCTTGGAGAAACTGGTATGATTGTTGAATACAGTGATATTTCTCCATATTTTATTGATGATAGAGTGGATAAGCTATTGAAACTTGCACAATATAGTGTTCCAGTTAAACTTGAATTGGCATCCTTAACTAATGTGAACCCGGTAAAAGAACGTGGAATGTCTTTTATAGAAAATGCCCTTGGAATTGGAACTATGTCATGGGCAACTCCGCTTGTTTCAAGCAATGTGCAAAGTGCTGGACTATCTGAAAATGGTGATGGTTCTGATGGCAGGCCAGAGTCTGATGCACCATTATCTGATGAAGGCGAAGCGACACGTGACGGAAATAAAAATGATAATTAAATTATGTTTATAAAGGAGGTATCACGATGTCTAAAAAAAATTTTATTATTACACAAGACAAAACCGTGAGCACCTACCTACTTGCTCATGGGTTTTATATGGTGTCAAATATCAATAATACATATACGTTTATTAATGACGATAAAGTAAAACTTAATTTTGAAGAAATTGATAACACAAAAATTTATTTTACAGATAAATTAACATTTTGACAATACAAAATGAATGCAATGAGGTGCAATATGAATAAGTATTTTTATTGTTATAGTTGGCCATTGAAAGAGTTTTTGATTCAGAATGGCCAGGTGTCGATTGTTTCTGGAAAGCATCCAAAAACAGATAAAAAATATTGGGTGTTTGAAGGTACAGATAAATTAAATAGTTTATTAACAGAGTGGAAGTTAAGAAAATATTAACTTTTATTTTTTTATTTTGAAAAGTATTTGGAGGTAATGGCATGAGTTATAATACTGAAACAAAAATGTATGAGGGATATATTTATAAAGTCACAAATCAAATTAATTACCATATGTATATTGGTCAAACAATGAGGACAATTGATGCTCGATGGAAACAACATGTAAAAGATGCGATGTCGGAAGTTGATGATTATTATTTTCATAGAGCTATTAGAAAATATAAAAAAGAAAATTTTGTTGTCGTACAAGTTGATGTTATTTGTTCAAAAACATTGAGTGAACTAAAATTTGAATTGAATAAATTAGAACGCCATTATATTAATATTTTTAATACATATAATCCAAATGGATATAATGGAGCGCTTGGCGGAGAAGGCTCTTCTGTTCGTCCAATTGATTACTATTCTTTGGATAAGGTATTGGTATGTCAATTTGATTCTATGACTGCAGCATCTGAATATACCGGTTTGTCAATGACGTCAATTACAGAAAATTGCAATGGAACTTCGTTTGGTACTAGATGCGGATTTTTTAGATATGCTGGAGATAGTTTGGATAAATTTGAAACATTATATAGATATAATGGTGCTTTTAAAGTAAATAAATTTAATCTTGATGGAGAAGTTGTTAAGTCATACAAGTCCTGCAAAGATATTCAAGATGAATATGGCGTTACGCAATGTGTAGCACTTAGGTGGAAAGACAAACATGTAATAATAGATAATGAGTTTGTCCTATTTTTAGATACAGAAGAGTTTGATTATAGTAAAATCACGACACCTCATGTGCCAGAAATTGACATGTTTGATTTGGAAGGTAGATATATTTGTACTTTTAAAAATCAAAGTGAGGCCGGTAGAATATTGGGAATAGATTCTTCTACTATTTCAAAGTGCTGCTTGGGAAAAGTCGATCATGTAAAAGATTTTATCTTTAAAAAACATTTAATTAATTTTTAATATACATATTAATAATGCTTATTTGATTGTGTTTTATATACGGCGCAATTTGTGCTTTGATTTTTACGGAAAGGAGGACAAATATATGCCTAAAAAATTTTATACTATTGATGATCTTTACAATTTTTGTAAAGAAAATAATTATACGTCATTTAGTTCGGTTGAACGTGGTGCGCCACTAGTTGTTCAGTCACTAGGTGTATTTGAATCTACGGATAATATTTCCGATGGTTTAATGACTGTAAAATTAAAATCGTGTCATACAGGAAAAAATCGTAATAAATCTGGGATTTCCGATGAGACTATGGAGCTATACAAAAATTCATTTAAAGGAAGGCCGATTCTGGGGGCAATATATAAAACTGATACCGGAGAATATGAATTTCGTGCTCATGATATAGAGTTGGTTGAATCTGACAATGGTATTGAGATACATTATGTTGAACAACCTATTGGTGTGATTTCTCAAACTGCAACTCCATATTTAGAGTTTGACGAAAACCAGCAAAAAAATTATTTGATGGTTGAAGGTACAATTTTTGCAGATTATTCAAAAGCAGCAGAAATTCTTGAAAGACGTAAAACGTGCAAGTGCTCTGTGGAAATTGCGGTTGAAGAAATGAGTTACAATTGTATTGAAGATTATTTATCTATTGATAAATTTCATTTTATTGGTGTAACTATACTCGGCTATGAGCAAGATGGTATCACTGAAATTCAGGAAGGTATGGTTGGAAGTCAAATAACGATTGACGATTTTAGTGAAAAACGTAATAGTTATTTTTCTGTAAATCATCAAGATAAATTGATTGAAGTATTAGATAAATTAAATGTTACTTTATCTAACTTTAATAATAAATCACAAACTAAGGAAGGAGGAGAACTAGAAATGGGCAACTTTGAAAATGAAGTCGTAGAGGAAGTAGTTGAGACCGAGGCCGGAGAAACTGTTGTTGATAATAATGAGATTGAAGAGGCTGAAGTTATAGAGGAAACTCATACCGAAGAAACTTCTGCTTCTGAAGATGGTGATGAAAATCAGGATGAAGCCCAGGCTGAAGAAAAGTTTACCAAAAATTTTGCTGTAGAATTGTCTCATGATGATATACGTTGTGCGCTTTATAATTTAATTGGACAATTTGACGAGCTAGATAATGATTATTATTACATCAGAGATGTGTATGATAACTATTTTTATATAGAGGGCTGGGACAGCAGGAAAATTTATAAGCTTGGTTATTCTGTTGATGGTGAGAATGTCGCACTTGATGGTGATAGACAGGAAGTATTTGAATTGATTGTTACAGAGTCTGAAAAAATTGCCATTGAAAAGATGCGAGAGGATTATGCGCTGTTAGAGTCTAAATATAATGAACTTAAGGTATTCAAAGACAATTATGACGCATCTGTGCTAAAAGCACAAAAGGAAGCTGTTCTTAGCAGCGCGGAATATGCCGAGATTGCAGATTCTGACGAGTTTAAGACGCTAGTTTCTGAGATGGATAAATATTCTGTTGATGAAATTAAGGTAAAGGCAGATCTTCTATTTGCCGCATCTATGAAGAAAAAGTTTAGCTTTGATGCTAATAAGCCTGAAAAGAAACGCTCTGTTGGTATTAATTTTAACGCAAAACCAAATGTGAAAAAGAAAGCTTATTCTGGACTTTTTAGCGAATAAGTTATAAAAACAAATTAATATTTACTACTTAAACGACCAAAATGGTCGTTTTTGTTATATTACACAAATTTTAAATTATATGAAAGGTGGAAAAATATATGCAGGATATGATTAAAGGCGGGCACGTCGTTGCAGAAAGCACTAATCTGCTTTCAACCAATTTCGGCGGTGGCCACATTTATAGCATTGCTATTACTGAAGATCTTGACAACGGCATGATTGTTGCAAGAGATGTATATGATGACAAAGAGTATGAGGATGAAACTTGGACCATGAAAGCTTATGCTGCAGGCGACGAGCCACTTCTACTTCTAAATCCCCCAGTTGTTCCTTTTACCGCCCTAAAGACTTATGCGGACGAGGATAGGTTTTATAATGCGAAGGGTGACCGTGTACGTGCTTACACTCTACGTATTGGCGACCGTTTCTCTCTATCAGAGGCTGCTTTTGATAAGGCTCCAGAAGAGAAGAAGTATGTAACTTTTGATGCCGCAGGCAAGGTTTATAATGTCGTAGATTCACTTGACGAAACCCAGTTCTGTGCTCAGGTTCTAAAGAAGATCGTCCGCAGCAATCTAATTATGTATAAGCTGCAGGTAATGCATCTATAATTTTAAGGAGGTGAAAGGTAATGGCTAAACTAATGAATTTTGACGCGCATGTTCGCGAAATTTTTGAAAATGATGATGCAAAGTTCGCATCTTTTAACAAGCTAATGCTAGATGTTGCTAATGACAATCTAGAAGATGGCATTACTATTAAGGAAGCTAATGCTAAGATTACCGCTATGTTTAAGAAGATTATTGGCTGTGATGAAAATTCCAGCAAGGCAGAAGTTCGTAAGGCTATTAGAAAGAATCAGCAGGTTCTATTTGATCTAATTGAGGAAGTTGTTCCTAACCTACTACAGAGTGGTTGGCAGGACAATCCTTTCTTTAATGAGTTTGTTGAGACTAGAAATATTGACATTGGTGATCAGAATGTATTCTATACCGAGGACGAGACAATTCTAACTGTTTCCAAGGTTTCTGGTAACCATTGGGATCTAGATCGTCAGAGACTAGGTAAGGGTACAACCTTCTCTGTCGCTACCTCTTGGTATGGCATTGCTGTTTACAGTGAGTATGAGAAGCTGCTAACTGGTCTAGAAGACTTTGCTACTTTTGTAACTAAGCTTTACGAAGCTGTTGATAGATTCGTAAATGAGTCTATTTATGAGGCTTTTGTATCTGCCGCTTCTGAGCTACCAGGTGGTGCTGGCGGCGCTGGCCAGTGGGTTAAGACTGGCGACCTTGGTGATGCAACTAAGGATGCGTTTATGACTCTAATTGAGGATGTTCAGATGGCTACTGGTATGGACGTAGTTATTATGGGCACTAAGGCTGCTCTAAGCAAGCTAGAGGGTATGCAGAAGATTGACTGGGTTTCTAATGAGATGAAGAACGAACGTTACACAACTGGCAGGCTAGGCTATTTTGAAGGCGTGCGTCTTGTGGAATTGAAACAAGGCTTTAAGTTGAACGATACGACTCATAGACTTGTTGATGACAAGCAGCTCTTTATTATGCCTGTTGGTGATAATAAGTTTGTTAAGGTTGTTAATGAAGGTCAGCCAGAAATGCGTCAGGTACAGGATAACACTACTAACCAAGATTTTACGTATGATTGCCGTTATATGTTTAAGCTTGGGGTTGGAGTGCAGATTGGTCTACGTTTTGGCGTCTGGAATATTGCTTAATTTTAACAATACAAAATGAATAGGAGAAACAAATAAATGAAACTATTTGTCTGTAAAGGTAAGCGTCAAGCGAATTATTTTCTTGAGCATGGGTGTCATTTGATTCGAATTGATTGCGATCAGCAGTCTAAAGGATTTTTGGTATTTATTTTTGAGTGGGATAGTTTGCTTAATGAATCTGTCCAGTCATGGAAAAAAGATAAAGATACTTATTTAATATCTTAACTTGTTTACGAAGGAGAATGTTATATGGCAGAAAAAATTAGTGGTATTTATTGTATAGAAAATTTGGTTAACGGCAAAAAATATATTGGACTAACAAATGATATTTCTCGCAGAAAGTATGAGCATTTTTCTCATTTAAGATGTGGTACACATAAAAATTTTCATTTGCAAAATGCTTGGAATGTTTATGGTGAAGAAAATTTTATATTTTATGTTTTAGAAGAGTGTTCGCCTGATGTAATTGATGAAAAAGAACGATATTATATAGCATTATATATGTCTGACAATGAAGAATTTGGATATAATATTGAACCTGGTGGTCATGCTGTGAAAATTTTATCGGATGCTACTAAACAAAAAATAAGCGAATCATTAAAGGGCAGAGAATTTTCTGATGAACATCGTAGGAAAATTAGTCAATCTAATATTGGACGTATTGTATCGGAAGAAACACGTAATAAAATAAGAGAAAATCGTGTTGCTCCATCTGGAGAAAATCACCCAATGTATGGGAAGCACCTATCTGAGGAAACCAGACAAAAGATGAGAGATAATCACGCAGATATGTCTGGTCCAAATAGTCCAAATTATGGGAAACGTCTTCCTCAAGAGACTAAAGATAAATTAAGTGCATCCCATAAAGGTAAATTTGTTGGCAAAAACCATCCAAGATGCAGACCAGTATATTGTCCAGAGTTAAATCAAAGTTTTTGGGGAGCAAAAGAAGCTGAGAATATATATGGAATTGATTCCGCGTATATTGCGGCTTGTCTATCTGGTCGTCAAAAATCAGCAGGTAAGCATCCAATAACAGGAGAGAAATTGCACTGGATTGCCTTTGACCAAATGGATGAAACTATTTTACAGACAATACAAAATTAATATATTGAATAAAAGGAGAAATTAATATGGCAACAAAAAAGGAAATTCATACAGAAGAAATTGTGGAGACAGAAGTTAAGAAGCCTGTTGCTAAGGCTCACTGTAAGTATGACCCCGACGAGCAAATTACTTGTCGCAGCATCACTTACGGAGAGCTACTTATAGTCGGTCCAAAATCTAAGCTATTATATTCTTGGTCAAATTATGGTGATACTACTCCAGTTGAGTATCAAGACTTACAGGCACTTAGGTCTATTAGGTCAGCACACCTTCTCAAGCCAAGAATTATTGTTGAAGATGAAGAGTTAATTGCTCAGTGGGGAAAGGATTTTGAAAATATGTATAGTAAAATTGTTGATGTAGATGTTGAAAAAATTCTAGACCTACCTCTTGGCAAGTTTAAGACTGCGCTTAAGAATGCTCCAAATGGCGTTCAACAGGCGGTTAAAAATATTGCTGGTGAGAAAATTTTGGATGGTTCATTGGACAGTTTGGCTAAGATCAAGGCGATTGATGAAATTCTTGGCACAGATCTTAAATTATATCTGTCTTAATTTTAGGAGGTGACCTTACATGGCAACTCCGTATGAAAAAGTGTATGATAGGTTTTTAAATAAATGTACGGATTTTAATCTTGTAGATTTGGATGACCATACATTTGATGAGATGATGAATAGTTGGTTAAATAGTGCGGTAATTCGTGTACGGAAATGTGAACATGATTTATCTAAACGAGATGATGAGGCTCAGGAATTTGAAGAAGATTTGTCTGATTTGGAGGTTGAGCTTCTTGCTTGTGGTATGGTAGATAGCTGGTTGACACCAATTTTAAATTCTACTGAATTAACATTGCAGTTTATCGGCGGGAAAGAAGAAAAGGTGTATTCACAGGCTAATCATATTGCAGAACTTCGTGCAATGAAAGAACAGAATCTTCTTGAAATGAATCGCTTGCATAATTATCATACTTACACTAACAATTCCTATTTTAATGATTAAGGTGGTGTCTCCAGTGAATATTTATTTAGAGGCACCGCCTAGTCAAATAGCGGCAGAAAAACAATATTTTGTGGCCGCTATATATAAACTTTTACTATATAAAGAAAATTCTTATGAGTATCTTGATAATTACTTTGAATCAGTGCTACAACGGCTATGCGGTTTCAATAAAATTTCTGGGTTTCAGCCAGAAGTAATTACTATTATGAGCCTTCTTGAATATGCACGAGGCGAGGATGATTACAAGAAATATCGTAAGGCAGTGCTTGACGCATGTGGTATGGTAAACTGCATTAAGGAGAGTGATTTCTATGCTTGACAGTTATAAACTTCGCATGGCCACTATGGGCGGTTATGATGGCGAAGCAAGACGTAGGAATGCTCAAAGAATTATGGATGCATCTTGGATGCGAGATGCGGCAACTAAACCCGTTTATGTTAAATGGGTTGATAGTGGCCTGCCTGTAATTGATGATGACGACACTCCAGTTTACGCGAAATATAACGTAAAATCGTATCATAATATCACAGGGGACGAGATAAGTTATTTACTTCAGTTTAGACTGGAAGACATAAAGAATCGGTCAGATATTAAGGTTGGCTCTTATGTACAGATTATTGACGAAATGGATAATCCAAATTGGTGGTTAATTGTTCATGAGGATGACAGACCTCAATTTCATCAATTTAGTATACTGAAGTGTACATGGATTTATCGTTGGGTTAGTAATATAAGTGGTAAGCGCAGAATTTATGAGTGCCTGGGTTGTGCTCGTAAACAAAATTCTTATAACAGTTGGGTTTATATTATATATAAACCTTGCTCGCTACATTTGGAAACTTTGTAGTGTATCTCTCTGAATTGCTAGAAGTTTCTGAGAGCCTATCTGCTACAACACGGGCTGTAAAGTCGAATGTGAATGCTTAAAAAATGATAGGATTGGATAACTAGCAGCCAAGTTTCTGGTACTTGACGATACAAAATTAATGAGTATAATATTACCAGAAAAAGGTTCAACGACTATCGCTTGAAATAGCGTTAGAAGCAAGTGCTTCAAAGTGGAGAGTGCCTAAGTCTGTAAAGATATGGTAAATGATATAGTCTATACTGCGCTGAAAGGCGTAGAAAAATTATTCACAAAGGAGGTGTAAACTTAATGGAGGAATTAACATATAAAGATTTTATTAATAACATAATTAAGGTTAGGGGTAGATTTGCTTGTGGAGATGAGTACCATGAGAAACATCATATATTACCAAAATGTATGGGTGGAACTGATGGAAAGGACAATTTAATTGATCTTTTTGCGAGAGAACATTTTGAAGCACATAGACTGCTGGCGCTAGAAAACCCAGAGAATGAAAAGTTAGTTTATGCGTGGCATTTAATGTCATTTAGGAAAAATAAAGATAGGGTTACTCATATTGTTACAGCAGAAGAATACGAGGAAGCAAGAGAAATTTTTAGTATAACTAAAAGTAATGCAATGCGTGGGGAAAACAATCCTAATTATGGTAAATACCATTCTGATGAAACTAAACAAAAAATTAGTAAAGCAAACAAAGGAAAGTGCGTAGGAGATAAGAACCCTATGTATGGTGATCATAGGTTTGCTGGTGAAAATAATCCTAATTATGGTAAGCAAAGGCCAGAAGAGACTAAGACTAAAATTAGTAATGCTTTAATTGGACAATCTACAGGGGAAAACAATCCAAGAGCCCGTGCCGTCTATTGTCCTGAACTTGATGAGTTTTTTTTATACGTAAAAGAAGCATTTGAAAAATATGGGATTGACCATAGCAATATTATTAAATGTTGTAAGGGAAAGCAAGGTTTTGCAGGTCGTCATCCTATTACTGGAGAAAAACTTCATTGGGTTTACGCTGACGAAACGAATAATTCTTCTGTTGCGTAACGAACAATAGAAGTAATATATTAGGGTGTGTGGCTCGATTATGTGACGGCTAGTGTGGAGAATCAAGAGGTATTTTGGGTTCCGACCAATTCAGATACAAAGACGATTCTCTATGACGCAAAATTTTTAAAGTCTGAGGCTGGTCGTATGCCTCCATTAGCATATAAGGTCTCTAAAATCGAAGATACAGCCACAATTGGAATTACTAGGTTTACTATGACCCAAGAAATGTATGACCCAGCTAAGGATAATGCTGAACTTATGATTGGCAACTATTACGAATCATACGCAGAACCTGAAATTAAAGAAACTGAAGAAAACCCAACCATTTCCGATCTTGAAATCACCTACTCCGGTGCCCCTGCTGTTAAAGCAGGTGGCGGTTATAAGAAATTTACTTTAAAATCTCGCATTGATGGGAAACTTGTTGATTGCACTGAAGATATAGAGTGGAGCGTTGATTTTGTAAACGGCGACTCTAGTAAACTTGAAACTTCTATATCTGGTAACATTTTCAAAGTAAAATGTAAAAATGATTATTCTTTAATTGGTAAAACATTTACAATTACTGCAAAAACTAAATATAATTCTACTTCACTGGTTGTGGAGGTGACGAGTCTATGAAAAGAAATATACAGAATGTTAATGATGATATTATCGAAATGAAACGATTGATAAAACAAACATTAATAGCCGACACGGATATACTTGAGGCGCTACATAATCCAGCAATAGATATAGATAGCCCAGATGAGTTCTTGGACACTAATATTTATGATTTTGTTAGGATACCACAAACTCAAGATACTGTCCGAAATTTTATATGTTTTACGGTCGATGACATTGAAGAACATCGTTATAATGAATGTTTAAAAGTGCAGTATATTCAATTTCACTGTATCTGTCATCTTGATGATATGAAGACGGAATACGGAATTAGCAGACATGATCTTTTAGGATATCTTGTGAGAGATGATTTTAATTGGACAAATCTTTTTGGTTTACAGTTTAAATTGATTACCAATAAGGAGAGTTCCGTTGATTCTGATTATTATTGCAGGACATTGCAGTTTAAGGCTGAGAAGCCAAATTCGCTGAACAAAGCAAGGATGGATAATTTGTATGATAAGTATGGACGTTGATGAGCTTGGTTTATATTTTGGAGATGATTATATAATTAATGATTATATTAAAATTCATCAACCAAGAATTGGAGAGCTAGTAGATTATGGCGAACAACAGTATTTTTCTACCATATACACATTAACAGCTATTCCGTCCGATATGAAAAGTCAGTTAGATGATATGGGTCTTGACTGGGTAGAAGTTGAGGATTTTGAACTATTCCTTATGTTGTCTCAAACCCTAACACCAGATAGGACAGGCATCCTACTGGGTGATCTCGACCTATCTAAAATGAAACCTTTTAGGAATAATCAAAATGGAGAAATTGTCTTAGCCGATAAAGAAACTGGAGCTATTATTGACAAGATGATATATCTTAGAATTGTGAACTATCTTCGAAAATTACATAATATTAAACCAAAGATAGAAAAACCTGCTAATAAAAGGACTAGGCAAATATTAATTGAAGAAGATAGACAAAGAATTTTACACGCCAAAGACAAGCCTTTTAAATCTTATTTGTTGCCTTTAATTTCTGCCGTAAAGGTTAGACAAGGATATACAAAAGATTATGTGCGCAATATGGGTTTCTATGAATTGTTTGATGATTTGAATCGTTTGCAGATTATTGTTAACTCTGATGCGCTTTTGAAGGGTATGTACTCTGGCATGATTGACACTAAGAAAATTAATAAATCGGAGCTTAATTGGCTTCGTGACACAAATAGTTAACTTGGATGGAGGAGCCGTGAGATGTGGCTCTTTTATTATATTAAAAAATAATTTATTTTTATGGAGGTAATTGATTATGTTTGACATTAATAATTTTGTTATAGATAGAATTATTAGAGGCGTGGCCCTCTCTCAGAAGGACGATAGTGTACTATTCTCTATTAATCAGATCCAGAACGCTTCTCTAAATTGCGCTTCTGAGAGTACTGATGCCGTTGACGCACTAGGTACTCCTATTGCAACATTCTATCGTGCTAAGAGCGCAGAATTCTCTGCTGAAAACGCTCTATTCGACATGAACCTCATGGCTACGCAGCTTGGTACTGCCAAGAAGATTGCTTCTGCTGGCACTAAGGTAACTGTACCTGCTATGGAGAGTTTCACTGTTGCAGAAGGCGGTAAGTATGTTCTAAAGCACAAGCCAGTTGCTGCTCCTACTGAGATTTATGCAATTAATGGAGATAGCACCTTTGGTGTAAAGTATAAAAAGGAGACTGCTGCTGGTGCAGATGCGTTTGCTTATACTGAGGCTGATAAAACACTATCTCTACCTACTGGTGTAGCTGTTGGCTCTGATATGTTTGTAATGTATGAGTATGAAACCGAAAATGCAGTAGAAGTTATAAACTCTGCGACCAACTTCCCTGTTGGCTGCAAGTTTATTATGGAAGTTCTAGGTTGCGACGTATGTGATCAAACTAACCTTTAAGATGACTAAACATTGTTTGTCTTACTTGGAGCGCAATAATTGGAAACATTATTGTGTATGTTCTTGAATTGCTGGAAGATCCTTATAGTCTTATTGCTACAACATGAAGATGAAAAACGCTTGAGTGTGAATGCTTGAAAAATATAAGAATTGGAAAATCAGCAGCCAATCCCCGAATAGGGGGAGGTTCGACGGTCATCCGCTGCAATGCGGTTAGGAGATAGCTCTCCGAAGTGGGAACCGCCTAAGTTTACTGATGTAAATATGGTGAATGATATGACCTTGACTTGTGTGAGAATACAAGAAAAACTATTTTAATAATATAAATAGTTCTTTATTATTGTAGCGAAATAATAAAGTAAAATAATCGATTTACGCATACGTAATTTTCCCCAACTTTAAGTTAAGCCCAGATTTTGACTGGAGCGTTGCCACAGATGGCGCGCATCCATTTTCTGGTAAGGCGCAGCAGGATTTAAATGATAGATCCCTAGTAGCGTAAGCTGCTTGAAATAAACATATTGAATCGCTGGAAACCCCTAAAGCCAATTAAGCTACAGCACAAAGATGAAAAATGCTTAAATGCGAATGCTACGAAAGTATAAAAAATTAATTGGATGGTGTATGGTTAAAACCTAAGCACCGTATATAATGGGCAATCAGCCTCGAAGCCTTGAATAGAGGAACGACCAACGACTAGGCATAAGCCGTAGGGTTAAGTAATCCGAAGTGGTATGCCCCATGTATATGGGTGATGATATAGTCTCGCCTTATATGAAAATATAAGATGCACATAATGGTGCTAACTAAAATTAACGACTTTAGTTGAAGATTAGCGACTGCGACAAGGAAAAGAGATTGTTCTCTATTGTTGTCCCTGGTGATCAGGAATAATATTTTGTAATTGGCAACACTTGACAATACAAAATGAATGGTGTATAATATATGTACGTGATAGGATTAAATTAGCTACTTAATCTGATAAGAGGGAGGAACCTCTCCCTCCCTCTTCATGCATTTTTAAAAGAGGATTTTTTAACAATGTGAGGTTGAGGACACATGAACAAAAGAAAAACACAAGAAGAGTTTGAAAAAGAAGTAAGTTTAGCATCGCCAAATATAAAAGTTATTGGAAAATATATTAATATAAATACAAAAATACAATTTAAATGTTTGATTCATGATTTTGAGTTTGATGCTTTCCCACAAAATGTGTTACGAGGGCATGGATGTAGAAAATGTGGGAATGAAAAGCAATCTAAAAAACAGACAAAATCACATGATAAATTTATAAAAGACATAATTAAAATAAATCCAAATATTGAAGTGATTGGTCAATATGTAAATATGGACACAAAAGTACAAGTGCAATGTTTAATTGACGGATATATATGGAATGCAGACCCGCGTAAGTTGTATAGGGGCGTTCAATGCGCTGTGTGTTCAAATCGTAAGGTGATTGAGGGCATTAATGATATAAACACCACTAGACCTGATTTGGTACAATATTTTAAAAACAAAAATGAAGCAACACACTATACTTCCGGTAGTGAAAAAATTATTGATGTAATTTGTCCAGAGTGCGGGTATGAAGACACAATTAAAATTGAAAACTTGTCTAGGTTTGGATTTTCATGCAATGGATGTTATGAAAAGAAATATGGACGTAAGAGAGTTCCTTATGGATACTGGAATAAGAATACTATGCAACAATATTTAAATGAAAATCGTAGCGGATATAAATTGCTAGATATAAAAACACAAAGTGATGATGGTAGTAGTATTTTAAAGGTATTTGTTAAATGTCCGAATGAAAAACATCCTCCATATTGGGCATATTGGCAAAATATAACTAGTGGTTACATGTGTTTTTTGTGTTATATAGAAAGTTCTATGAGCAAAGGAGAACGTGCTGCCGAACAAGTATTTAAAAAATACAATTATACATATGAAACGCAAAAACGTTTTGATGATTGCCGTGATAAATATACGTTACCATTTGATTTTTATCTTTCGGATTATAACCTAATTATTGAAATTATGGGAGAACAGCATGAACATCCAATTGATTATTTTGGAGGAAAAGAAGCGTTTAAAAAATGCATTATACATGATAAAATCAAACGAGATTATCTTAAATCACATAATATTGATATTTTAGATATTTGGTATTATGAATTTGATAAAATGGAAGAATTAATAACAAACAAAATTAAATCTATTCTAAACAACTCAACTTTAACGTGCGCCTCATAGAAGCGCACTTTTTATTTTACTGAAAGGAGCGTGACCTTTATGGCTCGCAGACAACGTGAATGCTATTTATGCGGCAAAACTTACCTTTATTGTAGTTCTTGTTCTCAGGATCGTATGAAGCCTTCTTGGATGGCAGAATTCCATGAAGAGAACTGTAAAAACATTTTTGACATTTGCACTCGTTACAATATGCAAATGTTGACTAAATCCGAGGCTAGGAAAGCTCTCGAAGCTTGTGATCTATCTAACAAAGAAAATTTCAAAGACTACGTCCAACGCGATATTGCAAGCATCTTTGCAGAAGACCCCAAGCCCGTAGTTAAACCTGCTGCGCCACAGGCAGCAAAATTACATGAAGTAGTTAAGCAAGAAAATAAATAAGGTACTATAAACTTCATGCAAAACGAGGTTTTAGTACCTTATTTTTTACGCAAAAAAGGAGGAAAAGGAATTGATTATATCTAAGATTACAGGTCGAGAGTATAACGAAGCAAACTGTGTTTATGTGACCAATATGCTTCAATGTCAGCGATATTTAGCACATCTTGGCCCAGAGTACCTTTTAGATATTCTCTATACAGGTACATATAGAAAAGATTCCCTAGTTTTTGTTTTTGAAAAGTGTCCAGAAACACGTAAGGCTAAAGAACTATGGGATAAACATGAGCTGAATTGAGGTGATACGCATGGAAAACAAATCAACAAATGAAATAGTTAGCGAACTAATTGGTGACACCCCAGTTTCAGTTCAACTTAATACAGTAATTGATACAACTGTTAATAAAGAAGAATTTCAAACATTAAAAAATGAGATTTTTATGCTACGAAAAGAAATTGAGCATATTGCTCAACTTGTTGGAGATACATCTGTATCAGAGCAGATTAATAACGCAATACAGTCTGTTAGGGGGTGAGATTGTGCCACAGAATGTATTTAAAATTTATGACGGACGTACAAATTTTTGGCAATGGGACACTAAGCAAAAGTTAATTGTTCTAGATAATCGTGTTACAGAAGTTCGTTTTTCAAATCGCAACATGGAACACTCAAAACGGCGTCCTGTATATACAGATAAAGATGGATTCAGAATTTGTAATGTTCCAGATGTATTGTTGCAGCTTCCAAAAAATTTGATTGCTTATGCGTGTGTAAAAGACGAAGATGGATATTGTAGCACCATTAAGTCTGTTAAATTTGCAGTATATCAGCAACCAATTCCTACTGATTATATATGCGAACAAGATGCGGTAGTTGAGGATATTCTTAATAGACTTGAATTGCTTGAGGCATTGCTTAAGGAAGTTGAGGCTGGTGCAAAGGAACTTATAAAGTTTACAAATATGGTTGATGCGGCGAAGTGGGCTGTTGAAAACGGTAAAGCTGGAGATATTGTTGTTGTTAAGTTGGATGAGGGCTGGGTACCTCATGTGATAGAGGATGACAAGAGTCTCACTCCGATTTGTGACTGTAACGGGGAGCAGATTATCATTAACGTCGCTGATGGGGGCGATGGTGATGGATATATAGACGAAGAAGATACATATCAGGTGTGGGACGGAGGCGGTGCGGCGGGATATTAATTCTGTCGTTTTGTCATATATAAAATAATTTAGAAAGGATAGATGTCTAATGGCAAAAGAGCAAATTCTAAAAATGAGAATTCAATTTCGCAGAGCTACTACTGCGGAATGGGAAGCTAATAAGAGTGTAATACCTGCTGCGGGTGAACCTTGTTTTGATCTTGATCTGGGTACTTTAAAAATCGGTGATGGTGTTAAGACTTATGAGCAGCTAAGTGCTATTGGCGGCGGCAGTGGTGTTGCCGTATCTGCGGATGGAAACTCAATTGTTCTTGTAGATGATGTGTTTAAACTTGTTGGTTTTGATGCGGCTGAGACTGGCGCACAACCTCGTAAGAATGCCGAAGGCAAGCTAGAATGGGTTGTGCCCTCAACTGAGACCGTTGAAGGTTTGCAAGCTACAGTTGCTGGGTTGCAGTCTGATGTAAAAAATCTACAGTCTGAAGTAAACGCAGTACAAGAAATTTTGACTCCTACGGGAGAAGGACAATCTCCTCTTGCGGATAGAGTTTCTTCTCTTGAGACTAAAATGGACGGTACCGGTGAAGGCACGGTTGATGCTAAGATCGATGCTAAAATCAATGATTTTGCAAATAAAATTTCTGAAGATGGTACTGTAAATACATTCAAAGAGCTTGTTGATTATGTCGCGGCGCATGGTAGCGAGACTGCTAATATGGCTGCTGACATTACTGCTTTACAGGGTCTAGTTGGTGATACGAGTGTAGCATCTCAGATTACTGAAGCTGTTTCTGGTAAGGTTGACGCAGTTCCAGATAAAGGACTATCTACGAATGACTTTACTAATACGTTACTTGATAAACTAGATGGTGTTGAGTCAAGCGCACAGGTTAATAAAATTGAAACTGTCAAATTAGGTGAAAATGTGCTTGCTGTTGCGGATAAATCTGTAGTTGTACCTATTGGTGCGGGTTTAGCGGCTTCTGATGAAGTAACAATTTCAGAGAGTGGCGCTCTTGGTATTGGAAGTGTTAGTGTTGCAAAATTAGTTAATGATGCGGAAACTACACTTGTTCTAGATGGCGGTAGTGCTGTTTAAATAATATATAAAGGAGAGATTTTAGAATGGCGAATCAAACTTTACGTACTGTAATCCAGTTCAAGCGAGACACTTCAGCGAACTGGACTACAAATAAAGATGTTGTACCAGCCGCAGGCGAACCTTGTTATGATATTAATGCAGGTACATTAAAGATCGGCGATGGTATTACTACATATGAAAACCTACATGCCATTTATGCGGGTGAAATTCCTATGGCAGCTTCTCATTACGAGGGCGTTAAGCAGAATGGCGAGTCTGACATGGAAGTTATCGCTAGAGTCTTAGCGGCTGGCAATGTTGGCGAAACACACAAAGATGATATTTTTATTGTAAAAACTCTAATTGCCGATGGCAAGTATTCTCACACTGCCTATGTTTATGATGGTGCTAAATGGGTTGCCATGGATGGCAACTATAATGCGGACAATGTCTATTTTGACGAGGACATGCTTGTTACGAAGGAAATTGGTTATATTACACTGACCAATGGGCAGGGTACAATTCCTTCTAGTGGCAAGAATATTAAGGAAGTATTTGAGGCAATGTTTGTTAAAGAGCAGAATCCAACTACTACTCAGCCCAAAGTGGCGCTAACTTTCTCTCAGGCCAAGGCGTATGAAGTTGGCTCTAAGGTAATTCCTTCTTATTCCGCTACGTTTAATGCGGGTAGTTACACATATGGACCAGCCACTAATGTTACGGTGACTACATGGGAAATTACTGATACTGACGGTAATACTTCTGCATCTGCTTCTGGAACATTCCCGGAGATTACTGTGGCTGACGGTACTAACTATAAGATTACAGCGAAAGCCACTCATACCGAGGGTGCGGTTCCTGTAACCAATAAGAAGACACCATATGAGGCCGGTAAGATTGCGGCTGGTTCTAAGTCTACCACTTCTAGTGCAGTTACTGGCTATCGTAGTTTCTTCTACGGTGTACTAGATACTGCAACCGCTAATGCACCTCTAACTTCTGCGATTATTCGTGGAATGACCAATGGCGGTGCTTATAATGGTAGTAAGACTTTTACTCTAAATGGTAGTGCGACCGCTAAGAGAATTGTTATTGCAATTCCAGCATCTTCTACTCGTGCTGGTTTAAAGGAAGTTATTCTGACTTCTGCTATGAACACCCCTGTAACGGATTCTTATGTAAAGACTGCGAATGCTGTTGAGGTAGAGGGTGTAAATGGTGCTACTGCTGTTTCGTACAATGTATATGTGTATGAGCCTGCTGCAATTGATGCTGGCGAAGTTCATAAGATTACTTTAGCATAAGGAGGGAAATGAGTTATGGCAAAATATAATTTAGACAAATACACTGCTGCTGATGGACTAGGTTTCCCCCTGAATTTCAGACGTGGTAATCCTAATCCATTAGATAATAGTTCCGTATGGGCAAGCCTAGAAGCGGCTCAGAATTATGCGAAAACTGACCCTGTTGCATATGTTGGACAGATTTTAACTGTTGTTGATAGCGAGAATAATATCGCAACTGTTTATGCTATTCAGGATGTAGCGGGCACTCTAAAGAAGGTTGGTACTTCTCCTGTTGGTGATGAATCTACTATTACTGTAGCTGAAGACGGTACTGTAAGTCTATATGGTGTTGCTGGTCTGCAGCTAACTAGAGAAGACGATCAGGGAGTTGTAACTAAAATTAATTATCAGCCCCTATTGGTTGACGGTAAACTTACATGGGTTGAACCTAGCGCTACTACTGTTGAAGGTCTGGCTACCGAAATTGAAGGTCTGAAGACTAGAATTGGCGCAGTAGAATCAACTGTTGGTAATGCTGAAGGTGGCCTAGTTAAAGGTGTCGCAGACAACACTGCTAGCATTACTGCCATTAACAAAAAGATTGGTAACGTTACTGAGGGTAAGACTGTTGTTGAAATGATTAACGAGTCTGTCTATGATGACACAACTCTTGCTGGTCGTGTAGCAACTATTGAAGGTGATTATCTAAAGGCCGCTGATAAAACTGCTCTTGAGACAAAGATCACCGAAGAGGCAACTCAGGCTAAGACAGATGCTATTACTGCAATTATGGGCGAGGCCGGTATTGATGCGAAATATGATACTCTAAAGGAAATTGCCGATTGGATTCTGTCTGATACTACTGCAAGTGCAGAGCTAGTTACCCGTGTATCCAATATTGAGAAGGATTATTTAAAGGGTGCAGATAAGACTGCGCTTCAGGGCGAGATTGATGCTCTTGAAACTTTTGTTGGATCGCTACCAGAGGGCGCAACTTCTACAACTATTGTTGCCTATATTAAGGAAGTTGTTGATGCTCTTAAGATTGGTGACTATGCAAAAGCCGCAGACCTCACTGCGCTAACCACACGCGTTAAGGCACTAGAGGATGTCGGCGCAGAAAAGAACATTATTGCTGTTGTTGATGATGCTCAGTTCGCGGTTGATGAATCTAGAAAACTGACCCTACTAGACGTTGCTATGAGCAAAGTTACCGGCCTGTCCGATGCACTTGCTGGTAAGGTAGCGGTCGAAGACGGCAAGTCTCTTGTCTCTGATACTCTAATTACTAAACTGGAAGGTATTGCTGAAGGTGCGCAGGTTAATGTGATTGATAGTGTTGATACCGCTCAGTTTGGTCTTGATGAGGCTAAGAAGTTAACCCTGCTTGATATTGCAATGGGTAAGGTTAGTGGTTTAACAGAGGCTCTTGGTAATAAAGTTGATAAAGTTGAGGGCGCTCGTCTAATTACTGCTGACGAAGCTACTAAGCTAGGGAAACTTGTGCTGTCCGAAGACGGCACGGTTGAAATTAGTGGCGAAATTAATGCTTCTAATGTTAAAGAGCTTGGCTCTTGGATTACTACTAATAGGGATACTGTTCTTGGTCTACTAAGCGCAGAGAAAGAAACCAAGCTGGATGGTATTGAGGCTGGTGCTCAGGCTAATAAGATCGAGTCTGTTAAAGTTGGCGGTACTGCTATTGACATTGCTGATAAGAGTGTTAATATCCCTGTCGCTACTGGTACTGTTCTTGGTGTTGTTATGAGCTCTACTGCAGAGAATAAGGTTGCAGTTGGCACTGATGGTACTATGGAAGTTAATAGTCTGAATATTAATAAGCTTGTACAGACTGACGGTGATTATCTCGTGCTTGACGGAGGAGCTTCTGCTTAAGTTAGATAATACAAAATGAATGAAATAAAAATATAATTAAAGGAGATTGTTAATTATGGCTACCGAGAAAATCCTAAACACTAGAATTTTACTAAAAGTTGATACCCTGGAAAATTGGAATAGTTCTACTCTACCTCTCAAAAAGGGCGAACTTGCGTTCGCAACTGTCGCTGCTTCCGCAGGCACTGGTCTGACTGAGCCAGTTGTAATGGTTAAGATTGGCGAAGATGGTGTTAAAACTTTCAAAGATCTTGGTTGGAGCTTCTACGCGAAGGCGTCTGACGTTATTTCTGCGGCAAAATCTGAATCTGCTCTAACCACTTTTATCAACAATGTTATTAAGGACGCTGGTATTGCTACTAATGAGGCCCTAACCGCTCTTACAACTCGTGTTACTACTGCAGAGGGTGATATTGATGCACTGGAAACAAAGGTTGGTGACAAGGCTGTTGCTACTCAGATTTCTGATGCTATTGCTGCTCTAAAGCTGGCTGATACTTATGAAGCTAAGGGCGAGGCCGCAAAGGTTCAGACTGCCCTAAATGAGTATAAGACATCTAATGATGCTGCCATTACTGGCATTAAGACAGGCGACGTTATTAATGACTTTAAGTCTGTAGAGACTGAACTTGGTAAGAAGCAGGCTGCTGGTGATTATGCTACCAAGACCGAAGCGCAAGGCTACGCTAATGCTAAGGATGATGCTATTGCTGCAGCTAAGAAGGCTGGTACTGATGCACAGGCTAGCGTGAATACTCTAAGCGAGAAGGTTGGTACTGTGCCAGATAATAAGACTGTTGTACAGATGATCTCTGACGCACAGACTGCCGCTACATACGATGACTCTACTGTTAAGGCAGACATTAAGACAAACAAGGAAAGTATTGCTACTCTAAATACTCTTGTTGGTGATACTGCTGTAGCAACTCAGATTAGTACTGCTGTCACTGCTGCTAAGACTGAGTTAAAGGGCGGTACTTCCGACACTGATGCTTCTGCTACTATTGCTGGTGCGAAAAAGTATGCAGATAAGCTTGACACAGCGATGGATGCTCGTGTTGATGCGTTAGAAGCATCTATTGGCGAAGGCGGCTCTGTCTCTGCTCAGATTACTGCGGAAATTAACAAGCTAGACAAGGCTGACACAGCAGTTGACGGCAAGTATGTATCTGCTGTTTCTGAAACTGATGGTATTATTACTGTAACCCGTGCTGATCTTCCTGACTATAGCGAAACTTACGCTGCGAAGAAACACACTCATGCAGTTGCTGACGTAACTGGTCTTCAGACCGAGCTTGATAAGGTTACTACTCTTATTGGAGATGATGCGAGCAAGTCTGTCCGTACTATTGCAAACGAGGAACTTGCCGCACAGTTAATTCCTGAGAATGCCAAGGAGTCTCTTAACACGCTACAGGAAATCGCACAGTGGATTCAGGATCACCCAGACGATGTGACCGCAATACATGCCGCTATTGCTGCCTTACAGACTAAGGTTGGTGATACTTCTGTAGCTGCACAGATTAAGGCTGTTACTGATCCAATTGCCGCCAAGTCGCATGAACACGCTAATAAGGCGTTACTTGATACTTATACTCAAACTGAGGTTAACCTGGCTGACGCTGTTGCAAAGAAGCATAGTCATGCTAATGCTACAGAGCTTGCTAAGTTCGCTGATGGCGATAAGGCAAAACTTGATACTGCGGTTCAGTCTATTACTGCTGGCACTGGTCTAAAGGCGACTAAGACTGGCACGGATGTCGCTGTTGATTTTGATGATGCCGTAACATTTGTGTTTGATTGTGGAACGTCTGCTGAATAATTTATAACTTAATACATTGGGCTGCTCTGTTGATTACAATGGGGCAGTCCTATTTTATGGGGTGGTTAAATGAGTTGTGATGTTAATAAAGTAATACAAATTGCAAGAAATGAGGTTGGGTATCTAGAGAAGCAAAGTAATATGAATCTTGATAGCAAAACTGCGAATGCAGGTGATAAAAACTACACCAAGTACGCTAGGGATTTAGATAATATCTCTGGTTTTTATAATGGAAAGAAAAATGGGTATCCGTGGTGTTCTTGTTTTGTATCTTGGTTATTTGTCCAAGCATATGGTGTAAAAGATGCCAAGAAATTACTTTGCCAACCCGATAAGTCGCTAGCTGCTGGATGCCAGTATGCTATGAGTTATTTTAAAACCAAAGGACAGCTCTATACCTCTCCTAAAATTGGTGACCAAATTTTCTTCAAGAGTAGTCCTGGAGAAATCGTACATACGGGACTTGTGTATAATGTGGACAATTCCTATGTATATACAATTGAAGGCAATACTTCTGCCGCGTCTGGCGTTGTTGCTAACGGCGGTGGAGTATGTGAAAAGAAATATAAATTAAACTATAACAGGATTGTGTCATATGGGAGACCTAAATATGATTTGACGCAAACTGTTACAAATGGAGGAACTTGTACTATGAATCTTGATGTGCTGAAAAAAGGAAATAAAAATAATTCTGTAAGGGCGCTGCAAATATTATTGATTGGTAATGGTTATTCTTGTGGCTCTTATGGGGCAGACGGAGATTTCGGTACAGGGACCTACAATGCAGTTATAAAATTTCAAAAAGCAAAGAATATTAATGCTGATGGAATTGTCGGAGCGCAAACATGGGGGAAATTGTTAAAATAAGTGGTGGTACTTATGTTTGAAAAATTGTTTCAAAAAAGGTTAAAAAGGATCGAAAAACGTGGAGAACGTCAGAAAGCAAAGCAAGAGATAGTTGATAAATATGCGGAGTATTATCCAAGTAGCAAGCGCAAGGTTTCAAATATTATGCTGGTTGTGATAGTGAGTGCTATTACTATTTATACTGTTGCGAGTTTTTGGCTTACATATGTTACTGGAGTGTCTATAGATTCGACGCTTACTACTTGTTTTTATGCATTTATGGGTTCGGAACTGGCTTGTTTAGCTGGAATCCGTGTTAGTAAAGTTATTCATAATTCTGGTGATAATGATTTTGTAAATGGAACAAAAGATGATGATGAACCTGTAGGATAATACTAAATAAAGGGGCAAGAAAAATGAAATATTATTATTGTTATAGTTATCCACAAAAAGAGTTTTTAAAAAACAATGGATTAAGATATGTTACGGCAGCTATAAACCAATCAACAGGGAAAAGGTATTGGTTGTTCGAAGGAACTGAAAAATTAAATATTTTATTACAAAAATGGCGTGATAATAGATAACGTCATTTTTTTTATTTTTAGAAATGTTGTTATTGGAGGAATAATTATGGCTTCTATTTATAAGATTACAAATTTGGTTAATGGTAAGATTTACATAGGACAAACAATTCGTGATATACAATTTAGATGGAAAGAGCATTTAAAGTGTTCTAAAAACTCAGATAGTAAGGGGTATGAATATCATCTTTATAATTCAATAAGGAAATACGGTAAAGAAAATTTCATTATAGAAGAAATTGAAAGTTGTGATATAAAATACTTGGATGAAAGAGAAATTTTTTGGATAGATTTTTACAATAGTTACGATAGGAATTATGGGTACAATATGACGCGCGGCGGTGGTGGCACAAGATACATTGAATATGATGAAGTTTTTCTAAGATATGATAATGGTGAATCACTTGCTGAAATAGCAGAGCATATGTGCATTAGTCGTTCAAATTTGACTCAAATATTAAAGGGATATAAAAATTATGATCCTAATATTGCCTGGGAGCGAGCAAAAGAATATTCTAGTAAGAAAAAGGGGACACCCGTCAGACAATATGATTTAGATGGAAATTTTATAGCAGAATATCCATCTGCTAAGTCTGCAGAAAGATTTGTCCCTGGGACATCTCATGTGAATATTATTAGATCATGTAAATTTAAAAATTGTCTATCTGGGCTATTCCAATGGAGGTACGTTACTGATGATCCTCCACAAAAATATAATGGCAATATTAGATTTGTAGCAAAAAAAGTGTATCAATTTGATATAAATTTAAATTTAATAAATAGTTATGAGTCAGTAACCAAGGCTGCGAAAATGACTGGATTAAATCCCGGTCATATAAGCAAATGTTGTACAGGACATAAAAGTTATAAAACTGTTGGCGGTTTTGTATGGAGTTATAGTTGTGAATTAATGGAGGCGGGATAAATGACAGATAATATTGTACAGATTATTGTTTCTATTTTAAGCGGGTTGGCAGTAACAATTCCTTTGGTCGCAAAATTAATTGAAACTGCTAAAAATGCGGTTAAGGAAAAAAATTGGACATCTTTAGTTGACCTTGTAATTAAATTTATGAAAGAGGCCGAGCCACTTTTTTCTTCTGGGCAGGAACGTAAAAATTATGTAATGATTGCAATTAAAGCTAGTGCGGATAGTATTAATTATCAAATTGACATGGATGTTGTAAGCGACCTTATTGATAATTTATGTGCTATGTCTAAGGTCGTAAATCCTCCTGAAGAAGAAATTATTGAAGAAGCGGAAGGTTAACTCTTCCGCTTTTTATTAATGCGAAAATATATTAAAACATGGTTTTAATTTTATATACAAAATAAATGAAAGGAGGCGCTTCCAATGGATATTTTAAGTGCGTTAAAGAAGTCTGTTTCGTCAGTGAGAGAATGGGTTGATGAAAATAAAGTGCAAAAAGTTAGTGGTAAAGGACTATCTACAAACGATTATACTACCATTGAAAAGAATAAAGTTGCAGCTATGCCAAATGATTTAGTGATACTTGATGGTAAGTTATTTTTAGCTCAAGATGGGACTCCTATTGATGATTCTGCCGTTACACTTCCTAGCGGTGGTGGTGGTGGAGGCGGTGGTAGCGCCACTGTTACACTAAAAAATTTGTTAGACTCTTCGACTATTACAACGGCTGTTAATGGTAAAGCAATTTTAAAATTTAGTTTTGCATCATCAGAAACAAAAGATGATGGTATTTGTTATATTTATGTAGGCGGGAATTTAAAAGGTACTGTTAAAATAGTTTCAGGTCAAAATGAAATTGATGTTGGTCATTATGTCGGAGAGGGCACTAATGAAATTAAAATAACCTGTAGCGATATTTATAGCAACTCGAAATCTTTAAGTTATGTTGTCAACGCGATTAGCTTGCGTATTACTTCTACTTTTGATGATTCTCAAATTTATCAAAGTGATGTTAATGTTCGATATATTCCATATGGTGCGATTGAAAAAACAATTCATTTTGTGGTGGACGGTATGGACAATACAACAATTGTTTCTGAAACAGGGAAGCAGCAGACATATACTATCCCAACAATGAGTCATGGATCACATATGTTGAAACTTTACGCAACTGCGATAATTAATGATGTCGAAATAACTAGTAATATTTTATTGTTTGATATTATGTGTGTGTCTGGAACTGGTACGACAGCGATGATTTCATCTGCATATGATGTGACTGCAATTACTCAAGGCGAATTGGTTAATATTGGGTTCTCTGTTTATGATCCAGTTAATATGATGACCGAGGTTGAGCTTATTATACAACAGAATGGCACAGTTTATTCTTCTACTACAAGAACGGTAGACAGAACTCGTCAGTTTTGGTCTGTTAGAGACTACCCGGTGGGTGAAGTTACATTTACAATTAGATATGGCGCAATTAGTAAGTCACATATAATTAATGTAACTAAAAGTAGTGTAAACATTTCTACTAAAGATACTGATTTGGAGTTTCAGTTAAAGGCGGCAGGAAGATCTAACTCAGATAATAATCGTGAAGTTTGGGCAAGCGGAGATGTAGCTACTACATTTGAAAACTTTAACTGGGATTCAACAGGATGGGTGCAGGATGAAAATGGAGATGTCGCATTGAGGTGTTCTGGAGACTCTAGAGCAACAATTAATTTTATGCCATTTAAATCCGACGCAAGACAGACAGGCCGTACAGTAGAAATGGAATTCGCAATTAGAGATGTTAATAATAGAAATGCGGTTGCTATTAGTTGTTATAGTGATGGTATTGGTTTTACAGTAACGGCTGATACCGCAAAATTGATGAGCGAACAGTCTGAAATTTCTTGTAATTATACAGACGAAGAAAAGGTGCATGTTGCATTTGTTATCGAACCACGTACTGAATATCGTCTTATGTCTGTTTATCTGAATGGTGTGCTGTCTGGAGCGAAACAATATCCAGAAAATGACAATATGCAGCAAACAACTACTACAAATATTACAGTCGGCTCTCCGTATTGTTCTGTAGACTTGTATTTAATTAGGTCGTATAATACTGCACTCACAGAGGCAGAAGCGAGAGACAATTATATTGCTGATATTACGGATGTTGGCGAAAAATTATCGGTAATTGCAGAAAATGATATATATGATATTTATGGAAATTTGAGTTTTTCGAAATTGAAGGATATGTTGCCTATTTTAGTTATTACGGGTGATTTACCGAAAGCAAAGGGTGATAAAAAGAATGTATTAACAACATTTACTCATCCTTTGTATCCTCAATTGAATTTTGAAGATACAGGAAAGATCGATGTTCAAGGAACGTCAAGTCAGTGGTATATTCGTAAAAACTATAAAATTAAATATAAACAAGAACACCAACATGCCGTAGACCAACTACCATCAAATGTATTCACATGGAAAGCTGATTACGCAGAATCGACATCAACACATAACACTGGTAGTGCAAACTACGTGCATACTCTTTATGGAGACGTAAAGTCGCCTCCTCAAGAGACAAATAACAAAATAAGGACAACTGTTTATGGATATCCTGCATTAATTTTCCATAAGGCAGATAGTGTTTCTGAACCAGAATTTATAGGAAAATATAACGCAAACTTTGATAAAAATTCTTTAAATGTATATGGCTTTACAGAAGACTATCCTCTCGTTGAATCTTGGGAATTTTTAAACAACACATCTGATGCCTGCTTATTCCACGGTCAGATCCAAGATAACTGGACGGAGGATTTTGAAGCAAGATATCCAGATGAATACGACGACATAAGCGCTTTTAAGGTTATGCATGATTGGGTTGTTTCAACTTGGCAGGACGGTGCAACTGGATCTGCACTCGGTGTAACATATGCCGGTACTGATGGAAAAACATATACTACAGATACTGCAGAATATAGACTTGCAAAGTTCAAGAAAGAATTTACTGAACATTTTGATTTTGGTTTTAGTTTACTTTATTATGTATATACTTTCGTAATGCTAATGGTTGACCAGAGAGCTAAGAATATGTTCTTGACTAGCTGGGATAAGGTTCATTATCAGCCGTGGTTCTATGACAACGATACTATCTTAGGTATTAATAACGAAGGCGTTTTAGTCTTTAATCCGTTCTGCGAGGATACGGATAAACTTGGTACTGCAAATGTATTTAACGGTGCCACTAGTACTTTGTGGACAAATTTTAGAGAAGCATTCCCAAATGAAATCAAAGAATTATATCAAGAATTAAGAAGCAGTGGAAAATTATCTTATGACAAAATTATCGAATACTTCGTGACACGTCAGAGCGACAAATGGTGTATTAGCATTTATAATGAAGACTCTGATTATAAGTATATAAGTATGCTACGTTCAGACAATGATGCAACAAACCTATATCAAATACGTGGTACTGGTGAAGAACACTTAAAATATTTCGTTAAGAATCGTTTAATGTATTGTGATAGCAAATGGTATGGCGCAGATTATGCGGATGATTATATGAGTTTACGTATTTATACTCCATCTGGAGATCTAGCTGTACCTGCAAATGCAAATATTACAGTTACTCCGTTCTCTGATATTTATGCAGGTGTAATGTATCGTGCGAATGGTATTTTGAGACAACAAAGGGCTAAGGCAAATACTCCAATCACATTTATTGCGCCGAGCGAAACATTTAATGATACTGAAACAGCCGTATACGGCGCATCAGAAATGTCATCTATTGGTGATTTGTCTCCGCTTTATTGTGGCACAGTAAATGTAAGTAAAGCAAGTAAGCTTACTGAATTAATTATTGGTTCTGGAGTTTCCGGATATTCAAATCCAAACCTAAGAGAGCTTGCAGTTGGTTCGAATAAATTATTGAAGAAAATAGATATTAGAAATTGCCCGAATTATACATCGTCATTGCAAATATCTAACTGTCCAAATATTCAGGAAATATATGCAACTGGTTCTGGAATTACTGGATTAGAACTGCCAGAATCTGGATATTTAAAAAAGGTACATTTGCCAGGCACTTTAACAAACTTGACAATTACAAATCAGCAATATATCCAAGAATTTACTCTAGAAGGCTACGACAATTTAACAACTCTTCGTATTGAAGATGCTGTTAATATTCCAGTTGAAGATATTATGCTACACGCGCCAAATCTGAATCGTATTCGTTTACTTGATGTTTCATGGGAGGCAGAGTCGGAAGCTGCATTAAAACAGACTATTGAAAAATTTAAATCATGCCTTGGTCTCGACGCATCAGGAAATAACACAGATAAAGCGGTAGTTACTGGACGTGTAAAGATTTCGTCTGTTAGCGATAAGCTTTACAATGATATCTATGAAAACTTCCCAGATCTTATTGTAGACGATAACTCAGGCACTCCATACATCATTAACTTCCTAGACCGCAACGGTAACTCGCTCTATGTAACCCGTGTGGCCGAAGGTGCGAATGCAGTAGACCCAATTGCGGCAGGATTAATTGAGCGTCCATCAGATATTGTTACAGATGAATATACTTATGAGTTTGTTGGATGGTCAACGCTTCCACAGAATGTGCATCAGCATTACAAGATTACTCCTATATATAAAATTAAATATACAATTAATTATTACAACGGAGATAATCTTGTATATCAATATGGTGCATATCAAGGCGATTCAGTTATCGACCCTGTCTCAACTGGTAAAATTGAAACGCCAACTAAAATAGGAACTTCTGATATAACGTATAAATTCTCAAAATGGGATAACCTTCCTATAAATGTGCAATCATCAGTAAATATCTATGCGCAGTATGATACATATTGGGCAGTAAGATTCTGGAATGACAATGCGTTATACCTAACTGAATGGATTATTGATGGTGAAACAGTAGTGGATCCTAAACAATATTTTGAAGATTATACCGACCCAATTCGTGAAAGTACAGCTCAATATGACTATCATTTTTCTAGTTGGGGTGGTGACTTTACAACGCCAATTACTGCGGTTCGTGAATTCCATGCAGAGTATACTAGTACTATTCGTAGATATAATGTTTATTTCTATAATGGAAATGAATTAATTTATACAGTAGAAAATGTTCAATATGGAAGTAGTACATCTTATTCTGGGGCAACTCCAGTTAAAATAGGCGTAAGTAATCCAGAAGATTATGTGTTTAAGGGTTGGATTCCAGCTCCTGAAAATATAACTGGGGAAACTGAATGTTATGCTTTCTTCAAGTATACTGGTTATTTGTTCGGAAAACTGGGCGACAGTAGCCAATACGGTACGGTTGATAACCCCAATTGGGATAAAATTAATGCATATTGGACAAATATTGGCAATGATGTTAGCGCCTTAAGTAATGGTACATTGGCTACAGATGATTTTAATGCAAAATATCAAATTGGTGGCCGTATGATTATTCCAATTGAGCTATCAGATGGTACGTCTACTGTTGCGGATGTTGAAATAATTGCGCACAATCATGATAATTTGGCAGATAATTCCGGAAAAGCAACTTTGACATTCTTCTGTAAGGATTTGCCACAAATTTTACAGCGTATGAATGTGTCTACTGGATCTGTTAGCGGATATAAGGATAGCTCAATGCGTGAATTTGCGAACGGAGAGCTATTTGATGCGCTGCCGAATGAGTTAAAATCTATAATAAAACCAGTACTAAAAATATCAGATGATGGTTCTCAAAATAAAAAGTTAATAACTACAACAGACTCGTGTTGGCTGGCGTCTTATGATGAAGTTGGTTTTATTAATGGCAGTTCTAACCTATCGGGCCAGGGAGAATTATACTCTGCTGTTTTCTCAGACGATAAAGATAGTCGAGAAAAATATATAGTTGATAATACTGATACTGGTGGATGGTGGCTACGCTCTTCAGTTTATTTTACAAATTCAAATAGCACAATGTTCTGGAGGGTCCAGAAAACAGGTGCGGCGTATACCGAAATCCAAACTAATCAATTTTATGTTGCGTTTGGTTTCTGTATATAATATAGGCTCACCCGTATAGGAATAAAAAAGGACATTTTTATATATTAAGGAGGTGGGCTTATGACTGGTCTAGATGAATTTTTAGTTCTATTTGGTGACATTACGCTTTCAAAAGTTATTACATTTATTTTTGCTGCAATATTTTTGTTTTCTATTTATAAACAAATAAAAAAGTATGTAAATTCAAAAATAAAAGAGCAACAAGATAAGGGGGAAGAAGAAAAAAAATATAAAGAGAAGATAAATAAATCTTATGATTATATTCACGAGCATCAAAACGAATATAAAACAATAAATGAAAAAGTTCAAAAAATAGAGAATGACAAAAATGGCATAATGGATGAGCTTAAGAAGATATCAGGACGTATTGAAAAAATGGAAGATGACATGCGTAGACGCGAGAAGAATCAGCTTAGAGACTTATTGATAAAATATTATAGACATTATACGAATAAAAGGTTAAATCCAGAGCGAACATGGACAAATATGGAAAAGCAAGCTTTTGATGCCTTGCTTGAAGATTACGAGGAGGCAGGCGGCAATGATTACATACATACAGTAGTCAAACCTGCAATGGATTTATTATTAGTTGCTGATATAGATGTGTCATGTGATGATATAACTTAATACTTGACCGACGACGAGCATTAATGGAGGTTGATTAGTATGCTAAATGGAGAATTTAACCCAACATGGTCAACGGATAATATCTGGAGAGAGGAAGACATGGAACGGTGTTTGTCTAATGATCTTAATACTATCGAAGCAAATATTGCGAATTTACAGACAGGCAAGGCAGACATGGCACATACGCATACAGAGTATGCTACCGCATCAGAAGTTACGGCACTACAAACTTTAGTTGGCGATACTAGCGTGGCGTCTCAAATTTCATCGTCAGTGGCCACTAAAGCAGATATAGATCATACACATTCCGGTTATGCTTCTTTAGAGCATACTCATAGTTATAACGATTTAAATGATAAACCGACAATTCCAACATCATTACCAGCTAATGGAGGAAACTCCGACACTGTTGATGGCAAACATGCGCATGAATTTGCGTCTGCTACGGATGTTACTGCGCTACAAGCTCTGGTTGGGGATACTAGTGTATCCGCGCAAATTGCGACACAAATTGATGGTAAGGCTGATGCCGCACATATTCACGATGATAGGTATTATACTGAAACAGAAGTTGATAATAAGCTTGGCGGGAAAGCTGCCGTAGCTCATACACACAGCGTGGCCACAACAGCTACTGCAGGATTTATGTCTGAAGCAGATAAGGTTAAATTAGATGGAATTGATACTGGCGCAAATAACTACACTCTGCCAACTGCCACATCATCTGTTTTTGGTGGTGTTAAAATTGGCAGTAACATTACTAATTCCTCAGGAACCATTAGTTTAACAAAAAGTAATGTTACATCTGCTTTAGGGTATACGCCATTTGATAGTGCGTCCACTTTATCTGTTGCACGTGGCGGTACGGGTAGCAATATATTTAGTCAATCTGCTACAGTTACGCATGTTAATGTTACTTCTGATTCTGCAACTACATGTACTTATTATACGTATTTAAAGATGTGCTTTTTGAGATCTTATATTGTCTTGAGTAATGACATGGCTGCTGGAAATATTCTTGAAGTTTTAAATATAGCAAATGCATATAGACCACCTTCAATTACTGCGTTATCTGCATTTTCTACAAGTGCAATGATTTCTGCATATGTTAGAAGGAATATGACAGATAATACAGCCCCGGCATTTGTAAGAATTCGTAGTGATAAGGCATTACCTACTGGAACTGCCATATATATTTCTGGTTGGTTTATGTCTCCATATGTCTAATCTAACAATATGAAATATAAAGAGGAACAGTGTTGTTTTAGATAAATCATAATAGTTGGTTTAAATTAACAACACAAAGGACAAGCCTGAAATGATGGCTTGTCCTTTTCTCTACAATTTTGAAAGAGAAAAATTGAAAGGAGAATATTTAAATGGCTGAAAAAAACATTAAATCACGTATTGTGCATAAGCATGATACTGAACTGAATTGGAGTAAAGCTACTAATTTTATTCCAAAACAGGGTGAAATTATTATTTATGATATTGATAGCAATCATAGTTATGAACGAATTAAAATTGGTGATGGTGCAACCAAGGTAAATAATTTACCATTTGCTGATGCAAATAAAGTAGATAAAATTTCTGGAAAGAGTCTTTCTACAAACGATTATACCACTGCAGAAAAAAATAAATTAGCTGGTATTGCAGAAGGGGCAAATAAAACAATCGTTGATTCTGCGCTATCTTCTACAAGTACAGATCCGGTTCAAAATAAGGTTGTAAATGCCGCAATTAATAATTTGAATACTCTTGTCGGTGACACCGCTGTTGCTACACAAATTTCAAATGCGGTAGCGAGTAAAGCAGACGTATCTCATACACACGACGACAGATATTACACTGAAAGTGAAATCGACACAAAACTAAGTGGCAAATCCGACACTTCACATACTCACAGTACATATGTCAATCAGAACGCTTTTTCAAATATTAAAGTTGGTAATACCACTGTAGCTGCCGACACAACTACTGATACTGTAACTTTGGTTGCAGGAAATAATATAACTATTACACCAGATGCAACAAATGATAAGATTACAATTGCAGCAACAGACACAGTGTACACTCATCCTTCTTCCGGAGTAACTGCTGGTACATATAAGAGTGTAACTGTAAATGCACAGGGACATGTAACTAGCGGATCTAATCCTACTACTTTAAGCGGTTATGGTATTACAGATGCGGCGACTAAAAGCGCTCTTACTGCTGTTTCTGATCTTGTAGGTGATACTGCTGTTAGTGCGCAGATTAGTGATTATGCTGCTCCAAAGTCGCATACGCATAACTACGCAGGAAGTTCTTCCGCAGGTGGCGCGGCAAAGGTGTCTGAATCCGACATTGGCATTACAACTGCAGGCACTGGTTCTGCATATACTGCAACCGTTCCTGGTATTACAGCGCTTACTTCAGGTGTAAGCTTTGTAATGGTGCCTCATGTAGTAAGTGCATCTATGACTCCCACTTTAAATGTTAATGGGCTTGGTGCGAAGAACATCAAGCGCAGACTAAGCTCTATTTCAACTAGTGTACAATCTGGTTATTCTAACACATGGCTTGCTAAAGGAGCTCCATTTAGAGTTACATATGATGGCACACAGTGGATTGTTGAGGGGCTCACTAAACCTGCGACGGCTGATTTGTATGGAACACTTAGCGTAGAAAAGGGTGGTACGGGAGCAACTTCGGCCTCAGATGCTCGCACTAATCTCGGCATTACTCCAGCTAATATCGGCGCGGCAGCAAGCTCTCACGCGCATAGCTATTTGCCATTGAGTGGTGGAACAGTTACGGGTGCACTAACTGTAAATAAAGAATTATATAGCAATGCTGCAATCATTTCTAAAAGGAACAGTAGCCCACAACTTATACTTCAAAACGCAAATGGGGCACAATTAGGCTCTATTTATTCTGGGACATCAGATGGAAGTTATAGTGATGTACTAATTTCCGTAAATAGCAGTAGCTCTGATGTCGTTTACTTTGGTTTTGCTAAAAACGGGCAATTTACAGCCCCGAATAACATCTACAGTAAAGGCACTCTCGTATCCCAAACAAACTCCTATCCCGGCCTAACAATTCAAAACGCTTCTGGCGCGAATTTGACAATGTTGTATTCTAATGGAACGAATGGAGGATACTCAAATACAGTCTTGAGGGTTTATTCTTCAGCAAGTGAGTATTCCAGCTTTAGTTTTGGAAGTAACGGTGTCCTTGATTTTGGCGGAGTACTTCGGAGTGGAAACCACGACATTAAAGGAAACTCTTATCCAGTCCTATCTTTTACGGATTTAAGTGTAACTAAAACTTATGCTTACCTTCAACCTCAAACGAGCGCGGGTGAATACGCAGATGTGCTTCTTGCTGTAAAAAATAGTGATGGGCAATCTAATTTCTTTTTCGGAAAAGACGGCACTTTCACAGCTCCAGCAGGTATTATTACCAACGGAAACTATGTATCTATTAAGAACAGTTCATATCCCCAACTAACCTTCTCAAACGCAAGTGGAGCAGACCTCGGAAAAGTTTTTGTTTCTACAACTGATGGTTCTTACGCTGCGACAAAAATCCGCGCCTATTCTTCTGCTTCCTCTTATTATGATTTCCAATTTTCTGGTGAAGGAACCTTCACCGCAAAAGAGTTTCAAGTAACTGGTGGGCTTGCTTATTTGATAGATTACAACTCTAACGCAGGTGTCCTTGGCCTTGGGAATATAAACTATGGAGATTTTACGGAAATTTCTTGCGAGGATGATGGAAGTCTTTCTGTCAATGACGCGCTTCACGCGACTTATTTCCAAGTTGATGGCACAAATGACTGGCCTTCTATCTGGTTCAAAGCAAAAAGCAAAACCAAAGCTGGCGTTCTTTTGCAAGCAAATGCTAACCACCAACTCGGTTTTTATCTATATGGAGCAGATTTGGATACCGCTTCAACTCGCTATTTTGAAGGCTATGTGCTTCCTGCGCCAGCAACTGGCCTTACTTCAAATAAATCATATACAATTTATTCTACAAAGAATATAGTCTATTCCTCTTCTCAACCAACCGGTTCAACCGGTATGATTTGGCTCAAGCCAGTCTAAAGGAGGGATGAATAATGGCAACTTTTTCAGGCGCAGCAGCATCTGCTTCAACTCTTGCTTACGCGCAAAGGAATTCAACTTCTTGGCACACAGGAACCTCTAATGGCGCAATGCAAGGATTATATACGACTGGTTCAGCGTCTTTAGGTGTTTCTCGTGTTGGTATTATGGTATTCTCTGGTTTGGGAGACGCTGTGAAAGGAAAAACAATTCAATCTATTGGCATCGCTTTCAAGTGCGCGGCATCCGGGTATGATAATAATAGCAAAGTAATGGGATTATATAAAGCAAGATGGCAATATATAAATACCGGAGTTTCCGGAGCACAACAGATTGGAGATGCGCTTGGTAGCTTAACAGGCCACTTTTATAATGACACAATTGGTTTTGACTTAAATGCTTCTCAAAACACCGCTCTTTTCAATAATATGAAAAATTATTTTTCTGCTGGAAATTCTGCCCTCATTTGTTATAGTGGAGAAAGTACAAAAGGTGGTTCAAATAACTATTCTTACAATTATATGAAAATCACCCGCGCAGAAATTTATGTAACATACCTTGACGGTGGAATTGTTAAGTACTATACTGGCTCTACTTGGCAAGACTGTACTCCATACTATTACGATGGAAGTTCTTGGAAGCAATGTACTCCTTACTATTATGACGGTTCAGCTTGGAAGCAAGTCTAATTGAATTTAGTAAAATTAATAAAAATATGATTTACAGAGAGCGGTCTATAAGATTGCTCTCTTTTTGTTTAAAAAGGAGTGAAAATATATGGCGAATAAAATGCCTATTGGACAGTTTGTTGCAGAACTTGAAGCTGCATTAAATAGAAAAGATGGTTATATTATGGGCTCGAAAGGGCAAGATCCAAAAAAATGGTCTAAAGATTCATGGTGGTTCACACAGTACTCTGGTAGTCAGAAGAGGAAGGCATTGTATTGGCGTGAACATGCAAAATTTGTCTGGGATTGCAATGGTATGGCAGAAGGTATTTATGAAAAGTGGTCTGGTGTAAATATTAACACTAAGGCTAGATATAATTATGCTCAGTGGTGTGATCCTAAGGGTACTGGTATGATTCCAGCTTCTATGAGAGTTCCAGGTGCGGCAATATTTTGGGGAGATCGTGCTTCTAGTATTCATCATGTAGCGTACCTTGACAAACCAGTTGATGCAAATAATCCGTCTGGAGATTGGTACATAATTGAGGCTAGGGGGGTTATGTATGGAGTTGTGAAAACGAAATTGTATTCTAGAAAACCAAATTTTTGGGGATTGATGACGAAGTATTTTGATTATGGAAACACATCCTATACACCAGTTCCAGCACCAACTCCAACTGTATATAAACTCGGCGACCGCCTACTCAAGAAAGGATCAAAAGGAGACGATGTAAAAGAACTTCAGGCAAGTCTTATTAAGCTAGGTTATTCGTGCGGCAAATATGGCGCGGACGGCGATTTTGGGTCTGATACTAAGACTGCGGTAAAAGCTTTTCAGAAGGATCATGATCTTGAAGTTGATGGTGATTATGGTTCAAAATCTCATGCCGCTATGGTGGCTGCGCTGAAGAAACTTTCTGATACGACTGAGCCATCAGTTAAGATAGTTACTATTACAGGTGGATCTGTAAATATTCGCAAAGGACCAGGTACATCTTACGGCATTTTTAAGGTTGCTCATAAGGGTGACAAATTTGAATGTATTGGGGAAAAATCTAACGGTTGGTTCCCGATCAAGATTAATGGTGGAAATTACTGGGTTTCAGCAAAATATGCTGAATAATTACATGGAGCAGTTTTAAAATTAAATTATTTATATAAGGCTCCAGCGTAAAGTTGGGGCCTTATTTTTTTATGGATAAAAAGGAGATGATGGATGTGCGAGTAGCGGGAATTGACGCAAGTACAAATAAGTCTGGCGTATCGATTATGTGCGACGGCGCATTAGAATATTACATACTTATAGATTTACACAAAGAGAAAGATGTTATGAAACGCATTTCTATGATGATGGTGAAAATTTGTGAAATTATTAATGAATATGATGTAAATCAAATTTATATGGAAAAATCTATATGTAAGGGTGGTAACGTTGACACAACACAAAAGCTTAGTTTTTTAATGGGCGGCATTATGTTGTATTGCGCTCAAAATAAGATAGAGTTTATAAACCCATTGCCATCCGAATGGAGAAAAAAGATAGGTTTGCGCCAAAGTTCAAAGGTAAAACGAGACGAGTTAAAGGAAGAAGCAATTTGCGCGGTAAAGCAAGAATACGATTTGGATGTTAATGATGATGTCGCTGAATCTATTTTACTCGCCCGAAGTGCGTTTGATCTTCCAAAGATTGACGTTTCTGAAGATGATTTGTGGTGTTAAATTTTGAAATTACGCTGTTGATACGGTTTTTATATATAATATTTTAATTAAAAAGGAGAAATGAATTATGAAAATTAATGAGTTTGTTGAAAAGGTAAATCAGAACAAAGGCAAGCTACTAAAGGCAGAACAGGTACAAGCATTTGTAAATAAAGAGCTTGAAGTTAAAACATATTTAAGCATTAAAGATAAGAAACAACTAGTGCAGGATATTGCAATGGAGTGTGTGTTGTACGAGGATGGCATGTTTAAATTTGATGGTATTGATAAATATATCTGTTTTACTATGAGGACTATTGCGGCCTATACAAACCTTGAACTGTCTGACGACATTGAAAATGATTATGATGCTCTATGCGGGTCGAAATTATTAAATACAGTTATTGGGGCGTTCAACGGCGAATACGAAAATATTAAGGTGCTATTCCAGATGAAGTGCGATTATATTTTAGGCGGCAATACTGTTGAAGCGCAGTTTGGTAGATTTTTTAGTGGCATCTCGGAAAAAATAGAAGTACTAGTGAATGCACTTGCTGAAAAAGTAGGAGATTTTGATTTCAACAACTTGCCAATTAATGCGGATGATCTAAATGAACTAATGAAATTTATAAATCAACAAGGATAAGGAGTGTGCTTTTATGGCGTCTACAAATGTTGATAAGATTTTTCGCCAGATAGAAAAGGATTTTATACAATTGGCTAAGGATGCTGCCAAAGAAGCAGCGAACAGAGCACAAACAGATATCGAGAGCAAGGCAGATCAGTTTATTGACGAGTACTATAACGAATACTCTCCGAGTTATTATAGACGCAAGCATGCATTATATGATTTGATTGAGCCTGTTTATGAGGAATCTGAGTCAAAAAAAGGTATTACAATTGAGTTTGGCGTTAAATATAATGCATCAAACATTGAAAGCGTTCATAAAAGTAATTCGTGGTATCGTCAGTCTGGAACGCATTGGATTCCGAGACTGAGCGGTGATTTTGACTTCGATAGTAAAAATAATGGTATTCCAGAAGCATCATGGATAACTGAAAATTTTTTATCTGGCGTTCATCCAAGTGGAAAGATTGGTGATAATGGTGGTACAAAATTTGCATCTCCAGATGAAAAAATGCAAGATTTTTTTGACAAAGAATTAAATAATAAATTGAAATCTTATATTAACGAAGCGTTATTAAGCGCTGTAAAAAAATATTTTTAAGGCGGTGATTTATAATGGCTAATACTAAAATTAAAGCAACGGCGCAGTTGTTTTTAGATACCTCAAATGCTAAAAATGATGCAAAAAAATTTGTTACAGATTTGAAACAACAATTAAATAGCATTGAAACTGCCGCCGATAAAATGAATGTTTTTAAAGAATTAGTTGGGTATATAGGACAAGTTGACAATGCACTGACTGCACTACGGACTAAGAATGGCGACGCGTTCAAACATATGTTTGATGGCATGGACGAGAACTTCCGTAAACAGTTTGAAGATTTGTTTGGACTTTCTGGCGACAATTTACAGAGGTTAGATGTATTACGTGAAAAATTAGCGACATTAACTCCGAAGTCTGGTATTGCGGAAATTCGTAAATTCGCCACAGAATTAAATAAATTATTTACATCTATTGGTGCAGATGCTCCATTAAATATTGATGAATTCAAGAATAAAGCGACGCAGGGGCAAATAGATAGCATCATAAGTGCGTTAGGTAATTTTGAAACAAAATGGGCTGAAATAGTTTCTAGGTTAAAATATGGGCTTGGTGTGGGTTCTAGCGGCGTTGGAGGCGGTGTCTCTGATGGCATAAAGAAAAGCGCTGAAGATATAAAAACTGAAATTAATAATTATGAAGCACAAATTCAAAGGTTAAAAAATTTAAAATCTGATATTTCTAATACTTTATCTGATTTTAATAAATTTAACGAAGAAGGTACTTTAAATATAAAGTTTAATGTTGATGACATTAAAAATAGTATAAATGAAGTCGTTGCAGCTAAAGAAAAATTAGATAAGTTTGTAAAAAATGGTGGAGATACTAAATCTATAGACTATCAAGAATTGTTATCGCAATATTTGCATAGCGCGGTTATTTTTTCTAATATATTTGATGAGCTTGCTACTGCGTCTCCTGGCTCAAAAAGAAGTAAAGTTTATAGCAAATTAAGAGCATCTCAGAAAACATTAAATGGTAAAAAAATTACAATTGCAGACCTTAGAGATGTGGTGTCTGATGATTTAGAAGGAGAACAGCCAAATATATTATCTAATTTCCAAAACTCAATAGATATACAAATAAGTGATATTACTGGGAAAGTTCAAGAGTTAAGAGAAAGTTTTAGACGTTTAGGATCTGATAATTCAGTAGCTTCTGGCTTTGCAAAAATAACACAAGAAGCTGATAAAACAGCTAAGGCAACACAAAAAATAATGTATCACCTTGGAAACTTACTTAGTGGGGGGGGAAATAAAAGAGACACGTTTGGCGATATGCCATATAATTTAATAGATGCGGCCATAGGCAATTCTAAATATGAACAATATGGGTTTGGCGTACTTGGAGGTGGCTTATTTGGCGTGTCTGATCCATCTACAATTGATGCTCAGAAAGTGGCACGCGGAAAATTTTTACATAGTATTGACCTTAGTAAATACAATATGTACATTGCTGACACAGAAGAACGGGCCACAAATTTAATAGATTTTTTAAGCATATTACAAAAATACGCATTTAAAAGTGCAGAACCTAATTATACTGGGTTTGATGAGCAATTAAAAGGTGTAAATATAGATACGTTATATGATAGGTTTAAAGTGGTTTTCAATGAGGTTGACTTAACTAAAGAAAAGTTTAATGGTTTTATTAACGAAATGGTTGACCTATTACGTCAAGCGGGTTTAAAGTTTGACACGAATGAAGGCGTGTTGGACTTTGAATCCGTTGGAGATCTTGAGAATTCTGAAAATATTTCTACAAGGTTTATGAAAATGCTTGGTTATCAGGGCGTAAATGTTGGAGGAACGTCTTTTGATGGATTTGCTCAGGGATCGGTGTTGTTTGATTTTGATTCATCTGATATTGTAGGGTATTTTAATACAGCAGAACAAGCAATAAATGATTTTCAAAAAAGAATTAATGATGTGTCATGGGATGGCAGTAATGAACAATTAATGCAATATCGCAACTCAATAGATTCAATTATTGCTAGATTACAAGAATATAAAACAATATACAAAGACGACACTGTAATATCTCAATTTGATACTACAATTGCTAAACTATCTCAAGTACAAACAAATATTGATAATATTTTGTCTGGAAAATCCATTAATAATACAGGGAACTTTAATCAGATAACATCTGGATTCCAGCAAACAGGCGATGCGGCTCAACAAGCGGCGGCAAAATTAAAAGAATTTTATGAACTGGTAAATCTTATTAAGTCTAAATATATGTCTGGAGAAATGACTGACATTGATATTGGTCAATACACAGAACGTCTAGATATGGCAGAACAAGAGTTAAAGTCATTGGCAGATCAAGGTGTTATTACAGCAGAAGAGCTAGATAAAGTTAATAATGCGCTTGTAGAATCTAAAGACACACTGTCTAGTCGTGCTGCCGCAAATGAAGCAGATAGATATTTAGCAGCGGGCAAGTATGACTATACATATGCTGGTGAATTATATCAAGAAGAAAAAAAGAATGAAGCGTTAACACAGGAGAATGCTGCGCTAAGAGCACAAAATGATGATCTTATAAGACAATCTACCGCAGCGAGCGAAACACAAACCAGTGCATTACAACAACAATTACAAACCGAAGAGGCGATAACTGCTGAAAAACAGAAGCAAGTTAATTTAGCTACCGATGCAGCAAATACTAATCGTAGTACAATTCCAGAAAAAGCAAATGTGCCTAGTGAGGCTTCTGGTAGATTTACAAAGTCTGTTCCAATTGATGATACGGCTAGTTCTATAGGTATTGCAGATGAGACGGCGCAATTAAACAATCTACTTTTAATTATTAATCAAGTTAAAGAAGCCGTTGATGCAAAAACCAAAGCATTTAAAGAGGAATATGTAACTGTTGATGCTGCAGTTGAAGCAGAGATAAGTGCATTAAATAAATTAAAAACTGTACTTGATGATATTAAAAATTCGATGCAGTTTATATTCTCTACGGATGTTCAAAAACTAGGCGATGTAGAACTTGAGAAAAATAAAACGAATGGAGAAACTGCTTCTGGAGTTCTACAAAGTGTTTGTGAAACATTGTGTCAGATACTTGCAATATTTCAAGGATTTACTGGTATTAAGTCAGAGGGCAAAGATTCTATAAATTATCAACAACCTATTACTGAAAACAAAACAGATTCGTCCGATGTAAATAAATTATCCGAAGGTATTGCAACAGAAAATACTCTTTCTGCTATTAAAGGATCTGTAGAACAAATAGCTAGTTCAATAAAATCCAATCAAAGTTTAAGTAGTGACGAGGAACTTCATGCAAAAAACGATCTTGTTCAGTTGACTAATACATTGTCTGCTGCAGTAAAAACTTTAAAAGATGTTGCTAGTGGTATTGTTCAGCATCAAACAGCACAGAAAAGTGATACTCGTGCCGCTCAAGCGCGGCTTGAAGACCCAGCACAACAAGACTTAATTCGTCAGAAAGCAACCGATAGTGCCTTAAAACTAGGAACTGATGTACAAATTGCCACTCTAGACTCTTTGACCAATGGTCTCGTTAGAGTTAGTGGTGCGTTTAAGAATGTTAATGGAGAATGGGAAGGATTTACTGTTAAGATCAATGAAGCTAATGAGGCAGTAGACCTTGCTATTAATAAACAATCTGCGTTTGCCAAATCATTGAATAATACATCTAAGCAAATGGCAGACGATGATGGAAATCCATATGTCTATAATAAAGATGAGGTAGAAGCTCGTGCGAAAAAACATCTTGATGAATATACTGAGCAAGGAAAACAGGCGACTGTTCAGTTCAAAGATAGTGGTAGATATACAATTACTGTGCTCGATGAAATAGATGGTTTAGCAAAACAGGTATTTCAAACATTTGATGAAAATGATGAGAAAATTGAGCGCACTACTGCAACTATATCTAATAGCCAAAGAATTAAATTAGAAAATCTTAGAAAAATAATTGACTCTGGTTTAGGAAATAAAAATATTAGCGATCAAGATACAGTATATCTACAATATAAGAACGCTGCAGACGAATTGGAAAGAATGAATGGTCTGTATCGAGCAAGTGATAATCTTTCCGACGAAGAGATTCTCAATTGGAATGCTCAAATTAGGTTGGTGCAACAGCTTGGTTCTGCGGTTGAAAAATTAATCAATAAGAGGAAAAGTGCTGAAGTTAGTGATGTATTCCAATCTGAAAGAGGAAAACAGTTAAGTAGGATTGATTTAGATAAAGCTAAATTATATAAAGATATATCTGTTCCACAAAGTTTTGAACAGCAAATAAATGATGTGAGAGGTGCTGTAGAGAGCGCAGTAGACAATGACGCGCTTAAAGTGGCAATGAGCAATTGGGATGCCTTAAAGAATAAAATTAATGCAGCGGCTGTGCAACAAGATCTTTATATTAAAAAGACGAAAGACATAAATGAAAAAGTACAAAATAAATTGCCATATGGTTCTGGTGTAATGGTCACACAAACTGCAAAACGCAATAATTTGTTAGATGTGTTTGGCAAAGATAAGATGATGCAAAATTCCAGCACCATTGCAAATGCTATTGAAGAATATAATGCTGCTTTTAATGCATTGCAAGAAAAATATAATAATCTTAAAGACGCTGGTTCTGCAGCGACACAAGAAGATAAAATTGGATTCAGACAGGCAAGCGAAGAGTGTAGTAACTTGCGGCAAGAAGTAGAAAGGCTTATTAAGACCTATCAAAAAGAGCACAATGGTGCGGATGTGCTCGGGGTAGAAAAGCTTGATGATTACAATAATAGAAAAAAAGAGCTTGAAGATTACGTTCGAACAATGTATAGTACCAAGGCCACAATCGGTGATTTTAATAGTGCTTACACAGAACTTACATTTACGATTGATAATGGTGATGGAACGTTTACTGAGGCGAAAGCTTCAGTCGATAGTTTGAGAGAAAATATTGTATTAACTGGTGGACAGATAAAACAATCAGTTGGTGTAATTGATAGTGTGGTTGACCAATTTAAAAAGAAATGGCAATCATTAGGCCAATATCTTTCAAGTGTATTTAGTTGGAGAGCACTTATTAATCAAGTAAAAAAAGGCGTACAGTATGTTAGAGAGATCGATAGTGCTTTAACGGAACTTAAAAAGGTTACTAATGAAACAGATGCGACATATGATAGGTTCTTACAAAATATGTCCAAGACTGCTGGTGTAGTTGGAAGTACAGTAAAAGATTTAACAACAATGGCTGCAGAGTGGGCGAGACTTGGCTATTCACTTGAAGACAGTGCTCGGCTTGCCGAAAGTACTGCGGTTTTACTGAATGTCTCTGAATTTAGTGATGTTACTACTGCGTCTAAAGCGCTTATTAGTACGATGCAGGCATTCCAATATACTGCTGATGAAAGTATGCATGTTGTTGATATTTTAAATGAGGTAAATGTTACTTGCCTCCTTGCATAGTGATGTGCAAGTAAAAAGATGGCCATATCGGGAAAACTCTGGTCACAGACAATTCCGAGGAAAGATTTTAACAATACGAAATGAATTAAAATGGAGGTGAATATATGATTGCAAAAGATAAAGTTGAAGAAATTATTCGTTTGAATGACGTGGTTTTTGTAAACGATTTCATTGACAATTTTGATAGAAATAGTTTTATTCATGCTATTGATAAGCTACATAGCATTGGAATTAATAACCAAAAAATTAAAGTAAAAGTTTATTGTAAAGAATGTAATAAAGAACTAATTGCGCGTCCATCTCAATATAAAAAACAAAAATATTTTCATTGCGATGAACACATTAAGCACAAACCTAGTGGCAAAAATTCTCCTTTTTATAACCAAATTGAAATTCAATGTACTAATTGCGGGAAATTATATTCTGTTGTACCTTATGACTATAATAAAGCTAATAGATTTGGGGATAATCATAATTTTTGTTGCCAGCAATGCTATTGGGAATATAGATCAAAATATTATATTGACGATAAACATCCTATGTTTGGAACTCATCAATCAGACGAACAAAAACATAGACAAAGTGAACTTATTGTGCAAATGATTTCAGACGGGGTTATGCCGCAGACTATGACTAAGCCGCATAGGAAGATTAACGCTTTACTTGAATCACATCAAATTTATTTTGAAAACGAACATACTGTAAAATATCATTCTATAGATATATTTCTTCCAAATTATAATTTAATGATTGAAATAATGGGGGATTATTGGCATGCACATCCATTAAAATATAATATTAATCAATTGACATATCAACAAAAAAAGTCAATTAAACAAGATAAGTCAAAACATACTTATATTAAAAAGTATAATGATGTGGAAATATTATATTTGTGGGAGAAAGATATCAATGGAAATATTGATTTGTGTTGGTTATTAATCCAAAAGTACATAGAAAATAATGGTATTCTTGATAATTATCATTCATTTAATTATCATTTATATAAAAATAATTTAATATTAAATGATATTTCAGTGGTTCCTTTTCAAGAAATAAATTTAAAAAGTAATTTGTCTTATGTTGTGTAATTTTATGTATTGTTAAAAAATCCGTACAGACTAACAGATTATATATAGTAATATATATTATCACGCCATCCCCTCGATATTTATTGAGGTGAAGATATAGTCGGAACTACGAATATAATGTTTAAAAAATGAAATCGTAGAGATTGGCAGAAATGACCAGTCCTTTGCGTAAGATTTACGCAAAAGTAACAGTTTTGTGGTAATAATTACGCTGTCAGTTCTGATGGCATAGCAACAGCGCTACAAACTTCCGCGAGTGCACTTATGGAGGCTGGCAACTCGTTGGAACAATCAACGGCTTTAGTTGCCGCAGCTAATAAAGTTGTTCAAGATCCTTCATCCGTGGGAAGTGCCTTGCGTACAATTTCACTAAGGCTCCGTGGCACTTCAGTGTCTGTCCTTGAGGAACTCGGTGAAGAAACTGATGGGGTAGTAGAAAGCACAAGTAAACTCCAAGAAAAATTAAAAGCGCTAACTGGTGTTGATATTCTTACAAGCACCGGTGCTTATAAAGATACATATACAATATTAAAAGAAATGGGCGAGGTATGGCAGGACTTAGATAGTCTAGATCAATCTGCTGCCCTCGAACTCATGGCTGGTAAAAACAGAGCCAACACTTTGAGTGCTATACTCAACAACACCCAAGACTTAGAAAATGCATACAAATCTGCAATGCAAGCCGAAGGGTCAGCACTCAAAGAAAATGAAACTTATCTTGATTCCATACAGGGTAGGATTGACATCCTCAACAATTCTGTCCAAACTATGTGGATGAACTTTATAAGTAGTGATACTGTAAAATTTTTAGTTGATGTTGCGAACGCATTGGTCAAAATTGTTGATCAAGTTGGAGTTCTGCAAAGCACCATTATTGTGATCATGGGATACAAAACTTTTTTCAAAAAAAAGGATTGGTCGAAATCTTTAGAAAATTTTAAAAAAGGTTTTGGCGACATTTGGAATTCTATTTTTAACAAAAAGGGCCAGACTCAAGGTATGAATCTTGACCTTCTTGAGGGAGACGCTTTAACAAGAGAAATTGAGGTTTTAAATCAGAAGCTCAAAGATGGTCCAGAAGCATTTAATGCTTATGTAAACTCTGCTCAAAGTGCAAGAAACGGGATTCAGCAATATGCACAGCAACTTAATGGTGGAGTAGCCACAGTAGAAGGATATACTTCCGCATTACGGACTATGACTACTGAGCAACAAAGGGCTGCACAGGCAGCGCAGCAAGCAGCAAAAAAGCAACAGATGTTTAATGCAATTTATGCAATCTCATCAATTGTGTTTGCCACTATAGGTAGTTTAATTAAGAATAAGATCAACAACAAAGAAGACATAAATGAGTCTTATGAAAAAATTCAATCTAATATTTCTTCTCTTGAAAGTGATATTAATTCACTAGACAGTAGTTTATCTTCTATTCAAGACAAAATTAGTGAAATGTCCGGCAAGAAATTAACATTAACAGAAGCGGAAGAATTGCAAAAACTCAAAGAAGAGACTGCAGAGTTAGAAAGACAAAAAGAAATTAAAGAGACATTACTCGCAGCCCGTGAGGAGCAAAATCAAACAACGACACTGGCAAAAATAGACAATATGCTTAAAACCACTACAGCAGGACAACAGGATGCAGTAGAAGACGCTAAAAATACCGGAGCACTTATTGGAAAAGGTATTGAAGGCGTTCTAGTGGCTGCTGGGCCTATAGTCGGGGCACTTATTGGCACAGCTATTGGTGGGCCTTTAGGAACTGCGGTTGGTGCTTCTATTGGTGGGCTTATATCTGGTGGCGCTGCGTCTGGTTTAATTTCCACAGGCACAGAATCTTTGGGTGGTAAAATTGCAAGCAATAAGTATAAGACTGACGGGACAATCCTTGAATGGTATAAGTCTTATCAAAAAGCCATCGAAGAGGCCGAGAAGGAAGCACAAAAGGCCGAATCGAAATATTTTAAAACCTTAGATGATTCTGACTACGATAAGTGGCAAAAGAAAGTTAATAAATTAAGCAGTCTACAGACCGAACTATATGATGGACTTTCAGAGATGCAAGATTATATTGCGGATTTGGATTACAATGATACAACTGCACCCTTTATTAATGGCTTCAACGAGTTAATGTCACAAATTGAAGTTGAGCGGGTTGGAGACGGTGTTCAATCGAGAATTGATGCTCTTGAGGCACTTAGAAGCGAATATAAGGCACTTTCCAAGGGGATTGATGAAAATGGTAATAATGTTGCGTTGTCTTCTGAGGAATATGCTAGATATCAATCTATTATAAAGCAGGTTCTTGCTTTTTCTCCAGAATTAGTTGATATGTATGGCGATGAAAGTAATGCAATCGCTGAACGTAATAGTCTTATCGACCAAGGCATTAAAAAGATACAAGAACAGCAACGTGCTGTGGCAATTGCTAATAAAGATAAAATTATTGAAAAATATAGGAGCATATATGATAACACTTCTATCCCAACTGAAGATTATGGTTTTGCTGGATTTCAAGCAATTGTAAAAACTGTAGGTGTCGAACCATCGGATGATGATAGTCGAGAAGATTATGTGCGTAAGCATCTTAAAAGTATAAAAGCAAATAAAAAAGAAATTTTAGAATCTGCGAGATCCACAATATTCGATGACAACGAGTATAATAAATTTAAACAAGCACTTGATAATAGTATTATCCAGCTTAATGATTTAGATTATATTCTTAAAAATGAATTACGAGTTGTTCCTCAAGCGTCAGAATATTATTTTAATTTAGATGGTTCTCAATTAAGTTTTATTGATAGTTATATTAATTCTCTTGGGAATTTATCCGATTTAACAGATGAAGAAATTACAAATATTATTAGTAATGTCTCGAATTTAACTGACACCATTGGGTCAGATGAAAATGCTCAAGAGCTTATTGATAGTCTATTTACAATAAATCCTGACGTCCCCGCCAAAGCTTATGGTGATGCATTAAATGAGGGATTGGGTAAGTTAGTTGACGATGGCATAATAGACGAAGACACGAAAGAAAAGATGTTCTTAGAACTTTTCCCAGATTCCGAGAATATTGACACTATGTTAGACTTTATTAAGCAAAAGCTTAAAGATAAATATGATACTAATGTTGATGATTTAAGTGTGTCTGAGCTTAAAATTGCATATAAATTTGTAGCTGATACAGAAGATGGTTCTGTAGAATGGGATGACGTTAACGCAGCAATTACAGCTAATCAAGCAAAAATTGCACAGTCTTTTAAAACATATTCCACATTATCTAAATCAATTGAATCTTTCAATACAGCATTCGAAACTTCTAATGAGTTATTTACTGATGGTGCAAAAACAACAAAAGATTATTTTGAATCTCTCGTTGAACTTGGCGTCGATAAAACCAAGTTATCAGAGGTAATTGACCCAAGTTCATATATTGTTACTGATGCTGCTAAATTAAAAGAGCTTGTCCAGGCACAAAAAGAAGAATTGGCAACTGAAATAAAACTTGGTAAAGCACAAGCGCGACTTAAATATCATGATCTTGTAGACGAGCTTGGTGCAGCAGTAGGAAGCTACGACGAATTTGCCGCAAAAGGCAAGACCGCAGTAGATTCTCTTTTAGAGCAGATGTATACCGTCAAAAATACTATTAATCAATATCAACTTCTCGAAGAAAGCCTACTTGGTATAACAAATGCATTTGAAGATTTTACCAATGCGCAAGAATTAGATGCAAAGAATACATATGGTGATAGTTATGTTGAAATGGCCCAGACTATGTATGATGCCATATACAAAACTGGTGAGGTTGGCTCTGAAGCATTCTGGGCTGCAGTTAGAGCTAATGTGCCAGAAGAGTACTATATAAACTTAACACCAGGTACTGAGCAAATTTCTGCAATTGCTGATTATTTAAATAATAATGTATTCTCAACCTTAACACTCAGCGATGAGAAATTCTCTATTGATTACAGTGCGGTAGAAGACTTCATTGAAAAAGCACAAGATGTTGGAGTATTTACAGGGACAGATGCGTCTGCATTTGGATTGTCTGCTAATTTCATGAATAGTCTTGGAGAAGGCGAAGATGCACTTCAGGCATTTGCGGACAAAATGGGTTGGACAAAGACCCAAGTGTATGCAATGCTATCAGCGATGGATAAGTATAATGCGGATGGCCTTGGGCTATCTATGTTGTTGCAACTCGACAAGAGCACAACAGGGCAAATTACTTTAGTAACAAACGAGCTTGAAAAGCTGTATATGCAAAGGAAAGCGCTACTTGAACAGGGAGCAAGTGATGAGGTTTTAGCCGCGAATCAACAAAAGATAGATGCAACTACGGCACAATTACATTCTTTAGGGGAGCGGGCTGCGGATATTGTTGAAATTTATGCGCAGGTTGATAAGGCTCTTGAAGATACAGACCAAATTGTTAGAGATGTATTATCAAATGAAACAATAGCGGACATAAATACAAGACTTAATATAGAATTAACCGGCGACGAAAAAGTTAGTGACGTTTTGGGATATTTAAATGATTACTTGACGTTATTAGGGGAACCTACTGTTGTAGACTTAGACTTTGCAAAAGAAAATATCGAAACAGAGTTAGAGGAGCTTAAGGAAAAGATTGGCGAAGAAGAGATTGAGGCAAATGTAACAATTGATACAGATGGTACAATGAAAGTCAAAGATGGCATTGATAACGAAGATCTTGAGAGATATGTATCATTATATAATACGAACCAATTTATTGATGATACTTTAAAGAGCGGTCTTACTACAACAGAAACTCTTTTGAGTGAAATTAATGATAATGTTGCAACCATAGCTGGTGAAGAGCCAAAATCTGAAGAGTCTAAAGAAGCGCCATCTAATGATAGTGGATCGTCTGAAGACGCTCATGGTGGCAAAGGTGGAAACTTCGGTGGAACTGACCGCGAAAATGATAAACCAACAGAGCTACCAGTAGTATTTGATATTCCTAAAGCGCTAGCAGAGGCATATAAAGAATGTAAAGATGATATTGCTAAATTTGCTGAACTTGGATTCGATCCAAATCAAACAAAATTCGGCAATATCGATACCAATAATAGACAAGTTTTAGAGTGGGATGATAATAATTTAAACAAGTACAAAAATGAGCTTATGTCATGGTATGATGATTTATCATGGGATGAGATAGTTAATGATTTTTCTGGGACTTTGTCTACTGTTATGGGGGCAAGTAGTGAATTTTTCCCTGTTGAAATTGCCTTTTCTCCTATATTACAAACAGAAAATGGTCCAGTCCTTCTTGATGAAAATACTGTATCTGAGTATATGTATGGTCTTATTGACAAAGCAGGTACTCAATTTAGTGAAGGGTGGACTGGCGAAGATTTACTTCGCCTTGATGCAGAAGGACTTGAGGTTGACGGACAAAGAATTAAAGGACTTATTGCAGATGTGGGCGATACTGCTATTCAAACCGGAGAGGCAATGCATTATGCTGGCACGGATGGCTCTATTGCTCAAAACTTTAAGTTTATAGAAGATTCTGCGAAAGAAGCAAATATGTCCGTAGAAGATATGATGCTCAATCTTGAGAAGAACGCAAATAAAGGTACTATGATATTCCCTCAAGAAATTGAGAAAACAATTGATTCTTATATGGTCTATATAAGTAAAATCAAAAAAGGAATAGCGGACGAAACATGGGGCCAAGGAATACGTATGACCCCAGAACAAGGAACTTATTTTAATGACCTTGCTAATAAATGGAAAACACTTAAAGAATTGAAGGAATCACTTGCAAATGGTGAAGATCCAAATAAAATTTTGGATGCTTTATACAACATGCGTGGCACGATAGTACTTGAAGCGAAAGTTGATGAAGATTCTGCAGAAAAAGCCGGAGAAGAAATTGTTACTGAGGCACAAGACGAGGCTGATAACAGTGGTGGTATAGTTATTTCAAAAGGACCAGAGTCTGTAAAATCATATTCACAACTTGAAACTGATGTTTCGTCACTTAATAGTGTATTATCTCAAAGCGCAGAAATGCTTACTAATAATACTCAAGTTACGCAAGAGTATAAAGATTCACTTCTTAAATTGTGCGAAACTAAAGAAGAAATTTACGAATTAAATGCGTGCTTTGATACAAATACTGGGCTTGTTGTTAAAAACTCCAAGGAACTTAAAAAACTTATTAAAGAAAAGAATAAAGAATTGGCCATATACACAAAACTTGCAAGGTCTCATGCCGAATTGCAGTATTATGATTTATATAAAGAGCTTTCAACATTGACTGATGGGATTGAGCTCACGTCTAATGGTTATGCTGATTTAACTGATGCTCAACGTGAGCAAATTAATTCATTATACGAAGAAATGAATACAGTTAGTGCTACAGTGGCACAATTTGCTGCGCTTGAGGCGCAACTCTTAGGAACTACAAATGCATTTACTAAGTTTAAAGATGCGCAGACCATTGATACGAATAATGATTATATTTCCCAAGCGGAGAGTATGTTGCTTACTTTAGGACAGGCTTTTGATGAAGAAAATCTTGGAACAGCATCTGCCCGTGCCGCTTTTGAGGGGTTGGTCCCTGAGAGTGTATATGCCGATTTAGATACTTTTGAAGAGCGAATGGACGCGATTTTTAAGTATCTCACGGAAGGTGCAGTATCTAAGTATTTCTCCATGGACTTTGACAATGATGGTAATATATCCAAAGTTGAGACAACTGTAGATGATCTTAAGCAATTTGTTGCAGATGGAGTTGCAAATGGAATATTTGTTGGTGACTGGGAACATTTTGATTTTACAGAAGACGTAGATTCTCTTAAAGATGTCGCTGACGCTATGGATGTAACTGAAGAGGTTGCATATGCATTAATTCAAGCGCTGGAATCAACTGATGCTGGCAACTTGTTCGACCCATCGAATATATTATTAAAATTGACTTCTGGTGATATAGAATATCAAGCATATCAAAATACGCAATCTCTTGCGGAGTTAAACTATCAATTAGCTAATGGCGCTATTACTGCGGAAGAATATAATAATAGGTTACTTGGACTCGATGGGCAATTATCTAAAGGGCTTATAACCCAACAAGAGTATGACGATTCGCTTCAAAAATTAAAAGAGCAATTAGAAGCTGGTACAATTTCACAACAAGAATATAACGAAGCGGTTAAAGGACTTTCAAATATCCAATCGGAATTGTCGGAAAGTGCTTATAATGAAATTACTGCGTATTCTGAAAAATCTGCGGCGTTAGAAGAATGCAAGAAAAAGCTTGAAGACTATAATAAACAATTAAATAATCCAAATCTTACCGAAGCTCAGAGATTAGAAATAGAGAATAATATAGAAGAAACTACCGAAAAAATGAATGGACTAATTGACGAGCTTTCGCAACTAGAAGAGCCAACAGAAATGGTTGTTAGTCTTGCAATGGAGTATAATCAGGGTAAAATTGATGATTTTGAATCAGAAATTTCAAAACTAGACAACGGGAACAAAATTAAAGTTGCTGTTGAAACGGTAATAGAAAAGGCAGAAGAAAGCGATTTTGATTTAACTAAACTTGGATTTGAAAAAGACAAAAATGGCAATTGGTCTAATGTTGCAAAAGTACTCGCAGAATTTGATGTTGATGATGGTGACGATACTGTAGCAAAAGTTACTGAATATCTTAATTTAATTGATCAACAGCATACATTGGAATTGCTAATGGGCTCTGGTTCAAAAGATGTTTTAGGTACTTTAAGTGATATTAGTACTGTATTGCAGGCTATTGCGGATAAGATGGGCGCAGAGTATGAGCTTAAGGCAAAAGCTAGTTTAGATGATACTGAAGTAAACTCATTCTTAAATACGCCTTTGTCAAAAACAATAAGTGTTGGCATCAAAAAGGTAGGTAATTGGGTCAGTGGGCTGTTTGCTAATGGCACAGTTCATGCAGACGGCACTGCTCACGCTCAAGGTTCATGGGGAGCACCTAAAAGTGAGACAGCCCTTGTAGGAGAGTTGGGACCAGAAATAGTTGTAAGAGATGGACACTGGTTTACTGTAGGAGAAAACGGTGCAGAATTTGCAGATATCAAACAGAATGATATAATTTTCAACCACAAGCAGACCGAAGATCTTTTGTCTAAGGGGTATGTAACTGGACGCGGAAAAGCGTTTGCGGAAGGTACTGCCTATGGTGATGGTCTTCGTCACTTGTTGAACAAAATGTTCAACAAGGGATGGACAGGTTCTAATACTTCTAGTGGCAAAAAGAAATCTTCTTCATCGTCTAGTAAAAAGAAATCCTCTTCGTCATCTTCTAGCAAATCAGATACTTCTGCAAAAAATCTTGTCGATTGGTTTGAGATACGTTTAAAAGAAATTAATGAGCAGCTTGATCTCATGAAGGCAAAACTTGAAAATGCAGTTAGTATTAATGCCAAAAATAGTTTGCTTGACGAGATTATTAATGTTAATAAGAGTAAGCTTAGTGCGTTAAAACAAGGCTTGGATTTGTATACAAATTATGCAAATAAATTATTGCAAGAGATTCCGTCTCAATATAGAGAGATGGCGCAAAACGGTGCTATTGCAATTGATGAATTTGCTGGAGATGCTAACAAAGATACCAAAGAAGCAATCACAAATTACCGCACATGGGCCGAAAAGGTTGCTACGCTTACCAAAGAAATGGAAGAGCTCAATACGGAAATTTCTACTCTTGCAAAGCAAAAAATTGACATTATTTCAGATAGCTATGGAAATAAAACTTCCTTAAGCGATAACAAAATAGACCAATATAGAGCTTATAATTCATTGCTCAAAACAGATGTTGGGTTTGAATCTGAAGCGATATATCGTGCGATGATAAACGATACGAATAAAATTATTGCTACAATACAAGAGCAGCGCAATAAAATGCAAGAAGAGCTTGATAAACAAGTTGAGTCAGGGAATATTAAAAAGTATTCTCAAGATTGGTATGATGTAATTAAAGATATTGCCGCCGTTGATAAAGACATTATAGAACTTAAAACAGATACAGAAGATTGGCAGGATGCTATTAATGATTTACATTTTAGTAAATTCGATCTTTTAATAGACAAACTTAGTGCAGTAGATGAAGAGGCAGATAAGTTAATTGATGTTTTGAGTAGCAAAGATCTGGTAAACAAAGATACTGGTGAATGGACTGATGAAGGAATCACCACACTTGGTTTATATGCTCAGAAAATGGATGCTGCGGAAGTTCAGGCAAAGAAATACGAAGAACAAATTAAGTATCTTAATAAGAATTGGAAGAAGCTTGGTTATACCGAAAAAGAGTATATTGATAAGCTTGAGGAATTGAAAAATGGTCAATATAATGCAATAAAGGCTTATAATGACACCAAGGATGCTATTGTAAACCTTAATAAAGAACGAGTAGAAGCAATAAAAGATGGGATTCAAAAAGAAATAGATGCATATACTGAGCTTATTAACAAAAAGAAAGAAGAGTTAGATTCTGAAAAAGACCTATATGACTTTCAGAAGAGCGTCTCTGAGAAGCAAAAAGATATCGCAAAAATCCAGAGGCAACTCGCTGCGCTAGCCGGAGATAATTCTGCGTCAGCAAGAGCAAAACGTGCACAGCTTGAAGCAGAACTTCTTGACGCACAAGCCGATTTGGAGGAGACTTATTATGATCGTTCAGTTTCAAACCAGCAAGAAGCATTAGATAAAGAACTAGAAAGCTTCGAAGATGCAAAGAATGACGAAATGGAAGGCTGGGACGAATACTTAGAAAATACTAATCAGGTCGTTGCAGACAGTCTTGATGTAGTTAAAGCAAATACGGATGCAATTTATCAAGAACTACAAGCAATGGGCCAAGAGTATGGTCTATCTATTACCGAGTCTCTAATCTCTCCTTGGAAGGAAGGAGAAAATGCAATTCAAGCATTCTCTGAGAAATTTGGTCTCGCCATGAGTGCAACAGTAGATGAACTAAAAAAACTTGAGCTAGAGTTCATGGAAACTATGGAAAAGATTGAGAAGTCTGGTTCCACGTCGGTTGATACTGTTAAAAACAATGCATCAGGCTATCAATCAGCGGAGTATAAACCTCCCAAGCAAGAAGGATCAAGTGGCGGTGGTAGCTCTAGTGGAAGTGGCAGTGGTAATGGCGGTGGTGGAGATAGCGGCGGTAAGTCTTATCCATATGGGAAAGCATCTGAAACTAGTGGTAATATCAAGGAAGGTGCGAGGGGCAATCAAGTTAAGGCTATCCAGTATGCGTTAAATCAACTTGGCTACGGAAACTCTGGTACTAAGAGCGTTGATGGAAAATTCGGCTCTGGAACTAAGAGCGCGGTTAGATCATTCCAGAAGGCCATGGGTATTTCTGCTGATGGTATTGTTGGTAAGAATACTCGTGCTAAGTTCAGAGCAAAAGGTTATAAATTTGGTACTACTGGGGTTGACACAGATCAGTTTGCATGGATTGACGAAATGGGTTTGGAAGAAATTGTTCTTCACGCTCAAGATGGTAAACTTGCTTATCTTACAAAAGGTAGTGCAGTGTTGCCACATAGTATTTCGGAAAATCTCATGAAACTCGGGCAGCTAGATCCACAGTACATGCTAGACATTAATAGACCACAAGCTAGTGTAAGCCCAAGTATTATTAATAATACTATGGAATTAAGTGTTGATAATAGCATCGGAACTTTAATTTCAATTGAAAACTTTGATGGAAATAATCCTGATGAGATTACAAAAGTTGTTAATAAGGCTCTTGAGCAGCATACTAAAAATCTTAATAATGCACTTCGCAAGTTTGCGAGATAATTATATAAGAGGGGGAGAGAAATCTTCCTCTCTTTATTATATTTAAGTAATAAAAGGGAGGTAGAATAGAACATGTCGAGTTATCATACCTCGTTCAATTATTTAGGTAAGAATTCATATAAGGATTTTAACCTACAAATAATTCATTTTGACAGTGGAGACAGTGGAGAAACTGATAGCTATATGTCGCAGGAATCTATTTATACAGACTCTCCACGTGGTACAAAAAGAACAATGTATGGAAGCAAATATTCTGATGTTGCTAGATTAGATATAACAGTTATGAAACCTGACAGCAAAGAGTTTGGTATTGAAAAAACTAGAGAGATATATAAATGGCTTACAGGCGCAACACAATATAGCTGGATGGATCTATATATCGGTGATGAGGTTAAATATAGAATGTTATGTTTTGCGCAAAACGTGCGCCCGTATAAAATAGATTCTCGTATTGTTGGATTTATTATTACTATGGAATCTAGTTCCCCATGGTGCTTTTCACCGCTACAAACTATATCACAAACATTGACTGGTGAAGAAACTTTACAAATTAATAATTTGTCTGACGATATGTATACTTTTACCACAATGAATACAATATTCAAAAACACGTCGGGGAAATCGTTGATTATTAACAACAATACATTAGGTGAAACAACGCAAGTTAATAATTTAGCTACAAATGAAGTTGTAACATTATCTGATAATCTAATGATAACTTCAGATAAACCGTCGCGTATTTTTGGAAGTGATTTTAATTATATATGGCCTCGGCTTAAAAGTGGAGTAAATAATTTTACCATTACAGGTAAGGGTGACATTACATTTCAATATATATATTGTATAAAAGTAGGAGATTGCGTTAGTGGATTAAATGCGAGTTCAGATCCTATATGCGACGAATCAGGCAAGATAATTTTAGACACATTGTCATGGGCAAGAATTTCAGACACACCGTCTACTTTAAGTGGATATGGCATAACAAATGCATACACAAAGTCTGAAGTAGACAATAAAATAGCAAACGTAACTGTTAAAAATGTATACACAAAAGATGAAGTTGATGCATTGATTGCGTCTGTTCAAATTGATATTGATGAAAATAAACTTAATGCGATGCTTACAGAAGTGCTTGGATAAAATGAAGTAGTTAGAAAGGAGGGAGGCGTATGAGACTTCCTAAAGACTTGTTGTCGGGGAATTATACCAGACCTCGACTCTTTTTATGTGAAACTAATAAAGATAAGATTACTCAACTAGATGTCACAAATTTAAATGGTAGCTTTAAGTTCAATGCTTATTCAGAACTGACATTTGAAATTGCACGAACTTATAATGATTTAATCACAGGTGAAATAAAAGTGTTTCCATATTATGATAAAGTCGAAGCTTTACGTTTACTTTACCTAGAGAACTTTGGTTATTTTGAAATACAGGGGCCAGAACTAACTGGGGACGGGATCAAAGAAGCAAAAAATATCACCGCATATAGTTATGAGTATGTTTTGTCTACGAAATACTTAGAAGATTTTTATATAAACCAAGGTACAGTTGAGTCATTAGAGGTACTGAATGCGGACAATCCAGATAATATTATACCAATTACATTATATAATCCTAATAATACAAAACTAAGCTTACTTCATCTAATTTTAGAAAAGGCGTATGGGTGGTCTATCGGCCATGTAGATTTTTCATTACAAACTCTTAGTCGTCAATTTGAAGTAGACAGAGAATCAATTTATGATTTCTTAATGAATGAAGTTTGCGAAAAATTTAATTGTTATATTGTATTTGATACTATCAATAACACAATCAACGTTTATGCTGAATCATTAACTTCAAAGTTTATAGGTGATGGCGCAACAAATGTATTTACAATTTCTCCACCATTTTCTCAGATTGGTACGGTTTCAGTGGACGGATATAAAACAACTAGATGGGAATATAATTCAACAACCGGGGCGTTGACTTTAGAAGATATTCCTGTGGCAGGGGCGCACGTTGAGGTTGTTGACGGGGCACTAACCGAATGGGAAACTGATGTATTTGTAACGTTTGATAATCTTTCGCAAGAGATTAATATCAACTATGATGCCGACAGCATAAAAACGCAATTAACGGTTACTTATGGTGACGATTTAGATATCAGAGAAGCTAATATGGGGCTTCCATATATAACAGACTTATCCTATTACTATACTGTTGATTGGATGGGGCAAGAGCTATATGATGCTTATACTGCATATATACAGAAAAGCAATCAATATCAATCTGAATACACTAATAATTCTCAAAAAATGTTGGAGCTTGCAGGCTATATTGATTTTGAAGAAAATAGGCTCTCGTTAGAGTACTCTATAGCTAATAGTGTTAATGAAACTACAATTGGCACTTATTATATTCGCGGAGGCACAGCACCAAATTATTATTATACAGAGGTTACATTGCCAGCAGATTATAATGTTAATACAACATATTATAGTATGGATACGGCAAATCTAGATGAAACAAAAGTTGAGAATTTATATGCGGTGTTAAAGAAGTATTTTAATAATGAATCAAATTGGGCGGAAGAACTAGATAAATTGTCTACTGATTTTAAGTTTATGGAAACTTATACTCTCACATATCTGAAAACCGAATTGTCTAAAGTTACTGATAACCGAACAAGTAATCTTGAAGTAGAAAGTGCGATTAATAATTTCCTTGCAGAAATGTGGGAACAAATAGGTAGAACACCTCTTAAATCTTTGTATTATGAATCGTATAAGCAGGTTCAAATTACTAATATTGAAGCAGGCTGGTCGCAAAGTGATAGCAACAATTATGGTTATTATTATCCTGTTGTATTGTATTTAAACTCTATTGAAAAAGCTATTGCGGCACGGGAGTCTTCTATTGCTATTTATGAAGAACAGTATAATAAAATTCAAAAGTCAAATTCAGATATTGCTAATGGTCTTATAATGGAGAACAATTTTACAAAAGATCAATTGATCCGCTTAAGTGCATTTATACGAGAAGATGAGCTCAAGTTAGATGATATTGTTGAAACTGAATACACAACAATAGCCGAGTCCTTCCAGCTTAAGCAAGACGCTATGGAGTCAGGCAGGATTGAATTGCAGAAATTATGTCAGCCACAATTACAGTTTTCAATGTCTATGGCAAACATATATGCGTTGCCAGAATTTGAACCAATTGTAGATCAATTTCAGCTCGGCAATGTTATTAAGGTTGGATTGAGAAGCGATTATATTAAACAGTCTAGACTGTTGCAGGTTGATATTAATTTTGATGATTTTAGCGACTTTTCATGTGAATTCGGTGAGCTAACTAGTTTAAGAACTCAATCCGATATTCATGCAGATTTGTTAAAAAATGCAATTCAATCAGCAAAAACAGTTGCGAATCAGTCTGGTATATGGACTTCGGGGGCAGATCGTGCGACCGCGACTGATTTAAAGATACAGCAAGGCTTATTGGATGCAACGACTCAGATTAAATCTGTGGATAGAACTCAAAGCATAGTTATTGATAAATATGGTATTAAACTTCAAAAACAAGATCCAGAGACAGGCGAAATTGACCCGCATCAAACTTGGCTAGTCAATAACATGCTATTAATGACAGATGATAATTGGAAATCATCAAGAGCTGGACTTGGTCAATTTTACGTAGACGGGACAGAATTTTATGGTATTTGCTGTGAAGAAATAAAAAATGAGTTCATTGAGGAGGTAGAGCTATGTTAGTACCGAATCAATATTTTGAAATTAAAATTATTAAAACTAATATAGACCATTATAGATTATTAGGATATGACGTACAACTAAAAGATGTAATTACCATCCCGGCAGAGCATTTAACGCCAGGTAGCGAACAAAAAGTATTAGTGCGATGTGACGTTTGCGGTGAATTATATGAAAAAATATTTTATAAGTATATTAAACAACATACGTACAATATGGATACATGTAGGAAATGTGCATATGTTAAATCACAAATTACGTGTATAGAACGATATAATGTAAAATCTCCTTTACAGAATAAAGAAATTATGGATAAGTTCACACAAACTAGTATAAAAAAATATGGTGTTAATAATCCTACAAAAAACCAAGATGTTATTAATAAAAGAATCGTTACAAACATACAACGATATGGCGGACCAGCCCCAATTTATGCGGAGTCAGTTAAAGAAAAAATGAAGCAAACAAATCTTGAAAGATACGGAGCCGAATGTGCGACTCAAAATATCGAAATTTACCATAAGATAATTAAGACCAATATGGAAAAATATGGCGTACCTTGTACATTACAATTTGAAGAAGTTGCTAATAAAATCAAACAAACAAATATTGAAAAATATGGAGTTGAATACCCCGCTCAAAGTCCAAGCATATATCAAAAAGTTATTGACACCAATATATTAAAATATGGGTACAAAAATTTATTTCAAAGTCCAGAAATACAACAAAAAATAAAGGAAACTAATTTGCAGAAATATGGGTGTGAATGCTCTATTGCGTCAGAAACAATAAAAGCAAAAATAAAAAACACAATGCTTGAAAAATATGGTTGTGAACATCCTGCTCAGAATTCGGAAATTATGAATAAAATGCTTACAACGATGAAAAAAAACAATACAGTACCGACATCATCACAACAAATAGATGTATATGAAACGGTCAAGAAAAAGTTTTTAAATGTTAGTTTAAATTATCCATTTGATAGATGCTCTTTAGATATTTTTTTAGAGCATAATAATATTAAAATTGATATAGAATATGATGGGTGGTATTGGCATCAAGATGCTTATAAAGATATGAAAAGAGACATGTTTCTTGAAAGCAATGGGGTAAAAGTATTACGAATAAAATCTGGGAGTTTACTTCCAACTGAAGAAGAATTGTTTTCTGCGATAGACGAGCTTTTATTAACAGATCGAGTTTTTAAAGAAATAATTTTATCAGATTGGAACTCTCAGCAATGTCAAGTTAAGGGGGTGCCTGTATGAGTAGCTGTTTAATATTACAAGATAAAAATAACTTCTATATCGGAGCAGACACCGCCTGCTCCGTTAATATTAATGGAGAATATTATCGTTATTCAGATTATGTAGATAAAATTTTTAAACACGGGGGGGATGTGTATTTTTGTTCCGGAAATATGAAAATTGTTAGTATAGTTAATTTATGGATTAATAAAACATTTTGTGATAACAAAAAAATAGATATTAATCTATTGTCACATTTTTTAAAGGAGTATTGGCCATATTCGAATCAAGATGCTTTTGATGTTGAAATGATGATTTGCCGTTGTGAAAATGGTGCTCCAACAGTGTATCAATTATCTCAATATAAAAATTATGATATTGTAGTTCATAAACCAAGAGAGAATGGAATTAATATATTTTGTTGTGGCTACAAAACTAATGACTTATACAATATATCAAAACAAATATTATTGCAAGGTTGTAGTAACGTAAAAGACTTATATAAGAATTCTTTTAATTATATTTGTGATAACAAAGTTGGTGGTAATGTAATATTATATCATAATTTATTGCAGGTTATGAATTACCAATTGCAAGAGAAAGAAATAGAATATACAAAAAATATTGGGGACTTATATTTATTAATTGCTGAAGCAGTTTTGTCTGGATATATAGAAAGTAGTGTTTTCAATGGCGGTGAAATAATGATTGGCCTTCAAGACGATGGTAGTTACGCATTCCGTGTTTGGCCCGATGGATCTGTCACGATGAGTGGTGGTAGCTCAATTGAAGGCTACGCCAAAGAGGACTATGTAAAAAATGAAGTTGAAAAAATTCAAAACCAAGTTGACAATATTAACACGTCAAAAATGTACAAAATAGAAATTGTTTCAAATAATTCAACAATTATTTCAACTTCAGAAGACAAAGCAACATTGACTTGTAAAGTGTATTCTTGGGATTCTGACATTACAGACACACTTGATACAAGTCTTTTTAATTGGAAACGAGTTTCTACCAGTACAGAATTGGATGATATATGGAATGCTATGCCAGAGCATAAAGGTACAAAATCAATAATTATTGATGCAGATGATGTATATTATAATTCAAGTTTTACTTGTGAAGTAGATTTGCCAGAATGAAAGGAGGAGTTACATGGCTATTAAAACATCGAATCAAATTACATTTACAGAACAAAAAAAGATTATAGAAATTAAAGAGTGGTATTTGGCAACAAGTAAAAGTGAAAATGTAACTAGAGATACACAAGGCTGGACTACAGAAATACAAACTATAAATATAGATAAAAAATATCTTTGGAATTATGAAGAGGTCATTTATAGCATTGGCTCCTCTGATCTTTCCGATCCAATTATTATAGGGTTTTACGGGAAGGGAGATGACGGTAGGAGCATTTCAAATATTAAAAATTATTATTTAGTTACTCAAACACCTGAACTTCCACAAAATCCAAAATGGTTAGAAAAAGTACCTCTATTATCTACTACTGATAAATATTTATGGAATTATGAAGTTATTACATATACTGACAACACCACTACTGAAACAGAAGCAGCAATCATAGGAGCATATGGAGACAGTGGCATAGACGCAGTCGATTTTCAAATTTATTCTGTTGATGGGTTTGAATTCTCAGACGAACTAATATCAATTGAACTAAAAACAATTGCGTTTCAAGCAGGAGAAAAGATAGATGAAAGTAAAATGAAATATCAGTGGAAGTGGTGGAATGATGAAACTGGAAAAAACGGTAAATACGAAGAAATAATAGGTGCAACGTCTTCTACGTTAACAGTTAACAAAAATTATGAATATGCCTTTTCAAGTATTAAATGTGAAATGAGATATGATGGACTAACGTATGAAGATTATGTTTCACTAACAGATAAAACAATTTCTTATACAGCCGTTGCAAATTTCTTCAATGGTAGTAATATTATTGCGGTGGAAAAAGATTATTTAATTATGTATATTGAATTATATAAAAACAATGCGCCAGAGGAAGTATTATATAGTAAAAATGTATATAAGTCAGATAATAATAAAGTAAATGGCAATACGATTACTACAGACATTAGTGATAAATATTTTGAAGGAGATATGGTGTACTTTGTTTGTAAAGAAATATATGACGGTATAATTGAGTATAATATTATTCTTGGAGAATATACTTCTAATCATTGGGAAGTTGCCAAAAAAAATAATTATATTTATAAAAATGATTTATTCACGCATTCGAAATCCCCGGTTATCTTTATTCCAAAGGAGAAAATATCTAGAGCATTAAATATAAATTGTAGTGTGTGTAAAAAGGATGACAAAAAAACAGTTGTGGCAAAAACAAGCGCAGTTGTAATGGACTTAAATGATCCGATTGTTAGCAATTCAGAACCTTCTAGTCCACAAAAGGGACAATTGTGGTTAGATACATCTGTGTCACCAAGTATATTAAAAATGTGGGACGGAAATGGTTGGGCTAATTCTGGATATCAAAACGGAAACGTCGTGTACACATCTCAACCAAACAATGGATATTCAAAGGGAGATCTATGGATACTTGCAGATGGAGAAAAATGTGGCAATTATGGACCAGGAAATATGCTAAAAGCTAATACAACTTCAAGTACTTTTAATGCATCACATTGGGAAGACGCAATGGAGGAGCGTACCGAAATACTGAATAATGTTAAGCAATATTTTTTATTTAATGCTGATACGGGATTAAGGATTGGACAGGCGGACGAAAAATTTTATGTAAATATTAGCTCTACAGAAATGGGATTTTATGATGCATCTAGTGGTACGGCACAAAAGGTTGTTAGCATTAGTAACCAATCTGCAACAATTAAAAATCTTACGGTAGAAGATGGTGCAACATTTAATTGTGAAGTAAAATTTGGCGACTTTGTGTGGAAGATAGAGAATAATGGAAGTTTGTCATTAGCTCTTGCAACTTGGTAAACAGAAAGGAGTGATAAATATATGGCAGAGATTTATTTTAGTAAATCTAGTCCTCTCACTGATAATGGAGGTTATTTGCAAGGTAAGATTGTTTATTCATTTAATCAGTCAATATCTGACAACACATCGTCTGTAACATGCACCGTTTATGTAAAGAAAGATGCAGATAATTATAAATTAACTCAAACAACAAATGGTACTTTTAAATATACATTGAGTGTAAATGGAACTAGCGTAACAGGTGAGAAAAAACTTGAAATTTTAACTTCATTTTTGGCAATTGGGTCATTTACAATGGCTATACCACATAACAATGATGGTACAAAAACATTTAATATTAATGGAAATGTAACAATGACAAGCAATAGATCTAGTAAGTTTTATGGAAAAAAATCTTATATAAATACAAATATAGAGCTTACAACTATTCCTAGAGCGTCTATAATAAATTCATTATCATGTAGCACATCATATTTTGATGGGACTTTGACATATAAATATACACCACAAAGTTCAAGTTATTATAATAGATGTAATATATCATTAAATATTAATAACGATTTTATAGCAGTTAAATCTATTAACCTTGGTGCAAAATCTGCATCACAGCAGACAGCGACCGTAATCCTATCAAGCAGCGAACTTTCTACGATATATAAAAATTTGCCGAGTGACACAAGTGGAACACTACGATTCACTTTCAGAACGTATTTTGATTCTAGTTATAGTACACAAGTTGGAGATGCGTCACACAAAGAGGTTAAACTTACTATCCCAACCTCAATAAAGCCGTCGATTGGCACAATAACTCTAAGCCCAGTCAAAATTACTACCGCAGATGGGACTCCAAGAAATATTTTAGTAAAAGGGAAAAACAAACTTAACATATCAGTCTCCGGGTGTGCTGCAGGGACTGGAAGTTCTATTGTGTCTTATACATTCTCTGGGCAAAATATATCTTCAACTGTGTCGAGTACTTCAACGAATGCCTCCGCAACTAGTAACACAATGTCTGCATCTGGTGAGTTTATTTATACGGTAACGATTAAAGATAAAAGAGGCAGAACTGCATCAAAAGCAGCTTCTATTACATGTCAAGATTATAATACTGATGAACTTAAATTTTCTTCGTTTACTGTATATAGATGTAAATCAGATGGTACAGAAGACAATAATGGGACGTATATAAAATATGATTTTAAAGTTAATTATCCATCTGTAGGTAACACGAATAAGGGTACTGTAAAAATATATTACAGGAAAAACACAAACACTAGTTGGACTGCTGCCGCAAATGCACTTACAGATAGCACTGAAAAATCTGCTAAGGCAATTATTAAAAATAGCAGCGGGATTAATATCAGCAATTTTGACACGGATTCTACGTATTTAGTTTATGCGGTTCTTGTGGACAATTATAACCAAAGTATACGGTCGCCTACTGTTACCGTATTTGGTGCTTCTCGAATATTTAACATTATGAAAGATGGTACTGGAGTAGCATTTGGTAAACTAGCAGAAAAAAAAAATATTCTTGAAAGCAGATGGCCATTACAAGTTGATGACGCAATTTTCTTTGGCAAGACTGGCACACCTGGAAAACTTTATACATACATTAATAGCGAGGAAACAAATATTATATATGTTCAAACTGGGCAATCGGTAGACAACGGAACTGATATGAGGTTAGGAATTAGTAAATATGCTGTATATGTAGAAAATGAAAACAATGACGGAAAGGTTAAACTGGGTCTTTCCAGTCGTAAATGGGCACAACTTTATGCTGCATCTGGTACAATTTTAACTTCTGATAGAAATGCAAAAACAAATATTGTTGATATGGAAAATACGCAAGAACAATTATTTAATAAATTGCGTCCAGTTACATTTAAGCTTAAAGATGGTTCAAGCGGACGTACACATTATGGATTTATTTCTCAGGATGTAGAAGACTCATTGGGCGAGCTTAAACTTACAGGGAGGGATTTTGCAGGATTTTGTAAAGACTTGCGCATAGATGAAAATGGAGAGGCTATACTCGATGAGAATGGAAATGAAATATACGATTACTCGTTAAGATATTCTGAGTTTGTTGCGCTTAATACACATATGATTCAAAAATTACAAAATGAAATTGCAGGACTAAAGGCAGAAATTGCGGAGCTAAAGTCAACAATACAAAATTAATTTAAGGGATTGCACGAAAATGTGCAGTCCCTTATTTTTTTACGCCATCAATATAGTCTTGCAGTATCTTATTCACCAGTGAATTAACTGTCCTTTTTTCTTTATTCGCAATCATTTCTAGCTGTATTTTTGTTTCTATTGGAACACGTAGTGTAAGTCCTATTGTCTCTTTCTTCATTAAAACACCTCCATTTTCTATTATACATAAATAGTTTTTGAGTGCAAATGAAGCACTCCCCTTCTGGACTTCGATAGGGGAGTGGTATTTTTAAACATGCGGTATAACTATTTTATCATCATGTTCCATGCTCAAAGACTGCAAAATGACATTCCTACTTTTATTATTATTTTTCTAGCAAATTGATAACATCCTTAATAGATATGTGTTTCTCCCCTATAATGTCAAATAGTTTTTTCATCTCTGTATTTTGTTGTCTGGCAGTTTCTTCAAATAATATTGTGTATAAACTGTCCAATTCTTGTTTTAATTGAGTAAGCCTTTCTTCTGTACTAATAATTTTCTTTTGTGCGTCCTTTATCCTTTCGTAAGTAGTTTTGTTCCTTCTTGATCTTTCTGCCATATGTATATTCCTCCTTAAAATAATATTTTCTTTTTATAATAAATACTAGATATCCATTTTTGTATTTTAATAATAAGAGCAATATTAACATTGTTATTATGCACCCTTGGGGCGTCATCTATAATAATGTTATTTTCGGCATCATGAATTAATTTATTTAAGTCTACAACTCTATATCCATTGTGATACCCTTCATTCTCAACTAAATAACCCTTTTCTATAAAATTTTTAAATATTTTCTCATAGTTTGTTCGACTAATATGATGACCACAGAGTCTTACATAGTCTCCAGCTTTTGATATCATAACTTGTTCTGGATTTTTCTTTATATATTTAATAGTTGCATCTACCACAAGTGTTTTATTTGTTTTTTTACACATAATATAGTTTGTGCACAGCTCGTGTAAGTCTCCTTTTAAAAATATATCAACACCTCCATCTTCATGGACAACTATATGGTCTACAATTGTAGCTATTTGTTTTTTAGTTATATTTTTAGTGGATATAATATTATCAAAAATTTCTAGCGCATTATTTAAATCTTTTCTGATCTCATTGCCACTTAAGATTTCTTTTCTTTTGTCATCTACTTGTGTTGTAAGTATTTTTATTTCATTGTATTTCTCATTAACCATATTTGAATAAGTTTTATCTATTATATCACTCATAGATGGATTTGCTATCATATCTTTAATTTTTTGTTCCAATAATGCCTTTACTTCATTTTCTGCTTTTGCTAAATTTTTTTCTAAATCTTCTATTACGTCTCCTGTTTTTTTAGAGCAGTCACGTTTAATTATTTTGTCTAAATCTATAATTGCTTCAGACAAATTTTCTCTACAATGTTCTAAAAAATATACAAGTGTGTCTTTTAATTCATTTTCGCTGACAATATGGCTTGTGCAATGTGTTTTCCCATATATATTATAGGTCTTACATATATATTTTGTGTTGCTGCTATTTCTCGTACCACCGCCTGATGTCATTTTTACACCGCATGTAGAGCAGTACAATTTACCAGCGAATATGTTTGGCCTTTTTCTATCTTTTTGTCCTCGGTAATTATCTCTAGAGCGTTCAATAATCATTTCTTGTACTAGTTTAAAAGTTTGCTTGTCTATAATTGGTTCGTGCGCATTTTCAAATCTAATAAGATTTTCTTCAGGTTGAAAAATACGTTTTCCATTAATGGTCCTCCTTTTTGTTTTACCAAGGGTCAATGTCCCAATATAAAAATCATTGCGCAACATATTTAGAATAACATTTGGTGCCCATTTATAGCTTATCTTGCCTTTATATGTTTGCCCTCTACGTTCCATTCTTTGTTTGGTTATCATTGTACTATTTGGGACACCTCTTTCTGTAAAAAGTCTCGCTATGTACAATACTCCATAACCACTTAAATATAAATCAAATATTTCTTTGACATACATTGCACATGTTTCATCTATATGATATGATCCTTTATTAAATAAATCTAGTTCATAACCATATGGTACATTACTAACATACCTGCCTTCTTTTTGCATAATATCGATAGCTCTTCTTACATTTTTGCTGGTGTCTTTAACATATCTTTCATTAATCCATGTTGTAATCCCAACTGTTTCATGGGAAGATTCATTCCATGTATCGTAATTATCATCTATTGCTATAACACGCTTCCCTGATTCTTCTATATTCTCTAAAAATAATTGGACCATTGAATTACGTCTGCCAAGACGAGAAAGATTTTTTACGATTATTATATCAACCTCGTCATTATTTAAAGCAATTTTAAGTCTATCAAAATCTGGTCTATCCATTGTATATCCGCTAACACCATCGTCAATATAAAATTTATCTATATGTATTCCATGTTGTTTAGCGAATTCAATTATAATTCTTTTTTGATTAAATATTGATGAACTTTCATCATCTCCATCGTCTCTAGATAATCTGGCATAGCCCACGTTTATCCCCAAATATATCACCTCTTTTATCATTGTTATATTTCATTAATATCATTGTAATACAAAAACAGGCTATTTTGCAAGCCTGCTTATTAAAAAATTTTGAATGTTCTTTTGCGGATTTTCTTGCCCTGAGATTATTATATGAACTTTATATTTATCTTTATATTTGTTTCGCATGTCTAGAATGTCCTGTTTTGTACTGTTTTTAGGCATGGATATTATAATTACTGATTTCTCCATGCGTCCTCCTATATGAAAATAGCGGCGATCACTAAATCGTCGCTATTGATTTGTTTTAGTTAAAATGTTGTTCTGTCATTTGCAGCCATTGTAATTGTATTTTTAGTTACATAGTCGTTTGTGTTGCTATTTGTACAAGTAATATATGGTGGCCAATTTTGAGAAGTATCATATGTCCACCATGACGGTGGAGTATTAGTAGTAATATTTGTATCCTCTTCGTGCGTCTCGGTAACAGTCTTGCTGACAAGCTTACCTTCCTTGTCATATTCATATACAGTTTCAACGATGTCGCGTTTAATCATATGTTTGTCCTCCTTATGCTTTACCTGTGCTGCCAAATCCTCCGCGATCTGTGTCATCAAGTTCATCGACTTCAATAAATTCTACGACGGGCTGCTTCTTTTCAATCCTGAACTGGCAAATTCTATCACCTTCATGAATTACGGTATCTCGCATTGCCAATGCAGGGAATCTCCAAATGTCATTAGTCCCTGAATAAGAATTATCGATGACGCCATAGGAGTTAGTTTGTAGTACTCCAAAGTTCTTAAAGGTAGAACTGCGAGGGACAATATGTGCCTCATATCCATCTGGCAGCTTCATTGATACCCCAAGGGAGATTAACCTATAATCTCCCATTTTCATCTCAACAGTTTCTGCAGCGCGAAGGTCATACCAATCGGATTTGCCCTCAATATTCACAATCTTATCAATGTTGGGGTTGTGGTAAATGATCTTGATCTGTTCCAATGTACTTACCTCCAAAATTACATTAAATATTATTTGTTGCGGAAATATCTTCAATAGATAATTCTTCAACCTCTACATTTTGAGTTGGAACTACTAGTGCTTGTGCGACAGGGTTTGAATATGGATAAATCATTGTCATGTCACTTGTATTAACGCAAATTTCACCTGTAGCACACTCCGTAACCTGACCTGGATATAGCGCCTCGTATGTTTCTGCGTCGCTGAGTTTAGAAATAACAAACTTGTTTTTTGATGTGTTTGTTAGCGTAATACGCCAACCGCTTCGGTTGTCAAAATCATTAATAGCTGTGCAATTTAATGAAACACCATATTGTGCCAACAGACTACATTCTTTCAGAATAAAACCATATGTGGGAGCTTGCGAACTTACAACGCCAGCATTAAATACAAATGTTTCATGAGGTTCAAGTACACGATAATCTTCGTCGAAATAAATATAAACATCAAACCCCATATTGTCGTTACGCCTAGTTGGAATCTTTGCCTTTGGATAAATTTTTGCAAACTTTACATTAATATTCATATCACTTACCTCCAAAATTACATTAAGAAATTAATAAGTTCTTTGAGACTTGGATAATTGTCGATATTAAATTCGTTGTGTACGTCATTATTGTCATAAACATAACAACCATAATCTTTGATATACGCATTTCTGAGCTGCATAGCCTTGTCAAGAGCGTCGTCAACTTCCTTCTTACGAGCGGCTTTTTCTGCTAGCTTCTTTACTTCTGCGGCCTTTTTAGCTTCTTCCTGCTGCTTCTTATAACAGTTCAGCTCACAGTTTGCTCTATCCTGTACATTGAAATATTCTTTGCCACAAATACCACACTTAAATACCTGTTTAGTATACATCTTGTTCTCGTTATTCATAGTTTTCGTCCTCCATTAATTTTGTATTATTATAGTTTGTATAAAACAATTTGGTTTTGTTCTATTGTTTTTTTTACATCAATCAACCTCTGATTTTTGCTACCACAAAATGCAAGTGTAATATCTCTTTGTTCTTCAATATATGGTCCATCAACTACTACGTCACATAAATTTAAAACACAGTTTGTAAGATTGTGGTGTATGTTTTGCTCAGAAAATCCCTTGATAAATGTGGTAAAATTATCAATATTTAATTTATAACCAGTATATAACCAAATATCTTTTTCTGGGAAGTTTGTTTTAATTTCTTCAATTAAGTTATATACGTTTAGTATATTTTTATACTCTAAGGGATGTCCTCCGCTAAAAGTAATACCTTGTATATATGGTTTATTAAGTTTTTCAAATAAATATTTTTTTGCATCATCATCGAACGGTTTCCCTGCATCAAAGTTCCATGTCTCCGGATTAAAACATCCTTGACATTTACGTGTACATCCTGCACACCAGAGAACTACCCTAAACCCAATACCGTTACTAATTGAGGCTTTGTCAATTTGCATATAATTCATTAACATTACCTCCATGTAGACTTACTATGCTTTGCTCTTAACTCAACTTCTTGCTGTTTACCTTTATTGAATGCGGTGGTATAGTTGCCAGTTAAATCACATTTTTGTGGACTATTTCTTGCTCCGTAGAGCTATCGTGTTTAGTCTCTGCATTTAGATAAATAACATCATAATCATATATACGTGAACGTTTGTTTTTTAATTTATGTCTTATATACTCGAATGGCACATCGTATTTCTCGGCTAAAAATCTACTGCAAGATGCATATGAATCAAAATTATATTCTTGTTCATTATTCGTTATTTTTACTGGTTTTGATCTTTCTTTCCTTGCATTTTCTAAATTAATAGATCCTTGAGCCGATATATTTGTATGATCCCTATTTTTCATTTGATCGCTTTTAGTAACATAACGTAAATTACGATAATCGTTGTTGTGTGGGTTTCTATTCTTATGGTCAACCTCCATCCCTTCTGGACAGTCCCCCAACCAACACTCGGCAACAACTCTATGAATCATAACTCTTTTTATTTGGGGATTTTTTCTTCCGCCAAAATGCACAAAAGTCACATAATAGCCATTTTCAGAGTGATGAAAATCTAATTTAATTTTTAATTGTTTTTTTGATTTGACGTTTCTAAAAATTGTACCATTTTCGTTCACTTCGTATAAAAATTTTAAAGATTTTATTTTTCTAAACTCAAGATTTGAATTTGTATTATTCATCCCTTGATACCTCCTTAGTTATTATTTTACTTATGAACCTTAATAGGTGTCTGGCTAAGGAAACATGATATTATAGTTTATATCATTTTACGATAATTGAGGGGCATTTCCTTGGGCAACATTAGATAACCCCGTTACTCTTCTAAGTCTTTGAATATTGCTACTACCACACATCGGGCATGTTTCATTGAGTTCGTCGCAATACCCACAATCCATACATGTGTCATTTGGAACATTAATTGCAAAGTATGGGATGTCATGGTCCATTGCATAGCTAACTAGTGTTTCCAATGCTTTAATATTATGTTTTGCGGAGCCTTCTAATTCGACATATGTAATACACCCCGCACTTGAATATCCAGTAAGTTGAGATTCAATATCAATTTTTTCAAACGGATCAATGTCTTTCCACACTGGAACATGCATACTGTTTGTAAAGAAGTCTTTATCAGAAATATTTGGAATTTTACCATACTTTGCTTTGAATTTTTTCATTGCTGTATAGCAAAGATTTTCTGCGGGAGTATAGTAAACACCAAAATTGAGATTATATTCTTTTTTGAATTTTGCACATTTATCTTTAAATAGTTGTTCAATACGCTTCGCTAATTCCATACCTTCTTCTGCGGTATGATCGCAACCAATAAGGATTTGAAGTGTTTCTGCAAGGCCAAGCTGCCCGATAGCAAGGGTACCATGCTTTAGTGCAGAGCGAATACCTTCTTCTGGAATATAGCCTGCCATTACGTTGTTTTCGTACATAAACTTAGCTGCATCAGAAGATTGGCTACAAATCCATTCAAATCGTTCAAGCAGCATATCTTTTGCTTCGTAAAGTTTTCTATTTAATAAGGCCATGAAGCAAGCGATATTATCTTCTTTTGAACCAGAATTATCCCAAGTGTTATTTTTTGCTTCCATTGCAAGTGTAGGAAGAATAATTGTAACGGGGCAAATGTTACCTCTGCCATCTTTAAGCTGCCCAAGTCCATTAATGTCATATAAATTTGCTGTTCTGCAACCCATCGTACTAAAGTAAGTTTTTGGGTCGTTTTTATCATATCCGGCATTGTTAGACCAATCTACATTTGCATAATTTGGGTACAATCTTAGAGCAGTAGACTTTAATGCAAGTTGAAATAAATCGTAATTGGGGTCTCCTGGTACACGATTTACACCTTTCATACATTGAAAAATTCCACAAGGGAAAATTGAAGTTTTGTGCAATCTACCAGTACCTTCAATGGATGCATTGAGTAGTGCTTCTGTAATCATACGACCTTCCGGTAGGGTGCATGTACCATAGTTGATGGAGCTGAATGGAAGTTGGTTTCCTGACCTACTTTGTAGGGTATTAAGGTTATGGTACATTCCTTCAACTGCCTGCTTTGCTTCACGCTTTGTCATGTCCATTGCATAATTATATACACCTTTATAAATTTTATATTCTCCATCTTGAATCCCAGCGTTTACTGGAATATGCTGAAATAATTCTTCATCATTTATATTTTCAATATATTTTAGACCATCAATATAATGTTTTCTAAAACTTTTTCTTACATAAGGAACCATAGTCCAATCAAGATGAGTGGCAGCGACACCACCGAATTGCTGTAATGATTGAATTTGAAAAATTACAGCTACAAGCTGAAACGCCGTGTTAATAGACTGCGCAGGTCTTACATCCGTCTGTCTTGTATTGAATCCATTTGCAAGTAAATCATCAAAAGGAATACTGAGGCAATTATGCATTCCTACAGCATAAGAGTTAAGATCATGAATATAAATTTCATTATTAAGATGATTATTTTTTGCCATATCAGACATACAATAATCTAGTGCGTATTGCTTCATAACAATATCATTAGCTTCGCCCATTCTTCCACCAAACGAATGCTCATCCACATTAGCGTTCTGATTCTGCACATTTGATGCAGTAAGTTTTTCTGAAATAGCTTTAATCAAATTTTGATACTGTGACCTCGCCATGCTATGTAAATATCTGTATTCAATATATTTAGTTGCGACATCTTTGCGGGCACTTCCCATAAGTTTACCCACCACAATATCTTGAATTTCCTCGACGTTCATATCTTTATTTAAAGATTCAACATAGTTTGCAATCTCTCTAGCTTTTTCCTTAGCATATGGAGTTTCTTCACCATCAACCTCAAGAAATGCTTTCAAAATTGCGAGCTTAACCTTGCTTTTATTGAATGGTACCTGTCGCCCATCGCGTTTTGTAACGTTCAATACTTATCACTCCGTTTCTTCATTTTTACCTATATAATATAGAACCTGCTTTAGCACATTCTCTATATTTTCATTAGCATCAATTTTATGTAGTTCCACATCTTGGTGCTCAATATTTTTATAATGCCATACGAGCTTATCCAATTCTCTAAACCAATCATTTGTGGTATCGTCAGTAAGTAGTCTACCAATAATTTCGTGGTCACATGCGCCACGTTCAATCATTCTCATAATACGAGTTGAAACCGCAGCATCAAAATAAACGATACAGATTGGTCGAGAACCATTGAGATTTTTTAGTAGGTTTTCAACGCCGGGTACATCTATTACATAAGTACTACATTGCTCAAGCTGCTCGTATGTAACACCATATTTATTGCCATTATAAAAAGTATAAGCAGCAAGTTCTCCAAGGTTTAGGAAGTCCTCTTCCGAGACAAAAACATGACCGCTTTCTGCAAAATGCCTTGGCTTTCTGGTGGTGTACGACTCCACCTGCTTGTATCCGTGCACTTTTTCAAGGATAGTCGCGATTGTAGACTTACCTGAAGCTGACTTCCCTACTAATAGAAAAAGTTTATTATTCATTGTCGTTGTCATGTTTCAAACAAATCTCCTTAAACATTGGCAGCGTCTCAATCCATTTACAGAACATAACCCATTCAATAAGCCTGTGATTCTTACGCTGCTGATAAATAGTTTTAAGCTGTCTGTAGTTTGTCGTCATTCTTGCAGTAAGCTTAAATCCACATGGATTCGAATAAAGAATCTCAAGATACTTAATCTTCTTCATTCTACCAGCAATAGAACCAGGTTCTGCGTCCTTGAATTTTTCACAATACTCATTGTAGCCCGCTACCTTTTCTTTCATAATCTCAATAATTCTTGGATCGACATATTCGATATATGCTTTATCTAGGTCGAATTGAGTAATGCGGTGCATAGTTGACTGGGAACTTACAAAGTCAAAGAAGTGGTATCTTTCTGCCTCCGTCCAAGCCTTAACCGTATAAGTTAAATCAAATTGTACAATAATGCCATTCAAGAAATTGTCATGCCCAGTTCCAGTTGGAACACTACCAAGACTCTTAACCATCTTTGTGACTTCATCCGTACATTTTGACACATCAGTAGACATTGGATATTTGGAAGCTTTAATACTATCTTCTAGTCCATACACATGCACATTAGATACCATATCATACTGATTTCCTAGGTCTTCCTCTACGCTTAACGACAGGTTGTTCATCTCCAGTGTTGGGCTCATTTTTATCTACCTCCCCTATTGTATTATTTACTTCGTCCATTAATTTTGTACTGTCATATACAATCTCAATTTTAGAAATAATATTTTTAATTTTTTCGTCTTGCTTCTTGATTACCTCGATTGCTTCATCAAGTGAGCCATCAAAATTTGAAAGCTCTTTATTGCGCATAGTCTGCCACCACCCAACTAGTGCCTTATCCAGTGAAGTGTAATACTTAGCATCAGTCATAATGGTGGTTTCTTTGGTCTCACCAGTTTTCTTATTGTCAATTGTTTGCGACCTTGGGATTCCTACAGTGTAACAACGGCTGTCAACACTGATTGCATAACCATCGCTGAGATGAATCATTTTAGTGTCTCCTTGCGTCATTCATTTTGTACTGTCTTTGGAGTGTCCTTTTCATCTTCATCGTGCTTTAGTGCTTTGCCGCAGAATTCTTCTAGCTTCTTAAAGATGCGCTCGTACTCACGATGAGAACAGTTAGGCTTATGCCATGGCGCAATCATCTGTAAAACAGTCTGACATGCAACGCGGTAACCAAGGATCATAGACTGGCCGCGTTCCTTTGTTAGAAAGTCACCAATAGCCTTCTTGATTTCTTCCTGACTCATTTCTGATGGGTCAATTCCAGCTACGGCCTCATCAATTTCATTGTTTAGACTCTTATTTTCTTCCATGTAGATTCTCCTTCCATAATTTGGAATACATATAGTATAGCACATTCATTTTGTATTGTCAAGAGGGATAGTCACAATTTTACAATTAGACCTTCCCTCTTGCAATTAGTAATTATAAATGTTTGCTTTTGCTCTCAGTTTTTGAATTTTATTTAACCAGACTTCATATGGCTTAACTTTTTCGACAAAGAGATGGTTATCTTCTTTTCGACCAAGAATGCAAATACAACTACCCTTAACAATAAGGTCGGAATACTCTTTGAGTTGTCTACTCCAAATTGTAGCTTCTACAATCTGGTTGTTAATGCACAGATCGATGTAGGCAAATGGGTTGTTATTCTTGTCCTTTTTTCGTTTAATGTCTACGATAACACATGGAACAACCGCCTTATCTCCATCTGAAACGTCATCCCATTCTGTTCCAATTAAATCATACGCTTCTTCTAGAGGATTATATGTTAAAAACATAGAAAGACTTTGGAATTCCCATAAGAATTCGTCAGTGGCATATTTATTTTTAAAATCCTCCATAAAAGATTTATACCTTTCTTTTTGCTCCTCATCGAATTGGATTTTGCGTTTATTATTATAAATTTCAAGCACCGCTTCTTTATTGACTTTTCTACCATCTTTATAATCATCAACACAAATGTCCCAATCCATAATCAATTTCGCACGAGTAGGCAAAGATGTAACGGGCTTATACTCCTTTACAGGATAAAGACTTTTTGCATATCTCTGCATTAACTTCATGCGACTGTTTGTAGGGAATGCGTTAGCTTTAATGAGCGCAATTGTGGCAGTCTTGTCTGGTACTTTCTCAATAAAATCATTAAAACTTGCATAGGGCTGATTGTCAATAATTTTAGTAATTACTGATTCACCAATACCCTTTACTGCGCCAAATCCAAATAGAATTTCTTTTTTATCTGGATTTGCAGTAAATGAAAATTTAGATTCGTTAATTTTTGGAGGAAGCACTTTAATTCCCATGCGGTGACAGTCATTGATAATTGCACTTAACTTTTCTGTACGGTCTGACTTTGCGGTTAGTAGTGCAGTCATAAATTGTACAGAGTAATATACCTTCAACCATGCAGTAAGATAAGATAATAGACTATATGCAACAGCATGACCACGATTAAAAGAATATTCTGCTTGCTTAGAAAGCAAAGCCCAAACATCTTTAATCTGCTGTTCAGTCCAATTCTTATCTCTTAATCCTTTTGAAAAATCAACGTACAAAGACCCCATAACATCTTTTTTCTTTTTGCCTATAGCTCTTCTCGCTACATCTTGTCGCTCTTCGGGGAACCCCGCATAGGCAAATAGATGTAACGCATCCTCTTGATAAAGAAGAATTGACCTAGTTTTCTTAAAAAGCCTATCGAGGTCTGGATGAATACTTTGAATGTTCTCTGGATGAATTTTATTTTCACAATATTCTGGGAAACTTGCTTTTGTACCGGGACGATTTGCAGCATTTACAACCACGCAGTCCTCAATATTATCTACATGTGCGGCAATACTCATCGCTCTTGCCTCGGCAGATTCAAATTGAAAAACACCAATTGTATTTCCTGAACTATACACATCGCTAAAAACTTTTTTATCATCAATATTAAGATGGTTGATGTCAACATCCTTCCATGTCAACTTAGACATTTTAAGCGTGTCGTCAATAATATCTAGATTTTCCAACCCTAAATAGTCCATCTTTGTAAGCGAAAGTCCTGCCCATCCAGTGTCCATAGCGCTATGCATTTCAAGTTGTGCCATAATATTCTTTTCGTTGTCCAAACACATAGGACAATAATGAACTACTGGTAATGGGGTGATTAAAGTGCCCGACGCATGACGGCCCCTTGACTTCGGGAGCCCTTCTAACTCAAGAACATATTTTAGCCACAATGGAAACTGATTGTTAATTTCTTTGAGTTTGTCATTTTTATTAAGCAAATCTTTAAGAAGAACATCTTTTTCCTCTTCTTCACCGAGATCATTTAAAGTTTTTACAGTTGGAATCATTTTTGTTACTTCATCTCGAAGGCTATACGGAATCTGCCCATGATATGGAGAATCTTCTTTTTCATTAAGAACTTTTCCAATATCACGAATTGCGACTTTAGTTGATAGTGTATTAAATGTCGCCATAGGTGCAACATTTTCTTTGCCAAAAAGATATTCTGAAATTTCAATAATTTCTTTTCTACGTCTCTTTGAAATATCAAAATCAAAGTCTGCCATACTACCTTTACGCCCAAGATTCGCAAAACGTGAAAAGTCTAAATCCCAGCGCACACTGTCTATCTGCGTAACATTAAGCATGAACAAGCAAAGACAATTCGCCCCCGATCCACGAGAATATCCTCTAGGCAAGCCCCTATTATCTGCTTCTTTTGAAATCATATAGAGCATAATAAAATAATCTGTATAATCAAGTTCGTAAAGAATAGGAAGCTCATTGTTAAGTCTTTCTCTACGAATATCTTGATCTTCTTTATTCATATACCCAAACTTTTCATCAAAAGTTTTAAACACTAAATAACGAAGATATTCTTCATGGCTAGCAAAATCGTTGGGGATATCAACTACTGGCATGATTGTATTTTTGCCAAGACCATAGTCAATATCTTCAACCATACTTGCTATATGAGCAGATTCTTCAATGCCTTTTTGAATTACGTCCGCGCTAAATTGATTAGACAAAATTCTAAATACGTCTTCGTCGTTTTGTAACCCACAATCAATATAAGTCTCTCCTGTTTCACGTCCTTCACCAATTTCAACAAACATTGAATGAGTTTCAATTTGACTATTATCTAACATATGCGCATCTGTAGTCCATGTATAAGGAAGCTTATATTTTCGTGCAAATGCTACAATAAGTTTATTTGCAAATGCTTGATCTTCCGTTGAATGACTTTGCGCTTCACACACAACGTAGTCAAAAACTTTTTGCAATTTCCTAATGAATTGCAGTGCTTCTTGCTCTCGGCCACTACACAAATACTTACTTAATCTTCCCGCTTGACAAGCAGTTAAACAAATGATTCCATCTCCACAGTTATTTTTTTCAACCCAACTAATATCGATTCTTGGCTTTTTGTACATGCCTGTTGTACAAGCCTCACTAACAATCCTTAATAGATTATAAAATCCTTGCTGTGTTGCGGCTAAAAGAATTAAGTGGTACCTTGGCTGAGTATATTCTTTTGTATCATTCTTCTCTAGATAATTGTCTACTTCATAAATTTCATTGCCAACAATAGGAGATACTCCAAACTCTTTACAAGCTTTTACCTGCATAACAAAACTTGGCATGTACCCATGATTTGTAATGGCAACATGGGACTGATTGTTGTCTGCCGCATATTTCACAATTTGCTCAGGAGTTAGAATGGAGTCAAGAAGAGACCCGTAGGCATCATGGGTATGTAGATTAACAAACATTTATTGCGTCCTCTCCTTTGTCCGGTTTATATCCAAATTCTTTAAAATATTTTTCTTTTGCATTTTCATATGCGGCATGCGCATCTTCTTTGTTTGTAAAATAACCAAGATGCATTTTCTTTTTATTCACTTTTATTTCTGCTACCCATTTATTTTTATTTTTGCTATACCACACCCCAGTATACCCACTCGTATTATTGCTACGAACTGGATTGTTTTTGCAATTGTCAATATGTAGACATACTCTTAGTTTGCTTTTTCTATTATCCCGACGATTATGATATATATGATCTACATCCATCCCATCTGGAGCATGCATAACTAAGCGAGATAAATATATTGTTTTCCCATCATCTCTAGAACAAACTCTTCCGAAAGAGTCTATATACCACGTATATTGGCTAACAAGTTGGAAATCTTCTTTGTCAAAATAAAATTCGTCCCCATTTGATGTATATCCGACACCATATTCCCCGGTCAAATCACATTGCGTATATTTTCTACTGTCGTAACCGAGTGTTTGCATATGTTCTTGCTTTATACATCCGCAGCTTTTTGTATGGCCATATCTTAAGTGTTTACTCTCTACGATTATAATGTTTTTATCTGAACAAGAGCATTCACATAACCACTGAACGTAATGTTTGCCACTTGGGGTTATATAATCTTCTGTTCTTTTAATTACAGTCAATCTACTGTCAGGAACCCCGTGTTCTTTCATTACCCATCCGGTCATGTCAATAAACTTTCCCATCATCACCACCTCCATTCATTTCGTATTGTCATTTCACAACCACAAGCATTTTACTTGCTCTTGTAACTGCAGTATATAACCATTTACGATGATACTCTCTATCTCCAAGCCACTCATCATATATAACTACTCTTTCAAATTCTGAGCCTTGACTCTTATGAACAGTAATAGCATAAGCGTAGTCGAATTCATAAGCACGAAGTGGCTTTGGATACTTCTTCCAGTTATTTGCATTGACCGTTGGTTCCTTATCTGTAAAAATTTTATAATCCATATGAAGCTGTTCGTATTCTCCATCATTATCTGATATAAAATTTGCAATCATTTTAGGATTATATAATGAGTCATCAACTAATGAAATGTGGTCAACTATACCAATCATACCATTAACCAATGGGTCTCCATTTGTCCCAACTTTATTCCATTGATTTTTAAGACAAATTACCTTATCGCCATTTTGTGGTGCTAAACCATATTCTTCACCCCATTTAATTTTTCGTAATTGCTCATTTAAACAATGCCGAGTTGCATTCTTGCCGCAAATAACCTGACTTGCACCAATTAGTAATTTGTCAGAAACTTTATCTATAGGAAAGACTCTACATTCCTTTGGGCCTCCATATTCAATCCATTTACCATTCCTAATATCCATACTAAGACGAATAATAGGGGATTCAGATGCTTGTCTAACAACTTCATCGAGCATAGCATGTGGTGAATTTAGAATTTCACTATTGCCATCAATGGGAGGTAGCTGTCCACAGTCTCCTAATGCAAGAACATAAGTATTATGTTTTAATAATTGTTCCCACATATCCTTTGGCAACATACTACATTCATCTAATACAATTATCTTGTAGTTATTTTCAAGATGTGTCTTCGGCGTAAATTCAAAAGTTCCGTCAGGTTTTTCTTTAGCGTTATATAAAAGTTTATGTGCAGTCATTGCATTAAAACACCCTTTGTTTTTAAGCACCAATGCTGCTTTACCAGTATATGCTATATAAACAACCTGACTTTCATGGATGTTTAATGCACTAATAATATGTTGAACAAGCGTTGTTTTGCCAGTTCCAGCGAACCCTGCTATTACAGTATATGGTTCGTTATTTCTATATCGCTCAACGGCAATTTTAAGACCATTCTCCTGGCCTGCTGTAAGTATCAACTATACTCACCTCAATTTATTTTTATTCTCTTCTCTCTTCTTCTTTCTTTCAATCGCTTTTTCGAAACAAGTAATATCACAATAGTATGTCCTATGCTTTCCAGACTTTTTTACATAACCCATTTCTGATTCGTCACGTTTCACCTTGCAATAGGCACAAGTCTTTTTACTCATCCTAGTCACTCCATTCATTTTGTATTATTATTTTCTCAGTTTGCCACCCTTCATTGTTACCTTCGTTTTCTTAAAGTCTTTAAGCATTTCCTCAAATGGCTTATTTGCAGTAGAATGTTTTTCGGTAATAGTAAGGTCATCTCTCTGCCTTGGCGTATAAGTTCTTGCTTCTTGCGTGGCACGAAGTTTTATCGAGCTCCCCTGAATAGACTGAATCTTGTTCTTAAATGCTTGACCCTGCTGGCTCTGGAAATAATCATAAATATCTTTAAGCAATTCGTTTTCTTCTTTGGCGGTTCTTCTACGAATACGAGTTTCGCGAATAGCCTTATATACGAGGTAACCCTTATACATGTCCTTAGGTTCCGACAATTCTGCTTCATGATTCAAGTCATTCAATTCGTCTTCACACTGCTTAATAATATCGAGATTCAGCTCATAGTTACTAATTACACTCTTAAAGATTTCGACAATAGTACTACTGTAATTATTCACAATATTATTTTCCATATTTATACCCTTTCGTTACTTACTTACACTAAGAATCGCTGCTACTGCAAATCCAAATAGAAAACCAATTGTCAAACTCACAAGTGCTGTAATAATATATTCCATATGCTCACTCCATTCATTTTGTACTGTCAATATTATACTCACGAGTTACTGTCTTGTCAAGACCAAATGGGCGTACAGGAGACATATACACCCATTTTTTACATTCATCACTCGTCTAGTGAATCCTCCAAGTCATAAAGCGACATAGTATCATTGTTATAAATTGCTTCAGTAATATATTCAAAAAAATCCTCATCGTCACAGTGCTCTAGTAAATGTAGAAGCGACACGGCCATATCGATAATGTCATGCTTAAGTCCCATAGTTCATACTCCTCTCCATTCAAAACAATTAAGGTTATCTTCTTCAAGGCTACCGCCTCTGCACATACCTGCCACCGCATCTTTGTAATCATTACAAATTGAGCATAGACCATCGGGGTGTTCAAATGCAAGTTTTAGATCTTTCATAAGTGAACTCAGTTCAATTTTAGCCAGTCGAAGTTCTTCGGTTAATTGATTAATTCTTTGCTGCTTACTTTCATTCTCATACATCAGGTCAGCATTTGCCGATAATGCCTCATTAAGTTGATCAGCCAAACCATTAACAACATAATCTTTGCACTGAATAACTGCAGTAGGACGATTCTCAATGAACTTTCTGAACGATTCTACAGATATACGCTTGTCGTCCTCTGTTCTAATAATCATATGCTCTACTCTCTTGTCAAATTGTTCTAGCATATCTTCACGGCTAATTAAGTCTCCCATTACGCATCTTCTCCTTTTGTACCACGCGGAGGAAATACACTATAACCTTTTATTGGTTTAATCCCAAGCTTCTCCGCAATCTCGGCAGGAATAGGACGGTTTCGACACCTTTCACAATTTTCAAGTGCGTTGCACATCGCAGGATTACTAGGCATAAACCAACAAGGCAGAATGCTTATATCCGAATTCGGAAACATATTCCTGTGCCACTCTTTCCAGCTTGGATATACTATTTCTGGATTTTCTTTTGCCCAATCCATTACATATTCTTCAATTTTAATAAAATATGAATCATCACATTCATAGCAATCACAGAAGATACAGCCATTGTGACTATTTAGTGGGCATCCTTCACATTGTACTTCGTCCGTTCCGTATATGTTACAAATTCGTCTTGCTTGCTTAATTACTTGAATGAACTCTGCCATTGTTGATTCTCCTTCTTAATCAAAATAGTACTTTCGCAATTAAATAGCCTAACAGAAACCATAACGCTGGTGGAACATTTGCAAGTCCTTCGAGTACATCATCCCACATTATGTTTATCCTCCCATAACTCAAATTCTCCGCAGCCACACTCAGCCTCTTCGTTAATTTTACAACACCCGCCGCCAAGGTAATACTTACAGGTACAACAAGATTTTTCTTTCATTTGGTTGTCACCTCATTGCCATTCATTTTGTACTCTTATAATAGCACCGCATGGAAGAAATTTCAATTGACCGAATGCACAAAGTTTTTATTCATCATTTGCCAGGAAGCAATGAAAATCGTCGCAATGCCCACAATACTCTGCGATTTCTTGGTGCCCTTCGTCTCTATGAAGCTTGCACTCAATTGGACCACCAATTTCCATATGACCATTTAGTTTAAATTCCTCGTGAATTGCGTAAATGCAGAAGTCACAGCAGGGCTCACAATCATTATTACATAGAATCATAATTTACTCTCCAATCATTTTTAGAAATTTATCTTCAGTAAGAATTGGGATATTAAGTTCCATGGCTTTCTTATACTTTGAAGAACCGCTTGCTTCATTAGTAATAAGATAATCCGTATTTTTAGACACAGAGCCAACAGCTTTTGCACCAAGGGAAGCAATCTTTTCATTAATGGAGTCCCTAGTGAAACGGACGAGCTTACCTGTGACGCAAAGAGATTTTCCGTTGAATGGATTGTTGGCTACAGTTTTCTTTTCTGGCACAATAAAAATCATTTCATTTGCAAGTGAACAAATTTCAGCGAAATGCTCATCAAAATAAGACTGTAGGTTGTTTGCCATCACTTCTCCAAAGTCTGGCATTTGAGTAAAATCATATTTACAAAAAGTTGCATCTAGCAAGTAATCGAATTTGTTTTCAAAATGCTCTGCAATAGTCTTTGAGGCGCTTGAGCCAATACCATCAATACCAAGCGCAGCAATAAAGTTTTCAAGCTTTACATTTCTTGATTTCTCAATAGCTAGCAATAGTTTTTCAACTGATTTAGCGCCGAATCCGTCTAGCTTAATAAGTTGATCGCGGTGGTCTACAAGGTGGTAAATGCTCTGAAAACTATTGATATAATTAAGAGAAATTAGCTTTTCCAAAGTTGCTTCGCTGAGTCCGTCAATTGCCATACCCTTCTTTGAAACAAAATGTACGAACTGCGCAAGTTTTCTTGATGGGCAACTTTCATTTGGACAATATAGAACGTTAGCCGTGCCAGTGTTTTTGATAATAAGCGGCTTACCGCAAGATGGGCATGCGTCAATAAGCTTGTACTTATTTGAACGAGTATTGTTTTCTAGCACTCCAGGAATAATCTCATTCATTTTTGCAACTACAATTTCATCACCTTCACCAAGTTCAAGACTATTAAAATAATCAACATTATGAAGTGTAGCTCTTGTAATTGTTGTGTTCCCAATTTCCACTGGATCAAACGTAGCAGTCAGAGAAACGACACCCGTGCGACAGGTATTATACTCTACTCCACGAAAAGTAGTTGTATGCTCTTCAACCTCAGGCTTTAGCGCAAATAGTCTTCTGTCGTGATGCCCGGTCGAACCAAGACTTTCACCGTATTCAAGATCATCATACTCGAAGCACCAGCCATCTGTTGGGTTTTCATAAGCTTCTCTGTTAAGATAGGCCAATGATTTTTCAAGCGTACCATATGTTGGAATCTGCACATGAGGAACCACATCGAACCCATTATTATAAAGAAATCTTAAAGATTCAAATTTAGTTTTTACTCCGATATCTCTCCAATTTACGAGAGTAAAAGCATAGAAATAAATATTGCGTTTTGCAGCTTCATTCGCATCAAGCTGTCTTAGTCCACCAGATGCTACGTTGCGAGGATGACCAAGCGTGCCGTCCTTATTCATTTCATTGTAATACTTCCATGGGATTAGTGCCTCTCCGCGAATTTCTAGATAACCCTTGTATGGAATTGTCATTGGAAGGTTTTTTATCGTTTTAACGGTGTGCGTAATGTCCTCTCCATCCGTACCTGATCCGCGAGATAGACCCTGAATAAACTGTCCGTTATTGTACTTACAGACTACAGTGCTTCCATCTAACTTATAAGAAGCAACCACAAAATGATCGCCGATAAACTTCCTTACATCTTCAATATTTGTAGACTTGTCTGCAGAAAGCATTGGTACAGAATGGTGAACTTTCGCTAGGTATGGAAGTACTTCCCCTTGTACTTTATGCGTCGGGCTATTTGCAAGCCAGAAATTCGCTTCGTTTTCAAGTTTTTCTAGCTCATTGTATTTTTTATCATAAGTAGCATCACTAACCGTGGGCGAATCCAGATCATAATATTCATGGCAATACTGTAAAAGCTCTGCAGTTAGTTTTTTAATCTGTTCAATTTTATCCATATAATCACCTCAATAAAATTTCTCCATCAAACATTGGAATATAAATACTTTCACTATTATCCCAGTCTGGGATATCTTCAAAATCTACGAACTCCAAATCTGGTTCAAAATAATCAATACCATATAATATACACTTTCCAAAACGAAGCTGGTTCATAATTCGGTTCATAATTCCATGAGTGCCATACCATATATGCTTGATTGTTTCTTTAAGAATATCAAAATCTTGTTCGATAGGGTATTTACCCTCATATTTAAACGCCTGTTTGAGTAAACCTCCAACGAGCAGTAGTGAATTTGTAAAATCGTTATCATGAATTGTAACTCGTAAATATTTTACACCCATATCGTCGTTACCTCCAAACAATTTTAAATATATTCTCCATATGCATGACCACTTAGAACACCTTCGTCATGTAAATATTTCATCCACATTTCGACTTGTTCTTTAACTATGTTTGCACATTCATTTTTTGAATTCCTATTTAGTATTTCTTGATAATCATAAAGCTGACAGAAATACATGTCCAATGTAATAATTTCAATGTCAGATCCATCCTTTGGAATTTTTACATCAAAATCAATAAAGGTGCCGCGCCATCTTTTTTCTTTAGGAAATTTGATAGGCTTTGTAAACCACCAATAAGGACTATACTGTTCGTGATTTGTCCCTTCGTAGTAATTTTTATGAAAGCCAATCTCCTTCATTCTTACATCTGATAGTATCGTGGCCTTGATTGCTTTATTTGTTCCATTTGAATTCACTTCTATGTTCACGTATGTCACCTCATTCATTTTGTATTACTATAATAGACCTATATGAACAAAATTACAATTGACCAAATGCACAAACATTTTTATATTGTTTTATAAATGTTTTCTAATAAAAAATTTTATCTTAATAGTTCTAACACACTACGAACCTCATATGCATTGCAACTGTCAAAAGTAACCTTATCTTTTTTCTTGCAATATATTTCCGTGGTTTCATAGCTGTGCATATACTCTTTTCTACATTCAGAATACTTGCAAGTAGAACAGCATTTGTCCTTTACCAACTCAATTATCATTGTTAGTAAATTAATTACCAATTCTTCTTTATCTTCCTCTGTTGGATTAAACGTTTTTTGAAAATCTGCCATCATATTATTCACATTCCTTTATATGATTGGGAGAGCATTATGTGGCTCTCCCAAATAATTTTATTAGTTATTCTGTAACTGGTTCATTATTTTCTGCATTATCATTTTTTTCAGAATTGTCTGCAGTGTCGCTATCTTTTTTCTGTTCTTCTTCGCTTGTCTTATAAAGCACATCTCCTAAATTAAAATCATATCCAACTCTACCCCTACCATCCATAAAAGCATATGCGCCAAGTTCGGTCTGTCCCGGAGATTTAAAATCTAGCTTAACCTTCTGAACGTTAAAACTAGCTGGTCCAACATCTGTGAGCGCCTCACCAGTAATCTCGGCATAAATATCACCATTAACAGAATAAATCTTTAGTCCCTTCATAAAAATGTCACTATTAATTGAAATCTTACTCATAGTATCTATCTCCTTTTTAATTTAGTTATTTTTGTTTTCATTCATATTATTAATTAGAAAGTCATACGCCTTGTCCCATGTACTTAAATCAACCGGCTTATTATTCACTAGTACGTCTCCCGGCTTCCAGTCATGAAGCCAATCTAGCTCAAACATGAAATACGAAAGCCAATCACTTTTATCGTTAAAAATATTAGTTAAGATATCGAGTACGATATAGAATGTTTGTGGAACATAAAGCCCACAAAAATCTGGAGACAAAGCCTTCATTGCAACATCTACGTCGTTCATCTTTTTATCAAGCGTTTCAAGCTTATTCATAACTTCAACAAATGTTTCCTTTGAAATCATAAATCTTTTCTCCTTTAAAATCCTTGTAATTATTTTTTGCACTACATTCATTATGATTACATCTAAATTCACTCCCATATACATAATATGCATTATCACAGTACGAACATAGATCTTTATTAGTAGCATATTGAATGTAATATTTTAATTCTTCGATGCCATGTAGGTGTAGAATTTCGTGCGCTCTGCATGTTGATTCATCATCAAATTGTTTATCGCAGTAGTTACAGCAATATTTAATCTTCATGCTCGTTCACCTTTTTAACTTCTTCAAAATAATCATTCCACGAAAACCATTTGTTCTTAAACAAATGTCCGATTTTAATAATATTGCCGCCCCAACATTCAATTTCTACACGTACATATTTACCCCTTAGTCCCTCCCATGACTCTACTTCTAGGGTTTTCATGAGTTCAATAATTGCGCCGTATCCGTCAGATGAATGGTATTTGCCGACATCTGAGAACCAATGATCCAAGCAATAACCCCCAAATGCACAACCCCATCCGTTGCCTTCTAGCAAAAGATCTGCTGTAAAGCAACCATGTTCTTCTCCAAGTTTTGTCTTAGTGATTTTAGCATTTAAAATTTCTGTAACCATAGTTTTCTCCATTCATTTTTATTCAGCCGTTTGAAGCATATCCGCGATCCTTTTAAAACATGCATCGCACAAATGAGTTTCTGCAAGATCATATTTATCAAAAGACGCTACTTTTATGTCTCCTGCGCCATATGCGTATACTAATACTTTACGTGGAAATTCATCAATAACATGAACATCTTTATCTATATCTTTTTTACACATGTCACATACATATCGAATCATCACACATCACCTCGTTAATTTAAAATTCAATTTTTAGATTTTTACGCATCTGATCTTGGCGAAAATGTAGCACCAGAGAGTTAATATCAAATTCATATTTTTGCATATATTTGGTGTGAGACATACTATTGCTACACGAATCAACTAATGCCTCAATCGTAACTTCGTCATGCTTCATGCCATAACGCTTCAACCACTTTTTGTTTGTGCGATATTTTTTGTGCCAACGTGCTTGAATCATAATTGACCTATTCCAATGGATTTTTTGTTTTGTATACGTAGACGGTGCACACATTTTATTAAATAGGGGCATGTTCATATCTACGTCAGTTAAAGTAATTTCTAATTCGGACGGCGTGTGTAACATATGAAAAATTTTAGACTCTTTTTGTCTGACATAACTACATCAAATTCAGGAATAGCATCATCTAAAAGTTTCATTTGAATATTGTTACTATCAGATAGGTACAATGTACCCGAAGAAAAAGTTATATTGCTATTCATCGCTACTACCTCAATTACCAATCTCGATCAAATATTTAATCGTTAATTGATCTTCTTTATACACTATAATTTCATCATTTCTTAGCATTCCTTTATCCGCATGAGCATGTAGACAATTGGCACCTGGTTTAAACTGTTGCAACTTATTGTAATCAAGATTATAATATTTGTTATCAAAATTATATACGTCATATGGAGTACCATATGCTACCTCAAACAAAGCCATATATGCAATATTGTTGTTACCACGCGCCCAATAAGAACCAGACAACGAAGTGTACCCAATAGACTTCTGACACTTAGGGGCAAAATAAATCCCAAACCCGTACATCTTCCCTGTAATAATCGCATTAGTGGGCCTTAGCACCAGTCCAGTCTTGATAATAGACCAGAAATTCTCACTGCGGCTACCATGAAATAGAAGCCTAGTGTCCTTAATGTTATTCTCTGTAACAAACTTGTCAAAACGCTCTTGGGTTTTAATATTCTTAACCTTCCAAGCTTTTCTAAACTTACCAGCGGATTCATTCATCAGGAACTTAATCATTGCGACATCGTCATCAGTAGTCTCTTCCATCTCAAGCCCGAGCTCTTCGAGAATGGTCTGCGACTTCTTTTCAACTGACTCAGTTGTTTCAACTTCGGGCTTTACATAAATCTGACCACGCATAACGTCAAGCAGATCCTGTTCCTTAGAAATGATTTGAGCAAAATCTTCTGGCTTGTTGGCAAGATAATCTCTAACATTCCCCATCTTTCTTGGAATTACAGTAAAGAGCCTAAGAAGAATATCATTGAACGCTTCAACTGTAAAATGAGAATTTGCAAGCTCATCAATAATTTCCTGTGCAGCGTCAACCATATCCTGAGTAACAGCAGATGCTTTTACAGTGTAATTCCTCTGAATGGTTTCACGAGCTAGGTTCTGAAGCTTTTCTACAATAGCTCTTACTGCGGCGTTTTCAATTTCCTTGTATGGACTTCCAGGATTGGCAGAAGAAATCTCCTCTACCAAGTCCTGTTTTAGGTCTGTGACATCTTGATAGCCCTTGCGAATTTTACTAGCAATTTGTGAATTCCACTTAGACATTGGGTAGCGTTTTGTGGTTTTAGTAGAATCTACTCGTCCATATTCGACACGAAACTCAGAACCTTCTGGAAAACAGTTATAGTATTTATTTGAGTTGGCGTCGCCACTAACGAGTATTAAATATGTTGGCTTAATGTCCATTTTTCTTCCTCCGTTGCATATCTAAAATGATGCCCTTTTATATTATCTCTTTGATATGTACCCCTACATAATTTACCTATTGTGCTAGCATCAATTTGTAATTCTATCGACGCTTCTTTTGCTGTTGCATATACTTTATTTGTTTCATAACAATATACAGGTTTTGCATTAGAATTATTTATTCCTACATATTTTCCTTTTTTACCTTCACTTATTTTCTGTTTTGTTTCTTCTGATAAACGTTTGCCATACATAGGATGATTTTCGCCAGCCAACGCGTGATTCCCATAATTTGGATTTTTATCTCCTGTGCGAGTAGAAGCGTACTCGCTTATTTTCTGTTTTGTCTCATCTGAATGTTTTCGACCATAAAATGGGTTTTTCTCTCCAGCCATCTTCCCTTTAAGTGCATCACTAAGTTTTTTCTTTGATTCTTCAGAGAAATGGCTCCCATAAAATGAATTTTTCTCTCCTTTTTTACTTTCTGACATTTTACGCTTAGTTTCTTCACTTGCTACACGTCCAAGAGTCCCTTCGCCGCCAAATGTCATATTATAACCCATTTTAATATCATCGTAAATACATGTATGATATTCTAAAATAAACTCTCGCTCTTTTGATTTTGCTTCTTGTTCAGTCATATTTTCAAATAAAATTATATGTTCAAAGTTATCCCAACCATATTTTTTAATTGCATTATAAAAATATGGATTTTTTGTTTTTGTATATTGTAAACCGTTGTTCCCCCATCTTATTTCCGGAGATCGACTTGTAATGCCAATATACATCTTCCCATTAATTTTATTTTTGTGCATATAAACCGTCCAGATAGCGCCTTCATCTACGTTCGTTACAGTACACATACCACAATATCTACCTCTGTATCGAAGAATATGTTTTCAATAATCTTTCTTACTTGTTCCCATTGTAATTTATCCAAGCCGCAACCTAGCATTGGGATCGCAAGTTTAGTAATACCCTCAAAATCCATCCGCTTCCTCATCATTTCAAGTGCACGCCTTACGGATTCATAGGTCGGCTTGTGCCAATACTTCTGCTTAGTAACGAGGTTAAAAACATTATCAATTAGTAGAACATCCCCACCATTATATTCATAATCAGGATACTTATTAAATAGCTTAAAACGCATGTTGTAAACAGAATCAAAGGTTTTTGCAATACCTGCCCCAAGAGCGAAGTCAGAGCTGATGCAGTGAGCGAGGTAATATCCCTGTGGCATAGTAAATAGGTCACGCTTTTCAGTAGTAATAGTCATAATTTTAGTCCTCCTTTATGTTTATTCATTTTGTATTGTGTATTCTTCAATTGTACATTGTGGAGTATAAACACCTTTATATTCACTTAAACCAACTTTTGCTACAACGTTAATAGTAATATCTTCACCATCATCTTCCCACGCAGACGCCCATTCTAACAATGGATCTGATTCTGGAAGTTTGAACAGCACATACTTAATATCATTTATTGTAAACGCAATACTATCAAAGTTCTTACCTTGAACATGAGTGTCTGAGCGCTTGATTGTAATATTTTCAATAGCCACTAGCGGTTCAGAAAGCCCCTGCCCCCACAGATCTTGATATTTATCAATTGTTTGGATAAAACTAATATCAAGGTCATTCATGTCAAGAATAAAATCGACAGCATAAACTTTATCCATGTTTACTGAATCAAGCTTTTCATTAAACCATTCTCGCACATTTTCAAGATTTTCTGCGAGCAATGCAGTGCCAAAGGCTGCATTATGACCCTGAGCTAGAGTAATATAAGGACACTGCTCCGTCAACGCTCTAAAGTCTTCAATTGGGCAATTATTAAATGCTCGTCCAGATCCCGCCAATTCATCTCCATGCCTACGAACAAGTAATGTAGGTTTATTTATTGCCTCACTGATACGAATCGCTACTAAACCGGTTAATGACTGATCAATTTCGTTAGTTGCATCAATAATAGCAACCTTATCATTCTCACATTCATACGCCTTGTCAAGAAGCAACTTAACAGATTTATCTCTTGAACGATTCTGTTTTCCTCTATACGAAGTCATTAAACGAGCCATATGCTCGTAAATATTTTCTTCTGTTGGAAATGATTCGCCACGTTTTGTATATTCAAACATTTCTGACTCATCTTCGCAGAAGGCTCTAACCAACAGCTCTCTCTCTTCAAAAGTAGCCAAGCGCAGAAATGCATTAATTTGAGGCGCGATGGAGAACGCGATAGTGTGCGGATTTACATGTCCTTTCATTGAGAAGCCTTGTGATTTTATAAGTTCATTGAACATTTTATTGTGAATACTCTGAAGACCAACATTAATTGTTGCACGAGTACTTTCAGATTTAATATTCATAACATCTGCAATATTTGCTAGAGCTACTAGGTCTATAAATTGAGATGCGTAGTCTTCCCAATAATATTCATCAAGTGCTCTAAGGAAGTCCCATGTAATATGTGTACCGCAAGCAGCTTTATTATAGTAACTACTTGATGTTTGATTGTTAATCAAAATACCGGGATACTCTCTATGGTCACTCTTCTCATGATGGTCAGCGGTTATGACATTAATTCCAGAATCAATTAGCACTTGGCACTCATCAATATCATTTGAAGAACTATCAGGAATAATCATAAGCTTTATATCATCTGGAATTTCAAAATCCTGAGATTCAAGACCATGAGCCTTGTTTTTCTGATGGACAATCAGATGAACAGGATAATCTTTCTTGAGCGACCAAATATATTTTGCCATAATAGTGGCGCTACATATTCCATCGGTGTCGGTATCAACAAGAATGCCGACTGGGTCGCCTTCTTCAAAATGCTTCACAAAACATCCAACTGCGTCATTAATATTGTCAAGATGATCATATGGCTCGATGTCGTCTTCTGACAATGACATATACTTCTTGCAATTTTCTATGCCTCTATTTGCCAATATGGTTTCGATTGGACTTGATGGGTCGTTTGCGCTCCCCTTGATTAACTCATATCTCAACTCACATCACCGTCCATAAATTCGTCCTCCAAAACTACGCAATTAATTTTCCCGCTATAAGCGACACATGAATCAATTCCTATATAATTATCGCCATAATAAGGGCTAAAATCTGCACCATATCCAAATTCTGGACTACCTTCATATTTATTATGTGCCCAACTAGTATTCCAGTGCCCGAATAGCAATGTCTTATCTGGAAGTAATCCTTGCTCCGCAAGCTCAAATGGGTTGCCCCATCTGGCGTCAGCCCACTGCTGGTCATTTGCTTCGCGCCAATTCTCCATCTTTGAGTACTTGCGATTACGAGTGTAATATGGTGGCAAGTTGTCATTACAATTTAGTGGCACCCATGCGTGAACGAAGATATAATTTTTAGTTTCAAAATAATTTACCATGCTCTTGCGAAACATACGAGTCATTGCTTCTGCATGTTCGCAACACTCTGCAAAAGAATAACCTAAGTTCATGCCGCCAAGTATACAAATTGTTTTGTAAGTTCCATTTGAAATATCGTGGCCCAAACACTCTCCGCGCTCACAGCATTCTTCAAAAAGATCTTCATGATTACCTCTAATCAACACTTTACGAGGGAGTCTCTTTAAATATTGCATTACCTCAAAAGGTTGCTTGCCCCTGTCCCACATATCCCCCAACGAAATCAACCAATGTTCTTCATTATTTGGATCAAACCCAGTATTATCAAGCACTTTACGCATTTCGTTGTAGAACCCATGAACATCTGAAATGCAAAATAGCTTTGCCATATCTTATCCCTCCTGTCTGCATTTATTATACACCATTCATTTTGTATTGTCTATTGACTGTTTGAACAAAAATGTGGCTCCGGTTTTAACCAGAGCCTATAAAATTATACAAATATACGACTGTTAATATATTCTCTATCCTGAGTAAAAATAGGAATTTCGTTATCAATAATCCACTTGTTGCGAATATATTCTTGTTTTGTCCCATCGTTAATCTTTTGAGGCATCTTAATACAACAGCTACCACGCTTTAGAGTTGTAGTATAATCGTTCCAATTAATGCCCTTTTCTGACATCAGCATATCCTGAACATCATTGCAACTTTTGTTTTGAAGCTGTTTATGTGAAAAATTAGCCTGTCCAACAGAGTTGATTGAATTTCGAGTAGCATCTTGCTGTCTCCAAATGACGCAATTTATAACTTCTTCCTTTGGAAGAGTAAATACGCGGGAGTCAAACATTGCACCTTTTTTAATAGCATCAATAAGAGTATTGTAATATTTATTGTCTTCTTCAATAAAAATCAGTTGATGTTCTTTTTTATAATCTTCTATATATTTATACACGTTAGCGCTAAAATATTTATTAAAAGCTAATGTCGCCATAGATGCAGAAATGCTCGCCATCTTCTGGATGTTATTATCGAACCAAGCACAGCTTTCAATTTTTTCGTAATCAATAATGACAAGTGTAATTTCATCACTTTGTGTATATCCGAGCACGCAGCCCTGAATGTTCTCGCAAAGATACTTCATTGTTTCCTGCATAGATTTGACGAAAATGCCATCGAACGGCTTCTTAAAACCGCGAGTGAAGGAGTGGAACGCTTTACCGTCAACACGAATAATTGCTGGCGCTCTACGAGTTAAATAATTTCTTGTAACATTTTCATAGCACTTCATGCGATCACTAAGCGAATCTTTATTTGCCATTATAATCCCTCCTATTATTTAGCCGCCTTATCAGCTTCATGAATTTTCATAATGTCTTGATACAAATCCTCGCCCCATAATTTACGATATTTATTATGTAGCTTTTCATTATTATCTCGTTCCCAAAAATACGGTTGCATATGCCAACGAATAATAACCGCCACATCAAGTGGGTTACAACGCATTTTATAAAATAAACTATTGTAACAACCAACATGTTCATGGGTATAATAATGCGCTTGATCAGTAATTTCACCCTTACTATTTTTAAATGTTTTCGTAAAGCATTTACCATTATCATGCAATAATGCAGCGCCTCTTAATATAATAGAATGATCGTCAATTCCACCCGCTATATTAAAAATATAATCTAAAGTTTTTTCAGAATGCTCCCCCAAAGTTAAAGAGTGATGTGAATTATTCTGATCAAAATCATTTACGGAATTTAGCCAATCAATGGCACTAATGTTGCGATAACTGTCATCTGAGAACTCAATTTGAATCTCAGTCCAGCCTTCATACCAATATGGAGGATCAAATTGACGATACATTTTTTCAATTGCATATTCAGGAACTTTACGTTCACGCTCTGCACTGCGCCTCAAGCACTCTTCATATGGAGTTGCCATGAGCACACAGATCTTTTCACATGGAATGTTTTTGAGTTCCTGCAAGAACGTCAAACGACGCTTATATGAAATATTCGTCGAATCCATAATAGCACTCTTGCCGCCGCGCAGACATTCCTTAATCCGTCTATGTAGCTCGATAAATACTTCTTGGTTATGTTCTTGATTATTTACATCTCCAAATAACTCTTCACGCAAATCATCTGAGCTAAAAATTGTAGCATCATAATCTTTTGCTAATTCTTTGGCTTTGTAGCTTTTGCCGCTCGCAACTAAACCACACATCATTATAAAAACCGGCTTATCCATGGTATTATTTTAGCTCCTTCTCAATTGCAATTTTCATAATGTTATATTGCACGTCATCTAAAAGCGCGTCAACTTCTTTGTTTGTTTCTTTGAAACAAGTCTTTAGATATGCGTCACATATCCTATCAATATTATCCATTGCTGTGTTGGCAACTATTCGTGCTGTTTCTAAATCGTAATATCCATTTTTTACATCTATAAGATATGCGGCTTTATTCGACCTTAAACAATCACGATAATGCTCACCGTTTATATACCTACCAATATATTCTTCAATTCTCAATAAATGGTGAAGTTCTTTTCTTGCATACCCATACGTTTCAATATCATCGTGATGCGATGGAGACTCGTGTTCCATTTGTTCATATTTTCTATGAGCTAGTCCACACATGGTTTTAATGGCCTTACCCGGATCATAATTAGCGATTAATTCATTATTTTGAATTAACCTATTCCATTCCTGTTCATATAGCGGATTTATAATGTAATATGATGAAAATAAAATTTCAAGAAAGTTGAGATTACATTTGCGAAAAGTCTGTAACATTAGACGGATATCTTTCCAATCAGTGTGAGAATCGTCCGCTCGAATATGTGTGGTGCTAATAGGTTGGCGATTCATCGCAAGATCTGCAAATGTTGGAACGAGAACACATTTAGTATCGATGTCAGAGTGCATCGTATCTAGGCCATAATTCTGGCTTCCTTGTAGTACTAAACATACAATTCTATCTTCTGGAAAGTGTTCGAGAGCTTCGTTATAATGCTCTCGAACGCAATCCATAATCCACGTATCACTATGATAATTCATAACTTATTCCTTATTTATCATTGTAGTTTTAAAGAATGAACCAATTACCGCCAAAGTTCCACAGATAATAGGAATCTTATCTGCACTAAACCTTGTTGTATTGAAGATAAGATTAAACCCATCAACAACAAACCCTCCAATAATCCATTTTAGAACCAATCCTGAAACGACTCCAGATAGGAAAACTAAAATTGGTATAATAAACATTGCAATTATTGTAGAAACGATTTCTACGTAACAATTCTTCTTCATTTTATTCACTCCATTCATTTTGTGTTACTTACTCATTGTGCTTGAGCAGATATTCACGAGAAACATTTTTAAAACTAAAATCATTAGTTGGGTCTCGTAGTACAATTCCTTCCCTCAATACATTTGGATTAACCACACTCTTAGCTGTCGCGAACTGCTTAAATTCTTCCATATCATTTGGCACCATATAATGCTCGTCCAGAATTGGAACCCACTTCATTCCCCACTGCTCCACAATATTCTTGCCAGTTAGAGAATCAGTTCTTCCGGTGCGGCCATCAATAAAGTTAAAACAATAGAGATCATCTTCTGGGAGTTTAAGCGGATTGCCCTGAACAGAACCAACGGACTCACCCTGGATACATACATAAGGACAATCGGGATTATTTTCAAGATACTCTTTTAGATGACGTTCAATATCATACTTAAATGCCATATCCCAGTAGATATTGTGATCATGATAACATTCTTGCTTTTCGTCAGCCTGCCGTACATTACGGGACAATACGTAAAATTCATACTTGTGTTGCTTCTTGCGCTCTAGAATATAAGTAGAAGAAGTGCCGTCCAACTTTTCAGTAACAATTAGAGGACGTTCATATCCAAGTACCCAAGGAATGTTTTCACACCTTTCTTCATCTGTTTTATGAACAAACGGAAAATGAGTTGGAAATGTTCTTGGACTATCCTTCTTCTTGCCAAAAAACATAAACATTAGCTTCTTACCCCAAGAGCGCCTCATCAGCCATCTAGCCCACTTCTGCTTAAAAATTTTCTGATGACGGGCGGCCATAGACTTATATTTTGCATCAGGATCAACCTTGCCCTTACGAGCGTTGTCTTCCTCTACTGCATAAGTAACCTTGAGTGTCTCAGTAACGTCGGTATTAACATCCGCATCACTAATCTCAGGGAATACCGACAGAGGCATAAGCAAGCCCTGGCTGATAACTTTACACATCTTTTGAGTCTTAATCTTGTAGTTACGCTTTTCTAGAAACGCGAATCGTTCATCTTCTGAGTTTACTTTACTATCAACTTCAAAATACACACACTTATCACCAACTTGCAGATTATCATTCTTTCCAATAATAACCCACCAGCCATTAGTTCTTGCATATTCTACACGATCATAACCTTCAATGGGCTTAATTTCGTCGATGGTTACAACATATGCAAGTGCTCTTCTACCGTTAATAATCATTATTCATTATCCTCCTTTTTAGTCATGCCATCTATTTCCTCTGTACTGTTCAATTACCCTACGAAGCCCCGGATAATTATCAATTGTTGCATTGGTGTATTCAAGTTCATCTAGAATGGTTCTCTCTTCCGCAATAGAACTAGCATATCTCGCAACTCCTTCTACAATTTCTTCCCAAGTGTAATTATCCATGTTATTACCTCCATTCATTTTGTACCGTCATTCCATGTAAATAATATACCACAGAATACATAAAAGAACAATTGACGGAATAACCAAAGATTCCAAGGCTATTTCGTCTAATTTTTACTAATTTACAAACTTAATACAACCTGAGCAAAACGGCAAAATCCAACTCCTGCTTTGTGTAGTAGCTAATCTCCCACACTTCACGCAAGTTTTCCTGCTAATAAGTTCATACTTTCCGATTATTTCTTCAATTTTGTCATATAACAAATCATCATCAATCGGGTTTTCATAGTACCAGTATACTCGAAGCTCACCAAACTTTTCCTTACAGTCTGATATAACAAAATCATCTACATGCGATCCAAGCACATCAACCAGTTCGTCTACCAGCTTTGGAACAACAGACTTGCGCCAACCATCTGGTATACCATATTTATTAAACTGCGATAAAACATGCTGCCTGCTATCCGCAATATAATCTTTCCATTCGTTAGACACCATAATCACCCTTCGTACACTTCAAACAGCCCAGCAAGCGTTTTACCATTTACTCGTGCAAGATCAACCGCACAGGCACAGATATTACTTTCCATACCAACGTGTAAACCTTTATAAAAATAATCTAAGAGTGAATCATAGGTATCATTACCGTCTTGTGTCTCCCAACCAATCATAAACTGACCGTTTACCGTAAAGAAATCGCATGCACTACCCATATTTGAACCTTTGGCAAATCTATACCAACCAAATGAGTCATCCCATTCTGGAGTTTCTTCAAGTAGCTTAAAGTCCTTCTTATCTAGCTCCCAAACCTCGTAATAAGGTTCATGTGAACTTCTATAAGTCCTCTTTGCGTTAATATTTAGTGCTTCAAATGCATTTTCTAGTCCGTCGCCGCCAAAAATCTCAATAGCTGCCATTAATTCTAATTCTCCTTTACTTCAATAGTATTCCAGTCTTTAGTTATAATAAGTTTGTCGAGAACGTCTCTGACTGTTTCCTCGGCGCATTCTCTCTTTTTCTGTTTCATAATGACATCAATAATGTATTTCATAATAATGCTTTCAATTGAATCATATTTTTGAATTTCCTCTAGTATATCCTCAAATGATACGTAGCTTAGATTAGTTTTATACTTAAATGCACATTCGTTGATGTCGTATAGTATCTCTTGTATTGTAACATTATGTACTACCTTCCTCCAGTGTGGAAATTTTGTACTATATTCTTGAATTTGAACTCTATAATAATATCTTTGCAAAAAATCACAATATGGCGTTATTTTATACCTGAATATCATTACTTTGCTCCTTTGCTTTTAGATACTCTTTCATTGCTTTAATAGTGTTTAAAATTTCATATTTATGTACATTCTTTTCTACCCAATCAAAATAATCTGGCTCACTCTTATAAACGTCAATGTATCTCCTACCCTTATGTTTGCCAAAATCAAGTACAGCATCTTCAGCAAAAGTCATTGCTGCTGGTTGCTCTATAACAAGATTGTCAAAATCCAAAGTTAAACTTTTTCTCGATGCAAGATAGTCCGCTGTATGAACCATACGAGAATATTTATTATTCGGTTTAGGGAGTACAACATCACTCTTTTTATCTGTATTCCATTGCCCCATATGTCTGGAAATCATATCTGCGACAAGTTCGATCTCTTCATGGCTCAAATACTGCCCATCAAAGCTTCTGACAACATCTGCCATTAATAGCGGATGATTAAATTTTGTGTACTTTGATTTTTCATAGTCTTCCTGCGACCCAGATTTGCGTCCATCATGAACTAGCCCACTTAGTCTAATAAGATCTCGCTCCCTGCTTGTAAGCTTACTATTATATTGTTCAAGCTCCAAAAAGAAATTTAGAAACCTCACTACTGCAATCTGATGCCGCATAAGACCGCCTTCGCCAAGCGAATAAGCTGGATGATATTTCCCTGTAGACGATGCTCCGACACACCAAATATAATCTGGCATATCATCAAGTAGCACGGTTGCAAATTCTTTAATGTCCTCATTCTCGAAAGTGTTTAAAATTGATTGCACTAAATTCATTCTTACTTCTGTCATCATTCACTATCTCCAATATCAATATCAATTACTAGTCTATCTGTTTTCCCACAATTTTCACATGGCTCTTTATAGTTAGACAGCACAATGTGTTTCTGCAGCTTTCTCTTTGGCTTTTCAATACTTAGAAAACACTGCTTACAGTACTTGTAAAGATTCTTTGCGTCGTTCATACTTAATTCCTTCCTTAATTTAAAATATCTTCATGCGAATAACCGCCGTTATTTGTGTAATAAATATTACGTATCCCGAGCTCTTTGACCAATGCTGTACATGACGGGCACGGTCGTGCAAGCATAGGGATACCTTTTTTGTTCTCTCTATGTACATAGAGATCAACATTTCTGAATTCAATGTCGCTGCCGATCAGCGGTTTTAGGCAAGCCACTTCTGCATGAACGCAATGCGGAGTGTCTTCCTGGAACCTGTACCGATTGTATTTCTTCTGAAGCGTATCCGTTTTCCGAGAGTTGCATCCACTAGAAATAATACGATGCTTATACACAGCTACGCTTCCAACAGCAACCCTCGGAAAATCACTAAGCTTCGAGACTGCCCGTGCTGCGTTAAAAAAGGCGAGTCTCCTCCGTGTCATAGTCATCCAAATCTTCATCCTCTTCATATTCATACTCATACAAGTATTTACTCTTACGATCTCTTACTCTGTCATAACCCTTTGGATTCTTTAAAATCTTTGGGTTGCGCCCAGATAGGTATAGGTCATATAGTTCTAGATCTTCTTCGTGGGTGTTATTGGTATTAATCATCATATTCAACCCTTTCTAAATCATTAATAATACAGTCCAAGCACCATTCTTCATTATTCCATTTATATAAGTCCTCAGTTTCTTCATGACATTTATCACAGTAAAAACGTGTAATTTTATAGTACGGGCAAGCTTCATATAAGCAACCCATCTCTGTCGGGCACCCTACACAGCCGCTTTCTATAACAATCAAAAGCATCATCCTCATTCATTTTGTATTGTCTGAATTCCGTATTCTTCAAATAGATTACGTTGCGGAGCAAATTCACCAAAGTACTCTGCTTCTGCTTTAAGCCTAGCACGAATTGCGTCATCTTTATTTATAAAACATCCAAGATTAATCTCTTTATAATTGATGACTATCCTAGCTCGCCATTTCTGTATGTTCTTACAAAATCGTACTCCAATAAAACCACTAGTGTTTGTTTTTCTTACGGGTTGGTTTTGTACTTGTTGTGATGGTGTTGCATCTCTTAGATTTATTTTTCTATTATCCAAAGGATTGCGGTTTTTATGATCTATATTTTTCTTTCCAGTTATCAATTGATGCAACAAAATTGCTTTCTTCTCGTCTTTGCTCCATGCTCGAACGTCATGATGCCCACTGCAGGTAACACATTCATACCAACAATAATCTTTAATTTTGTCAAAATCTTCCTCGTCAAAGTAAAATGGATTGCCTGTATTAGATAAATATCCTATTCCAAATTCATTTGACATGTCATACTTTAATATTTTATGTCGTGTTTTTTTAGATATAATAGCAGCATTTTCGCGTCTAATACACCCACACGACTTTGTGCCATTTTTCTTTTTTAAATTATTGCTGGTTACGATGCACTCTTCCCCACAATCACAAATGCACCTCCATTGCGGAATATGCCTTCCTTTAGGAGAAATGTAATCATTTACACGTTCTAATACAATTAATCTGCCAAATCTTTGACCTATTAAATCTTCCCAACCTCTCCCCATTCTATCGCCTCAATTCATAAATATTATTTCCAAAAAGATATCTAAATTTTTCAAAGTCATCACTAGGGGACTGTTTGTCTAGTAAAATATTATCTTTATCGTAAATATAATATACCGGTATATTTTCAGGGAATACTGATGATACAGATTTAATTTCATCTACTGAAATTCCTTTGTCTAACGCAACAATAGGCGCACACCCTGTTCTTATAATCAACTCCATCTGAGTTTTTGAAATAGATTTACCGCCAATCGCCACACAATTTCGTATACCATTTGATGCACATTGAGCCACACTCTTTTCTGCTTCAAAAATTAAAAGTTGATTGCTATTTTTGATATAATTCTTATTCTCATATAATCCATACAAAATTTTAGATTTTACAGTTGGTTCGATATAAACATATTTTGGGTTATACTCGTCTGGTTCTCCTAATAATCGCCCCTTCACACCGCATAAATCTCCAATTGGCGTTCTAATAGGAATTGTGATTCTATTGGTTTGTGGGTCATAACCATAACCCAATTCCTGTTGTATATCTAGAGATATTCCATCATTTTCAAACATTTTATTTGGATAAGGAAGATAATAATTTAATATTTCTTCTGGAATTGGGACTACTGATCTGTTATCTTCATCATTACCGTCATTACTCATTTCTCGAAGGAAACGAAGTATTTTTAAGCTTTCAGGCACATCATCTGGTTCGTGGTAGTAGTCCAGTCCCACTGTATCGCAAACCCATTTCATAGACTCAGCGAACGTGCACTGTTTAAAATACGCCACTAAATCAAAAATGTCAGTTGCTCTTTTTGTTTTAGAAATCTGTCGCGTATAATCAATGCAGTTGAGATTTTCGTTGAGGTAAAGCGTAATTGCTTGTTTATTATTCCCGTCTGGATTTTGAGCAGAGATATACTCACCCCTGTTACGAACATGTCCACAGCCAAGAGCTGTAAGAACATCTTCACACAACTCATTGTTTAACAAATATTCTTTTAGCTCATTGACTTGCATCCTCGTTCACCCATCAATTTATTTTCCAGTTTCTGGTACTATTATACATCATTCATTTTGTATTGTCAAGCCCTTTTTGAACTAAAATCCACACACCACCATTTTTAACACCTTTAGATAGTGCTTCTTCGTGTGTTTCAACCGCAATATCAATGTGCTTGCCATTAACGGCCCCTCCACAATCATCAGCCGTGTACCATCCATAACCCTCAATGTATACTTGAGATCCATACGGAATCAGTGAAGGGTCTACTGCAATAGTCTTGCCCACTATTATTTTTGTTCCAGTTGCTGTGAGTCCATCGCCATTGCCACAAATATGGTTAAATTCCTCAATGCAATAATGAGTTAGTTTAAACTCTCCTAGATAAACTAATTCATATTCAATACTTTTTAGCGCTGAAATCGTCTCGTTTGCTTTGTCTAAGGATTTGGTCGTGTGATCTAATTGAACGGCTAATTCGTCTGATTTTCTAATAGTCAACTCTAGTTTTTCAGTAACAGAAGCAAGCTTTTCTTGTACATATTGAAGTAGTTTATCTTTAGTATTTAATTGATAGTTATAAAACAACGTACTTAACAAAAGGAAAATCGACACAACAATCAAGAAAATACTACACAAATTACGCCTCATTATTTCTAATCCTCCAAACTAGTTTTGAAATGATGCTTGCGGCCTGTTCAATCTCTTCCTCTGTATTAAACTCATCAAGAGTAATTCTAATTGTACTTAGTGCTTGTTCTGGTGTAAGTCCTATAGCTAATAGTGTCTTACTCGGAGTTGGCTCATGAGATTGACATGCTGAACCTTTTGCTATCATAACACCGGCCAAGTCACAAAGAATAACAAGTCGCTCCGCAGACACACCATCAATAGTCAAGCTTATGTTATTTACTAATCTATTATCTTTGTTTCTAGGGCCGTTGAGCCTCGTATCTGGTATGGTTAATAGTTTGTTCAGTAGTTTGTCACGAAGCGATTTTACGTAAGATTTTGAATCATGTAGTCTAGTAATTTCAAGCGCCTTACCTGCGGCTACTATAGCTGAGGTATTATACGAGCCTCCGCGTCGGTGGTTTTCTTGACTTCCATAAGTTGTCGGTGAAATTTCAATGTTGTCTCGAACAAATAATACACCGCACCCGCGTCCACTATGGAATTTTTGCGCCGAAATTGATAGCATATCCACATTCCAATCATCAACATTAATGCGTTGTTCCGGGAAAAGCTGCACCGCATCACAATGAATAATTCCATTGTATTGATGTACAACCTCGGCCAGCGCTTTGATATCCTGCTTTATCCCAATCTCTGAATTAGCCGCCTGAATAGAAACAAAGGGTTTCCTATTTGAAAGTCTTTGTCGCTCTATAAACAAAATTCTAAGTTTATCAGGATTAATCTGTCCAATTTCATTTACAGGAATAGTAACATGACCTAGCGTTGCAGGACGACTTTCAACAAATTCACTAATTGAAGCGTGTTCCATATCACTTGTGTAAAATTCATATCCTGTATTATTTTTTAGAAAACCAATAATTGCAAGGTTGTTTGCTTCACAACCAGAGCTAGTAAAAATTAATTCTTCTGGAGTGCAATTTAAATCATCCGCAAACTGCTGCCGTATATTTTCGATTAAAATTCTAGGGTTATCGGCGATACTATAACTACTTGATGGATTAGCCCAGTAGTTTGTCATAACGTCAGTTGCTGCCTGTATTGCCTCTGGATACATACGTGTAGTAGCAGCATTATCAAGATAAATCAAGCTATCTCCCCCTCCCATTCATTTTGTATTGTCATTATAGCACGTTTTTTCAATTTGTCAAGATATATAAATAAAAAAAAGATGAGGGAATTAATTCCCCTCACCCATTGGAATATCAATAATAGGAAGTGTTCCAGTACCCATCATATAAGTAGGAAGATCGCCAGACCAGTTCTTCGCATATTCGTAAGCAACAATGTCATTAGTAATTGCCTCGGCAAGAGCTTTTGTTGCTTCCGCTTCTTTTTCACCCTTGTAAGCGATTGCATCTGCCTCAAGCTGGGCTACTTCAAAATCTGCCTGAGCCTTAATGCGAGCCGCTTCCGCATCTGCATTGGCATTAATTTCACGAACCGCAGCGTCGTTTTCGGCCTGAATCTTAGTGCGTTCTGCTGCCTGTCTAGTACGTTCTGTTTCCATTTGCTGCTGCGTCTTATCACGAAGAGCTTCCTGCTCTGCTACCTGTTTTGCTTCAATAGCATCTGTATAAGCATCAGAGAAATCAAAATCGTCAATTACCACGGTAACACTAATACCATACTGAGACGCAAAATTCGAAACTGTAGTGTCGATATTGTCCTGAAGCTGTGTGCGCAATTCCGTCATGTTTTCGGCTTTAACAAGGCCAAATTCTGCTTTAATTGCATTATTTACATGAGGCTTAATAAGAACGTTAAAGTAATTAACGCCAACGGTCTTGTAAATGTTAGGAGTTGCGGACGATGACAGATTATACTTTACAGTATAAGTATATGATACCTCTTGTAGATCCGCAGAAAAACACATATTTGTTTCTGTAAAAATCTGTTCCTTATTCGTCATTGTTGTGATATTCTGCCATGGCGCATGAAAATTTACACCTTCTGGAAGATTCCTGTCTTCTACGCGCCCAAACGTAGTAAGGATTCCGGTATGACCAGTTGGAACAATAGAAATGCAAGAAGCTCCAATAATAATTACTGCAAGCACAGCCGCAGCCACACTTATGAGTACTCCTACACGACTAGAACCAAGCTTTGGACAAACAATACGCGCAATAATTGCTACAATAATTAGTAGGACACCAATCACAATACTAAACATGAAAACATCCTTTCTTTGTTGCTTTTAAGCGTCAGTCTACGCCAGAGGATGCTAACTGAACTTTTCTTTATCCTCTTATACCTGTATCTTTTCCGCCCGGTATCCCGACTTGCAGTTTATTTTACATTGATTCAGTGTCAATGGTGGCTTTTCTTTGTCGGTATTCCACAGGTGCCACAACCACCGCCCTTTTCGGTACCGCTGTTTTGTCCGCGATTTGTAAAAGGGATAAAATCCAACTCGACCGCGACGTGATCTTGCGAAGCAGCGCATTCCTCCCGAGATCGATCTGCTATTCATCAACGCCGCCATGGTGAGGGTACTGGGATGTGCGCCCAGACGGATTTCTCCACAACTTTTTGAGAGTTGCGCGGCTGCTTGTTACGCCATACCCCCTTACACACGGTGGTTGAGTATTTTATCTTTCCCGTGCAAAAGACCATTGAAATGACCCTCCCTCAACCAAAGCACTGTCCAGCACCATTACGCGCCTATCAACTATTAGCATTACCCAAGTAGCACCACGTGGAGGTTGTTGATATTGCTACTTTGGCCATAATGGGATTCGAACCCATACCTGTATAGATTTTAATGGTCGTCGATGCAAGTGATGACCTCGCTACGCTCTGGCTATCGACGGTCTATTGCCTCTTCCAATTGGGCTACATGGCCATATAATTGAGTAGTTTTATGTCTTACTCAGGACATAGACTCGCCCTTTGGCTCGTCCTCAAAGTCAGAATAAGCAAATACAATCATAAGCAAAATCCTCCTTTGAATTATTTTCTATTACTAACTACAATTTTGAAGTAATGCTTGACTTACATGAATGAGCGACACTCAATGCAACATTAACACCAAAATTGATACAACCTCATAGAATGTGGCGCGCGCGACCACGGTTTCAGATTTATTAACTCAGCGCCGCTTCAATGGGAGCATAACGCTCGGAGTTTAGAGTTTCGAGTAGGCACTCATAAGGATCAAGCTTATTGCTCAAAACCATCTTGGCGATGTTAACAGAGAATCCGCTAACAAGTGCCACACCAAGTTCATTTTCCTTTACAGGAATTGTGCCAGTTCGACTATTAACGTTCCAGAATACTAACCTTGGGATCGAGTATCCTGCATTAGCATACTTCTGGGCAATCACATCGAACAGTCTCTGGTTCGGTTTTTTAAAATCCCACGATGATCTATTATTTCCACAGGAAGCGCAGCGATCGAACTCCATATCCGAGATAATCAGAATATTCTGAGGAAGATCTTCCTGCTTCATCCTATTCTTAATCGCGGTGTCAAGAATCAGATCAAATACCTTTTCAATGTTAGTATTCGCACATTCATTATGCGCCAGCGCAATCTGCAACTTATCATGGAGTGAAGTGGCATTACTGAAATCAACAATCTGTGGACGTTCAGAGAAGGTAATGTACTTGTCTTTGAACTGGCCAGAAGAATGTTCCGCAAAATAAATCGCAAGTGCGTCTGCAACCTCAAGTGCCATCACACTAGAACTACGGTCAACCTGAGCAATCATACTACTAGAACCATCAGCAACAACAATAGTATTTCCGCAACCGTTTACAGTATCTGGCAGAGCCTTCCACAGAGCCTCAATAGTTGCATCCTTCTGATTTAGACTACATTTCCACCCATAACGAATAGCATACTTATGAACAATATCATGAGGGAAAAGCGTTGACGCATTAATCTTGGTTTCTCCTTTTTCAAGCTTTCCAAGATATTCCTTACGACGTGCTTCATCATTTCTGAGGAATGCGCTGTTATAGATAAGATTTGCACGAGAAGGAACTGTTTCATACTTGATTTCAGACCAATCCTTGTTGGACATCTTAACTTCAACGACATCGAGATACTTACGAAGCTTGCTGAGAGCCTTGCGATATTCACGTTCGGACATGTGAAGTGCCTTGCAGAGCTTCTTACCATATTCCTTAGTCTTTTCAGAGGATGCGTTGATTGACGGCATCCACTTGGCTGTGAGAGAAATGGGCTTACCAGTACTCATATTATCCCAATCTTCTTTAAGCTGTTTATCTACAATCTGATATATAACTTTTGCAGATTCCTCGTTGTCAAGTAGACACCACAAATCATCATACCTACCATACTCAGGAATCAGATTGATAACAGGAATAACCATTTCAGGGTTTGATTCTACAAGATGCTTCATAACAACCCTAAACAGTCTGCGCTCACCGATCCCCTGTCTTGCATCTCTAGCATAAAACAACCAACGCATAGCCAGCATCTTATTCTCACAAAATGCTTTCATAAATCTCTTAGCTACTTCCTCATCACTCATATTACGAAGAGAAGCAACCGCAAAATTAAGATCAAGTAGTTCCTTGCCAGTAGTTCTAAATCCAACAGCTCCGTTCTCAGTGATGGACACATTGTATTCATTGTTTAGAGTCTGCTTTACTGCGTTCATAAATTCCATTGCATTTTCCTCCATTGTCTGATTTTATTTCTAAAATCTCAAGACACACATCTACGTAGTCTGGTTAAAAGTCAGGTCGTTATATAAGATTGCTGTTTGTGTCTTTGGAGATTTTATTTTTTTCGAGAGACCATAAATATCATTTCTGACAGAACCAATAATAACTTATATCTTTTTTTAAATAAAGTTGCTGCTAGTCTCTCTATCATTTCAATAATCAAGGCACTGATTATCTCACTATATATATAATCTAATATAAATTCTAATATAAATTTGCTGTGAGTGCCTTTTATTCTCTTGTGCCGGTGGGCTGGGCTTGAACCAACATCCTCGGGTTTTACAAACCAATCTTTAAAATTGCTGTGCGCGAAATTTTCATTTCACGTTGTGTGATGTACGCGCTCTATCCAGTTGAGCTACCACCGGCATATTAAAATTAGTGGGATTTGGGAACCCTTGGAATTGAACCAAGGAGTAAAATTAATGCCGTAATTTCATATGTAAATTTGCTGTCCGTGCCGCCCACTCCGTGCACTTTATTCTGTCGTCCAGACGTTCCCATATCTCAAGGCGCGTTTGTTTCACATTTTACTAAAATATTAAACTTAAACATTTGCTGTGTGCGCCTTTCCATTCATTTTGTATTGTCCCTTGAACTGTATTCATTATATCATTATTTCCATATTCTGTCAAGGTGTTTGCTAAAATCTTAACATTGTGGCACAGGTAGAAAGAATCGAACTCTCATTCTGGAGGTAGAAGCTCCATGTCCTATCCGTTGAACGATACCTGCATAATATGGTAGGGTATCTTCGAACCTACCGTGGACTACTAACAGCATCACCTGCGTTTGTCCTTTAGCAATCACCGCAATAGAGCCGTGATGAACTCGGATTGCCTCGGAAGACTAACTTGAATTATGCAACCATATAGTTTACGGACTCGAACCGTTTCATCGTGAAGCAACCTTGAACGTATTGCATAACCTTTCGAGCAGTTTCTTCTCAACTGGTTTTACATGCGAAGTCAGCATGGCTGGTAGAGCGTCTGAGAGTCGAACTCAGAAGTCCTGTGTATAAGACAGGGGCGACGAAACCGCATCGCGTACCGCTCCATACGTGCAGTCACCCTCTTACTGCACAAACGCTGCTCTCCGTTATCCAAAATCCGTTAGTTGTTTAGCAGCACCCGTAATGCCTAGCGTTTCAGATACTTTTTAGAGTGATAAATCACCCATTCACGCATAGTCCGTTAGTATCATGGGCTATAGGACTCACTTTAAGTGGCTGGATTCACATTTCAGACCCCCTACCCTTAAAGGATGTTTCATAATTTTTATCCCGCATGACACATCTTGCGGTTATGGAGGGGTATTTGGAGTCAAACCAAACCTCCCAGGCCCTTGCTTTCCTGTTAGCTCTCGGAGCCTACCCCCATGACATTGGCGCGGCGCAGAGATTCCGCCTCCCAGCGGTTTTACCCGCCCAACCGGGTTCGAGCCGGTGCTGGTACGCTTGTCCAGTTTACGCCGCATGATTATTACTTGTTTTCCAGCTTCCTAATGTTTCGCTGAAGTTTTCGAATAATTGATGCGTTGCCTACGGGATCACGCTGCTTTAGAATATTAATTCGTGCCTGAAGCATTTCTACTGTCTTAGTCATTGCTTGTACCTCCGTTGTTAATTTCCTCGTTAGTTTAAACAACTACACCACGTGAAGGTGAGGAATTGTAGTCAGCCGTGAATAGGATTCGAACCTATGATGAGCTTTCGCTGTCAGATTACAAAACTGATGCACTCGACCACTATGCGACCACGGCATACTGTGGAAGCTTTGTTTAAACTGGTTTGTCAACCATTCATTTTGTATTGTTTAATTATATTTTTGACGTCCTTTTCTGCCACTTCCTATGTTTCCTGCTTTGTAGGTTTTCGTCAGGGAATGGCAATTTGGACAAAGCAATTGCAGATTGCTTTCTGTATTATTAGTGTAATTTCCGTCTATATGATGGACTTCAAGCGGTACATTTCCAGTAAATTCATTAATTTTGTTCCATCCACATATTGAGCATCTATTATCATATTTTTCAAACAAATATCTTCGAATGTAGTCTGAAATTTGATATTCTCCCACTATTCCGTCTTCAATGCCATTCTTCCACCGTTCTATGTATTGCTTATGCCGATAATCTTGCAGGCACTTAGAAGAGCAATATTTATTTTTATATGAGATCTCTTTTCCACAATTTAAACAATATTTTACATTATAGTCCCTACCATCTTTGTGATTTCTTCTAACTCCCTTGTTGTTATAAGATGCAGCGCAACTTTGATTGCAAAAATTTTTTATTACATATTCACTTTGACATCTTTCATTAAATGGAATGTCTTTTCCGCAATACAAACACTGCTTTTTATTTTTATCGTACCAAGCATCTTTTTGTTCTTGTGTTAATTTATTGTAATGTGTACATTTAGCAGCTCTCTTTACATCACTGAGTTGCATGTCAGTTTCCCAACCACAAAATACACACCTTACATGATATAACTTATGCCCATCGTTACGCTTTTCATCACATCCATATAGTACATCATAAATTCCGATTCTCTTGCCAACATTTCCATCTGTCATATTACTCAAACGTCATCACTTCTTTTACTGCTAAATAAATCTGGCAGTCGTGGTTGGGCTCGAACCAACGATCCGGGAGTCATGGACGTAGAAGTTTGTCTTGCACAAACATCTCTTTGTTATCCAGTAAAGGTCTATCCTTCGATAGAGTGTTTTACTTTTAAACTATTCTACGAAGTCCCGCGCCTTACCACTTGGCCACACGACTATATAATGCACAACCTTTCTGCAACCTTGGTTCGCTGGATTTCTCCTCCTCGCGTGGCGCTCTCTCCGTAGTTGTGCGGACTGCGTACAATGCCAGTCACGTGTCTGTTCGCGAAACAGCCTGTTGGGTGCGGGAGCAGGGCACGATCCTGCAACCTTCGGGATATGAACCCGACGAGCTACCAATTGCTACCATCCCGCATTGTGCGGGGAAGTTCCCCGCTTTTTGAAAGTCCAATCGGTTTGAGCATCGTTGAGATACTTGGTTGGATCTATTCAAAGTAATTGGTCATTCGTTTCTATTGAAACTACCATGCAAAGCATAAGACCAATGACGCTCCATAGAGCTGGTGGGTGTACTGCGAATCGAACGCAGGTTCGTAGATTAAAAGTCTACTACTTTACCACTAAGTTATACACCCATATTGTGCGCCAGTTTATCGCCATGGCGCAGGGCAATCTAAGCAGGGTGGTTCATCCATCGAACTACTAATTTCTCTTGTATACCTCATATGGATCATCATTTTCCATTCATTTTGTGTTGTGTCCCTAAGTACAGTATTGATTATATCATGATTTCCATTATTTGTCAATACTTTCTAATGTTAACTCTTCGTTGCATTGAAGTGCCGATCTTCAAGATACTTATCGATGTTATCCGCAATCTTACGAAAATCTTTGGCGTACTTGGCAAGTCGCTTATTCATGCTGTGGTGGTACACCTCAGTAAGCTTATCATTCGCGATCTTCTTGCCGCGCTTTTCGTCCCACTGATCATCTGGATGCAGTTTAGCAACAGCCTTGTAATTGCGATTCATATCAAACTTATTCTTACCAACATTAGACACATGAAGACCTGAAGTAACAGACGGAATAAATCTCTCATTCATCATGTCTTCTGCATCAAAAATACAACCAGTAATTTCTGCAACCACTACGTTATTACCCTTATCGATAACGTGACCTACCCGCTCGTAATCCATCTTTTCTTGCTCCTTTTTCATTCATTTTGTATTGCCTCTCTTGAGGATGTATTGATTATACCATATTCTTCCAATCTTGTCAATAGGTTTCTCAAAGTTTTTTTCGTCAAATTACCTCGCATTTTGTCGCCATCCAAGTACATCTAATGCCATCACTCTTAAAAGCACCAATCCACGAATCTCCATAGTCCCTATCATAATAGAAATCAGTAACCTGTCCAAAATTAGTTTTAAAATAATTCAAGCAATCTTCAATATTATTACAGACAAACATACCTAGATCGCCATATATACAACTATATTTTACAACATACATATCAATTACCTCTTTCATAAAACTCTTCATCGGGTATAACTGCACATATTCTTCCATTATCAAAATCAAACCTATAATCTAAGCCATTGAGAAATTCTTCTTTACGTCTCATAGCATCTTCGTCTGGATGCAAAAACTTCTCAAAAGGAAATGTTAAATCCTCATAAAAACACTCACAATATCCAGTAGTTAAAACATTCTTACTCCATTGATAGCAAAAAAGAATATCTTCACCATTCCACTCACTTCGCCCACAACTCTCACAGCATTTGCAAGAATTCACTGCTTACTCCACGTCCCTTTCATCTCTCTTTGCTACCAGATAATCATAGAGTTCATCGGCACTCCTTAGTGGATGCCCATCTACACCTTCCTGTGCTTTTTCACTACGTCCAGCATCAAATTCAGTCAACCATCGCATAATGAGCGGCTCTTCATCAATATCAAAATTCATTTCTGGATCGAAGAACTGCGGCTCAAGCTCTTCTTCAAGCGCATCAATAATATTATCAATAATATCAGCCATCATTCCCTTTTCAAAGCAAACATTCAGCACGTCTTCTAGTGCATTCATATGCACCCAATAACTATCAAGTGCATCCATAATATTGCAGAAAGACTTCCTAGTAATCACGAGCTTCTCACCACTTTCCTCTAACTTATAATCTTGCAGTTTCTTTAGTTCCTTTGTTGAAATGCTATCTAGACGCTCCTTATACTGCTCATAAATATTATCTAAAATGCCATGAACCCAACGCTGAAAATCAATTTTCTTTGGTTCCGTTGGATATGTATGCCCATTATAAGTCATTCCCCATGGAAGATACTTAGATGATGCGGCACTCCATCCAGTAAGCGTAGGCTCAAAATAATACATTGTATCACTGCGCATACCCATCAAATACTTACCAGTGCTTTCTTGGTAATAGAATTTAATTGGTTTTCCTTCTCTAAATCCTGTGTAAGTATAGCCATCTTCTGGTCGTAGCAACTTGCGCACTAGGCGCTTTCGTAGGTTGTTAAGTAAACTCATTTAAATATCCTCCTTTTTATATTGTTCCTTTACATCTTCATATGGAATATTGTTGTCAAGAAAATATTTAAGGCAATTTACACAAAAGTCTGCTTCCTCTGTATTTGGCTTATCTGTTGATCGTACATTATATTCTCGGATCATACTTCCGCATCTATCACAAGATTCAATCCATTTCCACCACATACCTTCTTGTTTGATATGATTTTTCATGTTGTTGCCTCCATTGTCAATTTCTGGAAATAGTATAGCATATTCATTTTGTGTTGTCAAGGGGGTGAATTGTTATTTTTTTTCATATATTGTTATGTTGTCCTCTATTCATTTTTTGTGTTGTAATCTAACAGGACAAAAATTTTTAATTTTTGGCTTATGTTATTTATTTGTATTTATATGTTTTTATATGTTATTATCTATTTCTGTACCAGTCTACTGTGGTTTTAAAACCGCAATACATTGGTGGTTTAAAACCGCAGTCTATTGGTGGGTAAAACCTCAACGCATTGGTGGTTAAAACCGCAATATGTTGGTACATAGTTTTATATTGCGGTGTAGAAAAAATATTGGTTCTTTTTCCCCTCGACTTTATGTAGATAACCATATTCTAATAATTCTTTAAATGCTGCGCGATACGTGTTCTCACTTATACCAATTGCTTCTTCAATTGCTATAGGGCTAAGGGCAATAGAATAACCGTTCATATTGCTGGCAAAGTACAAGTATAATTTAAACGCGCTATAAGTTTTTAATGTACTAGCGGCAGCTTGCCACTCCTGATTGTTGATCTGTAAAAAATCTTTAGAACAATCTGGTTTAAATACAGTAACAACTCTTTGGTTTGGGTATATAATCATGCATATTAAAACTCCTTATTATTATTATTATCATTATTATTTCTGTTATTTAATTTGCCTTTAGATTTTCAAAATAGTGATTTACGCACTGTTCGAAATCCGCGCCGGTGTTTTCAAATACCCAGTTCTTATATCTCCAGTTGTTTACATCTGGAATTGTTTCAATTGGCTCATATCCATGTTCAAGCAAGTATTGCAGCAATTTAAGTCTTTTGCACGTATAATATTTTCCATGTTTCCTTTCAATCATATCTCATATCTCCATTATTTTTATTATCATTCATTTTGTATTGTCTAACTAGTCAAATATTTTGGTCTACTCCCTTGTCCATCAATTATGTCATCTCCCAAGTCATCGTTAATTTTATGTTATTTAATCAACCCAAGGCAAATTAGCTTCCACTACACTCTTTGGCACAAGGATGCCATCTTGCTGGATCCATGTGTTTTCGTCCAAATTTGAGTTTAACAAATATATATTCTTTGAACCTCTCCTGTTTTTCAACAAATTTGCGGCTGTTAAATGAAATTTTGGATCTAAGTGCTTGTATGACTTTTTCTTTGTTACTGGGTTAATAACTTGAAGCGCGTAATCATTATATACTTCTGGTCTTAAATGCTGCATAACAATCATTACGTCAAACAAATGATAAATATATGACGCAGATGCCAATGTAGAACTGGTCATATCTTCTGGTTTTGTTTGGAATGCCGCATTATTGAGCTGTGCGCTCATAATAGATGCAGTTGGCAAGGTAGCATTCATTTCGCATAAATGAGTAGCTGTTTGTACTAGGTCTGTCCATTTTGACATGTCCGATCCAGTTCCATGTTTAAGTGTATCATAAAACCACACACCTACATTATGCTGATATATAGCCTGTCTTACCAAACGCTGTAGGCTATCATCTGAATAATTTGCAGAGCAGTTCTTAAACCACACCTTTGATTTATTTTCTTCAAACCATTTAATTGCATTTTTTACGTTTCTATATTCTCTAGAAGTCTGTTCCAAACGTATTCTAAATTGTTCAATTGTCTCAATAAAATTTCCTTCAGAATCAGTTTTTCTATAAATGATATTGTTGTTCGAATCAAAGTACGCACCAGTTTTAAATCTCTTTTCTGGGATATGGATCTCATTACCATGCAATTTTTGTATTGCTGGGGCATTATTTACTACAGAAAGTCCAGCAAGCTGCATGCTATTAAAATCCATTTCATTTCCAAAGAAGGCAACATTTACTCCTTCAACGAGTGCAATATGCATTGCCAAATAAATTAAAGCTCTGCCTTTTCCTTGGTTGGAGTTCATTGCAATACAGTAAGAATCATGTTCCATAATTCCAGAACACATTTGATTGACAAAATCCCATGCGCAGTTTATTCCACGTTCTGGGGCCTCAAGAAAACTATCCATAAGACTGGTTACATTCTCAGATAAATCCAATGTATCGTCAAGCCCAGTAATTACCTTATTACAAATCCTATCAAGGTTACCTCTTACCCAATTCGCGCAAGCATCCGCACTTAAAGAATTAAATCTAGGATGTCCTAAAATTTTTGAAACATCATACCCATTCTTATGTAATTGTCTTAGGACACTCCATTTCTTTAATACATCCACTTGTCCCTTTAATTCTTCATCAGATGTTGTAGCAAACCCCATCATTTCTCGAATATTTTTGAAATATCCAAATTTCTTATATCCCTTAAATCTTACTGGATCCATACTAGCAAACATATTACATTTAGCTTCTGTGACTTCATTTGAATACGTAAGAATATAATCATTAAAAAACACATGAAAATATGCAGTCATAGGATCATGAAAGTCTTCATTTTTAATTACATTCATGAATCTAAATCCTGCCTCTTCTGGTCTTGCAAATAGGGATCCGAGCACAATCATTTCCACCTGTGTATTCCATAATTCAAGTTCAAAATTTTCATCCAAGATCAATCACCTACTCTACATAAAGGTCGTCAAAAATATCACTAATATCTTCTTTTGTTTCTAGTTTTTTCTGTCCAACCTTAGACATATCAACATCTTGACAATTAGCATTTTGCGCAAGCTCACGAGACACTGCCTCTTGCTTTGCCTTATAAGCCAAATAATTAGGCATCTTGCCAATCAAGATTGCTAAATCATACATCAATCTTGCATTGTCATTATCTGGGCCTTTATGATTTACCTTATTATACTGTTTAATTTCATCTAATTTCTTTTGTCCCCATTTCCAGCATTCCAACAAAGTGCCAATACTTATGGGTTTACACCTTTTTCCTTTATAAATTCCACGTTCCAAATCTGCAATAATTTGAAAAAAACGACCCGGTACGACACTAATATCATAATGATTTAGTAGCCACCCATTCAGCTCGTCGCTATAAAACCGATGTTCTAACTTAGACTTCGTTTCCGCTTCTAGCAATGACATTTTATCTAGTGCCGCGCTCCACATTTCTGGTTTACCACGACCTGAAGCTACTCGCTTTGATACAAGCGCCTTAAAGCATTCAGAATGATAATATTTCCCTTTAAACTGCAACACGTTCTCAATCTTATTTCTTTCAACTTTTATTGTTTTCCCGCACTCGGCACATTTCACGTCTACCACGCTGTCCACCCCCATATTCTGGAAACATTATAATCCATTCATTTCGTATTGTCAAGCACGCGCATATAAAAAAATTTAGGGAGACTCGTAGGTCTCCCTTATGTACTTTATTAAGCCGACACAATGTCAAGGATTTGCTTAAGGATGTCTACGTCGGCTACCTTGTTGAAGGCTGTTGGTAGACCGGAATCCTTGAGTTTGGTTTGCATTTCCTTTTTCTGTACAGGACTTAGCTTAGTAATCGCTGCTTTAATTAAGCTCTGAAGATCACTAGCATTATCAGTAGAAGTGTCTTCCTGAACTGATACTTTTGCTTTTTCCATTTCAGACTTGCTCATAGATTTTGCCGCATTACTCATAATTTCTGCACTGTAGATTTCCTGTTCAGTTGCAACGGCAGTATCAAGGTTGTTATTAAGAACGAACTTGCTCTTTCCCTTGTTTCCATCAATAACAACTTGCCAATCTAGCAGCGTTGGGTCAGCTACTTTTTCCTTTGGATGTACACCACTACGATCCTTAATAACATCCGCAATTACAGTATCATCTTCATCTCTATAAAAACGAATAACAGTGTTTGTATTATAATCAAGATCTTTAAAACCTTCAGGAATCTTCTTTCCAGTAGGAACACTAGTAAACTGACCATTCGATCCCCTAACTGTTTCTTTTTCGTCAGACTGTCTGCATGTTATTGCGCTATGAATACCAGTGCCAAGAAGTGCAAGACATAGATTGGCTCCTTTGTAACGAAGAGCACCCCAATCCTTCATTTCTAGGGATGACCCCTCAATAGCAACAATTTTTTGATCACCAAGAAGCCCATTATCATCTGCTCTAACACGAGCCCTCTTCTTAGAAAATTCAAGTAAACCCTGTTGCGCCGCAGTATATAGGACACTTACACCATCAATTACTATTGCATCCGCTCTAAAAGGTTTACCTTCTGCGTCCATAACTATAGTATCTAGTTCTTCTCCGGTTTCTCCAAGTTCATAAAAATCCTCATTATTCTTTACTTTATCAATATAATCAAGCACTTCACCAAGACTTTGTGTATATACGATATAGATATTAGCCAAATTTACACCATTGTTTTCCATTTCGTCTAGATAGTTGTCTATGCTACCTGACTCTGCGTCCAAAAAAAGAACCTTCATAGGACTACCATCTTCATTATGCATATATGCAAACTGCGAAACAAATGTACTCTTACCTGTGAAAGCTTCTCCAAATACCAAAAAGTTCAATTTCTTCTGTACCTTACTAGCGATACGTCCTCTTGCCATAATTAATCATTTCTCCTTTTAAATCTAGTCATCTCATTTATTTTGTATTATCAGGAGTGAGCTTGTGCCCACTCCCTGTTAATCTTACCATGGTGCAGAATCCATATCTTCATCGTCGTCATCGTTGCCCCAGTCATCAGCATCATCATTAGTCGCCGTGCTCGGCTTCTCGCCAAAGTTTTCCTTAGCAGTCTTTGCGGCCTTAATCTTGCGTAGCGCCTGTGCAATTGCATCCTCAGAATAAGTCTCCGTATCAAAAGTGCTTCCGTCTACCTTATACACAACATACTCTCTAATTGTGGGCCCAACAACTCTTTCAAGCGGAGATGTTTCATTAGAACCCCAAGGATCTTCCTCTACAACCGTCTCGATATTATTCTTGATAACTACTCTACCATATGTCTTAATTGCATTACCAGGACGCATTTTCTTCTTAATTGCATTCGCAACCTTTGCGTGGTCTGCATCAATTATAAAAGACACAGGTTCGACGGTGTTGTACCCAATAGAATATCCACTTAGGACAAATCTTCCAGTTGCCTTTCCGTTCTCATCTTCTTCTTTGTCAATAGACGAGAAAACAATCACATTTTCAAATTCTGCCATCGTCTTGCAATTTGGATCGTCAAGATCAATCGGCTCATTTGTATAAGAAATCTGATTCGGAACAATATCTATCTTTCTACGAGTCTGCCCGTTCTTATCGGTATAAGAAGAAAACTCAAGACTGCCTCGAATCAGAACGCTATCTCCGTCGTGAATATTTTCGTGCATCCACTCAACAGCATCATACTCTGTAAAACTCTTATTGATATTCTTTCCGTTTTCATCCTTGCCAGTGCTAATATTAACACCAATTAGACGATATCCCTCTCCCGGAGACTTGTGTCTGTTCTTCCATGCCACCTTTTGAGTATCTCCCTTGGCCTTACCTTCGCCCTTCTTGTAGTAAAATACTTCAGGACGAGGGAACCCGTTCAGCTTTACGTATACTGTCTCATTCTCTGCAATTTTCACACCCATTTCAATTGCATTCCATGCACCACCATTCTTACCGGTGCCGCTCTTATAAAATCTATTGCTCTTAGTACCAGTGATTACACCGCGAAGCTGTACAGTACTTGTAGTCTGCTGAAGTTCGTGTAGTCTCTCTGCCATAATTACGTCTCTCCTTTTCGTCAATTCAAATACTTATTATTTTCGTTTAAAAAATATACATTCTTTTCATTATTATCATTCTCATCGCAACAGTCACAATGGCCTCCACACTCATTTTCAAGCATGATATCGCTAAAACCATCACGAAAAATTTCATCCAAAGTATCCAACAGTTCATCAACATCTTCACATTTGAAAACGGCTTCCATGATGTTGAACTTAATTCTTTCATAGTCCGAATTACTAGTCATGAAAAACTTATAGCCCCAATCGCGATCACAACAGCAACCAACCGAAAGCACCTGTGAATTCATGTCCTTATACAGTTCAATGAAGTGCTTATAATCCGAATCTTCCGCCGTATGAAATACAATCAGCTCCGAGTTGTTAGTTCCATCATACACCATAATTCTTATCTCCTTTTCATGTCATTCATTTTGTGTTGTCATTATTAGTTTCGTTCACATTCAGGCAGGATTCCATTTTTCTTCAATATATCATACAAAAACTTTCTACCATTCTGTGTCCAATATGTGCCCATTCTACTAACGTCGTCACTTACAGTGTATGTTCTTGATTTTGTATATCCCTTATTGGCGTATTTCTGATATAGCATCCACATATCGCCTTGTTTATATTGCACTTTAAGACCATGTAGAATTGAATTGAACTTCACCGCGCTCATTCCATAATCCTTAGCGATCTGAGTAACTGACACAGTTGATTTACTTTGAAGGATCTTATCGTAATAACTTACCTTCGGCTGCATTTCCGTAATCAAAAGAGCTTGTGCCTCATTCTTTTGCTTAAGGAGTGCTTTTTCTTCACGCTCTTTCTTAAGCGCTTGAAGTGCATTGATTAACATATCTGGGTTTGCAAGGACTTCATCTACAGCATACATGCCATGTTTACGAATTGAAGGTAGAACATCATGAGTTACCCATCGCTTAAATGCCTTAAGCTCATTTTGTCTCTTTTCAATATATTCATCATCTACGCCCCGTGCCTTTTCTGGTTGCATAATAAACAATGCTGTGTATATTCCAGATTCATTAATCACAGTCATATTTTGCATTCCACCAGGGGTGTTGATTTGCGACACACCCTTTTCGTCGTCAGCCAATCTAGAAGAAACGCGCCTATAATTCGTTTCTCCGAATGCATTACACACATCCTTAAGCACGAACCATGGTTCTTCATCAATAATTACAGATCTTATCTGTCCAAATTTTTCACTTTCAAAAACTTGAATCTCATTCATGTTTGTCTTCCCTCATTCATTTCGTACTGTCAATAATACCTCGGATCAACATTTTCATTCATGAAAACGTTCACATCATCTTCATTATCACCTAAATTTAATCCTGTCACGACCCCGCAGTTCGGGCAATTTGCCTTCACATACATCTCTTCAAATGGAATATTATGTTGGATTATGTATATAATTCCACATGTTTGACATTGAATGTGGCAACATTTTTTCTTTTTTAAATCCATACTCATTACTCATTTTTGGCCTCCTCTCTTTTTGTCTCAATACCATTCATTTTGTATTATTTTTTTCATAAAGTATTATAACACAGAGCTAGAGGCTTGTCAAGTATCTAGTTTTAATTTTTACAAAATATATTTAATATATATTTCCATTACATCACTTTTAAAATAACATCTTTTATTATCAATACCAACCTCACGCAATTCATCGAAAGTTATATATATTTTCTCTCCATCATTTTTAATAAAACCAATGCGATCTTTATCTACAAATGGACAAATATCGCACTGGTTTGACTTTTGATTTCCATAAAAGCTATGTCTAATTTGTACATTTGCCTTTTTAATATTTAAAATGCTAAACTGTTCTACAAAATCTCTTATAATATATTTCGGCAACATACCCCACCCCCATGAAGCTGTCAATTAAATATAATCCTGAAAATGATGATACACATTGTCTACACGATATTTTGATTTAAAACCGTATTTATTCATTAAGCGTTCTCCGCTTCCAGACTTTAAAAAACTTCTTAAATCAAGCCCTGTTTCTTGCATTCCTTGACATAAATAATAATACATTCCGCTTGTTTGAATGTTTTTCATTGTGAGTCTAGGCATTCCAACATGATCTCTACAGTTTCTAACTTTTCTATAGACCCATCTAAAATATTTATCATTTGAATCAGGCGCGTGTGCATTTTCAAGCTCCTTATATAACCCCTTTCCCCCGATGAGTTTTACAACCTTTAAATTTTTACTATAGCATACATATTCTTCTTCGCTAAATGTTCTGATTAGTAAGTTGCATAATCTATCTGTTAATTCTACAGATCTACCATCCGGAAAATTTAGCACCTTTCGTTCATAATCAACCATATCTTCATTAATACTTACTAAGTCAATCATACTAGGACCAGAAATGCCTTCCCATAAACACTCTATAATAGCCCTGTCAGTCCAATTATATATTTTATTTTCAATGTTAGTTATCTCTTCACGACTTAAAAACGTCACACTATCTGGGCGAACACATGATTTTAACATTTCAATAGTTAAATTATAGTATGCATTGGTTGTATCTTCCTTATGATAATATTTTTTCCATGCACAGTACGCTTTTAAAATTGTATTATAGTTCATGAGTACATAAACAGTTTTTGCATTAAACTCTACATACATTTTTAATACTTCGTTTTCATTGAACTGGCTACAATCTTTTTCATTTTCTTTTTCAAATGGTTCTGTCTTTTTAAATAGACTATTCAACGAGGTACGTGCTATAAAACGACTTCGTAAATAGTCTTCTATAAACCCTTCTTTCATTTCAGATTGATACATTTATATTGCCACCCTTCGTGGATTATTATATAATACGAACGCATGCTTATAAAGCGGTAAATCATGGAATATTCATATATTTTAAATCATTTCATCCAAAATATTTGTTGCCTGTTTTTGCTTTTCCCTAGACAGTTCAGCATATCTTTGTGTCGTTGAAACTTGTTTATGATTCAATTGTTTTGCACACAAATAAATATCCCCAGTTGCTTCATATAGGTTTGTTGCACAAGAATGTCTCATAACATGTGGAGTAACATGTTTATCCGTTATGTCCTTCGAATATTTCTCAAGCATTCTACTAGCTGTTGGAACAGTAAGACGTAACCTTCTGTCAGAAATAAACAACGCATTCGAATTGCAATCTCTAATATCAAGATACTTTTCTCTGTCTTTGAGCCAAGCTTCAATCTGACTCTTCATCTTTTCTCCAATAAGTACATATCCATCGCGATCTCCTTTTTCAGTAATTCTGATTCGATTGTGTTTTAAATCAATATCATCAACGTCAATTCCTAAGATTGCAGAAATACGAAGGCCAGTGGTAAAGCCAAGTTTCAATAAACAAAGATCCCTGTTCTTGATTTTTTTATCTGCGATAGCCTCAACATTACTAAGCACACTTGTAATTTCTTCTGGCGTTAAATACGTTACCTGCGGATTATCTTTATTTTTTGGACGTTGCGTATTTGCAACTGGATTGCTAGAGATATAGTTAGGAACCAAAAACTGAAAGAATGTATTGAGTGCAGACCACTGAACACTCCTAATGCTATCAGATGTCCTTTCTACTTTTCCGTTGACATTCTTTGTACGCAACGATGCAATATACTTATTGACATGAAGCGACTTTATATTCGTATAAAATTGTTCATCCCAATTATCACCAAACGTAAAATCTATAAATGAACTAACATAGTTAATATATCTGTATGCGGTCTCATAAGTTTTACCAGAACCAATAAGACTATAGTAAAATTCTTTAAGTATAGACGGTTCTCTCTGTAGTTTATTTTCAATCATTCTTTCAGTTTTCATTTCATGTTCATGTCTACCACTCATTGCTAATACCTATCCTTTCCTATTAATCTTATTTCCCATACATCCTATCCGTAAAGCGAATGAGTCTGCGGTCATATTCCTCTTGGCTCCAATGCTCCTTGGCGTAACCGCCCTGCACTTTGACATAAAACATATACTCTTGACGTCTCAGATCATAGTGTATGAACACCGCTTCGGTTCTCTTCCACCACCGATTTCCTTTAACGATGGCGATTGCTCCGAGCGTATATGTTTTATAATCTCTGGTTTGCACAAAAGGTCTGACTACAGCGTGTTCATATTCGGCAAGCATCTTATCTACATCCATTGTTTTACTCTCCTTTTATCAATCCCAAATATATCCAACGCCCGCTGTTTCTCTTTTCCCGTGTCTGTAACCGAAAAACACAACCGAATAAAGAATCCACAATCCAATTGCATCCTTGAAAATAGTGCTGATCGCCATGAGGAAAATGTACCATGCCCACGCAAGAGGCAATCCGGGAATTTCAGAATCCTTTGGAATCACACACTTAGGACAATGGACATGCGGGTTTACTTTATCTGTAACACCAATAAGTATGTTGTTAAGCTCTTGAAAGCTCTTGAGTGTAAGCCTGTGGTTATATTTCCAGTCCATAAGCTGGATGTACACCCATAGTTTTTCTTTATCAACGCAAATGAACGCTGCTTCCATTTCCTTCCCCATGTAACGCACAATGAAAACCTGTCCGGAAAAATATACCTTTTCACCAATGATAATGCCATTTGCGAACTTATTAAGCCGTGCTGCTTTTTCTTCTCTATTCATTACACAATCTCCTCCAAACACGCAATCGCTTCTTCAAGCGCGTCAATCGCAGATTCCAAACTACCTTGTGCATCCTCTGATTCCATGCCGCGCTCTGATCCTTGAAGACTTTCGGGGATGTTATCGAAGGCTTCCTGTTCTTCACTCAGAATGCTTTGTACCAAATCCTCAATGCTTTTGATTACTATTTGAATTTGATTTCTTCTTATTTTATTCATATCAATTGCCCCCACTGAACGACGTAAGATAGTTGTTAAACATCTGCTTCTTAAGCTTCTTATTTTGTTTGATTCGTTCACGCTGTCTCCAATATTGGTGTTCCGTATTTTTTACGAGATGGCGACACTCCTTCTGGAGACATTCCTTTACTTTCATCTGTCGCACGGTCATTGACGCGTGATGGTGCTTGCAGTACGCACAGCAGTTATTAGATTCACAGTTAAACAAACATTCCATAGTATACCTCTTTTCATTAACGATTTACTATTGAATTACGTATATTGTAACTCATTAATTTTGTATTGTCAAGACTGACAATTTTAAATATTTGGAATTTTATGTAGACTTCATTCTCTTTTTAAATGCTTTTTTATATGGTTCGAATGCCGCAGCTTCATCATAATTCATTTCTTTTAAGATCTGTTGACGTTCTTCTTCGGTGAGAATACGAATAATTTTAATTCTATCAGTTATAATCCAGATTCTATTACATCCAGTTTCCCTAAACTTATAAAATCCATTTTCTGGAATATGGTCAACAAAACACTTTTTAGGAAGCTTTACAACAACATTAGTATAATCCGTTGTTGTGTTACATTCTACCTCACACCACACCCGCTTAAAGCTTTTCCCTCTTTGAGATTTATATGTACCGTCTGCTGCCATTAGCCACGGAGCTGAACATATCTCTCCTGTGTGGATACCCGGACGCCTTGCAAATCCTTTTGTTGGATGATTTTCTGCGTAAATCCATTTATCAATAGGGTATATAGTTTTATTATCTATAAAAAGTGGATATAAGTTTCCATTGATGTCCATTTCAAATAACTTATAGTACTTTTGTTTCATTTTATTCCTCCGTATCAAAAAGCATTTCAATTTCATTATTTTCTTCATCGATATTAAAATGTTGAAAATAAGTTTCAAACCATTCTTGACTATTTCCGTCAGTAAAATATATTTCGGCATTCGGGTAGTCATGTTGAAGTTCCTGCAATTTACAGATAAGATTTTCAATTTTCATATTTATTCTCCTTTCAAAAGTTCAGCAACAAGTTTGATAATAAGTTCGTTTGTCTGTTCTATATTGTCACAATAGACTCCAATATCCTTACCAGTTTCATCGTCTGATACTTTAATGTAGCGACCATCTTTGCTCGTGGCTTCAATATGTTTCATTTAAAATTCCTCCTCAATCCACCCTTCTGGCGGTAAAAGTTCTTCACCAAACAAGTTATACCATTGTCCACATTCTGAGCATTGGCAAGCGCCATGATATTGATTATACAAATACACTTCGTTGCCACAACGACAGGTTCCATGCGCATCATCTTTTACATTACGAGTATATTTTATAACTTCATTAAATCGTTCAAATTCATTTGGGTGTTCAAGGCACCAACGCAAATTTTTATAAGATTCTGGATTTTCTTCTTCACTTTGCAACAGTTTTCCGTTTGCGTCACATGGAAAACCAAATCCGTTGTGACGACGATCATCAAACACAAGCTGATATTCTGTGATTTTACACCATTTTGACGGTACATAATTCTTAAGCATAATTATTATCTCCATTCATTTTGTACTATCTTATTAATGCTGGTGAAACAGTACTGCCTTAAGTTTCTTATTCCAACACGCACCACAAGCCGAACAAGTAGATGCTCTACCAGGACACACAAATGCGTTCTTAGGGAACTCAGGATTCAGGCTCTTATCATCGAAATCCACATATGCCACACCAAGACCATATGGGTTAGGTACGTTCCACAGTTTATGCCAAGCAGAAAACATAATATTCAAATTGTTAGGGAGATTTCCGTTCTTTGTAATGTAATCGTTTACAATTTCGTATTGCTTAGTGAAAGCCATATACTTTGTATCAGGAGTCTTACGGCACAATTCTACGAGTCTTACCAAAAAATCTGCATCGGGAAAATCTCCACTATCAAAAAGTCTCACTTTAGGAAGCCCAGAGAACTTAATTTTATAATATACCTGCTCAAAGAAATTGTCGGGGTCATCATGATACAGTCTCAAATTTCTATAATATGCCGCTTGTACATTTGCAATCATTTGGCATCCTTTACAGGCGTAACAAGTTGCCTTACATGGTGCGTCAACACGACAAGTACACACGGGGAACGCAAGATTAAGACAGGCAGCACCGGTTTTACTATTTTTATTAGCCATATTAATCTCGTTGCTCTTGTTTGCAAGGAAATCAATATATTCCCGTCTACTCATAATAAAATTCTGTTCATGCTTCATATTACTTACCTCCAAATCTTACAGTTCAAATACAATATATTCTGTAATGCATTCATTACCATTATAGTAATTGATCAATTCAATTTCTTTGCTGCCTTCATGGACGAACATATCCGTAGTCCATCCGTTCTCCGTATCGATTCTGCATTCATTATCTGCATCGTCATTTGCAGTTTTCCATGCTTCATCTTCTGTTTTAAATGGTCCAACAACATCCTTTCCTGCATCGAATGAATACCTTATCAAGTAATAAAACATATATTATCCCTCTCACATTACAACAAAATCTTCATTGAACTTTTCCTTATGCGCCTTAATATATTCATCAAAGAAAACTTGCTCAGTACATGGTGCGAGTTTTGCATGGAGTTCCTCTCTAATGTCATCGTCCATCAAATTTACCGCAGATTGATAAAAAATCTTATTTCCGTCACTGTCAAATACAAATTTCATATTATCCATTTTTCTTATTCCTCCTGTTATTTATTCAAACAAGACCACGTTTCTCCATTATGAATAAGGGACAACGTTCGTCCGCCACCAAGTAATTGAATTTTTGCGCCAGTATCTTTACGCTTTAAGTTTAATGTGTACAACAGCTTTTCCATTGCTTCGTATGGTGTTCGAGCTGTAAAATACAGCTCTTGATGCGTGTCGAGATTATAGCATCTAATCATTTTTTATTCTCTTCCTTTCAAAATCTCTATAATATGGCATAAATCTATATCAGTAATTTCTGTATTAGAATCATACAAATCTATCAAGTCCTCTACATATGAAATTGCTTTGTTAATACATCTGTCCATTTTTCCTTCCTTCTTGTTTATTATATATTTTTTATTTTAATCAAAATCATATGGACTAATATTTTCGTACACCCAACCGACTCCCTTGCTATGATGATCATCTACCCAATGGAACCAATCATCCTGTGTAAATTCACCAACAGGAAATCCATGAAATGGCTGTGCAAGAATTAACTCTCCGTTTTCATCTTCATCCCATGCAATGTCTACATTTTCTTTCCAGAGGTGCTCCACCATAATATCTTGCTCGTGTGAAAATACATTTGCCGTCCATTTATTGTTTGCATACACTTTCTTTTCACATTTTTCACAATCTGGACAGTTACACGAGTAACAACAAATTTTCTTTTCCATTATTCACCCTCCTCCTCAAGATCCAGCAACCAACTATAACCAAGTTCTTTAAGCTCTTTGTTACTGAAATCACATCCTCTGAGGTCTTCAAGTGCATAATAACTATCTTCTCTATGATTCTCGTAAATAGACTCAACACATGCACTTAGCAGTTCGATTGCTCTCTGATAGCTAATTTCATTATCTCCTACGTCCCAATATACCTCACGTCCAATATAAGTAAGAACGTGAATATGATCTAGCTTTGCAATTTCGGCGGCAGTTTTAACAAGCTCACACTGAAATTCATTTGTCATAATACTATGACTATCATCTTGCTTCATGATTTCTGCACAAGTTCGTGTCACACTTTCTTCAGTGAAATGTCGAATACCCGTGTCCATCAAATGAGAAATTGCCATGCGGAATAAAACTTCATTTCTCTTACGAAGTTCATCAAGTTTCTTTTTAGATTCCATGTAATTCATAATTCATACCTCCTTAGCCATGCGTAGCTTTGCCTTTATGCGGATTTTTAGCATTTTTAATAAATACATCAATAATTAATGGCAACCTATTATGATGAATTTCTCCATTGCCATCAATATAAAATGTTTTCATATCCCATTGTTGAAGTTCGCCATAAAAAGGATAATCAACAATAATATCCTGACCAATAAGTGAAATAAATTCTGTTTTGTCCATGATTCACCTCTTATACCTACCATATATAAACAGGTAGAAAATCAACTACGTCTCCATCGCGATCTATACATAACCATTCGCAATTATTTTCACATGCAAGTTTAATCAAGGGTTGCAATTCTTTTATAACATCTCTATTAGTAAAAGAATCTGTCATATTTTTTGGCACATGTATCCACCAACCATATTCTGCTTTTTTATAAATTGAAAGATTGCTAATCCCAGTATAATAGATCGCAGTTTTATTACACACACGTTCAATTTTAATTGCAATCTTTTCCGGTATATGTGTAATAGATACTGTTAGCACTTTTTGAATATCAAGTTTCATTTCTAATCTTCCTTTCTGCCCACCTTTAACCGGACAGGCGCGGTATTGATGGTATTATCTCCTATGAGATTTTCTAGCACTCTGTTCATCTAGTATGCGATTAGGATTCTCAGTAAGCGCACGTTTCCATGCGATAGCCTTCGCAGTTTCCGGATCAGGGGCATCAATCTTTTCTGTGCGACAGCACAGCCTCAATCCTCCTAAGTAATCATCAAATTCCTTGTAACTTGTATGTACGGTATACAACATTTCTTTTCCTTTCTGACCTCGTAACCTCCGGGGCGGGGTAGTAAGTTGGTTAGCAGTATTTGTGCACAAATTCGCGCAACAACCTTTTATCCGTTTCTGAAGCATCGCACCATCTTCCGTTTTCATCTCCCATGCTGATACATTCGAGCTGATAACGCGCTGCGGATTTGATTTCCTCATCGTTAGTGATTCCGCATCCTTCGAGATATGCAGCAAACGTATCAATCTTATACGCGCGTTCTTTGAGCGTCATATTGTTCTCCTTTTTATAAATTTATATACACTCAAGAATCTTGTAAGCTCTCTTTAATAGTTTCATATAAGAGCTGCATTGCATCGAGATGGATCGAAGCTCCTCAGGATACGAGGGCGCACGATCCATTAAGATGTTTGTGCAGCTTTGTTGAATTGAATTCCCTTGTGTATATTGGCGCTTATGCCATTAAACCTGTCGAATTCGAGGTGGTTAAAATGCACTCTGTATTTATGTAGATATTTCTTTAACAGACTCATATTATAAGACTCTCAAGCCGTCTCAATACCTGGATGGAAGCCGGTAGATAAACCGGAATACATCCAGGTAGTAGACGATCTTGGAGTCAAATTGAATGTAAATACCTTGTGCATTTGCAGTATCTATCTGCACTATGTTTTTAATAACCTTTTACGCCAAGCTCATGCATTCTTGCACCATAATCAAAATTATTGATTGCAATAACTTTCTTCATAAGAGCAAACATTCTCCATCCTTCTCCCTTATATTCGTCAAGCTTAGAGCTGATGTAACTAACGGCTTTCGTTCCATACAACTTAAGTCCTGTATTTTCAACTTCAACAAAACAGTTATGAAACATAAGAAGGTTCTTCATTGTATAATATGCGCCTTCTCCCTTATAAGCATCAATCCATGCTTTGCTCTTAGGAGTATCAGAAGGAAGTTTAATCATTTTAAACATAAAATTATTAAGCAACCTATACCTCTGAGAATAGTTTCGAGCATATTTAATTGCAAAGATACAGTCTCTCAGAGGCTCATAAATTTTCTTATTCAAGTCGGCAACAAAAATATCCATTCCCTTCACATGCTTGTAAGGAATTCCCTTACACCTCTTTGTGGGAAGCTGATCAATATAATCTTCAAGCTTTTCCATATAATCGGTTATGACATTAGCGATAACTTCACTAGTGAAGAAATGACTTCTTTCTCTAAAGCTTTCTTCATCTCTCTCTTCGAGCTTACCAAGCACTCTTACTTCCTCAAGCATCATATTAAAAGTATATTTGTAATCATACAATTTTCTGAGATATGCGTTATACCCAGACCCAGTTCCATCATAGGATACGTAGTTGAGCATTTGAAACATCTGAGCCATAACAAATCTTCTATGAAGCTTAGAATTCCTTACATAACCATCAGCAATAATCTGATTAGCAATTACATCATTTTTCTTTTCATTTATAACAACAGGCTGTCCATTTTCATTAATTACAAGAGAAATAGTCGCTCCAGGTTTAATTCCTTCTGGAAGATTAACAGTAAAATACTTACTCGTGTCTACTCCTGCGTTGTTCAAAGCTTCCATTCTTTTATTTCTGTTCATCATAGTATCAAGCTCCTTTTCTATAATTAATTATTTTCAATCCATTTTCTAAGAATTACTAGGTCAGAACCTTCATTTGACTGATAAAACCATTTGCCGAGTTTCTTTTCATCCCATACAAACCTACCCTCAAGAATCATGCACAAGATAAATCCTTCAAGTTTGCTCTGTGCAATTTCTCTCCTTTCTGCGGCAAGTAATATGTCATCCGGGATTTCTGTCATAGAACATGCCTTAAAATATACTTTTCTTTTACTATCACTCCTTTTGCTTGGTATGGAATACTTGTAACTTTTATACAAACAGTCAATCATTTGAAGAATAATGTCAATCGTAAAATAAGAATCATCTTCCATACTGAACAAATACCTTGAAGTATCATATTCTCCATTTTTGATTAGAAATCCATTGCCAACCTTCATCGTTCGCTTTTCAAAGTCAATATGAAATGTTTCTCCATTTGAAACTCTTTCAACTAACTCATTAAAAATTGTCATTACCATACCTCCTATTATTTTGAATTGCTCATAATAATGGTGCGTTCCTTTATCAGTTTCATGTTGGCTGCATATGCTAGATTTATAGCCCGCAATGAGGGAGATAAGCCTCGGTTGCGGGCTGTCAATCTGGTTAAATTGCAGCGAATTGAATTCTATTACCTTGCAATTCGTCGCCGCACTACGATTTAAATTACTCAATAATATCAGTGCATAACTTTAATTGTTTCATGTTAGAGGCGTGTTGCCTGTGAGCTCGATGCTCGTTGGCACGATAGGGCTGTTAGAGCATCTGAGCTGGCAGGCTTATGCACGCCTTCTATTGAATTATATTACTTTGTAATTTACCGCTGCACTGCGGATAATGTTACATTTGCCTTACAAGTGTGTCGAATACTGCACGATTTGTAAGCAACGCATTTCTCATACAACCAAGGCTTAGAAGTCCTTCAATTTCCTTGTCTGTCTTATTCTTATTAGCTGTTACATTCTTTCCAGTCCCCCTTAAAATAGTGTAATCTTCTTTATCATTTACGCTTCCAAGACCTCCAATCTTTTTCTTATTGGTTGCGCAAGCTCTGATGGCATCCATAATAAATGTGTTAAGAGTGTCAATATCTTTTTGAACATTGATAATGGGGAGCACTGAAGTAGCCCATGAGAACTTACCGTCTCCTTTATAGAGATAGGATTGCACTTTATTAAGTGCTCGCTTCATGGAGATGTTGCGCTGCTTGATGGTTCTGTCGCAAATTTCTTTCTGAAATGATTTAACTCTGGATTTGGAAAGTGTAATCATGTCCCCCTTAATGTTAAATCCAAGAAATTTAAACCAATGTTTATTATCAAGCACTTGTTCCTTAGAGGGATTAATGGTTAGCCCCATGTCCATAAGCATATATTTTAGAACTTTATCCGCTTCTTTATAGTTTTTACCTAAAAGTAGTATGTCATCACTATAGCGCCAATATTTCACTCCATCAAAATTACTAAGCGTTTCATCGATATGATATAAAAGTGCATCGGCTAAAAATGAAGACGTTGCTGTGCCTTGCTTAATTGACTTGTAAACTTCAATTAATTCTCCATTTTCATCAAACAGAATGTCTGAATGATAGAACGCTCGTACAATATCAATGATTTTTGACTTGCCATATTTTGTTTCCATTTTATCAAACAGTCCATCAATATATTGAATTGCGACACTGTCAAAATATTTTTGCAGGTCATATTTTTTACCTACAATATCTTTATTAATTTTGACACATTCACTTGATACTCTTTTAACTATCTTGCCGCAACCAGTGCCACTTCTATACGAGTAACAAGAATCATGAATATATTCAGGAAACAATTCGAAGAACATATTATTGATGATGCTAAGCACAACTCTATCTACATTCTCACAAATCATTACTTCTCTGAACTTTCCTGGCTCATCTTTAGGAATGAGTGCGATCCTCGGAGGGGAAATTGCATAGTTGTCGTTTTTAATTGCTTCATACAATCGCAATCTTACCTCAGGGGTCAGTAAGCGTCTAAGTTCGCCCTTATCAATATGTTTATCTACGCCAATCTCAATTGCAAACTCCCATCTTTCTTTTTTGAAGAACTCTGACAATAAATAATCATTCATTTAACTTACTCCTTTCGTTTCATAATTCCACTCTCCAAACAATTCTTTTTCTGCCTGTTTGCGCACTTTCACTGCATCTTCAAAATTATTGAAATATCCAAGATGAATTTGTTTGTTGTTTTTACATATATAGGCGCACCATTTTTGATTTTCTTTTTTCCAACCAACACCCTTAACTCCAGATGTATTGTTTGAATTTATATGCCTATTCATTGCATTCTGTGAGTCGGTTGCATATCTAAGATTACATTTTCTATTATCAACCTTTCTTTCTGAACCATGGGGATGATCCTTATGATCTATAACTACATCGTATTTTGCATGCATAACCAGTCTGTGCAAACGAATTTCTGGCGAATTTGTTGGATGTGTCGCAACATATCCGTTGGTATCATAGCTCCAATAATAATCTTTGATAAGTTCATAATCTTCTATGTCGAACCAAAATTCACCTCCATCTTCCATATATCCAATTCCATAGTCTCCAGATAAATCATATGTGTTATATTTCTTAAGCATTTGAGAACCCAATTCTGCGGCTTGTTCGGAATTCAAACATCCGCAACTATTTGTGTCTCCACTCGTCAAATACCATCCTACAACAACACAATCGTTTCCACAGTCACAATGGCAATTCCATCGTGCCGCATGTTTTCCGCTAGGATATATTCGATCTTCTTCATTTTGGCTTATTACAACTAATCTTCCAAACCGTTGCCCTGTTAGGTCTTTTTTAACTTTTACCATCTGTCATTCCTCCTAAATGTCAATAGCCCGTATAGCCAGATAGCACAGCTTCTCTTATTTACTTTGCTTCTTTTTTGGCCTTATTCATGTAATCCACAAAATCCTGTACTGAGTATTCGTTAAGGGAGATTGTGGCGAGTGGATAACTTGCCATCATCTTGCAGGGATAATAATTTCCGTCTCTTTCAACTCCGTACCTGTTATAGATATTAGGTTTGTCTTGGTCTCCAACCCAGAATTCCAATTCTTCTGTGTCAAGATTAATGATGTATGCATACTCACACCAAAGACTATCCTTAATGAAACCGCAACTGTCAATCATATACTTCAGACCATTTTTATACGCATCAAGGTCTCCCTGTGCGTTACGGAGCAAACAATACCAATCTTCAACGGTTTTCCTACTTACGTTTCCGTCATAATACTGCTTGCATTCTTTAATCTGCTCTGCGGTAGGCTTTGCACTTTCATTAATAAGAATAAGTTTGTCAAAGATTTCATTTAGTTCAGAAATTGATGTTGCCTTACAAAACTTCACCATAGTACGTCCAAGACAATCAGGATAGCTATCAAAGTGATTATAAGTCAGTTTGTCCATTCCATTCTTTCTAAATCCGTAACATCCACGAGTACCCATAATTTTTATCTCCTTTTCTCTTATAAATATTCATTCATTTTGTATTGTTATGCTGCAATTTTCTTATTTACCATAGATACAAATTGATCGAACACAATATGTCCGTCCATAATTTTTCCCCATCGGTTTTCATTATAACTTGCGGTGTTTCTGCGAGGAGTGGAGTGAGTAACAAGATCACTCATAGCGTTTACAGCCATCCACGCACTGTCCTCAAATTTTTGAATGTCGGGCATACCATATGCAGTCCAGAACTGATTCTTAAACTGTACAATGTTGTTCTTCTTACGTTCGCTCGCATCATCATCTACAGGGAACATTGCATCAAGAATCTCTTCAATCTGTTCCCTATAAAGCTTTGCGTTTGCAAGACGGTCGGCTTCGATATCAAGGTTGGCCATATAACGATCTGCCATTCGCAGGCACAGTTTCGCTTCTTCGAGCTTAGACTGCATATCACCTACGTGCTTAGTAGACCACTGACGCTTTGCGGTGCTAAGTGCCAAGTTCATTGTGTTCTGACAAACTACTCGAATTGGCGTCATTGCGATTCTAATTGCTCCAGTTCCGTCATGAGAATTCGCAAATACCATATACGGTTCTACATCATCATCAAGCACCTTCTTAGTAGGCATCTTAGCAAGCAACCAAATTCGCTTACCACCGCAAAGAGAACCTGCGGTTTCGTACTTAACAACTCCATCTTCTGTTTCACCAACAATTGCGTCAGTAAACTCAAATGCTTCAGTGTTCTGCACAATCTTATAGCGGTCACTTACAATACCAAGAATAGAGCCATCAGTATCACGTCTATTTGCCTTATAACCAGGAATCTCAATGCCAGCGTCTGTAAATACAGGAGTCTGCTCAACACGCCAATCAAGTTCTGCTATGTGAAGTGCATCTTCACTGGTGGGTGCTTCCTGCACCATAGTCCCCAACCCATGCCACGGAACCTGCCTTACATAGAACATAGATTCAACATTATGCATTTTCATATTCTCCTTTTTCTTTATAATAATTAGCTACAGTTTCCTTCCACGTTCTTCCGGTTAAAATACCGTTGACCAATCCTCTATTTAAGCCAAATATTTTTGCAATTTTTCTACAACCAAAGCCGGTATCGTCTCTTGTTCTTAAAATTTTGCAAACTATATCTTTAGTAATTTGTGCCATATAGTGTTGTTCTTCTCTTACCGCATACTGAGACATATCAGCGGGATGGCGTAGCTCATTGTCGAGCGCATGCTGGTTGTTTTCGGATGGTGTTACATATTCAAGATTCTCAACTCTATTGTTATGCTTATTACCGTATTTGTGATTAACTACATATCCATTTGGACATTGACCTAAAAATGCTTCCGCAACAGCTCTATGTACTCGAACGTTTGTTACACAATATGGTTGAGGTCTTGTCTGCAACACCATATAACCATTCTTGCTTTCAAATTGTTTCAACACATGAAGTGTTGTTGCGTTCCTAATTCTGCCAAGGTTGCTTGCTTCATATAAGTTATTTAACGACGGAATTGATTTCCATATTTCACTACATAAATTTTCATCAATTGTTTCCATAATAATATACCTCCATTCATTTTGTGTTGTAAACTTTAACCGTAATAGGTGCCTACAATGTGACGAATATATTTCTTGTAGTCAAAATCAACGGTCAAATAATCATGAAAATGCCATTTGAATTCACTTATAACCTCGCCCATGTTATAATATGCCGGTTTGAACAATGTACTATACTTTTTAACAGGCATATAATAAATTACGTCACCGTTATATGTTTCTCCAGAACCATAAATATCTCTTCCATCCTTATCAATTTCCATTGACTCGCCAGTGAAGTCACTAATATATTCTACAATTCCCGCTTCATACAAGTCATTATTGAAGCCACATTCGTCATGATCATATTCTTCTTCAGTATAATCAGGACAATATTTCGAGCAGATAGTTTTCAGCATATCCCTTGTCATTATAAGACCGTAGTCATTAACCGCATAATCTCTCATGCTCATGTTTTATGCCTCCTTGAAGTAATCTTTAATTGTATACGATATGGCATCCCAATATATATCCCAATAATAATCATTGTTGTCCAGTGCCTTCTGCGCCTTATATGCTATACTCTTCAAATCTTCATTTGTTGCAGTGTAATCCTCCATTTCTTCGAGCTTACATTTAATATCTTCAATCAGATAATCTTCGTGCAACTCGTCATATACATTTTGCTTCTCCCGATGTGAAAGCTCATCTTCAATTTCGTACTCTTCAACGGCTACGCTATGACATTCATAATGCTCTTCAAAGCCGAACGCCACCAAATAATATCCGTTTTCTGCATCCTCCTCAATACGAGTTTTGCCGCTGGCCTCATCTTCCTCGTCAGCATATCTTGCCATGCCGTCTTCGTATTCGCCGCACATGGATTCATACACTTCTTTTGCCTTTTGAAGTGCATTCTTTTTATCATAGAAGCAACCGCACTTCTTCAACTCAACTGAAAAGTCATAATCAAATTTATCCAATCTCTCTACTGTATATATCTTCATTCTTTTACCTCCAGCTCCCCGTACCACTCAAGGTCTCCGGGGCACGCAATACGAACTGCACTAATGTCATATCCATCATAGTCCTTATAGTCGAGCACAATATCTTCGTTGTCATATGCTTGTTCTACCTTACTAATTGCGTCGTCTTGATCATTTGCGTCTACAACTACTGTTCGAGAAAGCGTTTCTGTTACCTTCATTACAAATTTCATATTGCTACCTCCTTTTAAACATTTCCAGAAAACTCATATTCAATTACTTCTGTATCATTTGAATGGCGCTTAAGAATTTCAATCAACATATATTCAACAGCGTCAAGCAAATCACTATAAGTACTTCCATAAAGCCCTGTTTCGCTTTCCTCATCTCGTTCATCATCTTCGGGACTGGGAACTTTAATTCCGTATTCGTTTAGTACATTTTCAAATTCTTCTACGATTAGCATTGCTTCGTCGTGAGTATAAATCTTATTTGTGTTTTTCATTACTTTGTCTCCTTTCTTAGTTCCAATCAGTCCAGTAGATTCCAGTGTCTTCCCACTTACCATCTCTTAATGCTTCATACCAACCACCATACACTCCTTCCTCTTTTGCGGCTCTCCAGTTGCCTCTGCCATAATCCCTATCCATTGTTGATTCAAAACATTCTTCACAACAATACCAATCTCCATTCTCTGCGGTAAACCCTCTGTCATAAGGCTTGCCACATTCTTCACAAAAACGGATTTCCATTTCCGTAAAGTTTTCAAACAGGAACTGCAAAACCTCACAAATATCTATTTTATATGCATCAACTTTACACCACATTACACCTTGAATTTCCATTATTATGTCTTTGCATATCAGTTCAAGTTTGAGTTTGTAACCTCCAATCTCCCCTGTAAATTGTTTATGTTGTTTTAAGTAATCAACTATTGTTTTCATTTATTCTCCTTTCTATTACAATCCATAAGCCTTCGCTACATAAGGAAGCAAAGACCTTGTGTAATAATTCAGCTTCTTGCGGCTAATTTTTTCTCCGTTGAAAATAGCAATGAGAAGATTATTAATATTACGGTCTTCACGAATTTCTCTATATTCAATATAATTGGTTCCGTCATGATGAGTCAGAGTTGCTTTAATGTTATAACCGTCACTGTAGTATTCGCTGTAATCTTCGCCAATATTGAAAATGCTATTTACATTTTCTTTAAGAATCCTATATCCTTGTTTTCTTCCGTTCCATAATCCAAGGTCGGCAATAGCAATTACGCGACCATCAAGAGGAATGTTAAGATTTGCTCGTTCATCATCAAAATTGCGCTCTAGCTCTTCACTGATGAAACTTTGAAGATTGTCTTCATTTTCCGTATTTTCGTCCCACTCATTTGCTTCAGCAGTTTCCTTGTAGATTTCTTTCCACTCGTTATAGTCAATGTCTCTGTTGCTCCATATGGTGAACTTTTTCATTATTAAATCTCCCTTCTGCCATTCATTTTGTATTGTCTGTTCTTGGCTATTATATCATTTTTCTTGTTTATTTGTCTTTCTAATTCTTCAATCCTTTCTTTTAATCTTTGGTAAATAATTGATGAACCAATCATTCCTATGATGGTTAGCAAAAATCCTATTCTCTTCATTGGTTCATAGTCGCCAGCGCAAGCATACATGAATACTCCTAATATTGCTATATTTATTAATGTGTCCATTTTTATCACTCTCCTTTAATTTATGTCCAATTTCTTTGCCTCCTCAATGGTTTTATTCCAATTTCTCTTTGCTTCGTTTTGAGTTTTTCCTTTATACCCTCTAAATTCGCAATGTTTACATTTATAAAAACACATATTGTCTTTGCCGTCCCACCATAAATCTCTTTTGTTATATCCACAAGTACAAGGTGAAAATTTGATGTTCTCTACTTTCTTGATAATGTTATATCCAAGTTTTGCGGCTTCAAGTTTAAGTTCTTCAACTGTCATGAATGTTATCTCCTTTACAGTTCGTATGCGCTCAGGTTCCACGAATTTCCATATTCTGCATAATATCCATACTTTTCAAACAGTTTTAGGAATTCATCTTCTAGTTTAACCCAGCCGCTTACATATGCATTAAGCACATGATTCAGCGCTCCTTCATAACTCATACTTACTGTTTCAGGATTTGCGTACTCGAAATAGTCAATAGGATTTTTATTTTCATATTCATAAAGATCTTCATTAATCTTCTTTCCCTTTACTCCACTCCATTCTGACCATGATGCCCATGCCTTGCCGTTAAAGTAGATGCAATTATCATCCCACAATTCTTTATTTTTGCAGAATTCATATATGTCTTTTGCTAAGGATTCGTTTTTGTTTATCATTCTTATTCCTCCTTTAATCAGTCGTCATAAAGAAATACTCTGCTTCTTCGCCATGCAAGTTCTCTTGTGCGTACAAATCAGCTTCCTCCCAAAGCTCATTATACACTCTTGCAATTGATTCGTTGTTTTTGTAGTGCTGCCAGATTTTCCAGTTGAGCACCATAACAAGTTCAGTCAAATATTTGTAATTGCTTTTCCATTCATTGAAAGCTCGCTTGTAAGTATCTTTAATTGCTGCTACGCCAAATTTGTCTGCAATACTGAAGTCTTGCCAGAATGTTGTCATAGTTTCATATCCGTTAATATTCATATTTGTTCCTCCTTAAAACATCATGTTTTCAATTTCGTTATAGTAAGCAATTGCTTTTGGAAATTCGCTTGCGGTAAATTGTTTAGTTTTTTGCTTTCCGTTAGCTTTGTTAGTAAAACTAACAGTGATTTCAATATATTCAAGTTTATCATTAACGTTTAACCGCATAGTAAGCGAATATAAATCATTATGATGTGACCTCAAGGGCATTTTCATTACACCTCCTCTGGAAATAATTTAATTACTTTTGTGAAACTGCCTTAATGATAAGCCAGACAACAAGAATTCCGATCCATACACCGCCAGTAATTAACGTCATAAAGAGATGAAATACTACGTCTGCTCCGCTGGTTCCACCCTTACTGTTATTACTCATAAAGAATTCCTCCTTCAATTTCTCTTACTGCTTCTTCCATAGTGTCTGCGCTACAATAGAATCTTCCATTGATGTAAATTTCGTAGTGGTCGTGTATATGAATGATGCTGTATTTATTCTCCATAGATATGCCCCACATTTTTATCATAGTCAAGCATACATTTGTAAACCCAATTTATGCGTTTCTCTTGCGCAAGTTCTTCGGAAAGTGTGCAACATAATTCACTAATCTGTTCAATAATCTTATCAAAGTTCCATTCTTTAGGAAAAGTAAATTCAGGAACTCCATCAGGTCTGCGGCTTACAGTGATTTTCATTTCAGAAGATTTCATTGTGTTACCTCCCTTTCTTAGGCCACGGAAAAGTCCATGATTCATATTGCTTCATTGAGATTTCACCATCACGACAAAGTCTGTCAGTAAAGATGCTCCAATCTTCTTGAACCATAAGTCTGTCTTTCTTAATAGCTGTACGCAAATTATAAGCATCTCCGTAGCACGCTGTTACAAAGAGCCGTTTCACTTGGTCTTTATTCATTGCGTTTCCTCCTAATTACCAGATTGTATAATAATCTGGAACCTTTTCAATTGTTGGTTCAATACTGATAAGCTCAACGCTATATTCAGTTCCCTTAAAATCTGCGTTCCATTTATCAACAGTGCTTATTGCTCTGCTACTTGTTCGCGCAAAGTATTCTCTATTAAAATCTTCGTAAGGAGTGTATACATGAACTTTGAATTTAACCATTTTCGTTTTCCCTTTCACACAAAATTCTTGCGGTTTCCTTTAGCACACTAACTCCTTCAGATACGCTAAAACATGTAATTCTGTTAGCAATGAATAGGTACGCAAGTTCGCTATGAGATTGATTATATTCAAGAGTATGTGTTTTTCTGTTTATATGTGGTATAAACCCTGCCGCTACATCCCATACTTGCATTGCCGTATTGTTAAAATGTTTATCTCTCTTAAATTTCTCTTTAAGGCAATCAATGTCAAATGGAATATAGCGTGCGATATTCTCAAGTCCTAACTTGTCTATTATACGGTGCATGTATTCTGTATGCGAGATTTTCCTTTTAGTTTCAATATCTCTATAAAAAGAATCAACGCCTGCAAATTCTTTAAGTGTCATGTTTATATCTCCTTTCCATTATACGAAGTAAATGAAATAGTCAGGTTCCAACCCAAGTTCGCTTGCAAGGATTTCTTCAGGGTCAAGGCAACTTGTACCGGATATAGCATCCATAAGTTCGCTTTTGCATTCAAGATATATTTCCCTTGCTTCTTCGCGGCTTACACCATCACGTTCCATTAGGATTCTAATAATTTCATTCATTAAAACAACCCATCCTTTCTCACATTGACACGAATAAGTTTCGTTTCCATTGTGTCTGAATTATAGGTAAGTCTCCATGTTTGAATGGGAGTGAAACAGCATAGGAGACCATCATAACGTTCTGCTGTCAATTTATTAGTTTCCCTTGTAGTAACTCCGTTTTCGCGGAAGAAAAGAATCTTGTCAATTGATTCTTTATTTTTTATTGCATCAGTAAGTTCATTGATATCATACACAATATCACTTGCCCAGCGCTCAGTTACCTTTGCGGCAAGTTGAATCATTTTATCAATGATATCGCTTACATTTTCACTACAACTTACAATTCCATTATCGTCACATTTGAAAGTTGTGATTTTAATTTTCATTTCTTTTCCCTCTCTTTCTTAGGCCCAATATATTCAATCAATCCAAGCATTTCACTCCAACAAATGAGACATGCCCATGCAAAAATAACGCTTTCCTTTATACGAGTTCTAATGCTCATGCGCCTAGGCTTGCTTTCTGCGTACTTTTCTGCAAGTAACCTATCGCGCTGTTTTTTAATCATTTTAACCGCATCTCTTTCCCTTTCAAGCTCTTCATTTGCCTTGTTGAGTTCAATAAGTTCCTGCCGACGAAGGCGCTGAATTTCCTTGTTAACAATGCCGTTCATAATAACTTCTATATTTCCGTTACCCTGAATCTTAGTAAAAGTTGCTACACGCTGCATGATTATTCCTCCCTCAAAAATTCAATTGCTTCTTTCGCTTCAGCAATTGGAGTGTCGTATTTGTTACGAAAACGGAGAATTGCGTCAAGCTTATCTCCCTTAGTAAACACATCAATGTCAGAAAGACCAATAATCGAGCAACCTTCCCTCAACCGCTCAATCAGTTCAAAGGCAGCATCTACCTTGTGCTTTGGCACTAGTTCTCCGTTACTCAGTTCATAGTAAAGATTACTCATTGTACTACCTCCATTGTTTATTTGAGCCAAGCCCATAATTAGACGCTTTGCCTTATTAACAAAGCGCCTTATATGGGTTTCACTTTTAAGCAAATCTTCTTTTTCTGTAGCGTCTTGCTTGTGCGGTGTGCTTAAATTTCTGATTGATTATATACTCCTTTCCCTTGTTGATACAAGTTTCTGCAAAATCTATGGCGCTTTCACATGCGGTTGCCGCAATAAGGATTGCGAATATGCTCATTTGTTTTTATCTCCTTTCAGTTCAGCAAGTTCTTTTTCTGTCTCCATCATGCGACGCACAGCGTTTTGGCATTCGGCATCAATGCGTTCTACAATGTGCTTACGGCGCTCAAGTTTTGCTTCAAGCTTTGCAATAGCTGCATTGCGTGCTTCTTCTGCTTTGCGCTTCATTTCCTGTTCGTGCTGAAATGCATCCCAAAGAGCTGCCTTGCGCTCAAGTTCAGGAAGTCTTTCTGTAGTACTACGACTGTTATCCATCATTTCGTCAAGATGTTGATTGATGTCGCGCAGAAAACAGAATCTTTTTCCACGAAAAGTTCTAAACTTTCCTGTACATACATTAGAAATTCTGATTGCCCAAGTGTGATAATACTCGGCTGCGTCGGTAACACTATTGAAAGTCATATTGTCAGTAATGCAAACAACGGGTTTGCAGTTACCACCAGTATGTTCCCCTGTGCTTTTAATAGTGGCATTGTTGCTGATGATGATGCTATTATTCATGATGTCATTCTCCTATTCTGCCCGTGGGCGTTGATGTTATGTATTCAACAGTTCAATAATGATCTGGCAAATTGTTCGACCAATCCAATAACCTGCAAAAAGCCCACAAATCCAAAAGATAATCTTATCGGCTTCCGTGAACTTCCTCTTCTTCTTGTTCTTATTCATGGTGACATCCTCCCTCAAACGCCGCAATGACGAGACTATGCACTGTGGCAATAGCACAATGGTCGCACTCAATGTGCATACCACGGTTACAACAGCAATCACAGCTATACTTGAAACTGTGATTAGCGTCTTCTTTGGTTTCGGCTTCGTACTGGTAGTTAATACCCACCTGCTCAAACTTGGTCATGGTTATTACCTCCTATTTGGGCGTAGTATTGTTGTAAGCCCATAATGAAGGGGACTGGGCAATGCCAATCCCCTTTATATGGGTTCACTGCATCTCTTCGTTGATATACTTCTCGAACACATTCCAGAGCATCTTCGCCAGCTCATTGCGGACAGCATTATACTGCATGGGAGTGTAGGTGCCGTCCAGCAATTTTTCGGTCAGAATGAACGCGTATTCTTCTACCATTTGGTTATAGAGTGCCTGATTATCGTCGCATTCGAAATTGATTCCAAAGATGAGCGCTTCGGTGTGCTTGCAAATGATATTGCGGGCTTCGAGATTGTAGTTCATGGTTATACCCTCCTTGTTGCTAAGTCTATAATTAAACACACCAGTGTATCCGATGTGTTTTATATAGGTTTACTTGACAATATAAGTCTCGCAGAAACATCCATCAATCTTGTTTAACATATATCGTTCGTGGTCTGTGTACATAACTATTCCCCCTTTTGTTAATTTAATGGCGCTGGAAAAGAGCCTGTTTAGGGTACAGACTCTTTAGGAAACCCATGGTGGTAGTGCGGCGCATTCATTTTGTATTGTCTTACTTATTGGCAGACTTCGCCTGCTTCTTGGCGGCAGTCTTGGCACGGCGTTCCTTGCGCTTGGCTTCGGCTTCGGCTTCCAGCTCTTCCCAACTCTTAGCCTGCTGGCTAGCGATAGCGCGGGCAAGGCGGTGTTCAACTTCAAGTCTGAAAGAGTTCGCGGTGCTGCGAGTGGCTACCTTAATACGATTGTCGGGGCTTGCAATGAGGGCAGACTTCTCTTCATTGAGCTCTTCAATTTCCTGTTCCATGCGTTCGATAGCCTTAGGATTAATGCCGTTGGTGCTCTTATATTCGGACAATTCACGCTGACGGTTGCGAAGTCTTGACAGACAGAGCTGGAGTTCGGGCGAATCAGAGTTAGCCCTCTTACCTGCATAGCCGATGATAAGGGTAGCAAGTTCCTCATTGGCACAGAGTTTGTGTCCGTTGACCTCACCAATGACGGCAAAGATTTCACGGATAGCAGAGTATACCTCGGATTTATTGACAGAGGTAGAGTCCACGGTCAGACCATTGTTCTCACAAAGAGCATAGACCGAGTAGGCGGCAGAGTGCAGCTTATCCAGAAGGGCATTCCAGTTCTTGAGATTTTCCGCTCCGAGCTGGTCGGCGGTCAAACGAGCATTCGCATAGCGATTGTTCTGGATAAGGCAGTCCTGAAGGGTGATGCTGGAAATGGTAATGTTGTTATTCATGATTGTTCCTCCTATAGCGGTTTTACCGCAAATTATTATAGCCCTATGGACTACTTTTAACACACAATATTGTTACTATGTGTTGAAAGTAACCCATAGTCGCATATGGTTATTGTATATAATAACCCTATGGGTTGCTTGAGCATTGCTTTAATCCTTCCTGTGCGCCCATTACTTGCACGTTTTCACTGTTTGAGGTAGTGACTTGCCATGTGTATGGTAGTATCACGTTAGAGGGCTTTTCATTTATGGACTAACCTTCTTAACCCCAATAGACTATTCCTATAGTCTATGTAACAGGTATAACATAGCTCAATATCGCATTGCGTCAAGCGGAATTCTAGCTAAATGCCGTTCTATTGGCTTGCAGGTAGTTTCTAAGCATACCTATTTTACACACTGTAGCCCTATTGGCGTGTATGTTATTTTTCGTCATAGTCTATTGTCGTTCCCGCTAATGGTACAGGATTGACGGCGAATGAGCCTAGAATATGACCATAAACCCGCATACACTTGACCATAAGTGTAAAGCTGTCGCTTTTGTCAATTCATTAACGCAATGTAAAGTTTTCAAGGAACGATATGCCTATAAATCTGATATATAGCAAGACTTTTTCAAGTCACAAAAACGTCTGTTTTAGAAAAGGCTTTTTCAAGCCAAAACGATTGACGTTTAAGGCTATTCAGATTTTCAAGGTACTGTCACGTTGTCCGGCGGTATGTTGTCCGTTGTCCCGTTGACAGTTATTATTATACACGACTTGAACGAAAATGCAAATTTTCAAAAAAGCTATTTTTTATACATTTTTTTGTATAAAATGCTTATAGGGGTGCATAAAACCATAGTTTTTATACATTTTTTTGTATAAGTATATAGGTGGTTTTTTTATATACTGACTTAAAATTTTTAATTACAAATAT